>WNGF01011871.1_pt1 | contig 11492 bp, 8 predicted proteins | sample 5400641 | NCBI WGS metagenome assembly WNGF01 (sample SAMN13153371, study PRJNA577476) | soil metagenome | isolation source: 80 cm soil or saprolite under grassland replicate 2 | place: USA:California | collected 2016-06-15 | reverse complement strand
TCGGCGTCGCGCACGGGAACGCGTTTATCGGCTGCCTGGGCCGAAAGGAGGTCGACCGGGGCAGAACCGCCTGAGAGAGGAGGAATGTGGACCGGCCAGAGCGCGTCGAGCGTCATGAGCATGCGGTTCCCCGATGCGACAGCCTGACCAACGCTGTTGGCGGCATCCATCGCGCTGCCACGCCTCCCGCGCGCCAGGGCGATCTGAGACTCGGCTTGGGCGCGCGCGAACTGATAGAGCGCTCCGGCTTCGGACTGGGGCAGTGCGGCAAGCGTCCAGGCGATGCCGGCGCCGAGATAGGCCACGCGGCCAAGCTTGGTTTCGTCGAGGTTCTCTGGCCTGTCCTTGTTCGTGTGGATCGTGACGTCGGGCCAGTCGTGGAAGTACACCATCGGGACGCCGAAGCTCGCCTCCTCGAAGACCTCATGGTCGCTGCCCATCTCGAGCGGACGCATGTCGCCGAGGAACGGCTCCTTCGAGCCGGGCGGCCAGACGAGACCGGCGTACGCATCCCCGCCCTTCTCCGCGTAACGCGCCGAGGCGCGCGCGACGTGCTCGAGCCAGGCGCGGGCGATTTCGTTGACGACGTGCGGAAGGGTCTCGGCGGTGCGCGAGAGGTGGAATGTGCCTCTTGTCGTCGCGAGCAGGCCTCCGACCATGTCCATGTGGATGCCCGCGACGAGGCGCCTGACGATCTCCGGATGGCGGGCGAGCCAGGCCTGCGAGCCGGCGATCTCCGGGAACCAGGCGAAGCGGATCGTGATGCGCGGCCTCGGCAGCGTGCCCTTCGCAATGCCCGCCTGGAGCGCCCGCGCGACTTCGAAGATCGCGGCGGAGCCCGAGGCATTGTCGTTGGCGCCGGCGGACTGGTGGCAGAGGTGAGCCGTGAGGATGACCTCGCGCCCGGCCGGATCGGAGCCCGAGATCGTCGCCGTCACGACATCGAAGCTCGACGGAACCATCTTTGCCCGCACTCTTGCGCGCAGCACGATCTTTTCGCCCGCGCCAAGGCGCCGGCGGTACTCCTCCGCCTGTCGCTTCGAGATCATGAAGGCGAATCGGTTGTGGAGCTGGTACGGAGAGAGATGGCCCCAGCGCACGAGATCGCGGTCGTCGCCGGACCATGCGGTCGTCTGGTTGGGGTAGGCGGAGAGAAAGCCCGCCGCTCCGCGTTTCTCGCAAGCCTCGCGGTGAACTTCGGCAAGGGGTCCGTCGGCCAGGACGATTTTGCCCTGGACGTCTTTGCCTTCGTAACTCTTCGCCGCCGCGCCGCCGCTCACGTCCACGAGCTCGGCTGCGAGGTCGGCGTCCTGGCTGTAGTCGGCGAGCGCCACGGGCGAGGCGGGGAACTCCGTGACGAGTCCGGCTCGGGGCGAGACCTCTTCGAGAACTGCCGATACGGGGTCCCAGCCGTAGTAGCTGACAAAGTGCGCGTAGCGCGTCTTGCCGTCAGCCGGAAGGCGCTCGATCGAGGCGTCTGTGAGGCCCGCGGCGAGAAGCTTCTTCTTCATGTGCTCCGCGGCGGCCGCAAAGCCGGGCGAGCCGTGAACGCGGTGGAAGCGGCCGAGCTCGCGCACCGTCTCGAGCGTCGCGACGCCGTCCACCTGCGCCCGAATCGCGGAGGGCACGGCGTCCGGCCAGAAGGGGATCTGGCGATCCTCCCCGAGTGCTGTGCAACAGAGGATGCACGCCGCCGCGATCGAGATGCAGACCTTTCTCGGAGTGAGGGGCGCGCCGATGCCGAGGTTTTTCTTCGTCACATTTGGTTACGGCCCGACCGTGAATTCCGCGAAAGCGCCGGTCTTCTCCCAGACCATGCCGAGCTTGCCGCCCTTCTCCGACATGTCCGCGAGCGCGATCGTGAACTGGTCGACCGAGACCGGCACGCGCACGACGACGTACTTCGGATCGTAGTTGTACGCGCCGAACGTCGCGACCTTCTCTTTCTCGTCGTACCTCTGCTGGTAGGGCTGCGAGGAGAGGACAAGCGTCCAGCCCGTCTCCTTGAGGTCCACGAAGAGCGAGTACTCCCCCGCCGCGAGCGTCTTGCCGCCCAGCACGATCGGAACCTCGGTCTTGATCCGCGTCGTGGTGTTGGCGCCCGCACGCCAGACCGGCGCGCCTCCGTTGACCTGCTTTCCGTAGTCGGCGCCTTTCCCGAAGATATTCGTCCGGCCGCGCAGGATCGGCCGGCTGTAGGAGACCTCGATCCACTTGCCGCCCTCGTAGCGGCGCTCGCCTTCCTTGTCCGGCGCACTCCACTTTCCGCCGACCTGCGTCGCGGCGGTGCCGGCCGGACTCGCCGGCTTGCGCTGCTCCTGGGCGAGCGCCAGCCCGCTCAGGAGAATCGTCGAAGCCAGAAGCGAGACAGATTTGCTCGGACGCATTTTTTCTCCTTTTCGCTTTTCAGCCGAATGTATCATTCGCGCCCGAGAGACTCGGATCGTTTCGGCTTCTCGATTCGAGCGGAGCGGCGAGGCAACGAGATGAACTTTCTGTTCAAAGAAGAACCGACCCACTACGGCTTCGACGACCTCGTTCGCGACGGGAAGACTTCGTGGTCGGGCGTGAAGAACGCGCTCGCTCAGAAGCACCTGAAGACGGTGAAGAAGAGCGACCGGATCTTCTATTACCACACGGGCGATGAGAAGGCTGTCGTGGGCATCGCGAAGGCCGTGAGCGACGCCCATCCCGATCCGAAGGATCGATCGGGCAAGCTCGTGACGGTGGACGTCGTTCCGGTCAGGAAGCTTCCGCGCGCGGTCACGCTCGCCGAGATCAAAGCCACGAAGGCGCTGGCCGCCATGCCCCTCGTCCGCATCTCGCGCCTCTCGGTGATGCCGGTCAGCGACAAGGAGTGGGCCGTGATCGAGAAGATGGCGAAGGGTTGAAACTCAGGCCTTCGTTTTGACCGGTCCCAGGTAGCGGTCCAGCCAGTCCAGGATCTCCTTGATGATCGGCTCGATCCTCGGCGCGATGTGGCCTCCCTCGAACACGAAGTGGCGTTTGTCCTTCTCCGGCGTGCCGAGGAGGCGAAACAGAGGCTTCTGCGCGGTCTCCAACGGATGCGCGAGGTCCTGGCGCCCGCCGAGCAGGAGTGTCGGAACCTTGACGCGCGGGGCGAAGTTGATCGGCTCGATCTCGGGCGGAACGCGGAGGAACCGAAAGCCGCCGCTCAAGAAGACGGCCGCCTTGAAACGGTTCTCCAGGGCCACGAGGACAGTCCCGTCGATCGCACCCAGGCTCATGCCGTAGAAAGCGAGCCTCTCCCGGTCGATGTCGGGCCGTGTCTCCAGATAATCGAGAGAGCGCCCCAGGTCCTTGGACCAGGCGATGACCATGTCGCGGCGAAAATTCGGCCCCTTGTTCCCCGGCGGGCTCAAACGCTCGTAGGTCTCCTTGTAGATGGGAAAGAGCGCCGCACGGCCGCTGCGGATGACGAAGTTGAGAAATCTCATGTCGAGGTCTTCGCTCGAGCGGATGATCTGCGCTTGGGAACTGGGGAAAAAGACCACCGTCTGGTATGGAGGAGCGGCGTTTCGGGGGAAAAAAAGAAAAGCGGGGACCCGTTCGCCGCTGTACGCGGCCCGGTAGCTCACCTTCTCCTTGCGCCAGTAAGGAGACGTCTGGTCCTCGGACTCGGTCTTCGCTTCGAGCGGCGTGCGGTCGTAGGCGTAGAAACTGCGGTAGACGCGGAAGACCTCGTCGGAGACAGGCTTCTCCTGGTTGTAGTCGCGGACGACCTGCTCGACCGGGTTCGTGAGGGCAACGGGTACTGGTGACGTATAGCGGGCGCATCGAAAACCGAGAGTGGCCGAGCGGTCGAAAGGGGAGCGCGCTTCCGACTGGCCGAAGATGTAGACGGGATCGCTCCAGGCGCCGCCCAGAATGTACCGCCGGGCGCCGGTCTCGTTCCAGCACCACTCCTTGACGTTCCCCGCCATGTCGTAGTTGCCGTAAGGAGTCAAGCCCTGATGCCGTCCGACGGGTGCCGGGCCTTTGCCCCCGAAATTGGAGAGCCGCAGGATGTCCGAATAGATGCCGATGCCCGCTGCGTTGTACCAGTGGTAGATCGTCGGAAGGCTCTTGCCGGTAAACTCGGCGTAGGCCGCGGCCTCGTACCAGGAGACGCCGTCGACGGGGTCATCCGGGTGACCTTCGGGATAGGTTCCGAGAGACCAGGTGGAGGGCCCGGGACGTCCGGTCGCGTCGCGCAACTGCCCCATGGCTTCTTCCCAGGAAAGCGTGCGGCCTTCCTGGACGAGGGGCTGCTTCCAGTACTCGCGCTTCTGGTAGCCGCCTTCGTCCACGAACTGCTTGAACTGATGGTTGGTCACCTCGTACTTGTCGAGCCAATAATCGGCGAGGTCGACGGCGCGGATGCTTCCCAGCTGGAAGCTCCCGCTTGGGATGTGGACCATCCCGGGCGGCACGGAGGCCGCGGGATCGAGACGCAGCGAGGGTAGGCGAGGCGGCGTTGCCGCGCCCTCAACCGGTTCGAAGCCCTCTTTCGTAACTCGCCATCGGTAGTATCCGAATGGCAGCCGCGTTCGCAGAGGCGATTGGCCAAGATTTTCCCAGTCGGACTCCGCGCCCAGATAGTCTCTGACCGAGACGACCGCTCCGGGCGGGGTCGTCTCGACGGAGGCCGGCATCCAGTCGCGGCGCATTTGCTCGACCTCCGTCGGGACATAACGCCCGGCCTTCCGAGTGAGGCGAATCGCGGCGACGAGCCGGTTCGTATCGATCAAGCGCGCGACCTCCGGAAGCTCGACTTCGCGGGCCCGGCGGACTCGAGCGTCGCGGAGCCACAGCCAGGTCCCGGCTCCCGCCGCGGCCAGTGCGGCGAGGCAGAGAGGCACGAGTACGGCCGGCCTTCGCACGAAGGACGACAAAGGCGAAGGGCCGCTGCGGGACCGGCGGGTTCGCTCCAGCTCATCGCGCATCTCGACGGCGGTGGGATAGCGGTCATCGGGTTTCTTGGCAAGAGCGCGTCGAACGACGCGCTCGAGGTCCGCCGGCACGTCCGACCGAATGGTCTTCAAAGGAGGCGGATCGTCGCGCAGGATGGAGGTGATCGTCGCGATCTGCGAGTCACCCGAAAAAGGGCGCCGTCCCGCGAGCAGCTCGTAAAGCACCGAGCCGAGGGAGAAGACGTCGGAGCGAGCGTCCACCGGTTTTCCCTCGGCTTGCTCCGGCGACATGTAGGCGAGAGTCCCGAGCACGACTCCCTGAAGAGTCTGCGGCGGGAAAGAGTAGGGGCTCGTCATCGTCGGAGCCGCCTCGTCCGCCTGGCCCGGAGGCTCGAGAAGCTTGGCCAGCCCGAAGTCGAGCACTTTGATCAGGCCAGATCGAGTCACCATGATGTTGGCTGGCTTGATATCGCGGTGGACGATGCCGGCGGCGTGGGCCGCCGCAAGGGCGCTCGCGACCTGGAGCGCGTAGTCGAGCGCGTCTTCGAGCTTCAGCCGCCCTGCCTCAATCCGGCGGGCCAGCGATTCCCCGTCCACGCACTCCATGGCGATGAAGTCGACGCCCTCTCCGCCGTCGGAAAAGGCGCGGTCGATGTCGTAAATCGTGACGATGTTGGGATGATTCAAGGCGGAGGCGGCCTTGGCTTCCCGCACGAAGCGCCACTTACGCTCCGGATCGCCGACAGCCCGCGGCGGGAGGACCTTGACCGCGACGTGGCGATCCAGGTGCGTATCGACAGCGCGGTAGACGATACCCATTCCTCCCTCGCCGATCTTCTCGAGGATCTTGTAGTGGGAGAGAGTCCGGCCCGTCATCATTTCTTGCTCCGTCGCCTGCGCATGGGATGATCCGGCAACGCGAGCCGCGAGGCAACTAGGGCCGCGGCGGCTGCACGTGCGGCGTGCGCGGGCGGTGGAGAGGCGCGACGGGAGCGCGGGCGAGGAGGTCCGAATACCAGCCGATGTCGCGCAGCGCGGACAGCGTCAGGTCCACGCCGTGCGTCGAATCGGAACCGATGGTGGGCTCCATGAGCAGCTCGGGGAACACGGTCGTGTCCCAGTGGGAGATCGATGAGCCGCTCTGGAGCGGATTGGGCGCGTAGAGGCGAACGTGGTTTGCGCCGTCGGCTCCGGCGAGCCGGCTCGAATCGAGAAGGAGCCGGAGGGTCACGCCGGCGTCAGTGTTGGCGCGGAGCGTGGCGCCGTCGGCTTTGGTGACGCGCACCGCGGGGATCGTGACCGTCGGGTCGGTTCCCCCGAGGGGATCGGGCGAGGTCGAGTCGACGTTGTCCGCGACGACCATCGCGACGGCGCCGGCCGCCTGCACGTTCTTGGCCTTGGTGACGAAGGTGCACGTACCCCGATCCACGAGCGCGACGTGGCCGGCGATCGCGGGGCCGTTCGAGATGCCCGAGCAGGCATCGAACGTGCTCATCCCGTTGGAGTCCGCCGGATCGAGCGCGGCGGCGAGCACGCCCGCCACTCCTCCAGCCGTCAGCGTGGGGCCGAACGAGGCGACACCGACGGCATAGTTGCCGGCCACGGCGGCGGGCGCCGAGACGCGAAGCGTGGGCGTTCCCAGCAGCACGCCGGGGGCCGAGGCCGTGACGCCGGAGCCGGCCCAGACGACATTGCCCGTGTTGATCGCGGAGGCGGCGCGCTCCGCGTCGGACATGGCGGGCCAGAGCTTGCCCGTGGAGTCGTCGAGGATGTTGCGCTCGAAGACATCGGGCTGCGCCTGGAACTCGGCGCCTGTCGACAGGGTGACCAACGTCACGAAGCCAAACCCATGCACGAACTCGTGCAGGATCGTCTCGACCAGGTCGACCTTCGACCCGAACTGACCGTCGTAGCCGTAGTAGAAGTCGAACCCGCAGCCCGATTGCCCGATCTTGGAATTGATCGTCGTCCGGACGTCGTCGGCGTTCGTGTTCGGATTGCCGGGGAGGAGATCGTGGCCCGCCCGGCGGCTTGCCAGGGCGCTCGGGTACCAGGTGCCGGGAAACTCCGGCCCCGGGAAGCCCGTGTCGGGAGTGAAGTCGCTCAAGACCTGGATCGGGCCGGTCTGGGCGAGGGTGACGGTCGTCGCGGTGCAGCCCAGGTCGGTGAAATGGACCTGGATCCGGATCTCGACCGGACTGTCGAGCAGGGCACTCCAGATGTCGGCCACCCGCTGCATGGCGTTTAACCTCTGCTCGCCCAACGTCGTGCCCGGGTTGCCTCCGACGGGTGTGGCGGGCGTCGGATCGTTCAGGCCCTGACCGGCCGCGTCGCCGTTGACGATCGTGATGTGCGCTCCAGCGCAGAGGATCGCGGGCCAGCCGGCGAGCAACGCCGCGGCCGCGAGGCAGGCGCGTTTCACGGCGTCACCTCTCCTCGTGTGCCCGCCGAGCGGACGGAGCGCCGGCCGGCACGCAGCGGACCGTTATCGAGCCGTCGGAGTTCCGCGTGGCGACGGCGGCCGACGAGAAGGCTCCCTGGAGGTCCACGCTCTTCATGCCGTCCGGGTGCACGAACACCTCGAAGATGGGCTGCCGCTCGGGCGCCGCTTCTGCCTCGGCCTTGGCGAGCGCCGCGGCCTCCTCGGCCGTGGGCTTTCGCAGCTCGCCTGTGACCGGGTCGCGAAAAGCGCGCAGGCCCGGCAGCAATGCAGCCTGGCCTCCAGAACCCGGGCGAAGGAAGGCGGGCGGATCGATCGCGGGGCAGGCTTGAGGATCGTCGGCGGGCATGGGGAGCGCGAAGAGGACAGCGAGGCCGGCTGTGAGCCCAAGACGAGATGCGGTCTTCACGAGATACCTCCGAGACCCGGAACCGGGGATCCGAGCCGGAAATTCTACGCTTGCGCTGCCAGCCGGAAGATGACGCGGATGCGCGTGCCGTCGGGCGGGAGCGCGCCCTTCTTGACGCGAAATCGAGTCGTGTCGCGTACGTAGTCGCGGACGGTGTACCGCGCGTTGCCGACCTTGCTGCCCGGGCACGAGTAGAGGCACACGAGACATCCGGACTTCCACTTCGGGATGTTGGCGCGATGGCCGCCAAAGCGCATGGCGAGGCCGCGACCGGCGGGGTCTTCGAGCACCGCGGCGAGCGGGACAGGCTCCGAATGGCCCGGGAGACGCAACAGGATCTCCACGGCCGGGCCGGCGATGACGGTGTCGGGCGCGGGGTTTTTCGGGTTGCGGCGCTCCTCCCAAGCGTCCATCGTGACGTTGTTGCCGGGCTTCGCGCCGAGCGCCTCGAGGGCGTCGAGGACCTGCGTGTCCGAAACGTCCGCCACGAGCAGAGCCGCCCGGGCGGCGTGCCCGCCCTTCCAGACGATTGCGTGATAGCCGGGCATGAACCAACCGCCCTCGAAGGCCTTCGCGTGGACGGTCGCCGCAAACTCGATCTCGGTCGGACGCCGGACGACGAGGTCTTCGGCGCCTGCGGCCGGCGCGGCGAGCACGGCGACGAGCCAGAGCGTCATGAGCCTATTCACAATTCATCGCTCACGATTCACAATTCTATTGTGCCCGTCGAGACCGTCTTGAAGGCCCGCGTGCCCGTGAAAGTCTGGACCGACTCGATCGAGCCGGAGGCGATGAGGCAGTTGAAGAACACCGCATCCCTGCCCTTCGTCTTCCGGCACGTCGCGGCGATGCCCGACGTTCATCTCGGCATCGGCGCCACGGTCGGCAGCGTCGTCGCAACGAAGGGCGCGATCTGCCCGGCCGCGGTCGGCGTGGACATCGGCTGCGGCATGATGGCACGCAAAACGTCGATTCCCGCCGAGCGGATCGACGGCAAGACGGCCCGCAAGCTGCGGCACACGATCGAACGCGAGATCCCGGTGGGCTTCAACCAGAACAAGGAGCCGTTCGAGGAGGCTCTGGCGTGGTTCCACAACCGCCCCGGGCCGCACGTCGCTTCCGTAAGCCTCGTGACCAAGGCGGTCCATCAGCTCGGATCGCTCGGCGGCGGCAACCACTTCATCGAGGTCTGCGTCGATTGCGACGACGGGTTGCTGTGGCTCTTGCTCCACTCGGGCAGCCGCAACATCGGCAAGTCCGTCGCGGAGATCCATATCGGCCGCGCGAAAGGCGCCGTGAGGCGGCTGGCGGAGAGCCTGCCCGATCCGGATCTGGCCTACTTCACTGCCGGCACCGCCGAGTTCCGCGAGTACCGAGAGGACGTCGAGTGGTGCCAGGCCTTTGCCCGCGAGAACCGCGAGGCCATGATGGCGCGCATCCTGCGGCAAGTGGCCTTCGTGCTCGGCTTCGAGGGCGACGTCGGCAAGCTCGGCCTCACGATGTCCGTCAACTGCCATCACAACTACATCGCCGACGAGGTCCACTTCGGCGAGCGGGTCCTCGTGACCCGCAAGGGTGCGATCCGGGCGGGTCGTGGCGAGCTCGGCATCATTCCGGGCTCGATGGGGGCTTCCTCGTACATCGTGCGCGGCCTCGGCAACCCGGAGGCGTTCGAAAGCGCGCCTCACGGCGCCGGGCGCCTGATGTCCCGGACCGAGGCGAAGCGGCGCTTCTCGAAGGAGGATCTCGAGCGGCAGACCGAGGGCGTCGAATGCCGCAAGGACAGAGGCGTCCTCGACGAGATTCCGAGCGCCTACAAGCCGATCGACGATGTCATCTCGAAGTCAGCCGATCTGGTGGAAGTCGTGGCACGGCTCAAGCAGATCGTGTGCGTCAAGGGGTAGGAAAGAACGCAGCGTGATCGCCGTGATCGCAGCGTGAACGCCGTGAAGTGAAGTGCGAACGGTCGAAGTCGGTTCTCCAACTTCGAAACTTCATCCTTTACTTCACCCGATCACGCTGCGTTCACGTTGCGATCACGCTGCGTTCCTCTCAATTCCTCATTCACAATCCGCCCCTTCGCGGTACACTGGTCGGCAAGCAAAATGAGGGCGATTCGTCGGATTCGCGCCCAGCAGCTTCCTGCCGATTCGACCCAGCCTTCTCTTTTTCCCGACCTCCCTCCGGCGCCTCGCGTGCAGCCGGCGGTCCGCCTGACCGAAGCCAACGTGGCGCGCACGGTGCCGCCCAACCTTCCCGGTGTCTTTTTCCTGAAGAGCGTCGGCTCCGGCGGCCGGGTCTCAGAGCGAGTCGGCCGCGACGACGTGGACCTGCGCCAGCGACTCTTGCAGCACGCCCGCCAGGGCAGCGAGAACGCGCTCTTCGGCTGGATGCTCGCCGAGAGCCCGCACGACGCCTACCGCCTCGAGTGCTACCTCTGGCACGCGCAGGGCGGCGCCTGGGCGCACATCGAGGGCGACGCCCACCCCACGCCGGTCGAGCGCATCCCGTTCCTCGGCTGCCCCGACTGCGAGGAGTGAAGGGAACGCAGCGAGAACGCACGTCATCGGCGATCACGATGCGTTCTCTGCAAAAGGAAGAGCGGAATGCCGAGCGCGATGAACGCCAGCCCGATCAGCGACTCGCGCGGCGTCGCGACCAATGTGCTGACGACGAGCAGCATAGCGGCGGCGGCGAAGAGAGCCGGGACGACGGGATAGCCGGGCACGCGGAAGGGGCGAGGCAGGTCCGGCTCCTTGTGGCGCAGCGCGATGACGCCGGCAACCGCGAGACCGTAGAAGATCCAGGCCCCGAAAATGACGTACGTGAAGAGCTGCGAGAACCCTCCGATGAAGAGGACGAGCAGCGCCGACCAGACCCCCTGGAGCAGGATCGCGTCGGCGGGCGTGCGCCAGCGCGGATGAACGCGCCCGAAACGCTCGAAGAGAAGGCCATCCCTGGCCATCTGGTAGTAGGCGCGCGGCCCGGCGAGGACGAGGGCGTTCATCGCCCCCAGAATCGAGCAGAGGATGGCGACCGTGAGGAGGCGTCCCCCGGTCTCGCCGGCCACGCGAAGGATGGCCTTCAGCGCGACGCGCTCTGAGGAGGCGATTTCGTGCGGCGTCAGGACGTGCAGGTAGGCGAGGTTGGCGGCGAGGTAGAGAGCGACGACGATCGCCACGCCGCCGATCAGGCCCCGGGGGAAATCGCGCTGAGGCTGCCGCATCTCGCCGGCGGCGAAGCTCACGTCGTGCCAGCCTTCGTAGGCCCAGAGGACCGCGACCAGCGCCGTGCCGAAAGCCGCGAGGCCGGCGGGAACGGTGGCGACGGTCGATTCCGAGCGAGGCGGCGAAGGCAACAGGAAAATCGCGGCCACCATCGCGAGCAGCCCGGCGACCTTCAGGGCGGTCAGCACGTTCTGAGCGACGGCGCCGTGTCGCACGCCGATCACGTTGACGGCGGTGAAAACGGCGATCGCACCGATGCCGACGACCTTTGCGCCGACCGGCGTGAGCGGAAGGAGGCCGCCCAGGTAGATAGGAAGCGCGGCGGCGAGCGTTGCGATGGAGCCGGACGTGCCGACGGTGAACAGCATCCAGCCGCACAGGAAACCGGCCAGGGGGCCGAAAGCGCGCGCGATGAACGTGTAGAGGCCGCCGGCGTGCGGCATCGCCGCTCCGAGCTCGGCGAGACTCATCGCCCCCAGGAGCGTGAAAAATCCGCCGATCGC
>WNGF01025087.1_pt1 | contig 11496 bp, 15 predicted proteins | sample 5400641 | NCBI WGS metagenome assembly WNGF01 (sample SAMN13153371, study PRJNA577476) | soil metagenome | isolation source: 80 cm soil or saprolite under grassland replicate 2 | place: USA:California | collected 2016-06-15 | reverse complement strand
TCCGCTTTCCCGGTGCCCTGCCGTATATCATCACGGGCATGCGCCTCGGCGTCGGCCGGGCTTTGCTCGGCGTCGTCGTCGCTGAACTAATGGCCGCCAACGCAGGCCTCGGCTACATGCTGCGCGATTCGTCGGAAACGTGGGACAGCCCAAAGTTATTTGTGACCGTGATCCTGCTCGCCGCGATCGGACTGGTCAGCTTTAACTTGATCAAGCGCCTAGAGCAAAAAATGGCACCGTGGCGCCAAAGTGCGGAATGGTCTACCGAGTAAAGGGCCGCACTAAAAATTTTCAATCCGAAGGTAATGAACGGATCGGACCGAAAATTCTCTGCTAATGTGCTTAAAGTTGCCTCGGTCGTCGCCGGACTGACGCTTTGGCATCTCGTCTCGGTATACGTGATCAACGACTCGGCTCTGCTGGTATCACCCGTCGTCGTGGTCAAACCACTTACGAAATGCTTTTCGTCACAGGCGAGCTTTATCCGCATCTGTTTGCCAGCTCGGGGATTTTTTTTTACGGCTTTGTCCTGGCGATCATCGCCGGTGTGCCGCTCGGCTTCGTCATGGCTGAGCCCGCTGGTGCGCGATTACGTCAACCCGTGGATGGCGACACTTTACACGACGCCGCGCATCGCCTTTGCGCCCATTTTGCTCCTCTGGTTTGGCATCGGCGCGGGATCGAAGGTCGCCATCGTCTTTCTCGGCTGCGTGTTCCCGATATTGATTAATTCCTATTACGGTATGCGCGTGGTCAACCGCGAGTACGTCGAGCTCGCCCGCTCGTTTCGCTTGCGACCGTGGGAATTGTTTTTAAAAATAATGCTCCCCGCTTCGGTACCCTTCATACTTTCCGGCATCCGTCTCGCCGTCGGCCGCGGCCTCACCGGCGTTGCCATCGCCGAGTGGTTTGGCGTTACGGAGGGCTTGGGCTATCTGGTCTACTTCGCCGGTCAAACGCTGAATGTGCCCACCTTATTTGTCGGCGTGGCGGCATTTGCCGCACTCGGGATCGTCGGCTTCGAAGTGATCCGACGTTTCGAAGCTTATGTTACTCCGTGGCGGAAAGAAGCTCAGGGAGGATGATGTGGCCGGGCCGGTCTTAGAGCTAAGAAACCTGCACAAGGAAATCGCGCGCAAGGACGGCGAGCCGTTCGCTATTTTTAGGAACATCAATTTATCGCTGCACGATGGTGAATTTGTCAGTGTTGTCGGCCCGAGCGGCTGCGGCAAGACAACCATGCTGCGCGTGATCAACGGCCTGCTTCCGCGCACTGACGGCGAGATCTTTATCGACGGCAAATCCGCAGCCGATCTGGATCACGAGCTGGTCATGGGCTTTGTTTTTCAAGGAGCATCTCTATTGCCCTGGCGGACTAGCCTCAAGAACGTTCTCCTAGGTCTCGAAGGACGCGGCGGCAATCCTAAGGGAGCGGAAGAGATCGCCCGAAAGTATTTGGATCTCGTCGGGCTCTCGGGCTTCGAAAATTACTACCCGCACGAACTGTCCGGCGGTATGCAGCAGCGTGTCAATCTGGCCCGCGCCTTGGCGGTCAATCCGAGAATTCTCCTGATGGATGAACCGTTCGCCGCCCTGGACGCGCAGACGCGCAATTTTATGCAGCTCGAGCTGCTGAGAATCTGGTCGGAAACCAAGAAAACCGTCATCTTTGTCACCCACATGATCGCCGAAGCGATCCTGCTCTCCGACCGAGTGGTCGTCTTCAGCCATCGACCCGGGACGATCCGCTCTGAATTCAAGGTGCCGCTCGAACGTCCAAGAAGCATGGAGATGCGCGCGGACCCGCGCTTCTTGGAATTGGAAAACATTGTATGGAAGCAGATTGAAGAAGAAGTGAACGCCTCGGGCGGCTTCGCGCAAATGTAGGTCATTTTCAAAGAAGGGATTGTCGCATGCTACAGACCACAACAACGATGACGGCGCTTATCGCGCTGTTTGTAACCCTCGGCTGGACCACCCCGGCTCTAACGGCGGATGCCGGATTGTTAAAGATGCGTTTCACGCAGAGCGGCAACACTTCGTCGAGCTGGCCGCTGTACGTCGCTGAACAAAAGAAGTTGTTCGAAAAAAACGGGCTGCAGGTTGAAGTGATCATCATCCGCGGCGCCACCAATGTCGTGCGTGCGGTCCTCAGTGAAACGATACCCATCGGCCGCATCAATCCCGACTATGTGATCGGCGCCGCCGATAAAGGCGCGAAGGTAAAAATTGTCGCCGCCAACATGGAAAAAATTCCTTACGACATCTATGCCCGTCCGGAGATCAAAACCGGCGCGGAGCTAAAGGGTAAGACGCTCGGCGTCAGCACGCTGACCGGCGGGACGACACTGATGGTTCATGAAGTCCTGGAGAAAGCCTACAAGCTCAAGGAAAATGACTACAAACGGTCGTCGGCACTTCGCCGGAGCGCTACGCCGCCCTCAAAGGCGGCTCGGTGCACGCCTCTTTTATGGGCCCACCTTTTACGTTCCGCGCCGCCAAGGACAATTTTCGTAAGCTCGCCAACTTTCACGAATACCTCGGGCCAATTCTTTTCACTGCCGACTTCGCGCATACGAACTACATCAATCGAACCGCACAGAAATTGTCCGTTATCTAAAGGCAATGATCGAAGCGACGCGGTGGCTCTATGATCCGAAGAACAAAGAAGAAGCGCTGGCGATTCATACGAAGGCTTTGAAGGCCGGCCGCGAGAGCGCCGAGGAAGACTACAAGTATCTCGTCCAGGACTTTCAGCCGTTCCCGCGGGATGGCACGGTCAGCAAAGTTTCCTTCGACAAGACAATGGAGTTAAGCGCCAAGGAAGGCATTTATCAAGGCAAGAAAATTCCATCGGCCGGCGACTATGTCGACCCGACCATAATCGACGAAGCTCTTAAGCTTGCGGGAAAATCATAAAACCAAGCAATCTGAATAAAGCCATACAATCGGAAAGGTTTTGACTCATGAAATTGGCCGTCAAAATTTTGCTCGCGTCAGCTCTCACGTTCACTTGCGCCGTAACGGGGAGTGAGGCCCAAACATTAAAAAACATCCGCATCGGTTACCCCTCCTTGAGTTTTCGGCAATCGAATGTTTGGGTGGCCAAGGACGCCCATCGTCAACATCGGCACCGTCGTGCAGGCGAACTTGACGGGTTTTAGTCTCGTCCTGGTGGCGGCTGTGGAGACCGCCTACGATCAGATCGTCTTCGCTCGTCCGGAGATCAAGAGTCTCGAACAGTTGAAAGGCAAAAGGTTCGGTATCAGCGGCTTTGGCGCCGCGACCCACTACGCAACTATCATCCTGATGAGACACTTGAAGTTCGAGCCGAAGGATCTCCAACTGGTGCCCGCAGGCCCTGACGCCGAACGGTTGGCCGCCATGAGCGCGGGAAAAATCGATGCTTCGCTATTTACTTCCTCGGCGGCCGCGCCGGCGCGCAGAGCTGGATTCGCCGAGCTGCTGCAGGTGGCCGATCTCGGCGTCGAGGTTCAAGGCAACGGCTTTGCGACCTCCCGCGCCTATGTGCAGACTAATCGCGACGTGGTGAAAAATGCGCTCAAGGCGTTCGTCGAACGATCCCGAGGTGCTCGAAGATTCTTACAACGGCTACGTTAAATCGATTCCGAAGAAACCCTACCCGACACTCAAGGGGATCCAGTTCATGCTCGACATGCTCGCCGAGAAAATGCCTCAGGCAAAGACCGCCAAGCCCGAGCAGTTCGTCGACTTGAGCTTCTTACAGGAACTCGAGAAAGAAAATTTTTTCAACGAGATGGCGAAGCGATATCCGACGAAGTGAAGGAGTGATGGAATATTGGAATGATGGAATGTTGGTTCTTTCCGGATTCACTATTCCAGTATTCCTTTTTTCCAATACTCCAATTTTCTATTACTCCATAACTCCAACACTCCAACGTTGACAAGATCGCCAAATGAGAAGACTATTCGTCCTATCAGTCCTATACGTCCTATTTTCTTCAACCGACTTCACACTCGTCCACGCCCAACCCCTAAAAAAGATCAAGATCGGCTATCCCTCGCTGAGCTTTCGGCAAAGCAACGTTTGGGTCGCCAAGGAGCAAGGGCTTTTCAACAAGTATGGTCTCGAAGTCGAGCCCATTCTATTTCGCGGTGGACAAGTGGCAACCCAAGCGCTGGTCAGCGGCAATCCGCCGATCGTCAACATCGGCACGGTGGTGCAGGCGACCATTCAGGGCCATAACGTCGTGCTCGTCGCCGCCGTGGAAACTAAATACGACCTAATTATCTTTACTCGGCCTGGGATCACGCAACTGGAACAACTCAGAGGCAAGAGGTTGGGCATCACCGGCTTCAACTCGGCGACACACTATGCCTCGATTATATTGGCCAGGCATCTCAACGTGGACTTGAAGGAATTTACTCTCATCCCCGCGGGGCTCGACACCGAGCGTATCGCCGCGGTCAATTCCGGAGTGCTCGATGCCACCTACGTCGCAACGTCAGCGGCGCCGCTGGCCCGCAAAGCCGGGCTCCATGAGCTGATCCAAATCGGCGATCTTGGCGTCGAAGTCCAGGGAAACGGTTTCGCCACGTCGCGGGGCTATATCGCCAGTAATCGAGATGTTGTAAAGTCCGCGCTGAAAGGCTTTGTCGAAGCGATCCACTTCATCTACGCTAATAAAAAAGAAACGCAGCGCGTGTTCGCAAAATACATGCGCACCAATGATCCCAACGTACTCGAGGATTCTTACAACGGCTACATCAAGTCAATCCCCAAAAAACCCTATCCAACTTTAAAGGGCATTCAATTCATGCTCGACGTGCTCGCTCCGACCCTGCCAAACGCCAAGAACTTCAAGCCGGAGCAGTTCGTCGATTTAAGCTTCCTCCAGGAACTGGAAAAGGAAGGCTTCTTCAACGAGATGGCGAAAAGGCATCCGACGAAATAACAAGATGGAGTGATGGAGTATTGGAATGATGGAGTAATAGAAAATTGGAGTATTGGAATACTGGAGTGATGGAGTAATGGGTTCGGAAAGACCAATATTCCATCGTTCCAATATTCCATCAGAAATTTTGACCGGAGGAGGCAATCATGGCGCGAAAAGTCATTCAACCAAAAACTCTCAACGATCCACGGCCACGGTATTCGCAAGCCGTTCTTACGACTGGCCGCACGCTGCTATTCATCGCCGGGCAGACCGCGTCCGATAAAGACGGCAACGTCGTCGGCAAGGGCGACATCAAAGCTCAGACGGAACAGGTCTTCAAAAACATCAAAGCCGTCTTGAAAGAAGCGGGCGCGACGTTCGATAATTTGGTCATGATGACCACTTACATTGTCGACCGAGAGTACCGCGAAGGCTACAACGAAGTGCGCCGTGAGCAATATAAAAAATATTCGCCCACCAGCACGTTGGTGATCGTCAAAGGGCTGGCTCATCCCGATTATCTGATCGAGATCGCCGGCATCGCCGTCCTCTAGCAATGAAAGTCACGGTTCTCGACGACTACCAGCGCGCATTCGATTCTACGGACGCGATCAAGCGGCTAAGGCAGCAGGTCGAAGTCGAGATTTTCACCGAAAAGCTATCGACGGATGATGCGATCATCGGCGCACTCAAAGGCTCGCAGGCGATCATTCCCATCCGCGAGCGCACGAAATTCACTGCGTCCTTGCTTCGAGGTCTTCGCGACCTCGAATTTATTTCGCAGACCGCAGGGAATCGTCGTGAGCTTGGCGCCCGGCGGTAATAGCACGACAGAATTGGCGTTCGGCTTGATGCTCGCGCTCATGCGCCGCATACCACAGAGCGACCGCGCCATACGGCGTGGCGAATGGCCGCTGGTTTTGGGCTACGTTCTCAAGGGCAAAACCCTCGGCGTACTTGGGCTGGGAAAGATCGGCACTGAGGTTGCTGCCGTTGGCCGAGCGTTCGGCATGAAAATCATTGCCTGGGGACCGACGCTGACGGCAGAGCGAGCGGCAAAGTCTGAGGCGACGTTTCTGCCGCTCGAGGAAGTCTTGAAGACGGCCGACGTCGTCTCCATCCATCTCACTCTGTCCGAGAAAAGCAAGAATCTTTTGAATGAACCGCGCCTTCGCCTAATGAAGAAATCGGCTTATCTCGTCAACACGGCGCGCGGCGCGATCGTCGATGAAATTGCGCTTGTAAAGATTCTCAAAGATAAACACATCGCCGGCGCTGCCCTCGACGTCTTTGTCGAAGAGCCGCTGCCGAAGAATCATCCATTGCTTGAGCTGGACAATGTCCTGCTCACGCCCCACCTCGGCTGGCCCACGGATTCCGGCTTCGAAGGCTTCGCCGAAAACGCGGTGACCAACATTCTCGATTACAGGGAAGGCAAACTCACGCGCGCACTCAATCCCGAAGCGCTCGAACACCGCGGCAAACTTACGTGAACGTCGCTCCAGTCCTGTATCCACTTCAAGTCGTCAAATTTCTTATTCGGCGCTCAATTGCGCCGTATGAAAGACTCGATTATCCTGATCGATAAATTCGAGCACCGCCGATGTCGGAGCCGTTTTGGGATCGACCGTGATCTTGCCGAAGTTAAAATTCTCCGCGAGATAGTATTCGAAACGCCGAGCCGTACCGTCCGTAATACGGTTTAGCGGCGCCGCCAGCGGCCCGGCCGTGATGTCCTTAAGTCCGCCGCCCTTGGGGATTTTTGTGATCGCCGCGCAGTGCATATCGCCGCTGAGAAAATACACGCCACGAATTTTCTTGTCATTAATATATCGCAGAAGTTGTTCCCGTTCCTTGGGAAATCCGTCCCAGCGATCGCTGCCTCCGCCGGCCATCGGTACGCTCGTCACGATGAACTTAAAAATCGCGGTTGATTTGGCTATGCCGTTGAGGAGCCATTCTTTTTGCGCCTTGCCCAATATTGTTCCTTTTTTCCGGTCTCGATACTGGCGCGCGTCGAGAATGAAAAGCTCAACGCCCCGGCCCCAGCGAACTGATCGGTAAATCCGCTCCGGTTCACTGCTTGGATGTCGAATCGGCCAATAATCCAGAAAGGCCTTTCGACCTATCGGCGCCAGTGGATTATTCGGCAAATAGTCGTCTGCCACCTCGTGATCGTCCCACGTCACATAGACGCTGGCCTCGTCAAAGCAATATTGCGACGAAAGGTCATCGCGATTGGTGCGATACTTCGCCCAAAATTCATTTAATTGCCGCGCCGTGCCGTTGCGGTCGGCGTAAATTGTATCCCCTAGATGCATAAAAAAATCTGGGTGCTGTGCCCGCACCGCATTCATGACCATGAAGGGTTTGTAGCTTTCCCGCGTGTCGGCGCTGAAGCAAAATGTCACTTTGGCGTCGTCGTCGGGCCGCGGCGCGGTTACGAAACTTGCGACATGCCCCGGCATCTTGCCCTTCACCTCGGCGCGGTAATAATAGCGCGTCGCCGCTTCGAGACTTTCCAAAGATATAATTGCGGTAAAATCATGTTCGGGACTAACCGGATATTCGTCGGTTGAAAGAAATGTTTGGAGGCGCGGATCTTTGGCGTACTGCACCGAGACTTGGCTCCCGGGGTCGGCACGCAGCCAAATCAGCGCGCTGTTTGCGGTCACGTCGCCCGAGACGTAACCGAGCGAAAGTCCGGTCGTCGGATCGGGCCGGATCAGCGCCGGCGCGCAACCGGTTTGGCTCCAAAGCGCCGGTCCGGCGACGCCCGCCAAAGCGATGGATTTCAGAAATTCGCGGCGATTCATCGCTGGTTAGACGTAGACTTTGTCCCAAATCCATTCACAAAGCCAACCGGCGAGCGTAATCACCGCCGCCGCCATCATGACGGCTGTCGATGTGTCCATAGATCTCCTGAAGATGAGCTGTGAAAGATTTTTCGAGGGCATCGGATGCTGTGAATTAAATCGCAAGCGCAGACTTCGACTGTAAAGGGCGCGCGTCGGATTTGCAAGATCCCCGACAAAGCATCGGTTTGTTTGACTGGCCGCAACCGCTAAAGTCGTTTAACCCCATAACTTTCGAGACAGCTAAGGATATCAACCGATACCGATACCGCAGGAAAAGTTTGGGCCCAGGTCGACCACGACGAATGCGCGCAGCCGGATCGCGATCTCACAAGCATCCCGAGCCTCATCGCCCAGGAAAACGTCATCGCCGAATGCATTTAACTTGGTTCGAAGCCAATGAACTCGATGCCGACCGCTAGTCAAGATGACCCGGACGATCGATACGATCGAGCGCTGGGGGGCAAGCGGATTGGATGCGAGATACGTCTACGACATCGAAGTCCACGCGTCTCGTGACCGCTTACGGCTTAATGATCAACGACGATTGCTCTTCTTCCTCTTTCGCCTTTTCCTGCGACATGAAGAAAGCAAGGCTCTTCTGCACGAGGCCGGTGAGAAATGAAATATCCAGCGGCCTGGGATCTCCTTCGCCTACCTGCAGCGCAACGGCGAGCGATAGCTTCGCCGCGTCGAGGCGATTGGTTTCAAAAAAGTACAACGCCATATCTTCCATGCGTCGTTTGAATGCTTGGCCGTTTGCGCCGGAACAAAGCGCCTTCACGGCTTCGCGGACGATGGCGGCGAAGCGCTCTTCCTTCTGTAAAGGATTAAGCACGAGACGGCTGGTCTGCGCTTCTTGAAGTTGCGCCACGAATGCTTGCACCCAGTCGTCCATCAAAATCCAGTAACGCAGTTCCGGCTCGTCCAGTAGACGCCGTGACTGTTCGCGCCAGGCGCCATCGCGGACTTGTGCTGCATCGAGTTTCCGATAGACCGGGTGCAATTGCTCTTTGGGTTTGGCCGTAGCAATCATCGATCGCAGTTCATGAAAGTTTTCCAATCCGCTCTGCCCGCGCGCTTTCGCCTTCTCGTAGCCTTGATAAATCATCTGATCGGCAAACTCCCAAGGAATCGAGATCATGCCCACATCGTGTTGCTCCCTGATGTCCTGGGCCATTTTGCGCAGCTCCTTGCGCCGCATATGCATCCCGCCGATTCGCAGCAGGCCGTCACGATCCTGAAGCATCGCTTGGATGACCTGCAAACCATGATTGGGTTGCGGCTTGGCGATCCAAATCAATCGCCCGCCACCGCCGTCGACGGCAGACATGTAGGCTTCGATATCCGTAGCGCGACTAAAGACCGCCGCCGCGGGGTTATTCTCCCCGGACTCTTCGTGCGGTATGGTCAGCCCCCTTTGTCCAAGTTTAAAAAATGATCGCCTGATCTCTTTCCTGATTTCCTTATCGGATGTTTGCTTGTCGATTTCGACCAGCGCTTCGACGGCCGTCGAATCCAGAATTCTACCGAGAGCAAAAGCCACTGCCAGGTCAATCTCTTTTTCTTTGCCAAAATGACTTTTCAAGCGAGGAACAAGATCCACGGAAGCGTCGACCGCTAGCCCTGCCACCCGCAGCCTGTCGAGCCCCTTCCGAATCTGTTCTTCATGGGACTTATTTTTTGCCAACGTTATCGTCCTTTACCACGCAAAGGGGCACAGCATGCTCCCTTCAAACGTTATTGCCGGCCGCAATGGCACCGCATGCCGTGCCCTTACAATTTACAATTTGGCAAGGTCGGTCATCTTACCCTGCCGGCCAGCGAACGCGAAGTTTGGCCATTCTTCCACCTGTGCATCACGATGGTTGTCGCGATACCATTTTGCGATTTCGCCCGCCGGTGCAAACCAGACTTTGCCGTGGCTCTTGGCATAGCGGATGAATTCCCGCAACAAAAGCGCTCGAAACGGCCGCCCGCCGACAAACGGGTGATTGCCCCACATCATGAACTTTGGATCCGTCTCGCCTTCTTCGTAAAGACAATCAAAGCAATCCTTCCACATCTGCAACAGATCCCGCGGCGTCCTGCCGGCCCGCTGGTAGCTCGAATAGTCGTTCAAATCCTGGAAATAGGATAGCACCGTCAATTCCTTGTTTTTGATTTTGAGCGTATAGGGAGTCTCCTGATGCTGCGGGTCCATCCAATAGGCGTAGCCCAGCTCCAAAATAATCTCCGGAGTCCACGCGCTCGGCGCCACGCCGGTGGAAAGATAGCCGATCGGCGCCTTGCCCACGACTTTCTTCACGGCTTCCACGGTTTTCTGAAGATCTTTCTTTTCCTTGTCACGCTTCTTCATGTAGCTGTAATCATGAATCCAAGTTTCCGTGCCAATCTCGTGACCCTGTTCGGCGGCCTCTTTAAAAATTTCGGGATAATTCTGCACGGTGATTCCCGTTGGAAAAAAGCTCGTATGAATTTTTTCCTTCTCGAAGATTTCCAACATCCGATAGATGCCCACTCGCTCGCCGAACTCGCGATCCGTGATGATAGCCAGGTTTCTCTTAGTGACTGCGTTCCTTGGGAAGCTGCGCCGATTTTCTTGTTGCAGGGTATTGGGCCCCCCGAGGTCTTCCGGCCAGGTCTCAAAGGCGACGCACGGCGTGATCGCGATGCGCGCGCCATCGGGCCATTTGATCGGTTTTCGCTTCGGTTTGACTCTCATACCGCCTCCTGAATGTAAAGTTTGACTAGTCATGCCACAGTTCAAAATTGTTTCCAAACAGTTCCGCGCTCTTGAATACATTCGGAGCGCTTTGGGTTATCGTCTTGCACATTCATGTCCAGCGAAATTGATTCGCGACACGCGACGTGAGTCTCAAGATGCCGCCTTGACTTGCGACGGGATGCCAGCTAATTGAATTTATTGAGTCTGACAGAGGAGGCTGCGTTATGGCTGATGCGAAAATGATCGAATACCGCGTCGATAACGGCGTTGCGGTACTGGAAATCAATCGCCCACCGGTGAACAGTTACACCACGGAGTTGTTAAAAGAACTGGACGCGTCGATTCTCGAGGCTCGGTTTGACGAGAACGTACATGCCATCGTGCTGACCGGCAAGGTAGAAAAATTCTTTTCTGCCGGCGCCGACATCAACATGCTTTCCAGTAAGTCCCTCGGTTTTAAAAACAATTTCGCTCTCCACGGCCACGAAGTGCTGATGCGATTGGAAAACACGCCGAAAATTATTATCGCCGCGATAAACGGCCATGCTGTCGGCGGCGGTCTCGAGATTGCCATGGCGTGCGATATCCGGATCGCCAAGAAAGAAGGCGGCCGCGTCGGGCTCGCCGAAATCAATCTCGGCGTCATGCCGGGCATGGGCGGCACCCAGCGCTTGCCGCGCTTGGTTGGCAAGGCGCGCGCTTTGGAGCTCTGCGCGACGGGCAAAACCATCGCCTTCGAAGAAGCCCTCGAGATGGGACTCGTTCATTACATCTACGAGAAAGAAAGTTTCATGCAGGAAGTCATGGACTATGCCCGCCAGTTCATCGTGCCGAACAAGAGCAGCCTCGCTGTTGGCAAAGTGAAACGCGCGATACAAACCGGTCTCGAATTGTCCTTGCCTGACGGTTTGGCCTTCGAAAGAGAACTCCTGGCGCAAACCTTTGCCAGCGAAGACGGTCAGGAAGGCGTCAAGGCCTATCTTGAGAAAAGAAC
>WNGF01017118.1_pt1 | contig 11497 bp, 8 predicted proteins | sample 5400641 | NCBI WGS metagenome assembly WNGF01 (sample SAMN13153371, study PRJNA577476) | soil metagenome | isolation source: 80 cm soil or saprolite under grassland replicate 2 | place: USA:California | collected 2016-06-15 | reverse complement strand
GTCAGCACTGTGTACCAGTCGAGAATGCCTGGCGAGGGACCAACTCTAAAATTGGTCCATAGTGCTTCAAAGAAATAGCCGTCCTTGTTAAGCGGCACTCCGCGTATGACGTTGCCAATCGCCGCACCCAGGAAGATGGTTAGCAAGAGACTGGAGAGGGCAAACACGAAATCACAAAAGGAACGCCAAAGCGGATTATTCAGATGAGATCTCAACTCGATGCCAATGCCGCGGAGCATTAATAACCAGAGCACCATCATCAGCGGCAGGTAAAATCCACTGAAGCTCGACGCGTACAGCAAAGGGAAAGCAAAATAAAGTGCGCCGCCAGCAGCCAGCAGCCACACTTCGTTGCCATCCCACACCGGGCCGATGCTGCGCAGCACCAATTGCCGTTCTTCGGGAGTCCTGGCTACCAAGGGACTAATCACGCCCACGCCAAGATCAAATCCGTCCAGGACCACGTAGGCAACCAGCATCAGAGCAACGAGTACGAACCATAGTGTTTCCATTACTGAGCTCCCTCTGGCGACATGAGCTGCGGTCCGTGGTCAACTTCGTGCCCAATCAAGTAGAGGTACATCACCCCTAAGACCAGATACATCCCCATGAATCCGATCAAAGTGAACAGACCGTTCCCTGCCGAGACCGTCGGCGAAGCACCCTGTGCTGTTCTCAGCAAGCCGTAAACGAGCCAGGGCTGGCGGCCCACTTCTGCTGTGATCCATCCGGCGGTGTTGGCGATGAACGGAAACGGGAAACTCAGCATTAGAATCCACAGCATCCAGCGGGCATCAAAGAGCGTCTTTCGCCAGAGAAGAAATACGGCCGCAATCATGACGGCGATAAACAGCGTTCCCAGCCCAACCATGATGTGATAGCTGTAATAAAGCAGCGGAATATTGTCCGGCCACTGGTCGAGAGGAAATTCGTTCAAACCCTTAACTGTAGCTTCCCAACGGCGGTGAGTCAGAAAGCTGAGCATACCGGGAACGTAAATAGGATTGTCCAGTCGTTGTGCGGCTGTATCCGGCTGGCCGATCAGGACAATAGACGCACCCGATTCTGTCTGAAAGAGTCCCTCCATCGCGGCGAGCGTGACTGGTTGAAAATTAGTGACCAGTTGGCCTTGTCGGTCACCGGAGGGAAAGAGTTGAAAGATTGAAGCGATGACTGCAACGATCACTCCTGTCTTCACAAAGAGGCGACCGAACTCTGTATGCTTGCGGGAAAGCAGATAGAATGCGCCGACCGCAGTCATCACGAAGGACCCGGTGATCACTGCGCCGCCCATATTATGTATGTATTGCCAGATGGCCCAGGGACTAAACAATAGCGCCCAGAAGCTGTTGAGATGCGCAGTGCCGTCAGCCGCCAGACTGTACCCGACAGGGTGCTGCATCCAGGCATCCGTGACGATGATGAAATAACCCGAGAGCCAGGAGCCGAAGAAGACCATGAAGGCTGCGAGCCAGTGCCACTTTGGTCCGATGCGCTTCTCGCCGTAAAGAAACAGTCCCAGAAAGGATGATTCCAGAAAGAAGGCGAAGACCCCTTCCATCGCCAGCGTAGTGGCGATCACGCCGCCTGAGAAATGCGAAAACTTCGCCCAGTTTGTCCCGAACTGAAATTCCATCGGGATGCCCGTGATTACGCCAAACAGAAAACTGAGCGCGAAGATCTTCGCCAGAAACCGCGCGGCCCGGTTGTACCGCTCCTCTTTCTTCCAAAGCGCCAGGGACTTGAAGATGACTATCAACGGCGCGAGTCCCATCGTTAGTTGTGGAAACAGGTAGTGAAAGGTCACTGTAAAAGCAAATTGCAGGCGGTCAACAGTCAGTGCGGAGTCCATAGGGATCCATTCTAAACAGAATTGGTTTTGCCTGGCGATTCGTTATCATCGTTGCGGTCGGCCGCCTCTGATGTCTCCAGCGTCGGATTGTGCTCGCCTTCAGCGCGGTGTTCATTCCCGGTAGCTGGTTCCGTTTGAGCCTCGGATTGACCTACTGGCACGTTCTCGGCAGTTAGGGCCGGAGGCTCGGCAGCAGGAGCCTCAGCCTCATCAAATGAGTCAGGCGGAGGGCTCAGAAGTTCGACCGAAGGCCGCTCATATTTCTTCCTTTCACTCATGTAAAAGAGGACGGGCACGGTCATGCGCGAAAGCAAAAGCGAAGCGACCTCTCCGGCCATCAGCGAAATTGCCAGACCCTGAAAAATCGGATCAAACAAAATCACCGCCGAGCCGACGATGACCGCCGCTGCCGTCAACATCATCGGGCGGAAACGAACCGCTCCGGCATCAACCACAGCGTCTGCAAGAGTCATCCCCTGATTCAATCTCAGTTCGACGAAATCGACGAGGATGATCGAATTGCGCACGACGATCCCCGCGCCGGCGATAAAGCCAATCATCGAGGTGGCAGTGAAGAAAGCACCCATCAGAGCGTGCGCAGGCAATATGCCGATGAGCGAAAACGGAATCGCGGCCATGATAGTGAGAGGCGTTTTGAAGGATTGGAACCACCCGACAACGAGGATGTAAATCAGCACGAGCACCGCCGCGAAGGCCAATCCCAGATCGCGGAAGACTTCGTAAGTGATGTGCCACTCGCCGTCCCACTTCATCGCGAGCTTATCGGCGCTGAAAGGCTGGCTGGCGACATAACGTTCGAGCCCGTAGCCTTCCGGCAGCTTCAAATGATCCAGAGCTTCGTTGAGTTGCTGGATGGCGTAGACGGGGCTTTCCACTTTTCCCGCAACATCGCCGGTGACATAGACGACCGGCATCAAATTCTTGTGATAGATGCTCTGGTCCGCCGTCTGCTCCTCAACGCGCACCAGCTCACCTAAAGACACCAGGTTCCCCTGCTGCCCGATAAGCTTGATCTGCTTCAGGTCGTCAACACTCGAGCGCTCGGCTCGCGGCAGACGAAGGACAATCGCCACATCCTCTTTTTCCTGTGGCTGGTGCGTCAGGCCAACGTTCATTCCTTCGATTGCGATACGCAGAGTGGCGGCCACCTGCTCAGCCGAAATGCCGTTCAGGGCCGCTTTCTCTTTGTCTACCACAAAATGATATTTGACTTGCGGGTCTTCGATATACGAGTCAACGTCGACGACACCTTCAGTGTGGTCGAAGATATCTTCAATCTGTCGGGCAACTTCAATCTGGCGCTGGTAATTTGGGCCATAGACCTCAGCAACCAGCGTTTGTAAAACCGGCGGACCCGGCGGCGTCTCAGAGACTTTGACGCGGGCCATGTATTTTGCGGCGATTTGTTGAATTGCGGGACGCACGCGCTTGGCGATGTCATGGCTCTGCGCAGATCGCTGGCCCTTCTGCACCAGGTTGACCTGAATGTCCGCCACGTTGGCCCCTCGCCGCAGAAAGTAATGGCGGACCAGACCGTTGAAGTTGTAGGGCGAAGCGGTGCCGACGTACATCTGATAGTCCGTCACTTCCGGCACAGTGCGAATGTAATCTCCGATCTCACGCGTCACCGCCGCCGTGCCTTCGAGGGTCGTGCCTTCGGGCATGTCAACGATGATCTGAAATTCGCTCTTGTTATCGAACGGGAGCATCTTCACGCGCACAAACTTCAGCGCGACGAGTGAGAGCGCCCCCACCAGCAACAGGGCCACGCCTAAGAGAAACGTATAGCCCCAACGTCGGTCGTGAATCAGTGCACCCATCACACGGCGATAAGCGCGCGTCGTCCATGCTTCTCGATCGTGCGAGTCGTCATGATCGCTCTCTCGCTTAAGAAGACGCAGACTTGCCCAGGGCGTCACAATGAATGCCACCAGGAGTGAAAAGACCATCGCGGCGGATGCGCCGATGGGAATCGGCCTCATGTACGGCCCCATCAGCCCGCTCACAAAGGCCATTGGCAAAATCGCCGCGATCACGGCGAAGGTTGCCAGGATCGTCGGGTTACCCACTTCGTTCACAGCCTCAAGGGCAATGTCCACGGCCGCGCGCCCGCGATTCTCAGGCAGGCGATAGTGGCGCGTCATGTTCTCGACCACCACAATGGCGTCATCCACCAGAATGCCGATCGAGAAGATCAGGGCAAAGAGCGTGATCCGGTTGAGCGTATAGCCATAGAAGTAGAAGACCGCGAGGGTGAGCGCGAGCGTTACTGGAATGGCCGTAGCGACAATTCCTGCTTCGCGCAAGCCAAGAGCAAGCCAGATCAACAGCGAGACGGAGAGGATTGCTATCATCATGTGGAGAAGAAGTTCATTCGACTTCTCGCTCGCCGTCTCGCCGTAATTGCGCGTAACTACGACATTGATATCGCCTGGGATCAGCGTGCCTTGCAACAGCTTGACCTTCTCAATCACCCGATCAGCTATCGCGATCGCATTAGTGCCTTTGCGTTTAGCTACGGAGATCGTGACGGCTGGCAACACATTCTGCGTTGCCGTCAATGCAGTAGTGGTGGTTATATTCCCCTTCTCTGCCGGGCCGGTTCCGTAAAGAACATAATCGGCCGGCTCTTCCGGGCCGTCTTCAATTCGCGCCACGTCCCGCAGGTACACGGGGCGGCTGTTGGAAACACCGACGACCACGTCGCCGACTTCTTCGGCGGAATGCAGGAAACCTCCGGTCTCGACGAGAAACTCGCGGTTTCCCGATGAGAAGCTGCCCGACTGCAACTGTTTATTCTCCTGCTCGAGCATAGGAACAATGCTCGCCGGGGCGACGCTGTAAGCAGCCATGCGCGCGTCATCCAGCAGCACGCCAATCTGACGGCGCTGCCCTCCGATAATCTTCACTTCCGAAACATCTCTGACTTCTTTAATCTGGTCGTGAACTTGCGCCGCAATACGCCTGAGCGTGAAATGATCGTAGCGGTCACTGGTAAGAGTGAGGGCTAGAACGGGCACGTCATCTATCGAGCGCGGCTTGATGAGCGGCGTGCCGGCGCCCGCTGGAATTAGATCAAAATTGGCGGACATCTTCTGGTTGAGCCGGACGATGCTCGCCTCTTCATTCTGGCCGACGTAAAAGCGGACGACCGCCATCGAGTAACCGGGTGCTGAGGTCGAATAGATGTACTCCACCCCAGGAACCTCCCAGAGCAGTTTCTCCATCGGCTTCGTCACCCGCTCTTCAACTTCTTTAGCAGATGCGCCTGGCATCTGCACGAAGATGTCGATCATGGGCACCACGATCTGCGGTTCTTCTTCACGAGGGAGCATGAGGACTGCGCCGACACCCAATAGGATGGAAGCAACAATGACGAGCGGCGTCAGTTTGGAATTGATGAAGGCCTGCGCCAGTTTTCCGGCAGGACCAAGTCCGTCTCTCATCCCTCTTTGCACCTCGGCTATTTCGTCGCCGGCGACAAACCTGGAGCGGCTTCTCGCACCCGGCTGCCATCATTCATCGCTGCCACGCCATCAACCACGATCTGCTCGCCCTCTTTTAGCCCCGAGAGCACTTCCACCCGGTCGCTGTATGTCTTGCCAGTCTTCACCAATCTCATGCGCGCGAGGCCCGACTGGTCTACCACGTACACACTGGTAAGTTGGCCGCGCTCGACGACAGCTTTTCGGGGGATCGTGATGGTGTGCGTCTGACCCGTGATGAAGCGGGCTTTACCGTAGAGGCCGGAACGAATGATTAGCTGATTGCCTTCAGGCGCCGAGATACTGATCTTGACCAGGTAAGTTCTGCTCGCCGGATCAGAAGCCGGAACGATCTCAACCACAGTGCCCGCAAGTTCTTGCTGACCCAGAGCGTCTATTTGTGTGCGGACCTGATCGCGCAGATGAATCCTGTTGATTTGGGATTCTTGTACGGCAACTTCGAGCCGATAATCAGTGCCACTCTCGATCGTGAGCAAAGGCGCGCCCGGCGCGGCCATGTAACCCACATCTGCTTGCCTGGAAACAACAACTCCGTTAATGGGGGCCGCAATTCGAGTGAAGCTCGAATAAACCTGAGAGCCGGCGACATTCGCCTTTGCCTGATCAATACGGGCCAGCACCTGTCGCCTTTTCGCCTCCAGCGACTGCAGCATTCGCCCGGCACTTTCAGCTTCAGCATAGGCCACCTCATGCCTGGCTCGAACTTCGTCAAACTCCTGCGGACTAATCGATTGTCTTGCAAGCAATTGTTGGTAACGATGGAAGGTGGAGGTATTAAGCTGCCGATTGGCTTCAGCGGCGGTCCGGTTAGACTCTGCCGCTTTAATGCTTCGATCTACTTCATCCAGGGCTCCACTCATCTCAACTAATCCGGCGCTCGATTTCTGGGTCTGAATCCGGGCCTCTCGACTGTCGATCTCCACGAGAATCTGACCCACATGCACTGTGTCGCCTTCGCGAACCTTCATCGCAACAATGTTTCCCATTACCTTAGATGAAACAATGCTGCTGATTTTCGCGCGAACTGTGCCGACCGCCTCGTAGCTCTCGTCGATGGGCTGCTGAGCGACTGTCTCAATCTTTGCGCCCTGCACCATTGGGGCGGTCGTTGTTGCTTGTTTCTGGTTTCTGGCGCATGAGCTTGCTCCAGCAAGAGCGAGGATGACTAAAGCGAAAGTAAGCGCGTATTTCATCGATGGCCTCTCTGTTTTTCACACACTGGCTATAGACTGGTGCTCCCGCCGATGTCACAAGACGAATGGCTGAATATCTTTCAGTCTTCCCGTGGCCAACAAGACGTTTGCATAGGCCACGTAATGGTCGTGGCGAGCCGTCAAGACGTCGGTGCGGGCGCGCACCAGGGCCAACTGAGCTCGGAGTACCTCCGTAATAGTTGTGAGCCCTTCACGATAGCGATCCTGCACTATGCGCAGAACTTCACTAGCCTGCGCGATACTTTGAGCGACGACTTGCAAGCGCTCTCGCGCAGTAACAAATTGTTGATAAGCACGCACAACTTCAAAACTGATCTGATTGGACAGTTGCTCCTGTTCGGCCTGGGCGATGGCCTCGGCCGCGCGAGCCTGGTTGATTCTGGCTTTGCGTCCCGCATCGAAGACATTGACAGTGACAGAAGCGCCCACTGCGTAGTCAGAACTGCCAGTTATTGGACTGCGGCCACTTACCCCGACAGTAGAGAATGCGTCCACGCGCGGGAGTACCTCGTCGCGCGCTCCGCGCACCTGCCGCGCATTGCCTCGCACCACCAGTATCGCGCGGGCATATTCAGGCCGCTGCTGGAGCGCCAGGCGATTAAGCTCATCCGGGGTTTCAATACTGAAGAGTCGTTCACTTAATTGGTCAGTGATGGTATGGGGTGAATCTACCGGCAGCTTGAAGCTTCTGCTGCCGGAATTCCGACACCTGAACTTCGGCTGCGAGCAGATCAGAGCGTACAACGAATCCCGTTTCGAATCTGTCCTTGATCCTTTTGAGATCGGCGGTGCCGATCTGTATGGCCTCATCAGCTACCACTACTCTCGACTGGGCCAGTAACACCCCGTAATAAGACTTGAGCACTTCGTACCGAATCTGTTGCGCGACGAGTTCCGTATGTTGGTCAGCCTGTTGTTGTCCAAGTCTGGCCAGATCAATTCGCGCTTTACTCTGTTTCTGATCAAAGAGTGGAAAGCGAACTGACAGGCCGGCACGGAAGTTAGTGAGAGCAGCGGGGTTGTTTAGTGAACTGATCCTGCAACAACGGCATCCGCGTGGCACGGGCGGCAGCTAGTTGCGCATCGGCAAGTTCTCGACCCGCCGCCGTAGCTCGCGTCAGAGGGTTCCTGGCAAGCGCGATCTCTACAGCTTGAGGAAGTGTCAGCGGTTCGCCATATCCGTTTACGACCATTGGCGCCGCGATCGGATCGGCTTGTGACTGAGCCGGCGCCGAACGGGTAACCCCAAGGTTTGACAGCCCCAGGCAAAGGCTTGCCACCACTACTCTTTTCAACCAACTATGCAAAAGCATATAGGTCACGCTTCCGAGCTTCTTGAAACCGGCGTTGCGTCGCTCTTTGCGCCCAGCCAGCGAAGGAAACTCATCATCGGGCACCAGTTCGTAAACGCAGATTGGATCAGGTTGATCGCTACAAACCCGGTAAACAAGAACCAGTACGGCCTGTGAAAGTAGCCGAGCAACAGGGTGGCAAGGACAAAGCTGCCGGCAATTAATCTCAAGTACCTTTCGATTGTCATTTCATTCTCCCTTCATAGATGGATTGCGGATTCGGTCACTCCTCGCTGCTGACTAAGCAACAGTCGTTCCCGGTCTAACTCATCGGCCTGTCTTTAAGTTCGGAGTTGCACAGTTGCAAAATTCCGCAACTGTTGGACTGTAACTGGGGATTTTCCCTCTCCGCGGAACGGTCGGCTGGTGAGCGTTGTGGCCGCGGAAAGGGACGGCTGCTGGCCTAACGCTCCACTATTATCCCCGCGAAAGAACACGGTTAAGGCTTATCGGCCCGGCGTTCTATCCTGCCTATCAGCAGACGATTCTCGCTGGCCCCGCAATTGCCCTGTCAGCAGTCGCGGTCCAACGGATCGCGAAATGTAAGTGCACAGCAAGAGGAGGAAGCCATGAAATCAGCAATGCCAAGGCTGATGTTATCAATCGCTTTCGCCTTCCTTTTTGCATTGCCACTGCTGGTATTCATGCTGGGCGACCAATCAAGCGCCGGCGCGCAGAGCAAAAGCGGCAAAGATCTGTACAAACAGAACTGTCGCGCCTGCCACGAAACGAACTCAGAGAACGGCGAATATACACCGATGAGTTTGACCCAGGATCAGTGGAAGACCTTCTACAAAACCAAGCTCATTCAGAAACATAAGGAAGTGCGAATGCCTAATCAGGAAACGAAGCTGCTCGACGCATTGACGCCTGAGCAACTCAAGGCAATCGAAAAGTTCTGCATCGATCATGCGGCGGACTCGGAGCAGCCACAGACGTGTAGTGGCGATTAGTCCCGGGTTCTCCCTTCGTCGACCTTCAATTAGGGAGGAATCCATGCGTAGATTCATTTATAGTTTATTTGCAGTTTTACTGATCTCCGGGCCAGTGACCCTGGCCCAGAGCCAGGCTCCAGAACCCCCAAAGTCAGACCAATCAAAGCAGGTCGTTCAGCAACCACAATCCGAAACCGAGCTACTCCGCACTGAGGTAGAGCAGCTAAAGAAGTCGCTCGCTGCAATGGAAGAGCGCCTAGCGGCGCAGGAAAAGAAACAACCACCCCAAACCGATCAGCCGGACACGCAGGCGACAGTCAAAGAGCTGGACCGGCGCGTTACCAGGACTGAGCGTGATAACGCGCTGCAGCGCGTGCGGATTGGCGGCGACTATCGCTTCGAAGCGCATTCAATCCGCGGCACCATACCCGCTCACTTCGACGGCATGATGCTGCAAAATTTGGTTGTGAAGAGCATGTTCACAATGAATACCATCGGACGACCGCCGGCCAGTGTTGACGAGATTAACCAAACAGTCGCCGCCCACTATGGCGACTATCAGTACTTCACTCAGAATCTGACGTTCGACAAACTCAAACAGGCGATGGGCCAATTTCCGCCGCAACTGCAACAGCAGTTGTTTGGAATGCTGATGCCAACGACTTTTGTTCCCGAGTACAAAGCGAACAATAAGATCCTTTACACGAACCGCTTGCGCCTTAATCTCGACGCACCAGTCTCTGAGAATGTGAGCGTGACCGCGCGCTTGAGCATGTACAAAGTGTTCGGCGATTCGACTGGCGTGCAGGTATTCAACGGACAACCAACGAGCCTTAACGTAGATGGCTCGACAGCAGGAGTACCCAGCGGCGACTTCCTACGAGTCGAACGCGCTTACTTTACCTGGAACAAAATTGCCGGGTCGAAGTTCTTCCTGTCGATCGGCCGGCGTCCTTCGACTGAGGGACCGCCAATGCAGTATCGCGAAGATGAGCTGCGCGGAGGCACGCCATCGGGCGCTTTGATCAACTACCAGTTTGATGGTCTAACGTTTGGCTATCACTTTGGTGAGCATTCGGTGTTTCGATTCTGCTATGGCCTCGGTTACGAGTCTGGCTTCGGCAATGCCGACCTGCTCAAACGACCTGAAGACCGTCTGAAGGACGTCCATTTCGCGGGAGCTAATCTGGACCTGTGGACCACTGAAAGAACTCTGGTTCAACTGACCGTAGCCCGAGCCTTTGACGTAACCGATGGATTCAACGGCCTGGTTGTCCTTCCATCCAATCCACTCACCGGTGACTCTGTCGGAGCGCCGGTGGTGATGCGGTTCACGCCCTCGACGAACCTCGGCAACATCAATCTGGCGGGCATCAACCTGACGAGAAAGTTTGGCCAATGGGACGTGTATGGCAGCCTCAACTATGTTGGGTTGAGACCTAACGGCTTGACGACACCGTTTGGCGGGCTCGGTTCGGATCCTTTCGATGTTCCGGAGAATCACAACGGCTACATGGTGTACGTCGGCGCCCGCTACAGCTTCAGGAACGAGGATCGCACCAAGCTGGGCTTTGAGTTCAACCATGGCAGCAAGTACTGGTTCAACTTCGCTCAGGCTGAGGATGACATCATTGCACCAAAGACCAACACCCGCGGCAATGTGTTTGAGACTTATCTGACGCACCGCATCAACAGCCGGTTCATCGTCAAGGCTGATTACATCAACTACAACTACAACTACTCAGGCTCCGGTTGGCACGTAGGAGCGCCAAAGTTGTTGGATTCAACGCCGATCCTTGGCTTCCCAACATACAAGAAAGCGCGGATGTTTACGCTGAGCATGATTACGCGTTTCTGAGGAGGGCCTGATGAGAAACAAAATCACCTTCACTCTTCTGCTGCTCGGCCTCGTTCTTGGTCTGGCACACGCTCAAACGGAGAAGCAGTACACGCACGCTGAGTACTTTCAGCATTACGAAGGAACCAAAACCTGTCTGGAGTGTCACCAAAAAGAGGCCGAGACTTTCTTTCACTCGCAGCATTACCAATGGCGTGGGCCTTCGCCGAATATCGTCAATGCAGGCGGCAAGAAGCTGGGCAAGCTGAACACGTTTAATGATTTTTGCACCAGCCCGATCGGCAACTGGATCGGGCTGGTCAAGAATTCCCGCGGCGATGTGATCAGCCGCGGTTGTTCCGCGTGTCATGCAGGCAGCGGCCTGATGCCGTCTGAACAAATGACTCAGACTCAACTCGAGAACATCGACTGCTTGATGTGTCACGCAAGCGGCTACCGCCGAGATCTCTATGCGAACGAGAGAGGCGAATTTCAATGGCGGCCAATTCTCTGGAATAACGTTGAAGGTCTCAATTCGGTTGCCAAACGCATCTCAATGCCGACTCGCGTGATGTGCTTGCGTTGCCATGCGGCTTCAGGAGGCGGGCCAAACTACAAGCGAGGCGACATCGAATACAAACTCGCGGATCCCGATCGTGATTTCGACGTGCACATGGCGACGGCAGGCAAGAACATGCAGTGCGTCGCTTGTCATGCTGGCGACGATCATCACGTGCGTGGTCGCGGTGCGGACCTGTCGGGCAGCGACATGCCAAACAA
>WNGF01009089.1_pt1 | contig 11497 bp, 6 predicted proteins | sample 5400641 | NCBI WGS metagenome assembly WNGF01 (sample SAMN13153371, study PRJNA577476) | soil metagenome | isolation source: 80 cm soil or saprolite under grassland replicate 2 | place: USA:California | collected 2016-06-15 | reverse complement strand
ACAAATTCGCGACAGCCACTCTGTCATCGCTGTCGAGGGTCGCCAGGCCGCCTCGCCCGACGAATGGATACATCACCGACGACAGCACTCCCGAATGATCGAGTCCGAGGAGGTGTCCGACTTCATGTTCGACGAGGAGCTGCAGATTGTAGCCGCCCGGCACCACTGACGGATCGATCTGAATATCCGCCTCCGCCATATGGCCGGAGTCGTCGTACCAGTTGGTGGTGACGGCGAGGAAGTTCTGATCCTTGAACAGATCATCGATGAAGGTGATGCTGTTCTGGCCGTCCTTGCCTGCCTTTGCGCCACTGACGAAGCCCGCGGATTGAAACGTGATCCGGGCATCGGTCACCGTCGTCCAGTCATTGAGCGCGCGATCGATCAAACCCTTAGGAAACGCGCTGTTCAGTCGGTTATCGACAACATAGCGGATCGGAAACGCGCTCGAGGGCCAGGCCACCGGCACCGGCGTGCCGTTGACCACGTACATCAGGTGAACCGCTGCAAATGCAGGAGTTGCGGCGAGAGCGAGAGCGCTGAACCCGAGTCTCCGAAGGGCGGACATTTGTCTCGACAGTTCTGCAACGCGGGTGCCATCAAATAACTGACGCGCAACGTCATCCTGAGGCCGAGCCTGAGCGGAACGAAGGGGAGGCGGAAGGATCTCAAGCCGCGCAATTTGAGATCCTTCGCCGTCTGTGCGGCTCACGATGACACTGCGATCAAGTCGATCTCCACCGCCGCGCCACGCGGCAGATTGGCGACACCCACGGTCGAACGCGCCGGCTTGTGATGACCGAAATACTCCGCGTAAATTGAATTCAACGTCTGGAAATTGCCGAGGTCGGTGAGATACACCGTAGCGCGCGTCACGTTGTGAAAATCGGCGCCTGCCGCGCGCAGCACCGCGCGGAGGTTGTCGAGAACGCGACGCGCCTGCGCGGAGAAATCGCCATCCACGAGATTACCGTTCCTGGGGTCGAGGGGGATCTGTCCCGACAGAAAAATGAGATTGCCGCTGCGGACTGCCTGTGAGTACGGTCCGATCGCGTGCGGCGCGTCATTGCTGGCGATGAAGTCCATCCGATCTCCTTTCCGCCAGTATAATCGCGAGATCCATGAGCACTTATCCCGGAAATGTCTCACTCTCCAATGCAGTCAAAGAACGGGTCGTTTCGACGTTTCAACAGGCCATCGCTCTGTACAAGCAGGGGCGTGCCGACGAGGTGGCGCAGGGTTGCGCTCTGATCCTGCGCATGGATCCGCAGTTCGAACCGGCGAAAAAACTGCTGGAAAAAGCCCGGAATCCCGCCGCTCCCGTCGACGTCGACGCACTCGCGCGGCAGCTCACTGCCGATCCGATGGGCGAAGCGCGCGCGGCGATGGCCGGCCGCAATTTTCAGAAGGTCATCGACCTCACGACCGAGGTGCTGACGAACGATCTGATGAATGATGAAGCGCGCGCACTGAACGAGCAGGCGCGCGAGAAACTCGAGGCTTCGCCGTTTGTCGACCAGTACGTGAAAAAAGCCGCGCAGGCGATCGCCAGCGGGAATGTGAGTGCCGCACGCGAGCAGATCGAGAAAATCAGAACACTCGACCCGGACGACACCGCCCTTGCGCGCCTGGAAAACGCCCTCAATGATGCAAAGCCGACCGCGCCGAGCTCGTCGTTCGTTGTGGAGACGCCGGCATCGCCCGCTGGCCGCGGAACCGCGCAGGCGAGCGATTTCGGATTTACGTTCGAAGAGGAGAAGGGCGCTGGCCAATCTGGGTCGTCGTTCGGCTCGTTTTCATTCGACTCACCGTTCTCGACGGATACGGGAACCACGCCGTCGATCACGCCGCCACCAGGCTTCGACGCTCCAGAAAAGCCGCCCGCGCAGCCCCAAGGCACTCCGTTTTCGTTCGATACTCCCGCACCCTCGCAGCCATTCGGCGGAGGCTTTTCCTTCGATACACCTCCGCCCGCGCCGGCGGCAAAGCCTCCGGCCGGTCCGGGTAATTTCGATTTCGCGACGGCATCGGTGGAGACCACTCCTGACGATCAGAAGAAGACTCAGCAGTATTTGGCCGATGGCGACCGCGCCTTCGACTCCGGCGATTACCAGGGCGCGATCGATCTGTGGTCGCGAATCTTTCTCATCGACGTCACGAACGATCAGGCGTCCGAGCGCATCGAGAAGGCCAAGAAGAAGAAACGCGAGGGCGAGCAGCGCAATGAAGGACTGCTGGCGACCGCGATTCAGTTATTCGAGCGCGGCGATCGGGCCGGCGCACGGGAGAAGTTCACGCAGGTCCTTACCCTCGACCCGAGCAATTCGACAGCGCAGGATTACCTCGAACGCTTGAACGAAGTGCCGGCCGAAGGTGGGGCGACCGGCTACGCTGCGCCATTCACGCCACTGGCATCGACACCTCCTGACATTTTTGCCGGCGATGCTGCTGGAGGCTCGGCGACCTCCCCTCCGCCTTCCCTTCCCATGCAGCCGGCGATCACGCGGAAACCTGCTGCCACCAAAGCGGCGAAACCTGCAGCCGCGCCGTCGCAGGGCTCCGCGATGCGTCTTGTCGTCATCGTGGTGATCGTCGGAGTCCTCGCCGCGGGAGGGTGGTTCGCGTGGTCGAAGTTCATGTCCAAACCTGCGTACGACCCGGCCGCGACGCAGGCGATCTTCAACACGGCCACGTCACTCGCACAGAAAGGGCAGTACGACGCGGCCATCGCCATGCTTCAGGAAGTCAAGGCCACAGATCCGCAGCACGACAAGGCTTTGCAGATGATGGCCGACATGCAGCAGAAGAAATCTCAGGCGGCCGGGGCAGCCGGTCCGGCCGCGGCTGGGGCCTATCAGCAGGCGCTAGTGGCCGGAAAGACAGCTTTCGATGCGCATGACTACGACGCTGCAAAAAAAGCGTTCGATACCGCCGCTCGCGTGAAGCCCCTTCCGCCCGATATGAGGGCGCTCTATGACAGCGCGTCGCAGCAGGTGGCGAAGCTCGAAGGAGCCAAGAGTCTGTTCAAGGAGCAGCGATATCAGGACGCGCTGACCGGTCTTCAGAGTCTGCAGCAGCAAGATCCGCAAAATCAGAGCATCAAACGCCTCATCACCGATGCTCACTTCAACCTCGGCGCCGTCTCCTTGCAGGAGGAGAAGCTCGATGAGGCGTCCCGCGAATTCGGGGAAGTGCTGAAAATCGATCCGAATGATGAGCTGGCAAAGCGGAGCAAAGGGTTGGCCGAGCGGTACAATGGACAACCGAAAGATTTATTGTATAAAATTTACGTGAAGTATTTGCCGCTGAGGAAGGTGACTTGACGCGCGGATGCGCGGCAAGTCATCCTGAGCCGCGTAGACGGTGAAGGATCTCCGGTTACGCAGTCGCGATTTGAGATCCTTCCGGCTCGCTCCGCTCGGCGTCAGGACGACACACATGGGAGGGTGGTGGGATGCCCCGTTTCGATCAGATCGAGCTCGAGCCAGTGGTCGTCGACCCCGGCGAACCATTGCCAACGTCGTCGTTCGAGCATGCTCCCCGATTCCGCCGCTTCCTCTCGCTGGTCACCGACCTCTCGCTGTTCGTGGCACTCTCGCTCGCCCTCTCTCCTCTACTGCCTGTGTCGATGAACTGGCAGGCGACGGCCGCTCTCGCAGGTTTCATCGTCATCGTCTCCTTCTACTATTTCGCCGGCATGTGGCTGCTGTGGGGAAAGACGATCGGCGGGATGATTTTCGATGTGAAGGTGATCGCGTCGGGCAACGACTCGATGGCCTTCCGACAGGCGTCACTAAGGTGGTTCGGCGTCTACGTTTCGCTGCTGACCGGCGGAATCGGATTTCTGCTGGCGGCGCTACCCTCACGCCTCTCGCTCGCCGATCGCCTCTCGCGTACGCGCTGCGTGTCGGCCGTCTAACGCGAGCGGAACGCCAAGATCTCTTGCCGACTCTTTTCCTGCTTCGACCCACGCCAATCGCGTCATCAGCGAGCCGTTTAAGGTTGCTTGGTTACTTGGTTGCTCGGTTGCTTGGTTGCTTGGTTGCTCGGTTGCTTGGTTGCTCGGTTGCTTGGTTGCTGGGTAACTCAGCAACCCAGCAACCCAGCAACCCAGCAACCCAGCAACTCAGCAACTCAGCAACCCAGCAACCCGGCAACCCAGCAACTCAGCAACCCAGCAACCCAGCAACCCAGCAACCCTACTTCAATCCATGTCCGATCGGATACAGCCCCGGTAAACTGATCGGCAACTTTCCCTTGAATTCGATCTCGCCGGTGATCGCCTTGATCATCGCTGCCTCGGCGAGCGGTGAGGTGTCGTACGTGACGATGTAGCTGGGCATCTCCGGAATGTGCGTCAGCACGTACGGGCTGCCGAAAACGGTGAATACGAACGGTTTCTTCATCGCCGCGAGATCGCGCAGCAGCGCGGTCTCTGCAGCGGTCAAATCGATCGAGCCTTTGTACGCCGCCACGCGAATGAATCCGTTCACCACCAGCGCATCGCCCAGTTGCGCGAGCTTGCGCACCATGTCGAGCTCATTCGGCGTGCTTTGATCGTCGACCTGCACGGTCACCGCTCGCGGAAAACGCTTCGGCAGATCCGCGGCGGCGAGCCGGCCCACTGCGCCTTCACGCCATCCTGAGCGGCTGTCGAGGACGTTGATCTGAACGACCCGCAGGTCGGGCGAGGACCGAAGCGGCAGCACGTGCCGATCGTCGCGAACGAGCGTGATCGCCTGATCTTCGACCTGCTGCGCGAAATCGCGGTGCGCCTTGCTTCCGACAACTGTCATCAGTTTGTTCACGTCGACGAATCGATTCTTCGGCTCCGCCAGGCCGAGCGCCGCTTTCGCGCGCAAAATCCGCCGCACCGACTGATCGATGCGGCTCTCGGAAATCCTGCCGTTGCGCACTGCGCCCTGAATCGCGTGAAAGGACTGCTCGACATTGGGAGGTGTGAGAACGACATCCGCACCGGCTTCGACGGCCCGCAGCGTGGCTTCTTCATTCGAGAAACTCGATGTCACGCCGCGCATGCCCATCGAGTCGGTGAAGATCACCCCTTCGAAATGCAAGCCGTCGCGGAGCAATCCGGTGATCACGTTCTTCGACAGCGTTGCCGGAAGGCTTTTCTCCGGCTCGAGCTTCGGAAGCCAGATGTGCGCAGTCATGACCGCACCGACGCCCTGCTCGACAGCCGCCTGGAACGGCGGCAGCTCGGTCGATTCCAGACGCTGTTTCGCGACGTCGAGGATTGGCATCTGCAAATGCGAGTCGGTGGACACATCGCCATGGCCGGGGAAGTGCTTTGCCGTCGCCAGCTCGCCGTTTTCCTGAATGCCGCGCACATACGCGCGGACGAAACGCGAAACGCTGGCTGGATCCTCACCAAAGGAACGAATGTTGATGATCGGATTTTCCGGATTGTTCTGCACGTCGGCGACCGGGTAGAAGTTGATGTTGATGCCGGCCGCACGACCTTCTTCCGCGGTGATCTTCGCCACTTCGTAGGCGACGTGCTCGTCGCCGGTGGCGCCGATGGCCATCGCCAGCGGAAAACGCGTCGCGCCCATGAGCACGTAACCGGCGCCACCTTCGAAATTCTCCGTCGTGAACAGCGGCACCTTCGCCAGGCGTTGCATTTCGTTGATGCTCAGCGCGATGGCCGCTGGGTCGCCGACATACGCATGCACTCCGCCGACGTGAAACTGCTCGATGTCCCTTTGCACCTGCTGAAACTCGGGAGAATCGATACTGCGGAACGCTCCGATCGGTGAGCCGGAGACGATCATCTGTCCGATTTTCTCGTCGAGGGTCATCGAGCGGAGCGTTCGCTCGGCCCAACGATCACTCTTGTTCGCTGCAAACAGCGGTGCAGCAATGAGAAGAGTTGCCAGCGCACGCTTCACAGTCCGTGACCCACCGGGTACAGCCCGGGCAGCGAGATCGGCAACTTGCCACGAAAGGGAATCTCGCCGGTGATGGCCTTGATCGCCGACAATTCCGATCCCGGATTCGTGTCGTACGTCAGGATGTACGACGGCAGCTCCGGAATGTGCTGCAGGACGTAGGGACTGCCGAAGAGCGCGAACACGAACGGCTTCTGCACCGCCGAGAGATCGCGCAGAAAGCGAAGCTGCTCCGCCGTCAGATCGATCGATCCTTTGTACGCGGCCACGCGAATGAACGCGGTCACCACCACTGCATCGACGAGATTGGTCATCTGACGCGCCATATCGAACTCATTGCGCGTGCTTCCGTCATCGAGCTGAATGGTCATCGCCTTCGGGAAGCGCTTCAGCACCTCCGCCGCCGCCACCCGCCCGACCGCGCCCTCGCGCCATCCGAAGCGGCTATCGAGCAGATTGATGTGCAGAACGCGCTTTTCCGTCGAGGTGGTCAGCGGCAACACCTTCTTGTCATCGCGCACCAGGGTCACCGCCGAGTCGCTGATCTGCTGCGCCAGATCGCGGTGCGCCTTGCTGCCGACAATCGTGCTCAGGCGATTCAAGTCGGCCGGCCGGTAGTGATCGAGACCGATGCGCGCTTTGGCCTCGAGAATTCGTCGGACGGAGTCGTCCAGTCGCGCGGTTGTGATCCGCCCGTCCTGGAAGGCAACCTTGATGGCGTTGAATGCGATATCTGTGTGTGGCGGAAACAGCACGATGTCCGCGCCGGCGAGCACGGCGCGCACCGTCGCATCAGCTTCCGTGTATGTGTTTGTAATGCCGTGCATGTCCATCGCATCGGTAATGATCAGACCGGGAAATTTCAGCTCCTCACGCAGCAAGCCGGTGAGAACCCGCGGCGAGAGTGTCGACGGAAGGTTCTTTTCCGGCTCGATCGCCGGCACGTACATGTGCGCGGACATCACCGCGGCGACACCGGATTGAATCGCCGCGCGGAAGGGCACGAGCTCCATGCGCTCCAGGCGCGCGCGATCGACGTTGAGGATCGGCATCTCCAGATGCGAGTCCGTTGCAGTGTCACCGTGTCCGGGGAAATGCTTCGCCGTGGCGAGCATCCCTGCGTCCTGCACGCCTTTCAAATACGAGGTGGCCAGAGCGGAGACACGATTCGGATCTTCGCCGAAGGATCGAATATTGATGATCGGATTGCCTGGATTGTTCTGGACGTCGACCACAGGATAAAAATCGACGCTCAGGCCAATGGCCCGCCCTTCCTCACTCGTCGCTTTGCCAGCTTCGTACGAAAACTTGTCGCTGCCGGTGGCGCCGATGGCCATCGCCAGCGGGAATCGAGTGGCGCCGAACATCACGTAGCCGGCGCCGCCCTCGAGATCGGCCGTGATCAGCAGCGGGATTTTCGCCGCGCGCTGCAGCTCATGGATGACCACCGCGATGCCTGCGGCGTCGCCGCTGCCGACGTGATAGCCACCGGCGTGATAGTCGGTGACATCGCGTCGCAGTTTCTGAAACTCTTCGCTATCGGCGCTCTTGAAGCCGCCCCAGGTCACGGGCACGAGCAGTTGTCCGATTTTTTCGTCGACCGTCATCGAGCGCAGCGTGTGCTCGACCCAACGATTCGCGGATTTGCTCAGTGTAGGGCCGCCGCCCTCGGCCATCGTTGTAGGGCCGCCGCCCTCGGCCATCAGTGTAGGGCCGCCGCCCTCGGCCATCAATGTAGGGCCGCCGCCCTCGGCGGCCATCAGTGGAAAGGCGAAAAAGAGAAAGACAGCGAAAAGACGTTTCACAATCGCGGAGGATACATCCTCGGATTGGATTCGCGCATCAACTCATAAACGGCGGCGAAGATCGTTTCGCGATTCGGCTTCGACCAGTAATCGCCGTCGGAGCCGTACGCGGGACGGTGCTCTTTGCCGCAAATCGTGCGCGGCTCGGAATCGAGCCACTCGGATCCGTGATCGCGCTCGATGACTTGTCGCAGCATGTACGCGCTCGCGCCGCCGGGGACATCTTCATCGATGAAGGCGATGCGATTCGTTTTCTTCAGCGAATCGAGAATCACGCCGCGGGTGTCGAACGGCAGCAGCGTTTGCACGTCAATGACTTCCGAACTGATGCCCACGCTCGTGAGTAAATCCGCGGCTTCCATCACGATTCGCAAGGTCGCGCCGTACGTGACCAGGGTGATGTCACTTCCCTCGCGCAAAATCTCGGGGACACCGACGGGGATGGAGAATTCGGAAATGTTGGAAGGGAGCTTCTCCTTCACGCGATAGCCGTTGAGCACTTCGATGAGAAGAGCCGGATCGTCACCCCTCAACAGCGTGTTGTACATCCCCGCCGCCTGCGTCATGTTCCTCGGCACGCAGACGAGCATTCCGCGAACCAGATTGATGATCCCGGCCATCGGCGATCCGGAATGCCAGATGCCTTCGAGCCGATGGCCGCGCGTGCGGATGATCACCGGACACTTCTGACCGCCGCGGGTACGCCAGCGTGTGGTCGCGAGATCGTCGGAAAGGATCTGCAGCGCGTACAACAGGTAGTCGAGGTACTGAATCTCGGCGATCGGACGAAGGCCGCGCAGCGCTACGCCGATCGCCTGACCGACGATCGTGGCCTCCCGGATGCCGGTATCGGAGACGCGCAGCTCGCCGTATTTTTCCTGCAGTCCAGCACAGCCCTGATTCACGTCGCCGAGTTTTCCGACGTCTTCGCCGAAGATGATCACCGATGGATCGCGCCCTAGCGCGTGATCGAAGCAGTGGTTGATGATTTCGAAGCCGTTGAGCACCGGCGCGTCATCGCTGTACGTCGCGCGCACCTCTGGAACATTGGGACCGCTGCTGTACAACTCGTCGTCGTAGCGCTCGTCATTCTCACGCTGACGCTGGCGATACCACTCGAGGATGTCCTCGTGGCCGGTCGCGTTCACCAGCGCGCCGGCGAGAGCTCGCATCGCATCGCGTCGGAACGGCGCCTGAATGCGCTGGAGCTCATTTTGTGTAGCGCCGCCGCCCTCGGCGGCGGTGGCCGGCGAGGGCGCCGGCCCCACACGAAGCCGATCGAGGAATTCGAGAACCGTGTGAACGTCGGCATCGATCGGCGCGCGATACGCTTCCCACGCTCGCCGCTGCGCCTGGCGAACCATCTGCAGGTCTTCGCGTTCCTGCCGGTCGAGCTCGTCCGCGCTGGCGATCCCCTGCGCGATCATCCACTCGCGCATCTTGCGAATGCAGTCGAATTCCGCCTCCCACTCCAGGCGCTCCTTCGTTTTGTATCGCTCGTGACTTCCGGAGGTGGAGTGCCCCTGCGGCTGCGTCATCTCGATGACATGCACGATGGCCGGCACGTGCTCCATGCGCACGATCGCCGCCGCGTGCAGATAGGTTTCGCAAAGCGACGGGTAATCCCATCCTTTGACGGTGTAAATGTCGAAGCCCTGCTCGAGTTTTGGATCGCGCTGAAATCCCTTCAGCAGTTCGGAGAGGTTCCCTTTTGTGATTTGAAACTCGTTTGAAACCGAGATTCCGTAGTTGTCGTCCCAGATCGAGACGAGCATCGGAACTTGCAGCACGCCCGCCGCATTGATCGACTCCCAGAAGATCCCCTCGGCGCAACTTGCGTTGCCGATCGTGCCCCACGCGATCTCGTCGCCGTCGCGCGAGAAATCCGTCATCGATTTCAAGTCGTCGACGTTCCGATAAAGCTTCGACGCCCACGCCAGTCCCACGAGCCTGGGCATCTGCGAGCCGGTGGGCGAAACATCGGCAGAGGTGTTGTACGAATCGGTTTGATTCTTCCAGGAGCCGTCGGGATTCAGCAGACGCGACGCGAAATGCGCGTTCATCGACCGCCCACTGGACCAGGAATCACGATCGACATCCGCGTACAACTCGGCAAAAAAATCGTCGAGCGTGCCCATTCCGACGGCAAAGATGAACGTCTGATCGCGGTAGTAGCCCGAGCGCCAGTCGCCTTTGCGGAAGGCGCGCGCCATCGCGAGCTGCGCGACTTCCTTCCCGTCGCCGAAGATGCCGAATTTCGCTTTGCCGGTGAGGACTTCCTTACGGCCGATCAGGCTCGCCTGACGGCTGCGGAACGCGACGCGATAGTCCTCGACGATGCTCTCGCGGGTGAAATCGGTGCGGGCGTGCTCGGATTGCTCACGGGTGGCCACGTCGGAAATCGTAGCACGCGCTACGCCCTCACCCGCCGCTTCGCGGCACCCTCTCCCGCAAGCGGGAGAGGGGCGTCGATATCGAAGGCCCTCGCCCCGCAAAGCGGGGAGAGGGTGGCCGGAAGGCCGGGTGAGGGGCGTCTACGGCCGCTCGATCTCCTCCACCGCCCGCCCGAGCATCTCCTTGACCCGCTTCTTATCGGGGCTCTCGCAGTAGATGCGGATCATCGGCTCCGTGCCCGATTTGCGGAACAGGATCCACGTCCCGTCGGCGAAGTTCAGCTTCATGCCATCTTTCTCTTCTTTCGATGTGACACCCGGAAAAAGCTGCGGCGCTCGTTCGATGAGGCGCTCCCAATGATTCATCGGTGCATGGACGTCGCGCCGGTCGTAATGCAGTGTGCCGAATTCGACTTCCATCCGGGCAACGATCTTCGACAGCGGCAGGCCGAAATGCGCGACGCACTCCGCGACGAGCAAACCCGACAAGATTCCGTCGCGTTCCGGGATGAAAAAGCCGAATCCGATTCCGCCGCTCTCCTCTCCGCCGATGAGAACGTTCCGCGTGAGCATCAGATCGGCGACATACTTGAAGCCGATCGCCGTTTCGTGAAAGCCGGCGCCGAGCGCTTTGGCAATGCGCTCGATGAGGCGCGTCGTCGAAAACGTCTTCACGATGTCCCCGCTCATCCCCTTCTCCCGAACGAGGTACAGCGCGAGCAGCGAGATGATCTTGTGCGGCGAGACGAAATTGCCGCGCTCATCGAGGACGCCGAGGCGATCGGCGTCGCCGTCGTTGCAGAGGGCGACATCGTACGTGCGCGTGAGCATGACGTTGCGCGCGGCAGCCAGATTCTCCGGAATCGGCTCCGGATTCACTCCGCCAAATGAAGGGTTGACATCTCCACGGACCGTGTCCAGAACGGCTTCCGTCGGCGGCTCGGCCGGACGCCGGAGAATTCGTGCGTTTCCTGTGTAACGGATCCCGAGGACATGCGATGGGATCTGCGCTGCCACTCCGTGAATCGGATCATGCAGGATGGCGATCTTCGCGTTGAGGATTTTCTGAACATCCACGCGATCGCGCAGCGCCGCGACATAATCCTCCAGAATGTCTTCTTCGACGATTGAGCCACCCTCGCGTGCGGACTGCTGGCCGAGAGCGTCGCTGATCGCGCGATACATCTCGGGCAGCGCTGAGCCGCCGTACCAGGCTTTGAACTTCACCCCGTTGTACTTCGCCGGGTTATGACTCGCCGTGATCACCACGCCGCCGAGGAGCTTGCGATGCGCGGCGGTGAAGGAGATGGTCTGCGAGGGCGTCGGCGACTTCGAGAGAAGCACGTGAAAGCCGGCGGTCTTCAGCACCTCCGCAGCCGCGGACGCA
>WNGF01010251.1_pt1 | contig 11498 bp, 3 predicted proteins | sample 5400641 | NCBI WGS metagenome assembly WNGF01 (sample SAMN13153371, study PRJNA577476) | soil metagenome | isolation source: 80 cm soil or saprolite under grassland replicate 2 | place: USA:California | collected 2016-06-15 | reverse complement strand
ACCGGTCGGTGAATGCCCTTGTGGCTAACGACACCCGTGACAAGACCCGAGAGCTTCAGCGCAAGCTGTACCGGGCGGCCAAGCGGTCGCCTACCAGACGCTTCCACGCGCTCTACGACAAGATCTACCGCAGCGACATTTTGGAGCGTGCATGGGAGGAGGTCCGAGGCAACCGGGGTGGCCCCGGGGTGGACGGCGTGACCATCGCACAGGTCGAGAGCCAGGGCGTCGAGGGGTTCCTTGACGAGTTGGCGGTCGAGCTTCGAGACGGCACCTATCGGCCGTTGCCGGTGCGCCGGGTGACCATCCCCAAACCGCAGGGTGGGGAGAGAAATCTCGGTGTGGCCACGGTCCCGGCATACTGCCGCGTCGTCCAGCACGCCCTTTGAGTCTTTGATCGTCACGCATCCATTCCACCCACTGGCTGGGCAGCGTCTACGCGTCCTGTTGGAGCGGCGGCGGCCGTCCACCGAGTTGGTCTACGTCTGCGAGGGTGGGCCGGATGGTCGGGTGACCCTGCCGATGGCCTGGACCGACCGGGCACCTGCCCCAGCTGCGCATCGGCTCACCGTTGAGGGGCTGGTGGCGCTTGCGGCGCTGGTGACCGCCATCGAGCAGGGTGGTTTGCAAGCAGCTGAGCATTCGTGATCTTGTATGCAAATGGTAAACAAGAACCAGGATCTCGCCCGGCTCAGCGTGCGGCAGCTACGCGCCCGGCGCCGCCGGCTGGCCGCTGGCCTGCCGGATGTCGAGGCGCTGCTGCGCGGCGCGCTGGTCGACCAGGGGCGACGCTGCGGCAAGGAGGGCTGCCGATGCACCCAAGGTCAGCTGCACGGCCCCTATACCTATCTGGCAACCGGCCGAGCGCGTGGCCGCAGCCGGCTGCTGTATGTCCTGGAACTGGTCGCCGTGGTGGCCAACATGGCCGAAGCCGCCCTGGTGGTGGCCGGTGAGCGCCCACCCCAAGATCACCCCCAGCCACCTGGACCGCGCCGCGATCATCTACGTGCGCCAGTCGACCCTTGCCCAGGTACGCGACAACACCGAGTCCACCGCCCGCCAGTACGCCCTGGCCGACCAGGCGGTCAAGCTGGGCTGGCCGCGCGCCCGGGTCGAGGTCGTCGACGCCGATCTTGGCCTGTCGGGCCGCTCGGCCGAGCACCGACAAGGCTTCCGGGAGCTGGTCGGCCGGGTCTGTGTCAGCGAGGTCGGCGCGATCTTCGGGTTGGAGATCTCCCGCCTGGCTCGCTCCTCAGCCGACCTGTCACGGCTGTTGGAGCTGGCGCGGCTGACCGACACGCTGGTCATCGACGCCGACGGCGTCTACGACCTCGCGGATTTCAATGACAGGCTCCTGCTGGGCCTGAAGAGCACGATGAGCGAAGCAGAACTGCACGTGCTCGCCGGTCGGCTGCAGGGCGCCAAACGGGCCGCTGCCGAGCGCGGCGAGCTGCGCTTTCCGCTGCCGGTCGGCTACGTCTATGACGACGACGGCGCCACCGTGCTCGACCCAGACCAGGAAGTCGCCGCCGCGGTCGCGGATGTCTTCGCGGCGTTCTGCGCCCGCGGGTCGGCCTACGGGGTGGTGGCCGCGTTCAAGGGACGCCGCTTCCCACTGCGCGCCTACGGCGGGATCTGGGCTGGGCAGCTGCGCTGGGGTCGGCTGACCCACTCTCGCGTGCTCGGCATCCTGGCCAACCCCGCCTATGCCGGGGCCTATGTGTTCGGCCGCTACCGCTCCCGCCGCGTGGTCAGCCCTGACGGCACGGTGCGGACTACCACCCTCGAGCTGCCGCGTGCCCAGTGGCCGGTCGTCATCTATGACCATCATCCCGGCTACATCAGCTGGGATGGGTTCCTGGCCAACCAGGCCAGACTCAAGGCCAACACCACCAACCAGGGCGCCCGGCCGCCCCGCGAGGGCCAGGCGCTGTGCCAGGGGATCCTCTACTGCGGTGGCTGCGGCCGGCCGATGTCGACCCGCTACCACCGGGATGGGCGTGCCGCCTACGAGTGTGCTGCCTCCCGCGCCGATCAGACGGCCACACCCGGCTGCCGCTCGGTGGCCGCGGCCACCCTGGACGAGGCGGTCGCTGAGCGGCTGCTTGCAGCGCTCAACCCTGAGGAGGTCGCATTGGCGCTGGCCGCCGCCACCGAGGTCGCCGACCGCCAAGCCCGCACCACCCGAGCTGCCGAGCTCGCCGTCGAACGCGCCCGCTACCAGGCCGACCGGGCCGAGCGGGGGTTTGTGGCCTGCGAGCCGGAGAACCGCCTGGTGGCACGCAGCCTGGAGGTCCGCTGGGAGGCCAAGCTGGTCACGCTGGCCGAAGCCGAGCAGGCCCTGGCCGCCACCCAGGCCAAACTCACACCGCTGCCACAGCCAGCCGAGCTGGAGGCGCTGACCAGCGACCTGCCACGCCTGTGGCGTGCCCCCACGACCCAGGCCAAGGACCGCAAGCGCATGCTGCGCACGCTGATCGCCGACGTCACCGTGCTGCCCGAGCCCGACCGGGCCAAGCTCCGCCTCGGCATCCGCTGGCACTCGGGCGCCACCGACGAACTACTCACCAGCCGCCGCCCCTCCGCGATCACGCTGCGCCGCACTCCAGCCGGCGCCGTCGAGCTGCTCCAGCGGCTGGGATCCGAACGCGACGACGCCGAACTGGCCGAGGAACTCAACGCGACTGGCTATCTGACCGGCGCCGGGCGGCCCTTCGATGTCAAGGCCGTGCGCTGGCTGCGCCACGTTCACCACATGCCCCCACCCGCAACCTTCCAGCCGGGCGAGCTGAGCGTGGCCGAGGTCGCCCAGCGGCTGGGCATCAGCGCAGGCGCCGTCTACTACTGGGTCCAGCACGACCAACTCGCCGCCGGTCGGACTCCCTCAGGTCGCTGGTGCGTCCCGTTTGGGCCCGAGGTCGAGGCCGCCTGCCGCCAGAAGATCGCCAGCTCGGCCCACCTCACGCCACCAACCCCAACCGCTCCTGCAGGAGGTGCAGTTTGAAGCCACCGTGGCGATCCCCAGACGGCGTAGCTTGCCATTCGCCTTGGGGATCAGCCGTTCCCGCACCGGCAATGGGTGGAAGCTGCGGTCCTTCAGCGAGGCCCGCAACCCCTCAAGGAATTCCCCGACCCCCTGCCCCTGGATGGACGCGGCGGTCCGCCCGTCCACCCCGGCCGTGCGTGCCCCCTTGTTGCCCCGCACCCGATCCCACGCCACCAACAGGAACGCGGGATCGCAGACGAGATTGAACAGATCATCGAACCTGCGATGGGGCTCCTCACGAGCCCAACGGTGCAGCTTGGCCTGGATCTCCAGTACCCGAACCTCTGCCCCGCAAAGGGCAGCGGCCAGCTCGTCGGTGTTCACCAGCGCCCTCCTGGTCTTCCAGTCCTTCGGCTGCCGACCTGCTGGCCCCCTTCGCCATGCACGTGCCTCTCGCACGCTCGGACTACTACGGGGCCTCCGCCACGACCCGCCGCCGTCCGCGGACGACACGCCTACCCTCCGCCGCAGCGGGAGGGGGCGACAGGTCGCTTCCCACGTTCATCACCGTTCGGTCAACCGGTGCGGCGGCCAGCTCTACCCCGACAGCATCGCCACGAGTACGCCGCAGTTCTTCCCCGTGGCCTCCCCACCGGCATCGAAAGACCAGCTTCGGAGTCGCCGTCCAACGACGGCGTGCGCTGCATCCCGGCCCACATCTGTCAGGTTCGAGCCGGTGGAACCCTTACGGGGCTTCAGACGCTGGTTCCTCTCGTCCACCTTCCGGTCTCGCTCGCCGGACCCGAACCATCTGACAGTGCTGGCCCGTCCCGGCTTTGTCAGGGCTGCTCCCATCCCCACGCGTGTCTCCCGCACCGGGACTGCCCTCAGCTTCCCTACGCTGCTGCGACAGCGCAGGAGAGGAGGTCTTCCACCCCCTCCCGACCCGGTGACGCCTCGTGGCGCACCTCAACCTTGTTCCATTTGGAGGTGCCCGGCGGGAAGTGGCAGACGGTGATCTCCAGGCCCGTCTCGGCCGCGAACCGGGCCAGCTCGGTCTTCCACGCGCGGATCCGGTAGCCGTTGGACCCGCCCGCGTCCGCGGTCACCAGCAACCGGGTCGCCTGCGGATACAACACAAGGCCGGCCTGCTGCCACCAGCGCCGCAGCGTCGCCACGGCGAACGCGGCGGTGTCATGGTCAACCCCGACGCTCACCCAGCCGGCGTTGGCGCCCAAGTCGTAGACCCCGTAGGGGATCGCCCTGCCGAGCTGCGTGTCGGGGAAGTCGTGGACCAGCACCCGCTCGGGCTCGCCCACGGGCTGCCACTCCCGCCCTCCGTTGGCGTAGCGGCCGACCAGCTCCTTCTTCTTGGTGTCCACTGACAACCGGCTGGCCGTCGGCCAGATGCTGCTTGGCCTGCTGGTTGATGTAGCGAAACTGCGCGTCCCGGTCGGGGTGCTGGGCGCCCTCCTCGGTCTTGCGGGTACGCTGCAGCGTGTAGCGCTGCTGGGTGAGCAGCCGGCCGACGGTGCCGTCGGAGACCTGGAACCCTTGTGCAGCAAGGGCGTCGGCGAGCTGGCGGGTGGACTTGCACGTCCACCGCAGCGGCGAGTCGGGATCCCCGCGCGTGTCAGGGTCGACCAGCTCGTCCAATGCGTCCAGCAGACCCGGCTGGCACTCGACCACCCGCTTGGGTCCGCCACCCGGACGGCGGACCCGGCCGCGCGGCTCGGGCGGGTCGTCCAGCTCCCGCACGCCGGCGTAGACAGTCGGACGGGACAGCCCACTGATCCGGGCCATGCGAGCGCCACCACCACGGCCCAGCGCCCGGACGGCGGCACCCGCCAGCAGGCGGCGCTGCTTTTCGGTCAGGTGCGGGGCGATCAGCTCGTACAGCCCGCCCAGCACGGTGTCCAGGTCCATGCCGGGACCCTACTGCCCCAGCATGCCCTCACCGCAACCATCGGACAAACTAGTCATGCGGGGACCCCTAATGCGGCGCTGGTCGTGCACGATAACCGGAGATTCACTCCCAGGTCGTAATCCCACCGCCAGGGATGGAAATCACCCTCGCTCCGCTCTCTCCAACGAAACCCCACGACTCGTAGGAATCGTGGGGTTCCACGGTAAGCTTTGCCCCGCTGTCGAATTCAAGCACCAGCAGACCGTCATCAAACGCCTCTGCTCGCGTGACTGTTCTCTGCAAAAGCTGGAGTAGCGCCACCGAGGCTGAACCAGGGCTCTCGGGCTCAAAGTGCAGCTCAGCGGTGTGCGGCGCCCTGAAAGTCGCGCCCGTTTCTACGCGGATCTCACCGCCTGAACTCATCAGGAATGACACCGCGTGATCAAAACAGATACGACTCAACGTTTGACCCTCAATGTTTAGGTTCACAGCTACCAGCCTGCCGGCAAGGGATACGTGCCATCCGGATTGAGCGAAATATGAGTAACAGAGTTTGGTCCAGGCTTGCCGTCGAGGCCAACCGGCTGACCGTACTCATTGTAGAAACGAACGTAGCCATTAGGATACTGCGTCGTTGGGTACATGATGCGCACCTGGTTGGCGTTGCCCGTCGCAGCCGGATCCTGCCATACCGTCCCCTTGCCATTGTCCGCAGTTCTAGATGTCCAGCCCGGCTTTACGCCACCCGGCCCGCATGGACCGGTGTTATGGACGAGTACCGGGGTGGTGCCGGCGATCACATAGTACGTGTGGACCCGGTCGACGGTGAGGTTGTACATGTCGGCTCGACCGGTGAACCCTAGGACGCCTGTCACGGTTGGGGCGGCGCCGGTGTCGGTGTGCAGTCGGTCACCCGACCGCAGGCTGGCGGCGTCGGTCCAAGTCCGCTGGGTTTCGTCCCAGAACGGGTGGTGTTGCGTGGTGTGCAGGACAGACAAGCGACCCTTGGCGTCGCGGACGGTCAGGTCCGCCAGGTCCGTGTCGCGGTTGAGGTGCAGGGCGGTCACCGTCCGTGTGACGGTCTTTCCCGTTCGAGGGTTCGTGGCTTTGACCTTGTCGCCGAGTCTGACCTTGCTGATCGGCTTCCTCGTTCCGTCAGCCATGAGTACCAGCGTGTCGGCCCGGAAGCTGTGCATGCACAGGATGTCGTCGAAGACCGAGGTGTCGTAGCGGGTGCCTTTCAGTCCGCCGCGGCCGAAGGTGGAACTGAGTCTGGCGGCCGCTATGGTGCCACCTTGGATACCGATCCCGGCGATGAAATCCGCGGTCCGCTGGCACCGGTCGTCGCAGCCGCGCGCCTCCCGCGCGTACTTGGCGTTCAGCGCATTGAGCTCCGACGCCATGAAGGTGGTGCAGACATCCACCTCTGTCTCGCAGGCAGCGGACATGGCCGATGCCGTTCTCTGCCCGCGATCCTTGATCTGCGAGTGGAACTCGTCCGAGTAGTACTCGTCGAACAGCGACGCGAACCTGTCGATGTCATAGACGAGGTTCGGGTTGATATACATGCCGTTGACGTAGGTCAACTTGCCGAGGTCGGTGTGGACTGTTGTGACGTTCGTGCCGTGTGGGAGCGTCTCAGTGCATGCGACCCCGCAGGGGACGGCGCCGCGGCCGCTGCTCTGTTCCTCCGCCTTCCGGAAGTCGGCCGGGGAAGGGCTGGGGCTGCTGCCGCCGCCGCCGTCGGGGATGGAGAGGTGGCCGTCGGATTCGGTGTAGCCGATGGGGTTGGCGGCGGCGAGGGCGTAGCGGTTTTGGTTGAGGGGGTCGGTTGACAGGCCCAGGTCGTCCAGGGCGCCGCGGTAGAAGTCTTGTTGGAGGTAGCGGCCGCTGCCCAGGTCGAAGCGGCGGGTGCCGGTGTCCAGGGTCTGTGAGCCGGTGTCGTAGCGTTTGGCGGCGTAGCGGTAGGGGTTGCGGGGGTTGTCGTTGCGGGTGGTGCCGTTGTTGGGGGTGGCCTGCTGGAGCGCGTCGCCCTTGCTCAGCACCTTGGACGGGTCGGTCTGGTTGGCCTGGCTGGCCTGGTCGTCTTCGGTGCCGTAGGGGGTGTAGGCGTACACCGCGGTGGCCGCGCCGGGGTTGGCGTCCTTGTTGAGGGTGGCGACGCTGCCGTGCACGTCCTGGCCGTAGTCGTAGCTGGTCGGGAAGGGCGGTGGGAGTCTGCTGGCGCAGCTGGCGCTGCGGTCGGCCAGGGTGATCCGGTGCCCGGTGGTGTCGTACAGGTAGGTTTTGTCGCCGGTCAGGGTGGGCCGGTCGGTCGCGGCGCAGACCGTGACGGTGGACTGGTGCTCGGCGACGGTCTGGTTGGAAAGGGCCAGGTAGGTGAAGGTGGTGGTGCGGTCGGCGACGGTGCCTTGGGTGTGGGTCTCCCGTTCGGTGGCGATGCGGTCCAGCGCGTCGTAGACGTAGGTGGCGCTGTCGGTCTTGGCGCCGGCCGTGTCGTAGCGGCGGGTGCCGGTCAGGTGGTCGAGGTAGTCGTAGGTGTTGACCTGCCGCAGGCGGGCGTCGGCGGGGGCGCCGTCGGAGTGCTGGCAGGCGCTGTGGTCGCTGACCGTGGTGGTGGTGGTGCACCACAGCCGGGCGAGGTCGTCGTACCAGTATTTGGAGGTGGTCCCGGTCGGGTCGGTCTGGGTGGTCTGCTGGGTGCCGGCGTAGCAGCGGCTGGTGGTCTTGGTGGCGGTGCCGGTGACGGCGGTCTCGCTGGTGACGTTGCCGGCGCGGATGGTGGCATCGGCAGAGGGGGGGCAGCCGGCGGGGGGGCCGTCCAGGGTGTAGCTGGTCTGGGTGCCGTGCCCGTCGTTGGCGGCGATCAGCTTGTCGCGGGCGTCGTAGACGTAGCTGGCGGTGCAGCTGGGCGTGGAGCCGGTGCACTGGCTGGAGCCGGGCCCGTTGAGCGAGAACCGGTCGCTGGTGCGGATGCCGTTGTTGTAGATCCCGGTGGGGTCGTCGTAGCCGACCGTGTGGGTCTGCAGCACCTGCCCCGAAGCGCCGCGGACCTGCAGGGTGTCCAGCTTGCCGTTGTCGTTGTAGGTCCAGTTGGTGGTCTGCTTGGTCGCGTAGCTGCCGGGCGGGGCGGGGTCCTGGCCGCTGCAGCTGGCGGCCGTCCGGGCGATGACCCGCTGGGACTCCCAGCCGGTGGGCTGGTAGCTGGTGGTGATGTGCTGGTCGCCTGCGCAGCTGGTCCCGGTCCCGAAGTCGTACAGGTCGGTGAGCCGGTCCCCGTCGTCGTAGACCAGGCTGACCCGGTCAGGGGGGGCGGTTTGGCTGCCTTCTTTGCCGTTGTCGCTGCGGGAGGCCATCTGCCCGTCGTTGGTGTAGGTGTAGGCCGAGATGGTCTTGAAGGATTGGCCTTGGAGCTGGCTGGTGGTCGTGGTGAGCTCGCCGTAGCCGTCGTAGCTGGCGCCGACGGTCACGGTGGTCTGGCTGGGGTCGGTCACGCCGATGTTGCTGACCGCGGTGGTGAGCTGGCTGTTGGCGTCGTAGGTGAAGGTGGCGGTGTGGCCCTCGGGGTCGCTGCGGGCGTGCAGGGTCCCGCTGGGGAAGTAGCTCCACAGTTCGGTCTTGGACGGCTGGGAGGCCGCCGTGGCGGGGGTCCGCTCGGCCTGCCACCCCTCAGCGGTGTAGTCGAAACGCACCGGCGGGTTCGGCCCGGTCGTCTGGGTGGCGACCCAGCCCGGATCCCAGTAGCCGACCTTGGTCTGCGCCGCCGCGCTCAGCGTGCTCGACGGCCGCGTCGGATCGGTGGCTGACGGTGGGGTGCTGACCGGCAGCGAGCTGCTGGCCAGCCGCCCGTCGGGATCATAGGCGCGGTACAGGTAGCTGGCGGGGGTCGCCTGCCCGTTGCTGGCGGTCCCGGTCGGCAGGCTGGTGACCGCCAGCTGGTCGGCCTTGTCATAGGTCAACCGGGTGACAAAGCTGTTGAAGGTGGTCTTGTCGGCGCTGGCGTCGTAGCCGCGCGGGCTGACCACCCGGGTGCGGTTGCCGTCGGCGTCGTAGCCGTACAGGGTGGTCAGCGACCGGGTGGCGGTGAACGGCGCGTCCACGCGGGTGGGCAGGCCACGCTGGTCGTAGTCGTAGCGGGTGGTCTTGCCGGCCTCATCCACCTGGTCCTTGACGGTGCCGTCGGGGTAGTAGTGGCTGGTCACCGTCCGCGCGGCCGCGGTGGGGGCGGTCAGCGGCTCCACCGCGGTGGTGGGGCGGTGGGCCAGGTCGTAGCCGTACAGGGTGGTGTGCGCGGCGGCGTTGGCGGCGGTCGCCTGCGGGCAGCTGGCCGGTGGGGCGGTCCGGCCGGCCAGCGGCTGGTAGGCCGCGGCGAGGTTACCCACGCTGTCGTAGCAGGCAACCGAGGTGCGGTGGCCGCTGACCGCGCCGCTGGGGTCGATGTCGTTGACGGTCCGGGCGACGACCCGGTTGAGGGGGTCGTAGGTGTTGACCAGCGTCGGGTTGGCGCCGCCGGCCTTCATCGCGTTGGGCGCGGTGACCCCGGTGAGGTTACCGGCCTGGTCGTAGTCGTAGCGGGTGCGCGCACCGGCCGGGTCGGCGCTGGTGTCGGGGCTGGTCTGCAGGGTGGGCCGGTCCATCAGGTCATAGGCGAAGGTGGTCTTGGGGGTCTGGGCGCCCACGCCGGGGTCGTCGCGGCCGTAGACCGGGTTGCCCGCTTGGGTGATGTTGTCGTTGGGGTCATAGCTGATCGTGGTCCACACCAGCAGCCCCCGCGCCGTGCTGGTGCTCTTGGGCTGCGACCGGCGGCCCAGGCGGTGGAAGGCGTCGTAGTCGAAGTAGGTCCGGTAGCTACGCGGGTCGGCGCCGCTGGCGGTGGCGTGGGCGGGGGTCTGCACCCACAGCTGCTGCCCGTCGGCGTCAAAGCCGTTACGGGTGATGCGGTCCACCGGGTCGGTGACCTGCTGCGGCAGCCCGTTGGGGTCGTAGCTGTCGTAGTGGGCGACCCCACCGTTGGGGCTGGTCGCGGTGGCGAGCTGCCCGGCGGCGTCGTAGCCGTAGACCGCGGCACGGCTCTGCCCCGGCGCCAGGACCGAGGTGAGGTTGCCGGCGGTGTCGTAGCCAAACGACCACATGTAGTCGTCGGGGGCGGTGGTGGTGGCGGTCCCGCGTGGGCTGGTCTTGGTCTTCAGCAGGCTCCAGTGGGCGCCGGGGTCGGTGGCATCCAACCGCCGGTCCTCATAGGTCAGCGCGCTCTGGCCGCCCTGCTGGTCGGTGATGCTGGTGGGGTAGCCGTTGGGGTTGTAGGTGTAGTCGCTGTGCGCGCTGTTGGGCTCGGTGACCCGGCCCAGCATGAAGTCGCTGGTCCACGACAGGCCCGTCGTCTCGTTCTTGGCGTTGGTGATCGAGGTCGGCCGGCCGCTGGGGTCGTAGCCGTAGGTGGTGGCGTGCCCCAGCGGGTCGGTGATGGTCGTCTGCCGCCCTGCCAGGTCGTAGTCGTAGCTGGTGGTCTTGGCGGCCCGGTCGGTCAGCGACTGCAGCTTCCACCGCTTGAGGGCCGAGCCCGGTCCGAAGTAGGCCAGGGTGGTCTCGTGCCCGTTGGGGTCCCGGACGCTGTACAGCCGGGTCGACTGGTTGGGGGTGCGCGGGTCCGGGGTGCCCGGGTTGGCGCCCCGGTCCGCCGCGGTGGGGATCGCCGGGCCGTCCCCGGCCGAGGTGGTGTAGGTGAACACCCAGCTCCGGTCCGCCAGGAAGGCGCCAGAGGCGGTCGTGCCGCCGCGTTGGGCGATCCGCAGCAGGTTGCCGTCCTCGTAGTAGTCGAAGTGCAGGACGTGCCCGCCGTGGTCGGTGATGTCCCTGATGTTGCCGCGAATGTGGGGGCTCTTGGCCTCGTCCTTGCTGTAGTAGCCGACTTGCACCGCCCGGCCGCCCGCGTCGGTGACCGCGGTCACCCGCTTCTTCGGTCCGCCCGGGTCCTCACCCGCGGGCACGTCGCTCTCGGTGAGGCTCAACGTGTTGCCGTTCTTGTCCACCATCGCGGTCGGGAAACCGTCATGGTCGTAGTAGAAGGTCACGTGGTCGGGCCGCGACAGCGCCCAGTAGCGGGCGGCGGTCTGATCGGTGGTGACCGACCGCAGGAACAGGTGCACCCCGGGCGGCGCGGTCCAGCTGGTGCTGCCGTCGGGGTTGGTGGTGCCGTCGAAGCGGTGCGGGGTGCCGTCCCCGTCGATGAACTGGATGTACTTGTTGGACCGCCCAGAGATGGTGTCGGCCTGGTTGGGGTGCACATCCAGCGGCTCACCGAACCGGGTCAGCGTCGACAGCGACAGCGACCAGTTGTTGCCCGCCGGGGAGTGGCTGTGGTCCTCCAGGCTGTTGTAGGTCAGGCCGAGCACGCTCGCCAGCCCCCGCCCAGGCTCCGACCATGGCGACCAGTGCGCCAGCAGGTTGCCGTTGGCGACGTTGACCAGCCCCAGCATCCCTGCACCCAGCTGGGTCCGCTGGTAGCCGTAGTAGCGCTCCAGGCCCAGCGCGTCGTCCAAGTCCCGGGTGACCAGCACCGGGTTGTCGACCGGCTTGTTGCCGTGCTGGCTGAACCAGCTCGGGCTG
>WNGF01009086.1_pt1 | contig 11499 bp, 8 predicted proteins | sample 5400641 | NCBI WGS metagenome assembly WNGF01 (sample SAMN13153371, study PRJNA577476) | soil metagenome | isolation source: 80 cm soil or saprolite under grassland replicate 2 | place: USA:California | collected 2016-06-15 | reverse complement strand
GAGATGGTGGTGCCGGGGGACACGGTGTCCCTGGAGATCAACCTGATCACCCCCATCGCCATGGAGAAAGGACTGCGCTTCGCCATCCGCGAGGGCGGACGCACCGTCGGAGCCGGAACCATTACAGAGATCTTGGAGTAATTCTCCATGCAAGAAACCATCAGCCTGGCGTGCTCGGAATGCAAGCGTCGCAACTACACGTCGACGAAGAACAAGAAGACGAACACCGAAAAGCTCGAGCGGGCGAAGTACTGCCGCTTCTGCCGCAAGCACACGGTGCACAAGGAAGGGAAAGTCTGAGCCTAGGGGTGTAGCTCGAATTGGTAGAGCGGCGGTCTCCAAAACCGTAGGTTGGGGGTTCGAATCCCTCCACCCCTGCCATCGAGAGAGAACGGAACGAGGATGAAACCGGTTAGAGAGTGGTGGCCCACGACGCGAGATTTCTTCCGCGACGTCTGGGTCGAGATGAAGAAGGTGAGCTGGCCCGGGAGGAACGAGGTCGTCGGCACGACCGTCGTCGTGATCGTGGCCTGCTTCCTCTTCGGCTTCTACCTCTTCGTCGTGGACAGCGGCCTCGCCTGGCTGATCGACAAGCTCTTCGTGGCAGCGGGGGTGTCGCCGGCATGACGACCGAGACCAAGACCAAGAACTGGTACATCGTCCACACGTACTCCGGCTTCGAGGAGCGAGTCCGGCAGAACCTGAAGCAGCGCGTGGAAGCGATGGGCATGTCCGACGCGTTCGGCGACATCCGCATCCCGACCGAGACCCTCGTCGAGATGAAGGGCGGGAAGCGGCGGGAGATCCAGCGAAAGTTCTTTCCCGGCTACATCATCGTCGAGATGGAGATGTCCGACGAGGCGTGGCACCTCGTCAAGAACACGCCGAAGGTGACGGGCTTCGTGGGCTCGGGCAAGGAGCCGACGCCTCTGACGGCGGAGGAAGTCGAGCAGATCCTCCACCGGGTGACGTCGACCAAGGAGAAGCCGAAACCGAAGCACACGTTCGAGAAGGGGGAGCACGTGCGGATCACCGACGGCCCCTTCACGAATTTCACCGGAGTCGTCGAGGACATCAATTTCGACCGCTCGACCTTGAAGGTGATGGTCACGATCTTCGGGCGCTCGACGCCGGTCGAGCTCGAGTTCCTGCAGGTCCAGAAGCTCTAGGAGCGTTCGCGAGAGATGGCAAAAAAGATCACGGGCTACGTCAAGCTGCAGATTCCAGCGGGGGAGGCGACCCCGGCGCCGCCGGTCGGCCCGGCTCTGGGCCAGCAGGGCGTGAACATCATGGACTTCTGCAAGAACTTCAACGCGAGAACCGCGTCGCAGAAGGGTCTCATCATCCCGGTCGTCATCACGGTCTTCGCGGATCGCTCCTACACCTTCATCACGAAGACGCCGCCCGCTTCAATCCTTCTGCTGAAGGCGGCGGGGATCGCAAAGGGGTCGGGGACGCCGAACAAGGAGAAGGTCGGGAAGGTTACGAAACAGCAGGTCGAGGAGATCGCGAAAACGAAGATGCCCGACTTGAACGCGGCAGACCTGCCGGCAGCCGTCAAGGTGGTCGAGGGGACCGCCCGAAGCATGGGGATTGAGGTCATATAACCAAGGCCCGGGGACAGGTCCCAGGGACCTGCACCCGGCACCGAATTCAAGTCGCGGGGACAGGGCCCCGCGGAGGAAAGTCGGAGATCAGCCGGAACACTGATCGTCAGTACGACGAGGTAAACAGGATGGCGAAAATCGGCAAAAAGTTCCTGGCGGCGAAAGCGAAAGTCGAGCCGCGTCCGTATGCCCTTCCGGCAGCGGTCAAGCTGATCCGGGACGTCCGGTACGCGAAGTTCGACGAATCGGTCGACATGGCGATGCTGCTTGGAGTGAATCCGAAGCACGCTGACCAGATGGTCCGCGGGACCGTCGTCCTGCCGCACGGAACCGGCAAATCCAAGCGGGTCGCCGTGATCGCGGCGGGAGACAAGTTCAAGGAGGCGCAGGAGGCGGGAGCGGACCACGTCGGCGGGGAGGACCTCGTCGCAAAGATCCAGGAAGGCTTTCTCGAATTCGACGCGCTCGTGGCGACGCCGGACATGATGCGGTTCGTGGGCCGGCTCGGGAAGATCCTCGGCCCGCGCGGCCTGATGCCCAATCCGAAAGCGGGCACCGTGACGATGGACGTCGGCAAAGCGGTCGGGGAGATCAAGGGGGGCAAGATCGAGTTCCGCGTCGACAAGACCTCCATCATCCACGCGCCGATCGGGAAAGTATCCTTCGACGAAAAGAAGCTCGAAGAGAACGCCGCTGCCTTCATCCGGGCGGTCCACAAAGCGAAGCCCCCGGCGGCGAAAGGCAAGTACTTCCGGACGGTCTCGGTCTCTTCCACGATGGGGCCGGGGATCGAGATCGACACGGCGTCGATCGAAGGGTTGTAGTCCATGGAACGAGCGCAAAAGACGGCCGCGGTCGCTGAGCTCGAGTCGGAGCTGACGAAGTCGAAGAACGCGATCCTGTTCGGCTTCGCCGGGTTGAAGGTCCCCGAGGTGACGGAGCTCCGCCGCCAGGTCCGGGGCACGCGTTCCCGCTACGTCGTGGTCAAGAACACGCTCGCCCTGCGCGCGGCCCGCGGGACCGCGATGGAGGGGATCGCGAGGCACTTTGCCGGCCCGACAGCGGTCGCGTTCAACCAGAACGACCCGGTCGGGCTCGCGAAGGTGCTGACGGCTTTCGCGAAGACGAATCCCAACCTCGTTTTCAAGGGGGCGCTCATCGAGGGGCGGCCGGTCGACGCTTCCGAGATCAAGACGATCGCGGAGCTGCCGACCCGGGAAGAGCTGGTCGGACGGCTCCTGTACCTCATTCAGTCGCCGTTGACGAGGCTCGCGACGGTTCTCGCCGGTCCGGTGTCGAACCTGGCGAGGGTGCTTCGCGCGGTTGCAGAGAAACCAAATTCGGGGCCGGCCGACGCCGCGCCCGCAAGCTAACCGGATACGGAGAGGAGAAGACACGCAATGGGCATGACGGCGGAGAATTTCGTCAAAGAGATCGAGGGCATGACCGTCCTTGAGCTGAACTCGCTCGTCAAGGCGCTCGAGGAGCGGTTCGGCGTCTCGGCGGCCGCGATGGCGATGCCGGCAGCGGCCGCGGGCGCCCCCGCAGCCGCGGCTCCCGTCGAGGAGGAGAAGACCGAGTTCACGGTCCACCTTCTTGCCGCCGGCGACAAGATCAAGACGATCAAGGTGGTCCGGGAAGTCACGAGCCTCGGGTTGAAGGAGGCGAAAGACGTGGTGGACGGCGCGCCGGGCCTCCTGAAAGAGGGCGTCTCCAAGGACGAGGCGGCGAACATCAAGAAGAAGTTCGAGGAAGTCGGCGCAAAAGTCGAGATCAAGTAGGAATCGCGCTGACCAGGGAATACGCGCTTGTTCTGGTAGGTGCGGGGCAATCCGCACCTCTAGACCCGCTTTTCGTCGTGCTTGGTGCCAAATCGCGCTGGCTTGTCCGGCGCGCGACAGGAGTGTCTCTCAATGACTGAAGTCGTGTCCCCCGAGAGAAGGAACTTTTCGAAGATCCGCTCCTTCATGGATCTTCCGAACTTGATCGACGTCCAGCGCCGCTCCTACGAGCGTTTCCTGCAAATGAATCTGCTTCCGGAGGAGCGTGAAGACTCCGGTCTCCAGGCTGTCTTCACGAGCGTCTTCCCGTTCTCGGACTTCCGCGGCGCCTGCGAGCTGCAGTTCGTCAAGTACGCGATCGGAAACTGGGAATGCAAGTGCGGCCGGCTGAAGGGCCTCGAGCATCTGCGCATGGACTGCCGCTCCTGCGGCGCGCGGATCGTCACCGCGCACCCGCACGAGGAGACCGTGACCTGTCCGCGTTGCGGAACCCAGAACCCCAATCGGGTGACGCTCTGCGATGTCTGCGGAAACCCGGTCGACCTGCAGATGAAGTACTCGGTCGCCGAGTGCCAGGAGCGGGGGATGACCTACTCCGTCCCGCTCAAGGTGACCTTCCGCCTCTTCGTCTACGACAAGGACCCGGAGACAGGCGTCAAGACGATGCGAGACGCGAAGGAGGAGGAGGTCTTTTTCGGCGACATCCCGCTGATGACCGAGCACGGCACGTTCGTGATCAACGGGACCGAGCGCGTCATCGTCTCCCAGCTTCACCGCTCGCCCGGGGTCTTCTTCACCCGCGAGTCGAAGCAGGGCTTCCTGGCGAAGATCATTCCGTACCGCGGCTCCTGGGTCGAGTTCGAATACGACCAGAAGGGAATCCTCTTCGTCCGGATCGATCGGAAGCGCAAGTTCCCCGCGACGATCTTCCTCCGCGCTCTGGGGCTGGAGACCGACGAGTCGATCCTGCGCCAGTTCTACGCCGTCGTTCCCGCGCGCTTCGAGCGCGGCCGGGCATACCTGACCGTCAGCCGCGAAGTCGTGAAGCAGGAAGAGTTGAAGGAGCGCTACGCCCGGGTGAAGAGGGAAACCAAGACGGTCTTCGCCGGCATCCGTCTCTCCGGCGAGGATCAGAAGGAGATCGGGAAGAAAGGGTCGATCGAGCGCTCGGTGGACGACGCTGCGGTCGAGAAAGCCTGTTTCCTGGCGGACGTCGTCGATCTCTCGACCGGAGAAGTCCTGTTCGAGGCGGGCCAGGAGCTCGGCGCCGACGCGGTCGAGTCTTTGAAAGAGCGCGGCATCAAGGAAGTCGAGCTCTTCTTCCCCGACTGGGACCTTTCGGGCGACGTTCTCGTCAACACGATCCGCAAGGACAGCCACAAGACCAAGAACGAGGCGATTCTGGAGATCTACCGGCGTTTGCGGCCGGGCGATCCGCCCACCTACGAGTCGGCGAAGAACCTGTTCGAGGGAATGTTCTTCGATCCCAAGAAGTACGACTTTTCGCGTGTCGGCCGCTTCAAGTTCAACATCAAGCTCGAGGCCGATTCCGCGGAGGACACCCGCACGCTCACGCCTCAAGACATCTACCGTGTGGTCGCGTACCTGCTGCGGCTGAAGAGGGACGTCGGCCGCACCGACGACATCGACAACCTCGGCAACCGGCGCGTGCGCTCCGTCGGCGAGCTGCTCGAAAACCAATTCCGGATCGGCCTCGTCCGGATGGAGCGGGCGATCAAGGAGAAGATGTCGGTCCACCAGGACATCGACTCGGCGATGCCTCACGACCTGATCAACTCCAAGCCGGTCATCGCATCGATCAAGGAGTTCTATGGGTCTTCGCAGCTCTCGCAGTTCATGGACCAGACGAACCCGCTCTCCGAGGTCACCCACAAGCGGCGGCTCTCGGCTCTCGGGCCGGGAGGCCTGTCGCGCGAGCGCGCCGGGTTCGAGGTGCGCGACGTGCATCCGACGCACTACGGGCGCGTCTGCCCGATCGAGACTCCGGAGGGGCCGAACATCGGTCTGATCTCGTCTCTCTCCTGCTATGCGCGCATCAACGACTTCGGCTTCATCGAGACGCCCTACAAGAAGGTCGAGAAGGGGCGCGTGCTCGACCACTTCGAGATCACGCAGGCGGGCGACACCTCGTTCAAGCTCGGGCAGATCGTCGAGAAGAAGGAGCTCGAAGAGGAGAACGAGCGGGCCCGGCGCGCCAAGAAAGGGGCCGCCGAGTCGGAGCCGTACGCGTTCTACCTGTCCGCGTGGGAAGAGGAGAACTTCGTCATCGCCCAGGCCAACGCGGAGACCGACGCCTCCGGACGCATCAAGGAGGACCGCGTGATCGCCCGGTTCAACGGCGAGTTCATCACCGCCGAGAGGGAAAAGATCGACTACAAGGACATCTCGCCCAAGCAGCTCGTGTCCGTCGCGACCGCGCTCATTCCGTTCCTCGAGCACGACGACGCGAACCGGGCGCTCATGGGGTCGAACATGCAGCGCCAGGCGGTGCCGTTGCTCAAGGTCGAGGCCCCGCTGGTCGGGACCGGCCTCGAGGGAACCGTCGCCCGCGACTCCGGCGCCGTCATTCTGGCCAAGCGCGGAGGGGTCGTCGACCAGGTCGACTCGGAGCGCATCATCGTCCGCGTCGAGGGGGGCGAGGAAGGGGGCGGCGGCAAGGAGTTCGGGGCCGACATCTACCCGCTGACGAAGTTCCGTCGCTCGAACCAGAACACCTGCATCAACCAGAAGCCGATCGTCGGGGAAGGGACTCGCGTCCTCCGGGGAGAGGTCCTCGCCGACGGTCCGTGCACGTCCGATGGGGAGCTCGCGCTCGGAAGAAACGTGCTGGTCGCGTTCATGCCGTGGCGAGGGTACAACTACGAGGACGCGATCCTGGTGTCGGAGAAGCTCGTCAAGGACGACTTCTTCACCTCGATCCACATCCAGGAGTTCGACATCGAGGCGCGCGACACCAAGCTGGGGCCGGAAGAGATCACCCGCGACATTCCGAACGTTTCGGAAAACGCCTTGCGCGACTTGGACGAGTCCGGGATCATCCGGATCGGCGCCACCGTCAAGCCGGGCGACATCCTGGTGGGCAAAGTCACCCCGAAGGGAGAGACCCAGCTGACTCCGGAGGAGAAGCTCCTCCGCGCCATCTTCGGAGAGAAGGCCGGCGACGTTCGCGATGCGTCGCTCAAATGCCCGCCGGGCATCGAAGGCACCGTCGTGGACGTGAAGATCTTCTCGCGCAAGGGGATCGAGAAGGACCTCCGGGCGCTCTCGATCGAGCAGGATCAGATCGCCAAGATCGAGAAGAACTCAAAGGACGAGATCCGGATCATCCGCGAAGAGGCGAACAAGAAGATCCGCGATCTCTTGACCGGCAAAGTCGTCGCGGACGAGGTGAACGATCGCGAGGGTAACGAGCTCGTGAAGAAGGGCGGCCGGCTCACGCCGGAATCGGTCGCTCGGTTGACGCCGCAACAGCTGAAACGCCTGAAGTTGAAGGACGAGGAGGTCGCCGAAGCCGTCCAGATGGTGCTGCGGCGGCAGGACTCGCAGATCGAGGTCCTGAACCGCGTAAACGCCGAGCGAATCGACCTTCTCCAGAAGGGGGACGAGCTTCCCCCCGGCGTCATCAAGATGGTGAAGGTCTACGTCGCCATGAAGCGCAAGCTCTCGGTCGGCGACAAGATGGCGGGCCGGCACGGCAACAAGGGCGTCATCTCGCGGATCCTCGCCGAGGCGGACATGCCGTACCTGCCCGACGGAACTCCGATCGAGATCGTTCTCAACCCGCTCGGCGTTCCCTCCCGAATGAACGTCGGACAGATCCTGGAGACCCACCTCGGGTGGGCGGTGCGGGCGCTCGATCTTTCGGTCGCGACGCCGGTCTTCGACGGCGCTTCGGAATCGGAGATCAAGAAGCTGCTGCGGGAGGCGAACCTGCCGACCTCCGGCAAAACCGTTCTCTACGACGGTATGACCGGAGAGCCGTTCGAACAACAGGTAACGGTCGGCTTCATCTACATGATGAAGCTCTCACACCTCGTCGACGACAAGATCCACGCGCGGTCGATCGGACCCTACTCGCTCATCACTCAGCAGCCGCTCGGTGGCAAGGCGCAGTTCGGCGGCCAGCGTTTCGGTGAGATGGAGGTCTGGGCGCTCGAGGCGTACGGCGCCTCCTACACGTTGCAGGAGCTGCTGACGGTCAAGTCCGACGACGTCGAGGGACGCTCGCAGGTCTACGAGGCGATCGTGAAGGGCGAAGTGCCCGCGGACCCGGGCCTGCCCGAGTCGTTCAACGTCCTGGTGAGGGAGCTGCAGTCGCTGTGCCTCGACGTGGAGCTGCTGAAGAAGTGAAAAAGCCGCGCGCGGAGCGCGCGTAAGGAGCCTCATGGACACAATCGCTTTCGCGGCGAAACCGACGGCGCTGAAGGACTTCAACGCGATCAAGATCTCTCTGGCGTCGCCCGAGAAGATCCGGTCGTGGTCCTACGGCGAGGTCACGAAGCCGGAGACGATCAATTACCGCACGTTCAAGCCGGAGCGCGACGGACTCTTCTGCGCGAAGATCTTCGGCCCGATCACCGACTGGGAGTGCCTCTGCGGCAAGTACAAGCGGATGAAACACCGCGGTGTCGTCTGCGACAAGTGCGGCGTCGAGGTCACCAAGTCGAAAGTGCGCCGCGAACGCATGGGCCACATCGAGCTGGCGTCGCCGGTCTCGCACGTCTGGTTCTTCAAAGGCCTGCCGTCGCGGATCGGCCACCTTCTCGACATCTCGCTGCGAGATCTCGAGCGAATCCTCTACTTCGAGTCGTACGTCGTCATCGATCCGGGCGAGACCGACCTGAAGGAAAAGGAGCTTCTCTCCGAGGAGCGCTACCGCGCCGTGCGGGGCGAGCACGGAGATATTTTCGTGGCGCGGATGGGCGCGGGCGCGATCAAGGAGCTCCTCCAGCGGGTCGACGTGGACATGCTGGCGGAAGAGCTCCGAATGATCATGAAAACGGAGACCTCTCAGATCAAGCGGCAGAAGGCGGCGAAGCGGCTCAAGGTCTGCGACGCGTTCCGCCGCTCGGGCCACCGGCCCGATTGGATGATCTTGGACGTGATCCCGGTCATTCCGCCGGAGCTCCGCCCGCTCGTTCCCTTAGACGGCGGCCGCTTCGCGACCTCGGACCTGAACGACCTTTACCGGCGCGTCATCAACCGCAACAACCGGTTGAAAAAGCTCCTGGAGCTTCGCGCGCCGGAAGTCATCGTGCGAAACGAGAAGCGGATGCTACAGGAGGCCGTCGATGCGCTGTTCGATAACGGCCGCCGCGGCCGTGTTCTCAAGGGCTCGAACAACCGACCCCTGAAGTCACTCTCCGACACGCTCAAGGGCAAGCAGGGCCGCTTCCGGCAGAACCTCCTCGGAAAGCGGGTGGACTACTCCGGCCGCTCAGTCGTCGTCGTCGGACCGGAGCTGAAGCTCCACCAGGCGGGGCTTCCCAAGAAAATGGCGGTCGAGCTCTTCAAGCCGTTCATCTACAACCGGCTCGAGAAGAAGGGCATGGCCCAGACCATCAAGGCCGCGAAGGAGCTCGTCGAGTCGGGTGTGACGGAGGTCTGGGACGCTCTCGAGGAAGTCATCCGCGACCACCCGGTTCTCCTGAACCGCGCGCCGACCCTTCACCGGCTGGGCATTCAGGCGTTCCAGCCCGTTCTCGTCGAAGGCAAGGCGATCAAGATCCATCCCCTGGTCTGTCCGGCGTTCAACGCGGACTTCGACGGCGACCAGATGGCGGTGCACGTCCCGCTCTCGCCGAAGGCTCAGGTCGAGGCGGAGCTCCTGATGCTCTCCTCGAACAACATCCTGTCTCCGGCGTCGGGGCGGCCGCTCGCCGTCCCGTCGCAGGACCTCGTGCTGGGGATCTACTACCTGACGAAGTCCCGCTCGAACACGAAGGGGGAAGGCCGCATCTTCTCCGACTTCGACGAGGTCATCCTCGCCTACGAGCAGGGGGAAGTCACGACCCACACGCCGATCCGGGTGCGCTACTCCGGCAAGTACATCGACCTGACGACGCAGTACAACGACCAGGACATCGTGCACGCGGAGGTCCAGGACGTGGAGCGGACGCTGATCGACACGACGGTCGGCCGCGTGCTCTTCAACCGTGCTCTTCCCCCGGTCGTCCCGTTCATCAACGGCAACCTCAAGAAGCGCGGCCTCTCGGACTTCGTCAACTACGTGTATCTGACGTTCGGCGAGGAGCTCTGCGTCCTGATGCTCGACGACCTGAAAGATCTCGGCTTCAACGCCGCGACGCGGGCGGGGATCTCCATCGGCGTCGACGACATGCTCGTGCCGCCGAAGAAGGAGGACTACATCTCCGGTGCTCGGCGCGAGATCCTCGAGGTCGAGAGCCAGCGCAATTCCGGCGTGATCACGGCCGGCGAGCGCCACAACAAGATCATCGACATCTGGCACCGCACGACGGAGAACATCTCCGACGAGATGTTCCGGGAGATGAAGAAATCCGACCAGGTGGGCCAGGAGTTCAACCCGATCTACATCATGGCCGACTCCGGCGCCCGGGGATCGAAGGAACAGGTCCGGCAGCTCGCCGGCATGCGCGGTCTGATGTCGAAGCCGTCCGGCGAGGTCATCGAGACCCCGATCACCGCGAACTTCCGGGAGGGTCTCTCGGTTCTCCAGTACTTCATCTCGACGCACGGCGCCCGCAAGGGGCTCGCGGACACGGCCTTGAAGACGGCCGACTCCGGATACCTTACCCGGCGTCTCGTCGACGTCGCGCAGGACGTGATCGTCGTCGAAGAGGACTGCGGCACGAGCGACGGCATCACGGTCACCGCGATCATGGAGGGGGGAGATACCCTCGAGCCGCTGCGCGACCGCATCGTCGGCCGCGTGGCGCAGGAGGACATCTACGACCCGCTCTCCGAGGAGAAGCTCGCCGCGGTCGGCGAGGAGATCACCGAGGATCTCGCCTCGAGCGTTCAGGAAGCGGGCATCGAGCGCGTGAAGATCCGTTCGGTCCTGACGTGCGAGACCAAGCGCGGCATCTGCCGGCTCTGCTACGGCCGGATGCTCGCGTCGGGAAAGATGGTCGAGATCGGTGAGGCCTGCGGCGTCATCGCCGCGCAGTCGATCGGAGAGCCCGGCACCCAGCTGACGATGCGGACGTTCCACTACGGCGGGACCGCGTCACGTGTGACCGAGCAGTCGAAGCACGCCGCGAAGAACCCCGGCACCGTGAGGTTCCTTTCGGTCTCGACAGTCCAGCGCAAGGACGGAAACCTGGTCGTCATCAACCGAAACGGCAAGATCACGATCATGGACAACAAGGGGCGCGAGAAGGAGAGGTACTCGGTCGTCTACGGGTCGACGATCAAGGTCTCCGACGGCCAGGAGGTCGTTCCCGGACAGGAGCTCGTCGAGTGGGATCCGTTCACGTCGGCCATCCTGACCGAGGTGGGCGGGTCGATCGCCTTCCGGGATATCGTCGAGGGAGAGAACCTGCGCGAAGAGACGGACCGCGTGACCGGCCTTGCTCAGAACATCATCGTCGAGACGGTCGGAGCCGAGAAGCGCTCCCCGCAGGTTCTCGTTCAGGGCAAAGGAGTCGACAAGAAGTACCTGCTCCCCATCGGTTCCCATCTGATGGTGACCGACGGGCAGACGGTCTCGCCCGGCGACGTCCTCGCCAAGATCCCGCGGGAGACCACGAAGACCAAGGACATCACGGGAGGTCTGCCTCGTATCGTCGAGCTGTTCGAGGCGAGGCGCCCGAAGGACGCGGCGGTCATCACCGAGATCGATGGAACGGTCTCGCACGGTCCGATCGCGAAGGGCATGCGCAAGGTCATCATCACCGGCGATGACGGCGAGACCCGCGAGTACCTGATTCCCCGCTACACGCACGTCAACGTCCAGGAGGGGGAGCGGGTCCGGGCGGGTGATCCTCTGATCGACGGCCCGATCAACCCGCACGACATCCTGGCGATCCTGGGAGAGAAGGAGCTGCAACGTTACCTGGTGGACAAGATCCAGGAGGTCTACCGGTCCCAGAACGTCGCGATCAACGACA
>WNGF01022723.1_pt1 | contig 11500 bp, 9 predicted proteins | sample 5400641 | NCBI WGS metagenome assembly WNGF01 (sample SAMN13153371, study PRJNA577476) | soil metagenome | isolation source: 80 cm soil or saprolite under grassland replicate 2 | place: USA:California | collected 2016-06-15 | reverse complement strand
GCCGATCGATCCGAGCAGGGCGCGGGCCCGAGCGAGGAGCTGGACGAAGTAAAACTTGGGCCGCTCGCGAACCCCCAGCAGCTCGCGGCACCGACCGAGCAGGAACCGGACGAGCACGCCACGGAGCCAGCCTCGGCCTGCGGCGCGACGTGCCAGCTCGGCCACCGTCGCGCTGGCTTGCGCGCGGGCAGCCCGGAACTGGAGGTCCGGCGCGCGGGCCGGGTCGTCGAGCTGTAGGTAGTTGGCCAGGACGCCAAAGATGTGGATCGGGTCCTCTGACCAGCGCGGTAGGCCGACGTCGATCTCGGCGACGGCGCGATGGCCGTAGACGCGCAGGAACTCGTCCAGGCCGTCCTGGAGCGGACCAGGCAGCTTCCCCGCCACGTAATGGCGCGCTAGCTCCCGTGGTGCGGAGCCGCGGACGGCCCGCTCGGCAGCCGCGTCCGCGTGAACCCGCCTCGCGAGTGCCCAGAGGGCAAGGTCCATCTCGGTGGTCGGGTTGTGTGGCAGGCCGCGTCGAACCAGCTCGAGTTCCTGGGGCGTGGCGAGCTTGCCCAGCAGACGCCCGGCCAGTCCGTAGGTCAGGAATCCCGCGGCCATGACCGGCATGTAGCGCGGGAACACGCGCGGCATGCCCACGAGGAACATGTGCTCGATGGCGGCGAGTCGCTCTTCAGAGCTGGCGTCCGGTGGAAGCTCGCCGAGGCGGAGCGAGTTGACGGCCGTGCGCCCCGCGGACGCCCGTGCCGAAGCCGGGCTCAAGATCGCGCGTGCGATCCGCAGCGGCAGACGTGTGCGCACGATCGCGGGCGCGACGGTGGAGGCGAGGCGCCAGCGACGGGTCGGTAAGGGCGCCAACCGCGGATCGGCGGCTAGCTCGCCCACGATTGGGCCGCTGCGAGCTTCCCCCTGGGCGGCCGCGCTCGCGAGCAGCCGTCGGCCAGCTGGGCTGCGGACGAGCGGCGTGATGTCGAGGAAGAGACGGAGGCCGGCTTCGACGAGCAAGCTGGGGCCGGCCAGCGGGTCGCGGGCCGGCCCGACGAAGAGCCCGGCAATGGCCGAGCCGACCAGTCGGAAGACCTGCATGCCCATCGGCGTGAACGGCCGGAAAACGCCCTGAAAGACATTGAGTGAGAAGTAGACGCGCAGGTCATCGTCCGTGGTCGGCGCGCTCGAGGGCAGCGGGAACAGCGTCGTGATCGGACGGGCCTGGGTAAGCCAGATCTTTCCCTCGGCGTCGACGGCGAACTCGATGTCCTGGGGCGCGGCGTAGTGCTCCTCCACTCGGACGCCGAGCGCGGCGAGCGATCGGATCTGGTCGTCGGCCAGGCAGGCCATGTCGTTCCCGATCGCGAGCTCTAGACGCTCGGTGCCACCCCCGGCCCGTGTCCGAACCGTGACGCGCTTGTCGCCCAGGCGGCGCTCGAGGATCTCCCCCGTCACCCCGTCGACGACGAAGTGGTCGGGGTTGACGGCGCCGGACACAACGGCCTCGCCCAGCCCGGGGCTCGCGTCTATCACCACCTGGCGGCGGCGGCCAGTCAGCGGGTTAGCAGTGAACATGACGCCCGCGACGCTGGCATCGACCATTGCCTGGATCACCACCGCCAGTCGCACGCCGTGGTGGTCGATCCGGTTGCTAGCCCGGTAGCTTACGGCGCGGTCGGTCCAGAGCGAGGCCCAGCAGCGCCGCACCGCGTCGAGCACGGCGTCGACGTCCACGACGTTCAAGTATGTGTCCTGCTGGCCGGCGAAGCTGGCCGTGGGTAGGTCCTCGGCCGTCGCCGACGAGCGCACCGCCACCGCCCCCGCCCGGTTGCCTGCGAGCGCGCGGTAGGCCCCGGCGACGGCATCGCCGATGGGGGCAGGCACATCGACGGCGAGCAGCTTCTCGCGAATGCGCCGCGCCAGATGGGCGAGAGGTCCCGTGTCTTCTGTGCGGATTTCGGCAAGCTCCGTTACAAGCTCGTCCAGGCCGGCGGCGTCGGCGACCAGCGAATACGCCGCCGTCGTGACGCAGAAGCCCTGCGGAACCGGCAGTCCGGCCCGCATCAGCTCGCCCAGGTTGGTCGCCTTGCCGCCGGCGATCGCCAGCGAGCGTCGATCCAGGTCGGCGAGCCACACGATATGGCGCGTGTCGGTCGACGCAGACTCAGCCATCTCGCCAACCGGAGTCGGTCCCGCTCACAGCCTCCTCCCGCGACTGCCGGCGTCGGCGAGCAACGAATCGCCCGTGTCACCCCAGCTTGCTGTTGGGGAGCCACTTGCTCGTGCGTCGGCGAGAGTTGTTATGGTGCAAGTATGGCCCGCGCGGGTACGAGCTCGCCGTCGAGCCAGCGAACGTCGACGACCCTGAGCCCAACTGCCAGCAAGTGCGGCTGAGACGCTGTCGGGCGAGCCGGAGGGCGGGCCCTTACTCGACGGGCAGCAACTGGGCCTCCGCCCACTCCGAGTAGACGATGAACTTGAAGGGATTCAGCTGCTGGTGCCTCTCCCGCAGCCGGTCGAGAGCCTGCCGGCGGAGGTCGGCTAGCCGCCGACTGGCCGGATAACGGAGCAACCCGACGTCGACGAGCTTGAGCGCGAGGGCGTAGTCGCTCTGCCCCAGCAGGGCCTTCGCGCTCCTGACGAAGGCTTGTTCCTTGCCGCCGCCCAGCAGATCGAGCGCTGCCGCCCACTCCCCGGGCGCAAAATCCTCTATCCCTTCGCCGTCGGGCTTCCAGTAGCCGGTCCGCTGGTGATAGACCCGCTTGACGACGTTGTCCCGCATCACCAGGAACGGGAGGACCGCGGGCGGATGAGAGCCGAGAATATCGGGCAGGTGATTCTGGTGGAGGATCTCGACGAGCGTCTTCCCCTCCCGGATCCCGCGGAGGATGTGCCCATGCAGGTCACGCAGGGCGGCCTCGAGTCCCGGAAACGCCTCAATGGCGAAGTTCTCGGTGAGGCCCGGGTGGCCGTGGATCAGGAGTCGCGGTTGGAGACCCTGGATCAGGCGCATCGTCTCCAGGAGGCCCTCCGCCGATCCCTCTGGGAGGAACGGAGCGCCGAGGTAGGGCATGATCACGTCTCCCGTGAAGACCACGCCGCTCGCCGGCACATGGATCAACAGGCCGTCCTCGGTCTCGCCGCCACGCACGGGGTAGAGGGCGAATTCCACGCCGCCGATGGTCAGCGTCTCGGGCTCGCCTATGAGGCGATCCGGGATGACCTCGTAGCGCCGCCTCCGCTCTGCTCCGAAGAAGTAGCGGAAGGGCATCCCCGTCTCGTTCACGAACCGCAGCTTGTCGGCGAAGCTCGCCTGGGCGATCACCCGGGCGCCGGGTTCCCTGATCGCGTCTAGCCCGCCGATGTGGTCCCAGTGGGCGTGGGTTAGGATCACGTGGCGGATGGGCTGGTCCGTGATCCGGCTGAGGTCGTCCAGTGCAGCCCGAGCGTGCGTCTCGGTGGTGCCGGCGTCGATCGCCACGATGCCGTCGTCGGTGAGGACGAAGGCGAAGTCGGCGAAGTCGTAACCCTGGGCCACGTAGACTCTCGGCGCCAGCTCCACGAGCCGGGGCGGGACGAAGTGGAACCCGTCCTCGGCAGTCACCCAGTAGTCGGTGACCAACTGCGGGAGGCCGGGATCCAGGGAGGGGTAACCGGAGCGCTCGAGCGCCTCCTGGGCCGCCTTCTCACGTCGCAGGGTGCGGTACGCCTTCGCGAGGGAGCGGTAGACGCTCCTTCTGAACCCAATCGGAAAGCGCTCCTTGTTGCCGAGCACCCATTCGAGGTCGGTGACCGCCGCTTGGGCCTTCCGCAAGAAAGCGGGTAGCTCGGCCAAGACGAGGCCCCGGAAGTACGTGGTGAGCCCGGGCGCGCGGCTCACCGCCTGGTCGAGTTTGGCGATAGCCTCGTTCACCCGCGCTCGGCGCCGGATCAGCGACACATGCCCTGCAAGCCGGGCCTGAAAGAGTCCCTCCAGGGCCAGGAAGAGTGGCTGGTCCGGTCGAGCCTCGGCACGCTCGCGGAAGTAGGCGTAGCCCTCCTCGTCGCGGCGACTCGCGAGCAACTGGCCCGCCAGCACGGCTACCGTTCGGGTCTCGGCGTTTGGCCAGCGGACCGCCTCCTGGAGGGCTTCGACCTCCAGGTGGCGCGTGATGGACGCGCTTGCTGTACTGTTCATGGTCTTCTCCCGTCGATTTGTGTCGTCAGTCGAGCAGTCGTTTCAGCGCCGCCAGCTTCCTGCCTTGATCGCGACCGCCAGGGCGGCGCCGAACAGCCCGAGGCTCGAGGCGATAGCGGCGTAGAGCGCGGCGAGCCCGCCGCCTAGCCAATAGATGAGGAGCCAGCCGCCAAGCGCGGCGATGAGCAGCCGAGCAGAGCCGGCCACGAGCGGCCAGAACAGTCGGCCGGCACCCTGGGAGGCGAAGTAGAGCGCCAGTCCCAGTCCGAGGAAGCCGTAAGCCGGCCCGACGATCCGAAGATAGGTCTCGCCGGCAGCGACGACCTCGGGCTGGGAGCTGAAGATGCCGATCCAGGCCCAGGGGAGTAACGCGGCGAGGAGCCCGACGCTGCCGGTCACGACGGCCGCCAAGCCGGCCCCGACCCAGGCCACGCGGCGAGCACGCGCCACCTGGCCGGCGCCGACGTTGGTGCCGACCATGGTGACCAGGGCCGTGCCGATGCCGAAGACGAGCGGGATCTGGAGATACTCCAGCCGCGCGCCGATGCCGTAGCCGGCCAACGCAAACGTTCCGAACGATCCGACCAGCCCGGTGACGGCCATCACGTTGAGGTTGGTCAGGACGGTATTCAATGAGCCCGGCAGCCCGACTCGCAGGATCTCCCAGAAGAGCGCGCGCCGGAAACGGAGCCTGCCGCGGGGCATGGTCACCACGGTCCGCCCGGAGAGGACATAGGCGGTGAGCGCCAGCGCGCGCAGGGTGTAGGAGGTCACCAGCGAGGCGGCCGCACCGGCCACTCCGAGTGGGGGAAAGGGGCCCAGGCCGAAGATGAGGGCCGGAGCCAGGCCGACGTGCAGGATCTCACCGGCGACGATGATCGTTGCCGGGAAGAGCATCTGGCCGGTTCCCCGCACGACGCTGCCGAGCGTGGCGAGGAGCCAGACGGCCAGCGCGCCGGAGAAAGTGACGGTGGAGTACGCAAGGGCTGCTTCCAAGGCGCCGCCGATGCCGCCCATGGCCGGGTAGAGGAAGGGGCCGGCCCACAGAGCGCCTGCCGTGAAGAGCGCCGACATGAGTAGCGCGATCACCAGGGCGTGGGCCACCAGGTCGTTCGCGTCCTCGCGTCGCCCGGCTCCGAGTGCCCGTGCGATAGCCGAAGCGACCCCGCCCCCCATACCGCCGAAGGACATAGTCACCATCAGCATCCAGGCGGGCAAGACGAGCGAGACGCCGGCCAGGGCGTCGGCCCCCAGCCGACTCACGAAGAAGGCGTCGACCGTGCTGGAGGCGGCCTGGACGAGCATGACGACGACGTTCGGGGCGGCAAGACGCAGCAGCGTCGGGAGGACGGGCGCCTCGAGGATGAGCCGCGTGCGGGCCGGCACAGCGCTGTCGGTGGACTTGGGCGCGGCGGATGTGGAGATCAGCGTACGACTGATCGGACTTACCAGCTGCGAGGGACGTTGGAGCGAAGTCACTGTCGGTCACTTCCCTTTTGCAAGTAACATCACTATAACGGCTGTCTGTTGTAAAATGCAAGTAACGCCTCCGATGACTGGCGCGAGGCGGCCAACGGGAGCCTGGCGATGACGACGACGAAGCGCAGATCAGCCGCGACTGCTAGGGCGGGTGCTCGGCGATCGCCTTGCCCGGTCGCCTGTGCCCTTGACCTCGTCGGCGATCGCTGGACCCTGCTGATCGTCCGAGACTTACTCGGCGGCAAGAAACGCTACGGTGACTTCCTGGCCTGCGTCCCCTACCGCCTGCACCCGCCGCGGGTCGAGTACCGGCTACCCCAGAGGGCCGCGCGCTCGGACGCGCGGTCGAGGCGCTCGCCACCTGGGGAACCAGGCACTTTCCCGGCACCACGCGGACCGTCTGGCCCGCGAATGCCCGCGACGAGCCGGAGCCTACGGAGCCTTGATTAACACTCTTTACTCTTCACTCTTCATTCCGCCAGCCGCGGGTCCAGTGCGTCGCGGAGGCCGTCGCCGAGCAGGTTGAAGCCCAGCACTGCCAGGACGATCGCCAGGCCGGGGAAGACCGCCGGCCAGGGCGACAGCTCGATCAGCCGCTGGCCCGTGTTGACCATTGTTCCCCACGAAGGATCCGGTGGCTGCGTGCCGAGGCCCAGGAAGCTCAGCGACGCCTCGGCCAGGATCGCCAGGGACAGGCTCAGGCTGGTCTGGACGATCAGGGGCGCGGCGATGTTCGGCAGGACGTGGCTGCGGAGCACGCGCAGATCGTTGGCCCCGGACAGGACCGCCGCCTCGACGAAGTCGCGGGCCTTGACCGAAAACGTCGTTCCACGGGTCAGGCGCGCGTAGACAGGCGTGTAGACGATCCCGATCGCGATCATCGTATTGGTCAGGCTGGGACCAAGCATCCCGACGATCCCCAGCGCCAGGAGGATCGATGGGAACGCGAACACCACATCCAGCACGCGGGCGATCAGGTCGTCGAGCAGGCCGCCGTAATAGCCGGCCACCAGGCCGAGCGAGACGCCGGCCACCAGGGCCATCGTCACGGCGATCCCACCCACGTACAGCGAGATCCTGGCTCCCCAGATCACGCGGCTCAAGATGTCTCGGCCAAACTCGTCGGTGCCCAGCCAGTGCTCAGCGCCCGGCCCTTCCAGCAAGTTCGGCGGATTCATCTCGAGCGGGTCCCGTGGCGAGAGACAGGGTGCGAAAACCGCCGTAAACGCGACCACGGCCAGGATTACCCCGCCCGCGACGGCGAGCTGGTTGCGCGCCAGCCGGCGCGCCAGCTCGCCGCGCCGAGCCCGCGCCGGGGACGGTACCGCGACCGCTCCTGGGAGCGCGGGCGTCCCGCCCGCCATGGCTGTAGCGGGCGAGATGCCCGCGCTCCCAGGACTTGCCCACCCCCCACTGCCCACTGCCTACTGCCTACTGGTAGTGGATCTTCGGATCCACATACGCGTACACGATGTCGACGGCCAGGTTGACCAGCACGAAGCTGGTGGCGATGAACAGCACGCCTCCCTGAACGACCGGGTAGTCCCGCTGGGAGATCCCGTTCAGCACCAGCGTGCCCACGCCGGGCAGTGCGAAGATCTGCTCGACGATGATCGCGCCGCCCAGCAGATAGCCCACCTGGATGCCGGCCACGGTGACGACCGGGATCAGCGCGTTGCGGAGGGCATGCCGATAGACAACGAGTCGCTCGACCAGGCCCTTGGCGCGGGCTGTCACGACGTACTCCTGGCGGAGCACTTCCAGCATGCTGGAGCGCGTCATTCGCATCAAGATCGCCATCCCGAGCAGGCCGAACACTCGCACGGCCGCGTCGGACCGCGTGTATCGCCGCACCGCCGAGACCACTCCGAGTGGGATCGCTAGGGCGAGCGACATGACCATCGCCATCGCGGTGAGCTGAATGGTGACCGGGAAGCGCGCCAGGATGTCGGGCAGGATCGGCCGACTGGTGCGGATCGAGCGTCCGAAGTCGCCCCTCAGCAGGCTACCGGCCCATTCGAAGTACTGCTCGTGAAACGGACGGTCGAGCCCGAACAGCTTGCGGAGCTGGGCCAGTCGCTCCTGGCTGGCCACCCCCTCCGTCCCGAGGATGACGTCCACGACATCGCCCGGGATCAGCCGCAGCATCAAGAACACGGCCACCGACAGGCCGAACACAACCGGCACAACCTGCAGCACGCGGCGAAGGATGTAGCGGGACACGTCGAGCTATCAGCAGTCAGCCATCAGCTGTCAGGTCCGATCCGGCTGATGGCTGACTGCTGACAGCTGAGTGCTCGTTACTTGTCGAGCCAGGTGTCCTTGAGCGCCAGGCGATAGCTGCTGGCCATGGGCGCGTAGCCCTTGACGTACGGCCGGGCTGGCTCGTAGTTCTTGATCACGTAGAGAAACAGGAAGGGGAGCTCCGTCGCGAACAGCCGCTGCACGTCGGCGTAGATCTTCTTGCGCTCGGCCAGGTCCGTGGTCGTGCGGCCCTTCTCGAGGAGCTCGTCCATCTTCGGGTTGTTGTACTTGCCCCAGTTCTGGCCGAACTTGCTGTGGGCGACGCTCAGGTAGGTGTCCGGATCGGGGCGATTGGTGTTGAAGGTGAGGTTCAGGTCGAAGTCGCCGGTCTGCTGCGCCTTCAGAACGGCCGCCCACTCCATTTGTTGCACGGTCAGCTCGATGCCGACCTTCTTGAGCTGGGCCTGCAGGACCTCGGCCGTCGGAATGTCTGGCGCGTAGGCGGGCGCGGCCTCGATGCCGATCTTCACCCCCTCGGCGCCGGCCTCCTTCAGCAGCTGGCGGGCCTTGTCCGGACTGTACACGTAGGTCGGGAAGTTTTCCGGCGTGACCGGGATCGCCCACTCGGTCTCGCCGGGCGGCATCGGGCCCGTTGGCACGCCCTCGCCGAGCAGCACGGTGTTGATGATCTCCTGGCGGTCGATGGCGTAGCTGATCGCCTGGCGGACCCGCACGTCGTCCAGCGGCTTGCGGGTGGTGTTGAACGGGCTGGCTGACCGCCAGAAGCTGGGGATGTCGTTGAGCACGATGTGATAACTCTTACGTCCGGCGTGTACTCGACCAGCTTAAAGGGCCCGCTGCCGCCGTCCCAGTTGGAGAGGCTGCCGTTCTTCTCGACCACCTCGCGGTCCACGATGGCAGTCGGACGGCGGTCGGCCACGACGCTCACCAACGGCGCGAAGACCGTCTCGTTCTTGAGACGAACGGTGTACTTGTCCACGACCTCGGCGTTTGCCCCTGGCCCCAGGTACGAGCGCAGCGGGACGGTCAGCGCCTGGTCCATCAGCCGATCGACGGTGTACTTGACGTCCTCGGCCGTCAGCTCGCGACCGCCGTGGAACTTGACGCCCTGGCGGAGCTTGAACTCCACGGTGGTCGGGTCGACGTTTCGCCAGGACTCGGCCACGTCCGGCTTCGGCTTGTTGGTCTTGTACTCCATGGTCAGCAGGCTGGAGTACAGCTGCTCGTAGATCGCCACAGAGGCGAACGCGGTGGTCAGGGCCGGGTCGAGCCCGACGGGGTTGACGTCGGCGCCGATGACCAGCGTGCCGCCCTTCTTGATCGCGGCCGGCCCTGTGGTGGGCTGGGCGGCGGGCTTGGCGGCCGGGGCCGCCGCGGCCGCCTCAGTCGGCTTTGGCGCAGCGGGAGCGCTCGTGGCGGCTGGCTTCGGTTCGGTCCTTGGGGGAGTCGGCGAGCACGCGGCTAGGCCGAGCGCCGCGCCGCCCAGACCGAGCCACTTGAGCGCCTCTCGCCGACTCAGCGCGCGCGTCGTCAGGTCATGGATTCCTCGCGTCACGTCCATTTGCCCCTCCCGTGGACTCTCATGCTGGTGGCATGCTAACACCGTCCTGGGCTGGCCTCAAGCGAAGCATAGCGCAGACGAGGTCCTGCGTCGTCAGGAGACATTGGTCGCCTCCAACACCATCTTCATCCCGCGCGCCGGGCGCAGGGTGAGCATCGGATGCAGCGCGACCGTGGCAGAGGGCCGGCCTGCGCGCCCGAGCGCCGACGTCCGTCGATGAGCTCGTATACCACCTTGTCCAGCGTGTGGCGGGCCCCTCGAAAGCGACGGCTGCCTGGCAGCGGCAGCCACTCCGGCAGATCGATCAGTCGCTGGAGGCGCTCGTACGTGTACTCGCCGACAACGGTAATCGCCGCTCGATGGTCTCGAAGCTCTGGACGGCCGCGCCGAGCAGCGTCCTGGCGACGATCTCCATCGTCAGGCCCATCATCTCCGTCCACACGTGGGGCGACGTCGCCATACTGGCGGCGGACGGCCATGAACAGCTCGATCGGATCACGCCGAAACTCGGGCAAGCTACCCAACAGCCAGTGGCCGCGCGGGCCGGGCGTCGTGCGCACTATGAGAGGGGTCGTTACGCCTTCAGCCCCAGTTTGGCCAGCTCCTCGTAATACTCCTCACTGGCAACGACGACCGCGCTCACCGCCTCTTCCAGCTCGGAGGGGTCGAGGTCCTCGCCGAGCAGCTCGGTGAGCAGCACCACGTCCCCGTCCTCGTCCACCGCGAACTTGCAGCCGTTGAGGATCCAGTTGATCTCGAGCAGCCGGCGGTGCACGGCTGGCTGGTTGTCCGACGGGTTGCGGCCAAAGATGTGCGACACGTACACCCAGTCGTCGCCGGCGATCACGCTGACGCGCAGGTCGTTACGAACGCGGGTCTCGAAGTCGAGGGTAAAGAGATTCGGATCGTCCTCGTCGACAGTGTACTCCCAGGCAGACGCGTCAAGGATGCCTTGAACGCGCTCAGTGGATGACTTTTTCTCGATCATCGAACGCCCCCCGCGTGGCCGGCTGTATGGTGCATTCTAGGCCATCGGCGGAGGGGAAAGTCCAAAGTCCAGGCTCGAAGGTCGACCGTTGACTCGCGGCTTGCGACCTTCGACCTTGGACCTTGGACCTTGGACTTTACGAGAGCGGATGATCTCCCGGCGGGTGAGATTGGGCCCAGCCCTGCAGCCACGTCACTTGTGGCCAGGGACCACCGCCGAACAAGACAGACTCGCTAAAAGCGTCGTCGAGCAATACACCGTCCACCGCGTACCTCGTCAACACGGACATCGTGCCGCTGCGCCCAATCCCCATGTTGCAGTGCACCAGGATCGGCCAATTCGACGAGTCGTGCACATAGGCCAGGAACTGCTCGGCCTGCTCGTTCGTTGGCGGATGGTTGTCCTCGATTGGAATGTGGAGGTAATGCTTGATGCCGATGGCGGCAAGCTCGTCGGCATTGTCGTCAGACTCGGCCCGCAGGTTCACCACCGACTCTATTCCCAGAGAGTGGAGCCAGGCGAAGCCCTCCGGAGACGGCTGGCTGGAGCGATACAGGATGCCCTTCTTCACCTCGCCGAACATCTTGACCGGCGCCCCGAGCTGCGGCAGACTCGCCTTGTCCAGGTCGGGGAGCTTGATCTTGGGCAGCTTGATCGGCAGGCCACCCTCGCCGCCACCCGTCGGGATTGGGAACGGCAGCCCGCCGTTGCCGCCGTTGGGAAGCGGGATCGGCAGTCCCCCGTCGCCGCCTTTGGGGATCGGGAACGGCAGGCCACCATCCGCCCCCCCGGGCAGTGGAATCGGCAGCTCGGCTTCGGCCGGGTCAGCCGCGACGGGCGCCGTGCCGTACGGTCCGAGCAAAGAGCAGGAGGCGATTAAACTGGCTAACGCGAAGAGGCGACTGCGCGCCCGCGGTCGGGGGACAGGCAGGGACTGTGCGGTCCAAAAAGGCACCGGGCACCTCCGGGCGTGCTCGTCCGTTGGCTGATGGGGGTTCGGCCCGGGGGCTCGGCCGCAGCACGATGGCACGCCGTAGCTGAT
>WNGF01009081.1_pt1 | contig 11501 bp, 12 predicted proteins | sample 5400641 | NCBI WGS metagenome assembly WNGF01 (sample SAMN13153371, study PRJNA577476) | soil metagenome | isolation source: 80 cm soil or saprolite under grassland replicate 2 | place: USA:California | collected 2016-06-15 | reverse complement strand
GAGCGCGGCCGAGTGCTTCAGGTCGAGCATGATCGACCGCTTGTTGCGGTTATTGTTCAGGAAGCCGGCGGAAAACCCGCCCCGCCGGTTGGCGCCGGCGCGGGTCGAGTCGCCGCCCGGCGCCTCGATCTTGATCACATCGGCGCCCTGGTCGGCGAGGATCATCGTCGCGAGCGGCCCCGAGACGTTCGAGGTCAGATCGACGATGCGAAACCCATGCAGTGGACCCAGCATATTGCTGCCTTTCCGATAATCACGGGCCGGATTATGCACGAAGCCGAGCCACGCGATGATTTGTGTTTAAGCCGGCCGTCCGGGCATGCCATGCTATCGCCTTCCGAACACCTGAAGGGAAGCGCGTCATGGCGAAATACATGCTGGTCAGCTTCGAGACCTGTCCGTGGGTGCAGCGCTCGGCGATCATTCTGCGCGAGAAGAACACGCCGTTCGAATTGCGCCATATCCAATCCGACAACCGGCCCGATTGGTTCCTGGCGATCTCGCCGCACAAGAAGGTGCCGGTGCTGAGCATCGACGACAAGGTGTCGTTGTTCGAGTCGAACGCGATCAATGAGTATCTCGACGAGACGATCGCGCCGCGGCTGCATCCGGAAGACCCGATCGAGCGCGCCGTCAACCGCGCCTGGACCGATTATGTGCCGAGCTTCGCCAGCGCGGTGACCGGTACGGCTTATGCCGCCACCGAGGCCGACTACCAGAAGGCGCTGGAGAAGACGCCGGAGGCCTTCGGCCGGCTCGAAAAGGCACTTGAAAAGCAGGGCAGCGGCCCGTTCTTCAACGGCGCCAAATATTCCCTGGTCGATGCCGCCTATGCGCCGTTCCTGCAGCGCTACATGTTCCTCGAACGGATCAAGCCGAACGGGTTGATCGAGAAATTCCCGCGGGTGAAGGCGTGGACCGAGGCGTTGATGAACCGGCCGTCGACGCACTCCTTCCCGGCCGCCGAGTTCGAGGCGATGTACCGGGCGAATGTGAAGCGCCGCAATTCCTGGCTGTCGCAGTTCGTCGAACCGGCGCGGGCCGCGGCGGAATAACTACTGCCCCTCTCCCGCACCGCGGGAGAGGGTGGCCGAGGCGCAGCTGAGGCCGGGTGAGGGCGGCAGAAGCCATCGCGGTTGCCCGCCCCCTCACCCCAACCCTCTCCCCCGGTGGGGGAGAGGGGTCTGTTGGGGCGCATCCAGCAATAGGCGTCTAGCAGCTCTCGGCCGGCTCGGTTTCCTCGCTTCCGGCTTCCACTTCCGCCGGGCGGGCTTTGCCGCGCAGCGAGCGGGCGATCGCCTGGTCCAGCTCCTCAAGGGTGCACAGCCCGAGGCCGACCGGGTGGCGCGGCTTGATGTTCGGGCTGTTCCAGTGGGTGCGGTCGCGCACCGCGGCGATCGTCGGTTTGGTGGTGCCGATCAGCTTCGAGATCTGCGCGTCCGACAATTCAGGGTGATTGCGCAGCAGGTACATGATCGCGTCCGGCTTGTCCTGGCGCTTGGCTATCGGCGTGTAGCGCGGACCCTTGTGCCGGACGAATTGCTGCGGCACGGCCTGCTCCGACAATTTGAGCCGGGCCTCGGGGTCGGCTTGGCAGCGGGCGATCTCCTCGGCGGTGGTCTGGCCGTTGGCCACCGGGTCGAGCCCCTGCATCTGCACCGCGACCTCGCCGTCGGCGATCGCCTGCACCTCGAGCGGATGCAGACCGCAGAAATCGGCGATCTGATCGAAGGTCAGGGCGGTGTTTTCGACCAGCCACACGGCGGTCGCTTTCGGCATCAAGGGTGCGGGCATGGCAAATTCCTGCTGAGACCTGCGCTGACGCGCTTTTGCTGTGCCATATAATGGGCCGGGCGGGTCGAGGGAAGCGGCATCGGCGCGGAGGAGGCATACATGGACGAAGAAGATCTGCTGCCGCAGAAACAGCCGATGAAACCCAAGGATCTGACGCTGTTGGGCATCGCCGAGCTCGAGGAATACATCGCCCGGCTGGAAGGCGAGATCGCCCGCGCCCGGGCCGAGATCGCCGCCAAGCGCAAGCAGCGCAGCGGCGCGGAAGAGCTGTTCAAGCGATAGGGGTTTTGGTCTCGCAATGCGACCCTCGCCGGGAGCACTGATGAAGATTGTCATTCCGGGCTCGCCCGCAGGGCGAGGTCCGGAATCCAAGAACACAGGCCGGTGTGCATGGATTCCGGGCTCGCCGCTGTGCGGCGCCCCGGAATGACGGGTTGGGGCGGCTTTGGTGAATGAACATCAGCTAGCCAAGGAGTGCCGGTGATGCAGCAGCAATTCGATCTGGTGCTGAAAGGCGGTCGGGTCATCGATCCGGCGCAGGGTATCGACGGCGTTTGCGATGTGGGTATCGCCGACGGCAACATCGCTACTGTCGCGCCCGATTTGTCGGGCGCGGTCACGATCGATGTGCGTGGCGCCCTGGTCTTACCCGGGCTGATCGATACCCATGCGCACGTCTTCCGCCATGTGACCGGCCGCTTCGGGCTCGACGCCGACCTGGTCGGTACCCGCTCCGGCGTGACCGCGCTGGTCGATCAAGGCGGCCCGAGCCTGATGACCTTTCCCGCCTTCCGCAGGTATGTCGTCGAGCCCGCGGCAACCCGGGTCTATGCCTTTCTGTCGGCCTATCTGGTCGGCGGCATGGAAGGGCACTACTACCCAGAGCTCTACGGCCCGCACGGCATCGATGTCGACGGCACGGTCAAGGCGGCGCTCGCTAACCGCGACCTCGTCAAGGGGATCAAGGCGCATGCCGAGATCGGCGGCTTCTCGCGCTGGGGCATCGAGGCTTTTCGGCTGGCCAAGGAGATCTCGCGCCAGACCCGCCTGCCGCTCTACATCCATTTCGGCCAGCTCTGGCCGTTGCCGGCGGGCGGTGAGGGGCGGGTCGATCCCGACCGGATCCTGCCCGACATCCTCGACCTGCTGGAGCCGGGCGACGTCCTCGCCCACCCCTTCACCCGCCATCCCGGCGGCTTTGTCGGGCAGGATGGACGGGTGCACCCGGTGGTGCGCGAGGCGGTCGCGCGCGGCCTCAAGATCGATGTCGGTTACGGTTCGCATTTCAGCTTCGCGATGGCGAAGAAGGTGCTTGAGGCCGGCATCTTGCCGGACACCCTCGGCGCCGACATGCATGGCTACAACACCCGCCTGCCGGCCGACGGGCCGGCCGATCAGGCGCACATGTTCGCCGGCGCCAACAATTTCAGCCTGACCTCGGCGATGACCGGCCTGTTGGCCTGCGGCGTGCCGCTCGAAAGGCTCGCGCCGATGGTGACGACCAATGCCGCCGCGATGCTCGGTCTCGCCGACGAGATCGGCAGCCTGCAGCCGGGCGCTGTGGCCGATGTCTCGGTCCTCGCCGACGAACGCGGCCGTTGGGTATTGCGCGACAACGAGGGCGCTGAGGTCACCGCCGAGCGCCTCTTGCGTCCGCTGTTCTGCCTGCGCGCCGGCCAGCGCTTCGACGCCGACGCGCCGATCCTGCCGATGGCACAGGCGGCGTGAGCACCTTGTAAAACGGCCGGTGTGATATCATGATATCACCAGGAGGTGACGGATGGCGCAGCTGTTAGTCCGCAATCTCGAAGACGATGTGAAGGAGCGCTTGCAGCGACGCGCCAAAAAGCATGGCTGCAGCCTGGAGGAACTCGTGCGCGACATCCTGCGCGACGCTGCCAAAGACACGCGGCCGACTGGGGGCCTTGGCAGCGAAATCGCCGCGCTGTTCCGAGGCAAGGGATTTAAGAAAGGCGAGATCCAGGAATTGCGCGGCTATCCGGTCAAGCCCGCACAATTCGACGAGTGATCATTTTAGACACCAATGTGCTCTCGGCGCTCATGTCGGATAGTCCGGACGAGGCGGTAACGCTTTGGCTCAACGCACAATCATCCCTGTCGATCTGGACGACAGCCGTCACATTGTTCGAGATCAAGCTCGGGCTGGCCGTTATGCCTTCGGGAAGACGACGGGCCTCATTGGAGCGGGACTTCCAGCGCTGCTTCAATGACATTCTCGAAGGCCGCATTCTCGACTTCGATCCCGCCGCGGCGCAGGAAGCCGCCGTGCTGGAAGGACAACGCAGACGTGACGGTCGAACGCACGAGCTGCGCGACACGATGATCGCCGGCATTGCGGTCGCTCAACGCGCGACGCTGGCGACGCGCAACACCAGGCATTTCGACGACCTGCCGGTGCCGGTGGTCAATCCCTGGACAGATTGATCGCAGCGCTGCGGCTGCCCCCCCTACCGGTCGCTGACCAGTGGCAGGCCCTCCTCGCGGCGGATGTCGTTGATGATCTGTAATACGCGCTCGCGGTAGGGCCGGTACTGCACCCCGAATTCCTGGACGAGCCGGGTGTTGTCGATCAGGTAGTTGCCCGACAATTCCTTGCCGCCGGTCTCTCTGTCGAAGGTGATCTGCGCGTCGGGAATGAATTCGCGGACGATATCGGCCAATTCGCCGAGGCTGATCGCCTGCCCGCCGGTGTTGTAGACCATGTGCTTCGGCTTGTCGGTCATGATCACGCGGGCGAAGATCTCGGCGATCTCGTCGACATGGATCGGGCAGCGCATCGCGTCCTTGAAGGGGAACGACACCGGCTTGCCGCGCGCCGGCGTTGTGATGCAGTACACGTGGTCGACCGAGCCGACGATCTTGTCCGGCCCGGTCACGTTGGCCGGGCGGATCGCGGTGATCTCCATGCCGTGCTTCTCGCGGTAGTCCTGGGCCTGCCATTCGTTGAAGATCTTGTGCATCGCGTATTGCACATGACCGTGGCGGAAATCCTCTTCGGTCACGATGCGGTCGCCGTAGAATTTCTGTTCGCCGCTGACCGCCAATGAGCTGGCATAGGCGACCCGGTTGACCCCGGAGACGCGCGCCGCCTCGAAGCAATTGTCCATGCCGAGAATGTTGAGCTTGAACGCGACGCGCGGCGAGTGCTCGCTGCCGAGCCAATAGGCGAGGTTGATGACGCGCTCCGGCTTGGCGTTGGCCATCGCGCCCATGACGTCGTCGAACTGGCTGACATCGCCACGGATCACGCGGACCTGCTTGCCGAGATCCGAGTAGTTCGCCGTGCCGGGGTTGATGTCCATGCAGACGATCTCCTCGCCGCGCTTCGCCAGGAGCGGAACGAGACGCCGGCCGATAAACCCGGTTCCGCCGAGAATCAGAATGGACATGGTGTTTTCCTCCCCTATGCGAGACATGATGCGGTTGCCCCGAGCCTAGACCGGGCGGAGGGCCTCCGCAACGCCGCCGCACGCCGGGCGGGGATCAGCCGATTATCGCTCCAGGGCGGCGCGATCCCATTTGCCGAGGTCGGCGGCCGCGGCGTAGGTGCCTTGCAGGAATTCGAACAGCAGCTCGCCGGGTGAGGCGGCTTGCCGAACCACTTCGTAGGGCAGGATGAACTCGCCGAGATCCTTGGCGTAAGACGCGGAACCCGGCCGGATCGGCACCTCGCCGAAGCCCGGTGGCTGCGGATAGGCGTAGGAATAGAACGCTGCTTGGCCGAAGCCGCCATTGCCCGGCCAAAAGCCGCAGCTGCTGACCTCATGCGAATAGGCCTCGCGGTTGACGCGATCCGGAATGACCGGGTTGCTCGGCGGTGGCGTGGCCGGTCGGCCGGAAAACCGGGTCACCGCCAAATCGAAGCTCCCCCAAAAGAAATGCACCGGGCTGGCCTTACCGAGAAAGCGCCCGCGAAAGGCCGCGAATACCTGATCGACCTCGGCCAGCACCTGCCAGAAGCGGTTCGCCTGAACGGGATCGTAGGCGGTGTGGATATGGTCCTCGTCGAACGGGATCGGGTCGGCGATCTCGACCGGCATCGTCCAGATCCGCACCTCCAGCCCGAGCGCGCGCAGCCGGCCGATGATTTCGGCATGGAAATCGGCGACCGAGCGGGGCCGAAGGGCGAGCGTCTCCCGCCGGCCGTCGCTGGTGTCGATGCGCAACACGTGGTCGATGAAATCGAAATCGATCTGAAGGGTCCGGCCGCCATAGGGCATCGGCGAGGTCGTCAGCCCGCGCGAGGTGAGATAGAGCGGGACATGCCACCAGTGATTGACCGGCGGCGCTAATGCGAGGCGGATCTTGCCGACGATCTGTATCCACATATGAAGCGTGGCGCAGGTATCCTGCCACACCGGATAGGGCAGAGCGGGCCAACGATCATCCTTAGACTGCATGCCTCGCCTCCGTCGCCGGGTGGACCGACCGAGCATGTGAGATAATTGGCTGCATGAATAAGCAGCGTCCTTCGAGACGCGCCCCGGCTTCGCCGGCACGCTCCTCAGGATGAGGCTATTTCCTTGATGGGATAATGTAAATTCCTCATCCTGAGGAGGCCGCGAAGCGGCCGTCTCGAAGGACGCAAAGCACGAATCCAGCCTTCGCGCCGGTTAACACCTATTCCGACCAGCCTGTCATCGGAGCAGACAATATTCCAGCCAGGGCGCGGCGAGTTAATCAAAGTCCTCGGCGAGGGCGGCGCGGACCGGCTCGCGCATTGTCGCCATATGGCCGTAATTCGGGTGGTCGAAGCCGAGGGTGATGGTCGCGCCCGGCTGCTTGAACGCCGCGATCTGCTGCGGCGCGAAGCGGAAGCGGATGAACTGCACCGCCGAGGCCTTGCCCTCGGGGCTGGTATTCTCCCGTGTCGGGTCGGGCTCACCGCGGGTCCGCTCGCCGGCGACCTCGATAAAGGCATGGTTCTCGACGCCGCCGAGCTGGGCCAGCGTGGCGGCGCGGCGCGCCGGGTCGTCGACCTCGAACATCACCGTCGCGACCAGCTCGTCGCCCTGCGGGATCAGCGGGTTGTAGGCTTCCAGCTCGTCGGCGAGCTGCTCGTCGCCGCCCTTCTCGATGTACAGCATCTCCTGAACCTGCTGCCACATCGTCGCGAAATTCTCGAAATAGAAGGTCGCAAACGGGCCGATCTCGACCCGCCGGCGCCGCTTCAACTCGGTGGTTTCGCGCCGGCGCTGGGTGCGGATCTTGATGTATTGGTCGAGCGGCAGGATGTCGGCCCGGCTCAGCTGGCGGCGAGCGTGGCTCGGCGGGGTGGCAACAATATCGTTCATCGGGTCCTCATGCTTGGTGGGGTGCGGCGCCGGCGATGCCGTAGGCGCGCGCCATCAGCTCGATCGGGTGCAGGGCCCGCTCCGGCACGGCCTCGTCCTTCGCCAGAAGCTCCATCCCTTGCAAGATATGCATGCCGGCGAGCGGGCATTCGGTGGCCAGGAAAGGCTTGGGATCGCGCAATGCTTGGCGCGCGACCGGCTGGCCGACCTCGATTGCGGTCGCGAAATTGTCCTTCAGCACGCCCCAGGTGCCGCCGTGGCCGGAGCAGCGTTCGATGACGTTGACCTGCGTCTCGGGCAGCAGGCGCAGCATCTCGGCCGCCTTCTGTCCCATATTCTGAGCGCGGGCGTGGCAGGCGATGTGCAGGGTCACGCCGCCGCCGAGCGGCTGCAGGCCTGGCGCCAGCCCTTCCTTGCGGGCGATATCGACGACGTATTCGCTGACATCGAAGGTCGCGCGCGCCAGCTTTTTGACCGCTTCGTCGTCCGGCACGATCAGCGGCCACTCGAATTTCAGCATCAGCGCATAGGACGGCACCATCGCGACGATGTCGTAACCCTGGTCGATCCACGGCCCGAGCTTTGCGGCGACATGCTTCGCGCCGGCGGCCACCTTGGCGAGATCGCCGGCTTCGAGCTGCGGCATCTGGCAGCATTGCGGGTAGACGACCTCGGTCGCGACGCCATTGCGGGCGAGCACCGCCCGGGTCGCCTCACCGATGCTCGGGTTGTTGTAGTTGACGAAGCAGGTGGCGTAGAGGACCGCCTTGCGTCCGGCGGCCGGGGCGTTCTGGTGAACCGGCGGCGCCGCGCGGCTGGCCCGCGCGACAAAGGTGCGGCCGTGATATTTGGGCAATGCCGCCCGGCGGTCGATCCCAGCGAGTTTTTCGAGCGCCGGTCGGGTCAGCCGGTTGTGGCGGTCGCTGGCCCAATTGGCGATGGGCGCGACAAAGCGGGCAGCCTCGCCGTTGCGGTCGGTCTTGCCGAGCTCGCCGCGCGCCCAGGGCATCTGGCCCTCATGGAATTCGACCGCGCGATAGCGCAACATCACATGCGGAAAATCGACGTTGAACTCGTGCGGCGGCACATAGGGGCACTTCGTCATGAAGCACATGTCGCAGAGCGTGCAGCCATCCGCGACCTGCTGGTAATCGCCGGCCGCGACCCCGTCGAGTTCGCCGGTTTCGGAATTGTCGATCAGGTCAAACAGGCGCGGGAAGGCGTCGCACAGATTGAAGCAGCGCCGACAGCCGTGACAGATGTCGAAGATGCGCCGCATCTCCGCCTCGGTCTTGGCCCGGTCGAAGAAATCCGGGTCGTCCCACGGGATGACGTGGCGGGTCGGCGCCTCAAGGCCGCCTTCGCGCATGGCTTATCTCCCGGTGCCGGCGCGCTGCGCCGGGCTGCCGCGGATCGGGAAAGGCGCGGAAGCACGGAGGCTTCCGCGCCCCCTAATCAGGCGGCTAGGCGGTCGAGCGACTGGAGCGCCCGCTGGAACCGGCCGGCGTGCGACTTCTCGGCCTTGGCGAGGGTCTCGAACCAGTCGGCGATTTCGTCGAAGCCTTCCTCGCGGGCGGTGCGCGCCATGCCGGGATACATGTCGGTATATTCATGCGTTTCGCCGGCAATCGCCGAGAGCAGGTGGTCGGTGGTGTTGCCGATCGGCTTGCCAGTCGCCGGGTCGCCGACCTCCTCGAGATATTCAAGGTGGCCATGCGCGTGGCCGGTTTCGCCCTCGGCGGTCGAGCGGAACACGGCGGAGACGTCGTTATAGCCTTCGACATCCGCCTTCTGGGCGAAATACAGGTAGCGGCGGTTCGCCTGGCTTTCCCCGGCGAAGGCTGCCTTCAGGTTTTCCTCGGTGCGTGAACCCTTCAATGACGTCATCGATCTCTCCACATCATGCAATCTCGGGCGGGCCGGGGATCGCGGAACCGCGCTGCGCCCGTACCCGTTGCCTTGCATATAGATCGACCTCGCCGGGTGTCAACAGTTTAGACAAATTCTAAACTGCGACATCTAGGCTTGTGCCTGCAAGGGGATAGAAGCAGGGGGTCGCATAGCGCCAGCGTCATGCTCCGTGCCAACCCCGCCGATCAGCGGGGGCTGGGCAGATCATTCACACCTTAAACGGCTTAAAAATCGTCGATCCCCACGCCCAGCCCCGGGGCTGTCTGGGTGAGCAATGCTTCGTCACAACCGCTGATACACCCCGTGCCCGGCCTCGTGCCGGGCACCCACGTCTTCAATGCCACGCCTCGGACGCCTTCAAGACGTGGGTGGCCGGGCCAAGCCCGGCCAAGGGGGCTTTATGGGGCGAGCTCGGTGCGAATTTTTAGCCTGGGCCGCCTCAACCGGACAGCCACGGGCCACGCCTGGCCACGTCGGGAAATACTCAAAGAAAACCGCCCGCCCCTGGCGAGCCAGGAAGGACGGGCGGTCTTTTAAAAGGGAATTATCGCGGATCGCTACAGGTTGGCCTGGAAGTCCGAGTAGTTGCGGACCTTCTTATAGACCTGCAAGCGATTGCGCTGGCTGTCGGCGACGATGACCGAATCGCTGTCCGGGTCGAACTCGACCTGGGTCGGGAAGCAGAACCGCCATTGCGGCTCGAGGCTCTTCACCCGGCGGCGCGCCTTCATCATGTCGGGGTTGGCGTCGATGCTCTGCTGGCCCCATTTCGACAATTGTTGGGCGTCGCCGATCAGCGTGGTGATCGGGCCACCTTCTGAGTCGAAAACGCAGACCCGATGGTTGCCCCAATCGCAGACATAGATGTCGCCGTCGGTGTCGATGGCGACATCGGTCGGGTGATTGAACTGGTCGGTCCGGGGATGGCCGGCCTTCTCGCCTTCGCCCGAGACGTAGGGCCCAAAGATCGTCACCGCATAGGAGCCTTCCGGCTGGGTGATCTTGCCGAAGCTGCCGATGCTCGTCAGCGGCTTGCCCTGTGGCGACAGTTTCTGAATGCGGTGATTGCCCCAATCGGCGACAAAGATGTTGCCGTCCTTGTCGAGGGTGACCCCCCAGGGCTGGTTGAACTCGCCGGGGCCCTTGCCGGGTCCGCCGCACTTGGCAAGGAACTTGCCATCCGGGCTGAACACCTGCAGGCGGTTGTTGCCGCTATCGGCGACGATAACGTTGCCGCTCTTCTCGACCGCGAGACCGGCCGGACGCAACAGCTCGCCGTCGCCGCTGCCGGTGGTTCCCCATTTCTGGAGGAATTTCCCACCGGTGTCGAACACCGAGATCACGTTGGTCCATTCGTCCGAGCAGTAGACCCGGTCGCGCTCCTCGTCGACCGCGATACCGAACGGCCAGATCGACCTGCCGTCCTCCTCGCCGTATTCGTAGAAGTCGTGCAGCAACTCCTCTTCGCCGGGACCGCCGAGCTGCACCTTGTTGGCGTGCATCCCGAAATTGTTCTCATTGCCCCGGTTGGTGGTGTAGATGACCCCGTTCTTGCCGAGGCACATCGTCTGAATGTAATTGAACCCGGTGCCCCGGGCCGCGCCGCGCCCGACGGCGTGGCTCCAATCGAACACCCGTCCGCGCGCGACCGTTGTCAACGGCATAGTTCCCTCCTATCCACTCTCTCGGCCTTCCCGATGGGAAGGCGTCGTCTCATTCCGCCTTCATCCTGAGCCTTGCCGCCGCCATCCCTTCCCGTTGCCGGGAAGGGTGGCAGAGGCACGCACGGAGTGCGCTGTCGACGTCTTTCCTGGTTAGTTCAGGAACGCAGGCTTTTCGAACGTGCCGTTGACGATCGGCGTCGGGTTCAAGCCGAGCCACTTATCGAGAATCGTCGAATAGATGCTGCGGAAATCCATGTTCGGGTCGAGATCGCCCTGAACCAGGTGTTCCGGCTTCATCGACGGCATCTCGCCGTAATGCCCGCCCTTGACCTTCTCGCCGAGCACGAAGGCAACGCCGCCGGCGCCGTGATCGGTGCCCGAGCCGTTGTCATGGACGCGACGGCCGAACTCGGAGAACAACAGCATGATCACGTTGTCGGCCTTCTGGTGCTCGCGCAGGTCGGCCATGAACGCCTCGATGCCCTGGCTGACGGCAGTCCACAGATTGCCGTGACCGGGGTTCTGACCGGCATGCGTATCGAAGGTGCTGTGGTCGCAGTAGAAGATCCGCGTGCCGATGTCGGCGATGTGAACCTGCGCGATGCCCTTCAATTTGCGGGCGATCGGGCTGTTCGGGTACTGCACCGTCGAGGAGTACTTCTCCGGCGCGACCTTGATGATGTCCTCGCCTTTCAGCGAATCGATCGCGGTCTCGCTGAGGTAATCCATCACCGGGCCGCTGCCGATCGCCGGGCTGTACATCTTGGCGAAGCGGTCGAGCACATGGGCGCGCTCGTTGCCCTGCACCTGCGGCAGG
>WNGF01009079.1_pt1 | contig 11503 bp, 11 predicted proteins | sample 5400641 | NCBI WGS metagenome assembly WNGF01 (sample SAMN13153371, study PRJNA577476) | soil metagenome | isolation source: 80 cm soil or saprolite under grassland replicate 2 | place: USA:California | collected 2016-06-15 | reverse complement strand
CCGCTTCAGCCCCTGCAGCAGGAGCGGCTTCGCCGCTCGAGGTCCCACATATCCGATGATCCCGCACATCTCGACAGCTCCTTGTTCCCCGGCGGACGCGCGAAAACCTTCTCAGAAATGCGTCGAGCCCGGCTTTGCGACCCGCCCCGCAGCGTCGCTGGGAGGATCAGCCGAGCTCCTGGCTTACGATCGCCGCGATCCTAGCACAGAGGGCCGCGGCCTCATCGGCCGTCGGCGCCTCGGCCAGGATCCGTACGACCGGCTCCGTGCCGGACGGCCGGACGAGCACGCGGCCGTCGCCGTTCAGCTCGCCGTTCTGGCGCTCGAGCTCCTCGACCAGGCCCTGCGGCAGCGGTCCGCGCCCGCTCCGCGGTAGGTTCCGCCTGGCCTGGGGATACGGCTCCATCACGGCGGCCGCCTGCGAGAGCGGCCGGCCGTGGAGGGCCCCGCAGAGAAGCAACGCTGCGGCGAGGCCGTCGCCGGTCACGTGGTCGCGCAGGCAGATGACGTGGCCGGACTGCTCGCCGCCGAGGATGCCCCCCTCCCGGTAGAGAGCCTCGAGCACGTAGCGGTCGCCGACATCGGTGGTGACGACGCGGATGCCGCGCTCCGCCATCAGCCGGTGGAAGCCGAGGTTCGTCATCGTGGTGACGGCGACGAGCTCGACGCCGAGATCGAGTGCGAGCACGGCGACGATCTGGTCGCCGTCGACGGCCTCGCCGCGCTCGTCGACGGCGAGCATCCGATCGCCGTCGCCGTCGAACGCGACGCCGAGGTCGAAGCCGCCGTCCGTGACGAGCTGCTGCAGGCGCCGGAGATCGGTCGCGCCGCAGCCGACGTTGATGTTCGTCCCGTCGGGCTCGTCGCCGATCGCCTCGACGCGGGCGCCGAGCTGCTCGAACGCGCGCGGCGCGATGCCGCTGTAAGCGCCGTTCGCGCAGTCGACGGCGACCCGCAGGCCGGAGAGGTCGGAGCCGAAGCGCTCGAGCACGTGCTCGAGGTAGCTGTCCGCCGCGATGGTCACGCGGTCGATCTCGCCGCCGCCAGGAGCCGGCGCGTCGAGCAGCGCTTCGATCTCCTCCTCTGCCGCATCGGTGAGCTTGCGTCCGCGACCGTCGAAGACCTTGACGCCGTTGTACTCGGGCGGGTTGTGCGAGGCGGAGATGACGACGCCGAGGTCGAGCCGCAGCAGGGCGACGGCCGGCGTCGGGACGACGCCGGCGAGCACCGCGGCGCCGCCGGCGGAGACGACCCCGTGCGCGAACGCCTCCTCGAGCTCCACGCCGGAAGCCCTCGTGTCGCGGCCGACGAAGACCCGGCCGCCATCCGACCAGAGCGTGCACGCCTTGCCGAGCCGCTCGACGAGGTCCGCAGTCAGGAACTCGCCGACGATGCCGCGGACACCGTCGGTGCCGAAGTAGCGCCGGGCCATGCTGCGGGGACCCTACTCAAGCGATGCTGCTGGGGAGCCGCAACCTCAGCTGCGGCTCCCCGAGAGATCACTTCTAGGCGGCCTCGAGCGCCTCGAAAGCTTCGGGCGCCGTGGCGAGATCTGCTCGCCGCACGACGACGAGGGCGACGAGGATCCCGACGAGCGCGACCGCTGCAGCCCCGATGAACGCGTCCTGGAACCCGTCGGTGAGCGCCGTGGCCCTCGCCGTCCCCGACACGATCGAGTCCCTGGTCGCGGAGGTCGCGATCGCGGAGAGCGCGGCGATGCCGAGGGCGCCGCCGATCTGCTGCGACATGTTGATCAAGCCGGAGGCGAGACCCGCCTCGGCGGGCCGCACGCCGGCGAGCGCCGCGATCGAGATCGGCACGAACGAGAAGCCGAGCCCGACGGCGACGAGCAGGAATCCGGGCAGGAGGTCGCCGAGGTACGAGCCATCCGGCGACACCTGGGTGAAGTAGATGAGGCCCGCGGAGAGCGCGGTCATCCCGGCGACGAGCACCGGCTTCACGCCGACGCGCGTGACCAGCTGTGCGGCAAGTCCGGACCAGAAGATCGCGGTCCCGGCCACCGCCAGGTAGGCGACTCCGGTCTTCATCGCGGAGTAGTGCAGCACCTGCTGCATGTAGAGGGTGAGCATCAGGAACATCGCGAAGATCGCCGTGCCGAGGATCAGCCCGGCGACGTTCGCCCCCACGACCGTCCGGAGCCGGAAGATCGAGAACGGCACGAGCGGCTCGGGGCTGCGCCTCTCCCAGGCTACGAACGCCGCGAGCAAGGCGAACGCCGTGGCGAAGAGCGCGATCGTCTCGAGCGAGCCCCAGCCGTTGTTGTTCGCCTGCGTGATCGCGTACACGAGCGTGACGAGCCCACCGGTGACGAGCACGGCGCCCGGCAGATCGAAGCTCTTGACGCGTGCGTCGCGGCTCTCCGTCAGAAGCAGCGGCGCGAGCGCGAGCCCGACCAGGCCGACCGGCACGTTGACGAAGAAGATCCACTCCCAGCTCAGGGCGTCCGTCAGGACGCCGCCGAGCAGGACGCCGGCAACCGCGCCGAACGCGCCGACCCCGCCCCAGGCGCCGAGGGCGGCGTTCCGTTCCTTGCCTTCGGCGAAGGTCGTGGTCAGGATCGAGAGCGCGGCCGGAGTGATCATCGCCGCACCGAGCCCCTGGAGTCCGCGCGCGCCGATCAGCGCGCCCTCGCTCCAGGCGAGGCCGGAGAGGAGCGACGCTCCCGTGAAGACGACGAGTCCGGCGACGAAGACGCGGCGCCGCCCGATCAGGTCGGCGACGCGACCGCCGAGCAGGAGGAAGCCGCCGAAGAGGAGCGCGTAGGCGCTCACGACCCACTGGAGGTTCGCCTGCGAGAACCCGAGGTCGGTCTGGATGGACGGAAGAGCGACGTTCACGATCGCGATGTCGAGCACGACCATGAACTGGACGCCCAGGAGTAGCGCGAGCCCGAGCCACTTCCGTCGTGCCGCTGCGATCATGGGTGCCTTCCTTTCACTCGTGTAGCGAAGACTTGCGACCTTACAGGAATTACTTCTTTTTCGCAAGTCTTCACTTGTTTCCCGGCAGAAGACCGGCTACACTGATGACGAACGATGTCGCGGAAATTCGACCAGTACTGTCCCGTGGCCCACGCCCTTTCGCTGGTGGGCGAGCGCTGGTCGCTCCTGATCGTCCGCGAGCTCCTGCACGGCCCGAAGCGCTACACCGACCTCACCAACGGACTGCCGGGGATCGGCACGAACATCCTCGCCGCGCGTCTCCGCGAGCTCGAGGAGGGCGGCATCGTCCAGAAGCGCAGGCTGCCGCCGCCGGCAGCATCGACCGTCTACGAGCTGACCGAGTACGGCAGCGGGCTCAACGAGGCGATGTACGCGCTCGCCCGCTGGGGCGCGCGCTCACTCGGCCCGCCGGGGCCCGACGACGAGCTCTACCCGGAATGGGGAGTAAACGCCTTCCGGGCCCTCTTCGATCCCCAGGCAGCGCGCGGCCTGACCGAGACGTACGTGCTCAGGATCGACGATGACGTCTTCACCGCACGACTCGTGAACGGGTCGCTCGAGGCGAGCGTGGGCGCGGCCGACGACGCGGACGTCGTCGTCGAGCTCGACATGGAGACGCTCTTCGCCCTCACGGGCGGCGAGCTCGAGCCGCGCGAGGCCGTCGAGAGCGGCCGCGCGCGCGTCGAAGGCGATGTCGAGGCGCTCGAGCGCTGCTTCCGGGTGCTGACTCTCGCGCCGCGCATCGACGCCGCTGTATAGGCGCTTCTAGCGCTTCGAGAACTGCGGCGCCTTGCGGGCCTTGTGCAGTCCGGCCTTCTTGCGCTCGACCTGACGGGCGTCGCGCGTGAGGTAGCCCTCGCGCTTCAGCGGCACGCGCAGCTCGGGATTGGCCTCGACCAGGGCCCGCGCGATGCCGTGCCGCACGGCGCCGGCCTGACCGGTGAGCCCGCCGCCGTGCACGCGCACGCGGAGGTCGTACTGGCCCTCGAGACCGGCCGTGCGGAGCGGCGAGGTCGCGATCGTGCGCCAGACGGCGCGCGGGAAGTACTCCTCGATCGTGCGTCCGTTGATCCACGTTGCGCCGTCGCCGGGCCGGAGGATGACGCGCGCGACCGAGGTCTTGCGCTTGCCGGTGCCGCGGTACTGGGCGATCTGACTCACGCTACTGCTCCAGGTCGAGGGGACGTGGGTTCTGCGAGACGTGCGGATGCTCGGGCCCCGCGTAGACCTTCAGCTTCGTCAGCTGCTGCCGCGCGAGCCGGTTCTTCGGGAGCATCCCCTTCACGGCCGTGCGGATCACCTCGGTCGGACGGCGCTCGAGCTGCTCGCGCAGCGTGCGGCTCCTGAGCCCGCCCGGGTAGCCGGAGTGCCGGTAGTACCGCTTCTGGTCGAGCTTCGCGCCGGTGACGCGGATCTTCTCGGCGTTCACGACGACGACGAAGTCGCCCGTGTCGACGTGGGGCGTGTACTGCGGCTTGCGCTTGCCGCGCAGCGTGTCGGCGATCTGCGTCGCGAGCCGGCCGAGGGTCTTCCCCTCGGCGTCGACGACGTACCAGTCGCGCGCGACTTCTCCGGGCTTGGCGTTGTAGGTCTTCATAGACAGGAAAGCGGCGCACGAAGGCGCGCCGGGGCCGGATTGTAGCGAACTGGTCTGGCCTGGGTCTGGCCCCTCGCCGCACGCTCGAGGGACAGGGCTTCGCGCGGGGCCAGACCCTTGGTTTTCGTCGCCACGCGACCGACGCCGCCTCGAGGCACAAAGAACCAGGGGTCTGGCCCTCGGCGTCTAGTTCGATGCGGCTCGGACTACGGGCCAGACCCCGACAGTGCCACGCGCGGACCGGGACGCACGAAGAGCCAGAGCGCCGGCACGGCCGCGAGGGCGGCCGCGGAGAGCGAGAGTGCGGCAACGCCGAAGCCGCTGTAGACGAGCCCGCCGAGGAGGGCGAGCGACGCCGCGACGAGGTTCGCCCCGAAGTCGGAGAAGCCGATCAGGCGGCCCCGTTCGGCCGGGGCCGTCAGCGCGACGAGCTCCGTCGTGGCCGCCACGTAGGAGAGGTTCCAGCCGAGGCCGAGGCCGAGCAGGGCGAGGCTCATCCCGCCCACGCCGCCGAACCAGACGAGCGCGGCGTTGGAGCCCGCCATGATCGCGAGGCCGGCGACGAGCGTCCGCCGGTGCCCGAAGCGGTCGATCAGGTCGCCGACCACGAACACGAGGCCGAACATGCCCAGAATGTGGACGCTGATCATCGTGAAGACGTCGCCCTCGTGGTGGCCGCGGCCGACGGCAACGTAGCCGGCGAGGTTCATCACGGAGGCCATCACGGCGAAGCTCGTCACGGCCCCGAGTAGCGCGACCGGCACGCCGGGCCGCCGCACGATCTCGCGCAGCGGCGAGGCGACCTCTTCGTGCCGCTCGGCCGGGTAGCTCGCCGCGATCTCCTTCGGGTCGGGCCGGACGAGCGAGGCGATGCCCAGGCCGGCCAGCACGCCCGTGACCGCGACGAGCGTCAGCGAGCTCATGCGCGGCCGCAAGCTGGAAGGCACCGGAGTTGCAGACGAGGCAGCCGGCGAGCAGGAATGCGTTCCGGCGGACGCCCGGCTTCACGCGAGGAGTGTATGCCGCAGGCCGTCGGCGAAGGCAGCGGCGCCCCCGTGCGACGGATGCCGGACGTACGGCGCCCCGAGCACCTCGGCAGCGAGCCGGCCGACGGCGACCGCGCGGCGCCCGCTGGTGAGCTCGTCGAGGAACGGGCGGGCGGCCGCGACCTCGGCGCGCGTCGGCCGACGGTTCGAGCTCGGCGTGCCGGGGTGCGTGGGCACGACGTTCCAGAACAGGACCTCGTCCTCGACCCCGAGCGCGCGCAGCACCCGGTGGACGATCGTCGCCGTCGCCTCGGCCGGGCCGCTGCCGGTGAGCTGCCGCTCCGACGTGAAGGGGACGCCGCTGACGCGGGCACCGCGGAAGCCTGCGGCCTCGCCGACGAGGATCAGCTCGGCGGCCGCGTGCGCCTCGAGGTGCGCGCGCAGGCGCCCGCGGCGCAGCTCCGAGCGCGCGTACTGGTTGTACGTCGCGCCGATGCGCGTGCCCGCGAGCCGGTCTACGAGGTCCACGCGTTCCAGCGGACGAGCTCGTCGAGCGACCGCCGGCGTTGCGTCGCCCGGCTCGTCGCCTTGCTCCAGCCGGGATCGGGTGCGCCGCGCCCGATCGTCACCCCGGCAACGATCCGGAGGTCGTCCGGGACCCGGAGCAGCTCGCGCCAGCGCGGCTCGAGCTCCATGGGGACGCCGTAGACGCCGGCCGCGAGACCCTCGTCGATCGCCGCGAGAAGGACGAGCATCAGCGCGGCGCCGGCGTCGACGAACCAGTACGGCGCCGGCCACTCGATCTCCTCGCCGGACTGGAGCTTGTCCTCCTTGCGATAGCGATCGTGGTAGTCCTGCTCGCGCGTCAGCACCAGCACGTGCGCGGGCGCGGTGCCGAACCACGGCTCGAAGCCCGCCTCGACGTCCTCGCGCTCCTGCGCCGCGAGCTCCCCGAGCAGCGCCGGATCGGTGACGACGAGCAGCCGCTGTCCCTGGCTGAACCCGGCACTCGGGGCGCGGCGAACGGTGGCGACGATCCGCTCGAGCACCTCCCGCGGCACCGGCTCCGGCACGTAGTGCCGCACCATCCGGCGATGCCGAAGCAACTCCCGAAACTCCACGCGCTAACCGTAGGCGATCAGCTCAAGCAGCGTGCGGTCGGGATGGCCGACGGACGGCTCGATCCGGGTCCCGTGCGCGAGTCGTCGGACGGCCGACGGCGATTCTACTTCAGGGACTTGCGAGAGAGTCGTGAGGGTTGGCGATCCATCATCCGCGGCATGAGAGTGATCGCGCACGCCGGCCGCCCGGTCGCGAAGCTGATCCCCTACAGCGGCGACGGACCGCGACGTCCTGGGATCATCCGGACGCAGATCATCGCGCATGACGACCGGCACTCCGACCGCCAGCGACCTACTCCCACTCGATCGTCGCCGGCGGTTTCGACGTGACGTCGAGGACGACGCGGTTGACGCCGGGAATCTCGTTGACGAGGCGGCTCGAGATCGTCTCGATCAGGTCGTAGGGAAGACGGGCCCAGTCCGCCGTCATCGCGTCGTCGCTCGTCACCGCTCTGATCACGATGGGGTAGCCGTACGTCCGCTCGTCGCCCTGCACGCCGACCGAGCGGATCGCGGGCAGGACGGCGAACGACTGCCACAGCTCTCTGTAGAGACCCGCGCGGCGAATCTCCTCCTGGAGGATCGAGTCGGCCTCGCGGAGGATCGCGAGCCGCTCGACGGTGACGTCGCCGATGATCCGGATCGCCAGGCCTGGACCCGGGAACGGCTGGCGCCAGACCATCCGCTCGGGCATCCCGAGCTCGCCGCCGACGCGACGCACCTCGTCCTTGAACAGCAGCCGGAGCGGCTCGACGAGCTTCATCTTCATGTCCGCCGGGAGCCCGCCGACGTTGTGGTGCGACTTGATGGTCGCGGCGACGCCCTCGGTGCCGCCGGACTCGATCACGTCGCTGTACAGCGTCCCTTGCACGAGCCAGCGGACGTCGCCGAGCGTCCGCGCCTCGTCCTCGAAGACGCGGATGAACTCGCGGCCGATGATCTTCCGCTTCTGCTCCGGGTCGTCCACGCCGGCGAGCAGCTCGAGGAACCGCTCCTCCGCGCGGACGTGCACGAGCGGCACGTGGAAGTGTTCCCCGAAGGTCTCGACCACCTGCTCGGCCTCGTCCTTGCGCAGCAGGCCGTGGTCGACGAAGACGCACGTGAGCTGGTCGCCGACCGCCTTGTGCACGAGCAGCGCCGCGACAGCCGAGTCGACACCGCCCGAGAGCGCGCAGAGCACGCGCTCACGGCCGACCTGCGCGCGGATCCGCTCGACCTGCTCCTCGATCACCGCCGCGGGTGTCCACGCGGGCGGCGCGGCCGCGATCTCGTAGAGGAAGTTCTTCAGCACGTCCATCCCGTGCGGCGTGTGCACGACCTCCGGGTGGAACTGGACGCCGTACAGCCTGCGCTCCGGTGCCTCGAACGCTGCGATCGGCGTCGACGGCGAGCCGGCGACGACCGTGGCCCCGGCGGGCGGGGCGACGACCGAGTCGCGGTGCGACATCCACACCGTCTGCTCGGGAGGCGTGTCGCGGAAGAGGACGGACTCCTCGGCGCGCAGCTCGGTCTTCCCGAACTCGGAGACGCCGGTGCGGTCGACCCGGCCGCCGAGCTCCAGCGCCATCAGCTGCATGCCGTAGCAGATGCCGAGCGTCGGCACGCCGAGCTCGAAGATCCGCGGGTCGATCCGCGGCGCGCCTTCCGAGTACACGGACGCCGGGCCGCCGCTCAGCACGAGGGCGTACGGGTCGCGCGCGCGCACCGCCTCGGGCGAGATCGTGTGCCCGACAAGCTCCGAGTAGACGCGGCACTCGCGCACGCGGCGCGCGATCAGCTGCGAATACTGGCCGCCCAGGTCGACCACCAGCACCGGCCGTTCTGTGTTCGCCTGGTCGGGAGCGACCGGGAGCTGGACGACCCGCGACGGCTCAGCGGCGATAGTTCGGCGCCTCTTTCGTGATCGTCATGTCGTGCGGATGGGATTCCCGAAGGCCCGCCGACGTGATGCGGATGAAGCGGGCGTTCTTCATCTCGTCGATCGAGGCGGCACCGCAATATCCCATCGCCTGCCGCAGTCCACCGATCAGCTGATGCAACACGGGAGCAAGCGGCCCCTTGTACGGAACGCGCCCCTCGATGCCCTCGGGGACGAGCTTGTCGACGTCTTCGACGTCACCCTGGAAGTAGCGGTCCTTCGAGAACGAGCGCGCCCTCATCGCGCCCATGGACCCCATGCCGCGGTACTCCTTGTACCGCTCGCCCTGGAGCACGATCACCTCACCCGGCGCCTCGTCCGTTCCGGCGAGCAGCGAGCCGGCCATGATCGTGTCCGCGCCCGAAGCGATCGCCTTGGCGATGTCGCCGGACGAGGTGATGCCGCCGTCGGCGATCACCGGAACGTCCGTTACCTGTGCGACGTCGTAGACGGCGGTCACCTGCGGCACCCCGACGCCGGCAACCACACGCGTCGTGCACGCAGCGCCCGGCCCCTGGCCCACCTTCACGCCGTCGGCGCCTGCGTCGGCGAGTGCCTCCGCGCCTTCGGCTGTCGAGACGTTGCCCGCGATGACCTCCACGGTCACCCCGTTCTTGATCTTGCGCACCATCTCGAGCACGCCGGCGGAGTGCCCGTGCGCCGTGTCGACGACGAGCACGTCCGCGCCCGCGGCCGCCAGGGCCTGTGCGCGCTCGAGCGCATCCGGGCCGACGCCCACGGCTGCGCCGACACGCAGCCGGCCGCGCTCGTCCTTCGTCGCCTGCGGATATTCGAGCTTCTTCTGGATGTCCTTGACCGTGATCAGCCCCCGGAGCCGCCCCTTCTCATCCACGACGGGCAGCTTCTCGATCTTGTGCCGGTGGAGGATCTCCTCGGCCGCGGCGAGCGTCGTGCCGACCGGTGCGGTGACGAGATTGCGTGACGTCATGAGCGCCGACACGGGCTGGCGGACGTCGTCCTCGAAGCGGAGATCGCGGTTCGTCAGGATCCCGACGAGCATCCCTTCCGCGTCCGTGATCGGGACGCCCGAGACCTCGTAGCGCGCCATCAGCTCGAGCGCCTCGCGCACGAGCGCATCGGGCGGCAAGGTCACCGGCTCGACGATCATCCCCGACTCCGAGCGCTTCACCTTGTCCACCTCGGCCACCTGGTCCTCGATCGCGAGGTTGCGGTGGACGATCCCGATCCCGCCCTCGCGGGCGAGCGCGATCGCCAGCCGCGCCTCGGTGACCGTGTCCATCGCCGCCGAGACGACGGGGACGCTGAGCTGGATCGAGCGGGTCAGCAGTGTCCGTGTGGAGACGTCGTTCGGCAGGACCTGCGACTCGGCCGGAACGAGCAGCACGTCGTCGAACGTGAGGCCTTCCTTGGCGAACTTCCGGTCCAGCTCCAGCAGCCGCTGCAGCTCGTCTGGACGGAACTCGACACTCAAGGGAAGCCGATGGTACCAGTGCCCCCGGACGCTCAAGGCCCTGCCAAACACCCTCCTAACACGGGCGGGCTACGGTTGCAGCCGATGGGCCCGTTGTTTGCTGCGCTCGCCCTCGCCGCCTCGCTCGTCCTCCCAGCCGCAACCGAGCCGGCCCGGCAGATCGCCGCCCCGCCGCGCCCGCAGACGCTCTACACGAGCCCGAGGGGCCCCTTTGCCGCTTTCGCACAGGACGGCCCCCTCCTCGCCTGGGTCGCGCCGGGCTCGCACGGCTGCAACACCGTGCGCGTCCTCTCGCTGGCCAACGGCGGCCAGGTCCGGCTTCCGAAGCAGGGTGGCGCCCAGAACGTCACCTGCCGCTGGAACGTGGTGCAGCCGGTGCGGCTCGCGCTCGGTCGCAGCGGCCTCAACGCCGCCCCGTATGCGCTCTGGACGCTGTACGAGAAGCTCACCCCCCTCGAGTTCGACTACATGCTCGGCGCCGGCACCTCCGACACGCGCGAGCGGAGGTTCCGCGAGATCGCCCACTCGAGCCAGGGCATCGGGCTCTGGCTCGGCGGGATCGCCGGTGACGGCGACAACCTCGTGTACGCGGTGGCCGCCGTGCAGTACGTCGACGAGGTCGCCTGCCTCTCGGGCGGCTCGTGCGAGAAGCGCGTCGCGGGCGGCGGCATCCGCCGCATCTCGGGACGGAACGACCCGTTGATCCCGAACACGCTCGCGGCCGTCGCGGTCGCGGCGTCCGGCAACTCGATCGCGTACGTCCCGGCGGCGCCCTCGGTCGGGAAGGACGGCAGGCCGGTCGCGTCCGCCGACCTGCCGCTCGAGGTGCGCGACGCGCGCAGCGGCGCTCTCCTGGCCCGGGCGGCGCCGGAGGGGACGCCGGTCGCGATCGCGCTCTCGGCGGGCGTGCTCGCGACGCTCGAGCAGACATCCCGCGGCCTGCGACTCGCCTGGTACTCGGCGTCGACCGGGGCGCCGGGCGGCTCCGTCGACGTGCCGCCGCGGACCGCGCCGGAGCTCGCGGCAAACGACCAGGTGATCGTCTTCCGCGTCGGCAGGTCGATCCGCGACGTGAACGTGACGACTCAGCACGTTCGCACGCTCGTGCGCGCGGCGTCGCTGCCGATCGGGCTCTCGCTCGAGGGCAACCGCGTCGCCTGGGCGGAGAACGTCAACGGCAGGGGCCGCATCCGCGCCGTGTTCGTCACGAAGGACTGAGACGCGGGCAGCCCATGTGTGCCCATGTGCGGTGGGCATGGGTACACATGCACACCTCGATCGCGCGCGGAAACGCCGATCCTCGGCGCGCGCCGCTCCCCCGAGGCGTCAGGCGCCGACCGGCTCGAGCTCCTCGAGCTCGACGCCGGCGGCGAGGCGATTGGCCTCGCGGAGGTCGAAGCGGCCCGGGCCGAGCTCGAGCACCGACGCTGCGGCGGCTCCCACAGCCGAGCACAGCGCCTCGTCG
>WNGF01016013.1_pt1 | contig 11505 bp, 9 predicted proteins | sample 5400641 | NCBI WGS metagenome assembly WNGF01 (sample SAMN13153371, study PRJNA577476) | soil metagenome | isolation source: 80 cm soil or saprolite under grassland replicate 2 | place: USA:California | collected 2016-06-15 | reverse complement strand
GACCAGAAAAAAAACGAGAGAATATGTGAAAAGAATAGTAGAGCGAACGAGTCCCCTAAATCCCCTAGTCCCTTGATGCGCGGGAAGGCTCGAGGATGGGTGAGCCCGCCTTCCGCCGCGAGCGCCCGAGAGGATGGCAACTGACCGTTCAGTAGTGACGCATCGGGCGCCGCTGGGCTCGGGAAGGGCGCCAAGAGCGGAGGTGGCACGCGGTCAATTGCCATCCTGCGCACATTGACTTTCCGGCCTACGGCCCCGCACGACGCCTTACCTTCGCGAAGTTCCCGGTGGCCCGACAGCTCCAAACGCGGGTGAGGGCGCCGCTTTTCGGAGTCTTGGTGATCACTTGTACCGGTTCGCCTTCGCTTTGATAACCTCAATCACCTCATCGTGGTCCTTTCCACGGACCAAGTCCCGGAGGGCCAGCCTGTTGCTGTCGTATTGAACATGTATCCGCCATCCGGAAGTCTTGGTCACATCTGCCCGGTATATGGCTTGCTTGAGTCCCGTAACACGATGAAGGCGTGTCTTAGGGAATGTCCGTGTGCGGTGAGCATCATTGTCCTCTAGCTCCGCGATAGCCTCCAAGAATGCGACCTTGAGGTCTTCTGAGGGTAGACTGCGGGAGGCCTCGCGGATCACGCCATGGTCATCTTCCAGGGGCTTCACCCGGGCCATGTCTGACCCTTTCCGCTCTTTGTGCGGTCCCCATAGAGCTGTTTGACCGTAGATTCCCAATCGTCATAGATGGTTGAGCGGGACGCAATCCTGAAGAGCGTAATGACGAGCTGATTGAATGCGGGATCTTCCTCCGCCGCATAAATCAATCTCAGCGAGCCGATACGCGCCATATACAGAGAAGAGTCAAGAGCATCGGAAAGCACTACCGGTCGCAGACGCCGTGCCCTGCGGTAGAAGCCCCGACGGTCGGTCGCATAGAGCGTTCCGAGTTCGTTTATGGTGGCGACCACTCGACTCCGATCCAGCGGTGGTAGGCCCCTAAGATCCTCCTCGAAGTCCCTGGTGCTTCGATAAAGAAGGCCAGCGTCCGTCATGGTAGCGCCTTTCTTGGAATCAGACCCGTGCCCGTTACGGCCGGCCGAAAGTGCAGGCGGCGGCGCAAGTGGGAGTGACCACGGCGGCGGCGTACGGAGCGCGCCTTCGGCTGGGCCGCAATGCACGGCCCGGCGCTCAAGACCTCGAATCCAGACGATCGACACCAGTTTGCTAGAGGCCCTGTGTGACGCGCTTGACGTATGGCCAGCGGACAGACGTCCTCGAACTTAAGGGAAGGCGCCGTTCCCGGCGGAGCCCAGTTCGCAAGTAGCGGTTGCCTCGCGACCCCCGCGGGTCGTCGAAGTCGGCGGCGCCTTGGAACGCCCTAGGCATCCAAGAGCCCGAATCATCCGTCACCGGCCTGGGGTCTTCACGGGACCGGTCCATACCCGCGAAAAAGCGTGCGGTTCATCATGACCGCCGTGACGCCTCGCACGCGGGTGGAACGCTCGGGACGGGATGCTGCCGTAACCATGCCGCCGGCCGCCGTTGACAGCCCTGCGCGCGGCAGCCGCCGGGTAGAGGCCCACAGCGTTAGGGCCGCTGCCATGGGGGCTACGGTTGATAGGGGGGTCAAGGGGGTTTAGGGGACTGTTCCATACCGCCCAGAATTGCCGAGCGAAATCGAAAGAGTAGGAGAGGTAGGGTCAAACAGTCCCCTAAGTCCCCTCGGTCCCCTACGCCCCACCGGACGAGTCGCTGTGTTTGTGGGAGCACGTACGCCGCACTGCGGCTCCCGCGGTGGCGACCAGGCAACGAAGCACCAACCTGAAGCGCCATCCATGGCGTCTGACTAGCGCCGGAGAGCCCGCGTGCGCGAGACCTCGGGGACGTAAGTCGCCAGTTGCCAAGGCGTTCCCTTGTCATCCAGTGGACCGAGCTGGATTCGGCGTGCATCTCCCCTCGGCACCACCGACTGGATGTACTCCGAGCGGAGCAGCCGCCCTAGCGGACCGCCGTCCCGGGTGCATATTGGAACGCAACTCAGATGCTATGAACCCCGAGGCGCGATGTCGTGCGGCTCGCCTATGCCTCGAGGGGAGCAAATCGCGAGACCGGCTGAGTGGGGGCACCCACCCAGCCGGTTTTCTTAGCGGGGCGCGGCCAGGACTGGACGATCCGACGATGAACCCACGGCCATGCCGCAGAGACGAGGAACTGAGGCCCGACTGACGCACGCCTCTCGGGTGAGTGATGCGGCCGTCGACAAGGCCAACAAACTCGGCGCAGACGCCGCCGCGTCAGCTCATCTACGACGATGTGGGAGGCCCGCAGGGGCAATCGCCGAGACGCGGAGGTGGAGCATGAGTCTTCGGATGCGCAAGCTCGTCACGGCGGCGGTCGGTGTGGTCTTCACCGCCACGTGCACCCTTCAGGACTCGCCGGTGCAGCCTAGCCCGGGTCTGACCAACGCGAATCTAAGCTCGAGCGTCGAGGCGGCCCCAGTCTCAGAGCAACTCGAGTTGCGGCTGGCGTTCCAGGAGCCGGGAAGCAGCCGACTCGCACCTAGCACGACCGTCGAAGGGCCAAACTTTACGCTCCACCTCGACCAGGCCTTTGACCCAGAGACGCGAACGGTCGCGCTGGAGGCGAGCGTGCAGAATCGCAGTCTCGACAACGTCTGGCGTCCCATCCGCCTGACGGTAGCGAGGCTGTTGCCCAACACGGCCGCACTCCTCACCGCCGACAACCATGAGCCCGGCATAGGAGCCGCTTGGGATTACGGCCAGACGACCGGACTCGACGGCAAGCTCGTCCCCGGCGAGACAAGTGCACCGCGTTCGGTGTGGATCAGGATGCCCGGGCAGGACGAGGCGAGCCTCCATAGCCTTCGAGTGCTTGTCACATTGGAGGGCGTGCGCAATCCTGCGTTCGTCCCGGCCCCTGCTCGGGATGCGACGGCCGCCGAGGCAGCCGCCGGCTTCGGTGCTGGTATCGTCCTCATCCGTTATCAGGCTGGCATTCTCGATCCGGGCGCGCTCGCCGCCGTCAACTTGGAGTTCGGCCTCGCGGGACAAGAGTACGAACCATCGTTAGGCGGCTACATCGCCTTCACGATGGATCCGGGCTTCGACGCCACCCGCACCGCCGCGGAGCGCCTGGGCGAAAACCCCGCCGTCGCACTCGCGACTGTGGCGTTCGTTGCCGTCCCGCTTGCCCTCGACTTCCCCACAGACGGCGAGATCGGGTACGCGCTCGAGCTCGGCAATTTCCGGACGGCATGGACGCTTGACCGAAACGCCGGGCGGTTGTCGGGCGCAGGGGTCGTCGTCGGCGTGCTCGACAGCGGAATCGATCCCGATGGCTTGGAGTTCCAAGATCAGCGCGCCGCCGCAGTGGACGCTAGGCTGTCAACGCCGGATGGGAGCGACCCCGATGACCACTTTGGACATGGCACCGAAGTGGCGGGTGTGATTGCGGCTGCGGCGAACGGCGACCTAGTCGTCGGTGGCGCGTACGGCGCGAAGATCTTCAGCATTAAGATCTACGACCAGAAGGCAGATTTCGGCACTGCACTTTGGCCCTGGAATATCCTGCGCGGGCTCGACACCGTGCTCCAGCATCCTGAGATCGCGATCATCAATATCTCTTGGGGCCAGCATTGCGTGGACGGCGGGTTGTGCAGCATTGGAACAACGTGATGTGGCCCGCCCGGCTTCCGGAGGTCATTGCCGTGGCGGGTACCAAGCAGAACGGCCAAGACCGATGGGTGACGGGGGCCGCGGGCCAGAACTGCGCGTCGGGCGTGACCGAAGGATCGAGCTACGGCCCGGAGGTCGAGGTCGCCGCTCCCGCTGAAATCCTACGTGTCGTGCGTCCGAGCAACCCATTCAACCTGAGCTGCCTCCGTGGATGCGAAACCATCGCGGGGGGAACCTCGTTGGCGGCGCCGCAGGTCGCGGCCGTGGCGGCAATCTTGCGCGCGCGCCACTCCGAATCGGTGAGCGCGGGCGTGTTACGCGACGAACTTTTGCGCCACACCGTGAGCATTGCGGACCCGACGCTCGCAGGCGTGGGGCGAATTGTCGCGAACCTGCCTGCGTCACCGATGGTGACAGGGCGAAGCCCCACGCCCTACGTGGGAGCGGCGAGCTTCATCGCTCGTACGTCCAGCTTCTCGGCCACGTTCTCGACTGCGATGGCGGCGGCTACCGCGAGCACATTCGTGGTCAATAGCTCGCAGCGTGGGCGGTCGTTCTTGGGGGGCACCTACGGAGGGACGGGGACGACGACGCTGGTGACGCCGGCCTCGAGTTTCTATCCCGGGGAAGAGGTAGAGGTCGTGCTGACCACCGGATTGACGGCGGCGAGCGGTGGCCCGCACCTCGCGGCGCCGCTGGTGACTCGCTACCGGGTGGCGACGACGGCGGCGACGGCGGGCTTCACCGCCGGGGCGGGGAGTCCGGTGGCCGTGGGAACCACCCCGGCTAAGGTGCCGCTGGGGGATGTGAACGGGGATGGGAAGCTCGATCTCGTGACCGCGAACTACGGCTCGAACAACGTGACGGTGCTGTTGGGGAACGGGGACGGCACGGTCACGGCCGCCTCGGGGAGTCCAGTGGCAGTGGGGACCGGCCCGGTTTTCGTGGCCTTGGGGGACGTGAACGGCGACGGGAAGCTCGATCTCGTGACGGGGAACATAATCTCGAACAACGTGACGGTGTTGCTGGGGAACGGGAACGGCACGTTCACCGCCGCGTCGGCCAGTCCAGTGGCCGTGGGGAGCGCCCCATATACCGTGGCGCTGGGGGATGTGAACGGGGATGGGAAGCTCGATCTCGTAACGGCGAACGAGGGCTCGAGCACTGTGACGGTGCTGCTGGGGAACGGGGACGGCACGTTCACCGCCGCAGCGGGGAGTCCGGTGGCCGTGGGAAGCTTCCCGTATTCCGTGGCGGTGGGGGATGTGAACGGGGATGGGAAGCTCGATCTGGTGACGGTGAACTCGGGCTCGAACAATGCGACGGTGCTGTTGGGGAATGGCGACGGCACGTTCACGGCCGCGGCGGGGAATCCGACTGTGGGGTCGAACTCGGTTTTCGGCGCGCTGGGGGATATGAACGGGGATGGGAAGCTCGATCTGGTGACGGCGAACTACGGCTCGAACAATGTGACGGTGCTGTTGGGGAACGGGAACGGCACGTTCACGGCCGCCTCGGGGAGTCCGATGGCCGTGGGGAGCGCCCCGAATTCCGTGGCGCTGGGGGATGTGAATGGGGATGGGAAGCTCGATCTCATGGTGGCGAACGGCGACTCGGACAATCTGACGGTGCTGCTGGGGAACGGGAACGGCACGTTCACCGCCGCGGCAGGCAGTCCGGTGGCCGTGGGGCATGGCCCGACGTCCGTGCCGCTGGGGGATATGAACGGGGATGGGAAGCTCGATCTCGTCGCGGCGAACTCCTTGTCGAACAATGTGACAGTCCTGCTGAATCATTAGCCTTGGCTCACGAGGAGGAGAGCATCAGCCGGGCGTGCAATGCCGCGGGCATGAGCCGGAGCCACTGCTACCAGATCAAGGACGCGTTCGAGAAATACGAGCGGGACGGGCTAGCGCCGCAGCCCCGCCGGCGGCCGCGCATGCTGAACGAGACGCCCCCGAGCTCGAGGGGCAGATTCTCACGATGACGCGGGAGTATCCGACGTTACAGCTACGTGAAGATCGCCGACCAGCTGAAGCCCATTGGCGTGCCGGCGACGGCGGGCTTGAGCTGAATTCCCTCGACGGTGATGGCTAGCTCGGTCCGGGGCAGGCCGAACTTGTGCGCGCAACCGATTCGATGTAGCTCTCGTGCCTCTCAGAAGGGCTCCATTGACGCTCTTCCATCACGTCCTCGTCCTGCCTGAGCCAGAGGAGAGTTACGACCAGGCGGTTGCGCTTGCTCGTCGCTGGATTGACGTTCGAGAGGCGAATGGCGCGGATCGGCTGTTGACAGCCGTGTTCTACTCCAGGGATAGCATCCCGAATCCGGTCCTCCCCGACGCGGCTGCGCTACTGCGACACCACGACATCCAAGTCGCCAGTGTTTCGGACTTGCGACTGGCCCGCTGGGCACCGAGCCAGCGACGCCTACGCGCGCGTGCGACTACACGCATCACCTATCTCTCGCCGGTGCACGATGATGGGCGGCATGCCGTCAGCAACACTGTCGCTGCTGCCGAGGATGGCAGGGTGACTGAAGACGCGAGCCTACATCCTGCAGAGCGGGGGATCGGAGCGCGCCCCCGCGCGCGTGGCACATCCTGAGCGCCCCAGGATTGGTAGTCTGGATTGGCGGCAGGGCCTGCACGTCAGTGGCTGCACGCCGTCAACGAAACGGGGCTCCTTCGGGCCCCGTCAACGCTGGGACGTCTGGTTGACGGTCGCGGACTTTGGGACGCGAAAGCCGGACGGCCTGCGCTCGACCGTTGGACCAGCGATAGGCGGGCCTACGCGGCGCGATTCAGGAGACGGCGAACCATCTCCGGCGACCAAGTTGCAGCTCGCCGCGGAACGAATCCGCGATCCTGCAGCGCCGAAGCGATCGCCCTGAGGGATAGCTGCTGGCTCCGAAGCTCGCGAGCGACCTGCCGCACGCGTTCTTCACCGTGCAGCAGGCCGAACGCTGGGTTGCCCAGGCGTTCTCCTCTTGCCTTCTTCGCGGCGAGGGCCGAGCGAGTCCGTTCAGAGATGTAGTTCCGCTCCATCTCGGCGAACGCTGCAATAACGGTGAGCATCGCCTTGCCCGCAGCCGTTGTCGTGTCGATGGCTTCTTGCACGAATACGATCGCCGTGTCGTGCTTGCGGAGGGTCTCCACAATGTTAAGCGTGTCGATCACGCGACGTGAGAGGCGGTCGATCTTGAGTGTGATGACGGCACCGACTTGCCGTTCGCGCACACGCCGCAGCAGCTCGGCGATCCCCGGGCGGTTCAGGTCCTTCCCCGAGTAGCCAGCATCAACGAGCAGGTCGTCGAGCAAGATGCTCTTCGCCTCGCAATAGGCGCGGAGCAACCGTTCCTGTGCCTCGAGCCCGAGGCCGCTCTGGGCCTGCTCCTCCGTGGAGACGCGAATGTAGCCAATGTTCAGCATCCGGTTCTCTCGTGCATGGCCAAGGGGGATTATTGCCGTTCGCGGCAGTATTGTCAACAACGGCAGTGTCCACCAGACTTTGGTGATGTCCATTCGACTGCGGTTCCCAGAGCTGCTCGAGGAGCGAGGGCTGACAGGCTACGCCCTCTCGGTGGCGACGGGCGGGAAGATCAGCATGAGCACGGTCTACCGCTGGGTGCGCGCCCGCGGGCGAATCCAGACGATCGACACGGGGTTGCTTGACGCCCTCTGCGAGGCCCTGGGCGCACAGCCAGGAGAGGTCCTCGAACGCCAGAGGAAGGGCAGCCGCGCCCGGCCATAGTAGCGCGTCAGGCTCCGACACCGCCCAGCAGCAGCTTGGTAGACCGCCGCACGTTCGCAACCTCTTGTCGCACTGCAGCTCCGCGACGCGCTGTGCCGCGCCCCGGATCGCCCCGAGCCGCAGCCGCGCCGCCCCTCGCTACCCCCCCGCTTTGCGAGAGGCGGCGTGGGTGGATCGAGCCTACGCCATGTCTAGCGAGGTGAGACCCCGCGCGCCCCCCCCCGGCAAGGAGGGTGGTACTCCCTCGGGAAAAAATTAAGTAGTGAGCGAGAAACGTTGGGACGCGTTTGGTCCGCACGCGCCCGACGCAGCGCGCGCGAAATCGCGACGACGCGGGGATGGGGCGTCGGTAGATGCATGATGAGTCGCTAAGCTGCGGCTGGTTCTGGTTCTGAGATGCTCCGCCCAATCACAGATGGTTGAGTACGTCGCGAGTGAAAGCGTCGGTCACCGCGACCCAGTCGTTGACGGCCGCCACCGAGATTGTCATGGCCCGGAAATGCCCACGCCCAATCGCGACGTTCTCGTCCGCGCGGTGAACAATATTGTGGCGGCGCTTCATGAGGGAGTCGAGAGCCGGGAAATATTGATTCACCAACTGGGGATTCACACCGACTCCGGTGAGCGCAGCAGCGATCTCGCTCGCATTGTTGTACGTACTCCGGCCTAGATGCTCGGTCACGGATAGATTGATCAGCTCCTCGACCGTCTTACCGCGAAAGCCCGCCAATTTCCCGAGGAGAAATCTCTCGGGGCGACCCTGTTGTCCCGTGAGCGCGACGTTGTTGAGCGAATCCTCACCGGCGAGCGGTAGCTTCCACTGCTGCAGGCTCCGAAGGAAGTCTTCCAGCGTTGCATGGAGGAAGACGACGGCGGCTCGAAGGACATCTGACTGCTGAACGTTTCGACGGCCTTGCCCTGCACCTCGTAACGAGGTGTAGGTGGCCACCAACGCGCGGACGCGGTCGAGGTTGCGCTGACGTCGAGTGTCAATCTCATCCTTCAATGAGTTGCTCGCGTCGTACCGGACAACGCCTAAGGTGCGGGCCGACCGTCAGTGGCGCAACCCGCCAGGTCAAGAGAGAGCGGCGACGATCCGAGCAACATGCAGAGGCAGAGCGTCGAGGAATTGAAGGCCAAAGACAAAGGCGAACCGCAGAGCTGCAGTACGAAGCTAGCCCACTCCAGGTACCCCGACGTGTCGCATCCGAAGCCACCGCGCGGACGGTAACACCGGCGTCTCCCCAACCGGAGAGAGCTGCACCCGTGCCAATGCAACTGACCCTGTCAGCTCAAACGGCTTGTTAGGCGGCACGCGGAGCAACCTCGATGAGGGTGGCGTAGTGGTCACTCGCCGTTGGATTCTCTGCTAGGAACGCGAGATGTCGCGCGACAGACGCGGCGAGGGCACGAGACTGCCAAATTTGGCCCTTCGCTGGAAGTCAGTCTGGGTATGGCCACACGCGCCGAGCAACAGCAAACAGTTCCTCACCACGCTGTGCAATAGAGTCCTCGTTCCACATGTCGGCTTCCCCGAACCTTTGGAAGTAGGCGTTAAGCTGGAGTCGGCTCTGCTCAGTGATGCGAGGCCGCTTCGCGCTAAAAGAGCCGTTGCTGACAGAGGAGTTCAGAGGCCTGGTCAAGAGCGTGAGATTGCCGAAGCTGTGTACCAACCTCGCGCGGCGCACGAGGCGCTCGTCAATCGGACCGTCTCCGCGACTGGTGTTGGGTGGATAGGGCCATTCCTCCAGAGAAGCAGATTGAGGCAATACATGCTCCACCGTCAGCCACTCGTCTAAGCGAATGCGTTCTTGACGAGGGGTGTCCAAAGCTTGGTCCAGGGCGGCCAGCACCATCTGCGTCTTGGCGGCTCCAATAGCATTATAGGCTGGTGCGTTGAGCCAATGCTGACGAAAGAATTCGTCGTTTGGCCAAACCGTGCTGTCACCTTGAAGGGCAGTTAGCTCTTTGCGCAAGACAGAGCGGCTGATGGTGTCCGCCTTGCGCAGGGCCTGGAGCAATCCAAAAAAGACACGATTGTAATTCTTGGGCGTTAGACCGCAAACCGTTCGCCTCACGAGGTACGACTCTACGTCGTCCAGCATTCCGTCGAGGTCGTCAACAGACACGGCCGATCGGTTCTCGCCCAGCATGAGCACCAACGGATACACAGTTGTGGTATCAAGGGCGCGTAGGCGAGCCGCGAAGATGCCAAAACGCGAATCCTTCTCCGGAATTACCAGAGATCGATACACCCCCGCTGATGCTCGCATTAGCGAGAGTTCGGCATCCGTAGATCGTTCGGACACAGATTCCCACCAGTCGCGAAACTCGTGAAACAGGTGGCCAATTTTCAACTCCCGCTCTGCGCGGTATGTGACGTAATGAAAGAGGAACAGGTCGAGCCGACTTCGCTTCAGTCTGCCCTGACGCTCCATGTCCTTCCAGAAGCGTTTGGTCTCACTCTTTCCGGAGAGCGCCGGCGCCGTGTCAAACTCCCTCCAATGCTTGGCGTACAGAGACTCGATCTCCTCCTTGTGCCTGCTGGCGTACAGGAAGACAAAGTTTCGGATTAGGTCAGACGGCTCTAGCGGGACGCCCCGTGCATTGAGGGTCTCAAAGATGACTTGAGGGTCGTCATCAGGCTCCAGTTGGATTTCAACTAGCTGCACGTACTTGCAGAGAGCCTCAAACAATTCCTCGGCCAGGTCCGCTCTGAGAGACTCGTCGGGGCGTCCATGAGGCTCGCCTCCGTCCTCGCCGCGCAGATAGTGGGACATGGCTTGGTGAAAGAACAAGTACGCATCTATGAGTCTCGGCCGGGGCTGAAGCCTGCGGCGCTTGTAGTTCGGTGGGTACAACTCTTTCAGAGACGCTGCCGACTGCGCCGACATCAGCGCCTGGAAGTCTTCTCGGTCCGCGTTCGTGGGCCAAACCTTGCACACTTCGACGGGATCGCTGAGAGGTTCTGGGTTGGTCGTCAGCCGATTCAACGTCGTCGTCAAAAAGTCACTTCCCAGTGGAGCCACGACGTCACGGAGCGCAGCGAGCATGATTTGAAGCGTAGTCAGACGCTGCTGACCATCGATCACTTCCGACGCTGGAACCTGCCGAACCAAGGTCTTGGCTTGGCTCAGAACCACAGCCCCAAGAAAGTGCTTCCGCGCTGGACGGTTGTCGGACGCACGGTGTCGGCGCAGGACCTCAACCTGTTCCTTCACATCAGCCCAGAGGGGTTCCCATTGCTCGTACTGGTTCCACACGTACTGGCGCTGGAAAAGCGGCACGAGGTAGCGTCGAGGCTTGTCGAATAGATCTGCGACTGTTGGTTTGTCGATGTTCACGGGAGCCCCTACGGCTCTGGCTTCGGCGCCGAAAGATAGCGCCGATGGTCGTCCCGATGAGAGCCACTGCGCCGCCAGACGAACACCTAACGTCGCGAGAACCGCCCACGATTCCCGAATGGGCTCCTGTGATCATGGCAACGGCTTAGCGGTCCACCTTCGGCGGCAAAAAAGGAACGACAGTGGTTTGCGATAGGGCTTCGCGAAACGCTGCAAATCGACATGGTCGATGCGGCGCTCCAAGTTCGCAGTTGGTGACTGGAGTATCGGTCGCCCGAGCGCCCCTTCGCTACCTGATGGCTCAGCTGCGTCGCCGACGCCCTGCCCCACGGAGCTTCGTCGTCTGGGTGAACGGCTCGAAGAACTCAGCCAACGTCACCCCCATGACGCCGCAGAGAGCAGCCACCGTGTCTACGGTCACGCCCGTCACCCCGCGCTCCACTCGGCTCACGAACACCGGATGGAGGCTTGCCTCAAGGGCCAATCGCTCCTGGGTGAGCCCGTGCCGGTCCCGGAGTTCCCGGACCCGCCGCCCCACCGCCCGATGCAGCCGCTCCGCGTCGGCCATCACAGCGCGGCACGGTAGGCGGGCCTAGCATACAGGTCCAGAACTTATAGGTTTAGATAAACCCCGCTCGATGCCCGCAGCCTGGGAACCGCCCGTATCAGAGGGGAGTCTGCTGCGCGTATGGTGAAGGTAATCCCGTTGGA
>WNGF01009078.1_pt1 | contig 11506 bp, 15 predicted proteins | sample 5400641 | NCBI WGS metagenome assembly WNGF01 (sample SAMN13153371, study PRJNA577476) | soil metagenome | isolation source: 80 cm soil or saprolite under grassland replicate 2 | place: USA:California | collected 2016-06-15 | reverse complement strand
TCTCGCGCGCGTGGGTGGTGAGGCGCGACCTTCGTTCCGGCGATTCCCATCTCCGGATCTGCTCGTCACGAAGCGCGTCGCCGAGACGCGGCACGTCGAGAACATCGCGAAATAGCGTTGCGTCTCGACACCGGAGGCCGCACTTCCGGTTGACCGAACGCACCACCCGAAGCACTATTGCCCTCTTAGCGGCATCGAGGCGTGACGTGCGCCGATCGCCGAGCTCTAGGCGCCCTGCCGCGGGGAGTACGGCACCCTACCCGGCCTTGGCACCTCCGCCACGCCTCCTACCAATGGAGGACGTATGGCAGTTACGCGCGCTCTTCGCTGGCTTGCCCCCCTGCTTGTCTCGGCGATCCTGATTGCGCTTGCGCCGTCCGCGGCGGCCTCGTCGGGGCCCGCAGTTCGCGGTGGCGGGGTTGTCGGCGGACTGCCCGGGGCGACATCCCAGCTCGGCTTCACCGCCACCAATTCGGGCGGCTCATTCCTGTGTGTGATGGCCGGACGCTCGGGCAAATTCCTCTTCGGACCGTGGCAGAGCATCCAGCAGATGCACGTCCAGGGCCGGGTGACGCCTGGCTCGCTCAGCATCTCGGGCGGTGTCGCGACCTTCAGTGGCACTGCGACGATTCATGTGGTCGGCACGACGTTGACCGGCCGCCTGACCATGACCCTCTCGGATGTTCCGTTCGTGTCGACCCAGGCCGCGGGGGTGCAGGGGTCGCGTGGCATCTGCTCGAGGTGTCGGGGGTGGGCGCGTTCGGTCCCGAAAAGATGAAGTCGGGCCATATCACGATTTGGCCGTGAGCAGGCGCCCCGTGGTCCGCCGGGTCGGTGCATTCGCCAACGCCACCAAAGGAGCAGTGATGACAATCAAGAAGCTCGGCATCCTTGGACTGCCTGTCGTTCTGGTCCTCGCCGCTGTCGTGCCACTCTCGGCCGCAGCCGGCGGGGCGCACCACGTGCGATGGGACATCATCAGCCTCGTCGGCGGAGCGCCCCCCGGACCCGTCAATGCGGGTGGTATGGCGTCCGCCAAGGCTCCTGACGGCGACACGATCACGCTGACGGGAACCGGCACGTTCGTTGCGCCCGCGGGCAGTAATGGTGGCTCGGGGGCGGTTACCGGCGGAGGCACCTGGCAGACCAACACCGGCAGCGGGACCTATCAGGTCAAGGAGCTGGTCACCTTCGTGATGGCCAATTTCCAGAGCTCGACCCCAGCGTTCATCGACAACATCGGCAACCTGAGCGCGCGGGCCAACGGCACCGCCGTCCTGAGGATCCAATTCTCGGACGGGCAATCGGGCGTTCTCACGGTGGGTTGTCATGGGCCCGGTGCGCCTCCTGGCATCTTCGAGGGCATCGCGACGACGAAGGGTTACAAGACCTACTACGCCGTTCAGGACCCGGTCGGCGGGGTGGACGCGAACCGGACGATCTTCCACATCAATAAGTAGTACGCGTGCTCGTGGAGAGAGGCGCTCCGCGCCTCTCTCCTTGACCATGCAGGAACGTGCATCGGGACGCGCGATGAAGCCTGGGTCTGAGCGACCCCCAAACGAAGTTCGCAACCGCTTGCCGTTGGGCAGCGCCGTATCTCGCCGCGAATTCCTCACCGCTGCGGGCGCCGGCGGCGCCCTGCTGGTGTTGTCAGGAGTTCCGGGAGTGGCCGCGGCGGCGCGCCGCACATGGCCGGCGCGGCACGATAGCGTTGTCCTGCTCTGGAACGGCGCGTTCCTCCAGTGCGTGCGTGCGTCGAGGCTTGGTCCGCCGATGGTCGCTCGCGCTCTCGCCATCGCCCATACGTGCATCTACGACGCGTGGGCCGCGTACGACCACAGAGCTGTGGGAACACGGTTGGGCGGCAGCCTGCGCCGGCCGCCCGGGGAGCGCACGCTCTCGAACAGAGTCCGAGCGATCAGCTTTGCCGCGTATCGGGCGGCCGTCGACCTCTTTCCGGGTAGCACCGCAACCGTCCTTGATCCGCTGATGCGGAGCCTCGGCTATGACGGCACGGACACGTCGACAGACATCTCGACACCGACCGGGATCGGCAACGTGGCCGCCAACGCCGTCCTCGACGTTCGCCACCGGGATGGTGCGAACCAGCTGGGCGACGTGATCGGCGGGGGCCTTGGCGTCGCCTATTCCGACTACACGGGCTACGTGCCAAAGAACGATCCGATGGACATCCGCGTTCCGTTCGACCCGGCGAGCGTGCGCGACCCCAACGCGTGGCAGCCACTGCGGTACGTCGACGGCAGTGGCAACGTGGTCACACCTACATTCGTCGGGGCTCAATGGCCTCGGGTGACGACCTTCGCCCTCGTCCCCGGCTCGTTGCGGTTGACCGGCGGTCCGGCCCGCTTTGGATCCGCCGAGTACATCGCCCAGGCGCGCGACCTGCTCCACCTCAGCGCCGGCCTGACCGACGAGCAGAAGATGATCGCCGAATATTGGGCGGACGGGCCGCACTCGGAGCTTCCGCCAGGCCACTGGAACCTCTTCGCCCAGTTCGTCTCGCGCCGCGATCACCACGGAGTCCAGTCCCACGGGATCGAGCTGGATGTGAAGCTCCTCTTCGCGCTTACCAACGCCATCTCCGACGCAGGCTGCTGCGCGTGGGACAACAAGCGGACGTTCGACTCGGTGCGGCCGATCACCGCGATCCGCACGCTCTTCCGGGGACAGGCCGTGCGCGCCTGGGCCGGACCCTATCAGGGCACGAAGACGATCGACGGCGCCGCCTGGTTTCCTTATCAGCCGACGTCGTTTCCTACACCGCCCTTCCCGGAATACTCGTCCGGGCACAGCAACTTCAGCGCGGCCGGGGCCGAGATCCTCAGGCTCTTCAGCGCGAGCGATCGGTTCGGTGCGTCGGCGGTCATCCCGGCCGGGAGCTCGAGAATCGAGCCCGGGGTCGTCCCCTCGAACGACGTCACGCTGTCGTGGGCGACGTTCTCCGACGCGGCGAGTCAGGCCGGCATGTCACGGCGCTTCGGTGGCATTCACTTCGAGCAGGGGGACCTCGACGCGCGCATGACGGGGCGGATCGCCGCCCGCATGGCCTGGCAACAAGCTCAGGCGTACTGGGAGGGCAGCTAGACGACATTGAATGTAGTCCACGTGAACGCTCAGGTGAGGCGTTGAGCGATCGGCAAACCGATCGATCTGGTACGGAGGTTGCACCATGCTCAAGAGACGGCTCGGGCTCTTCGTGGCACTCCTGTTTCTTCTTGGGGTCATCGCGCCGAGTGCCGCGCTTGGTCACACGTCGAAGGCGGCCTACGACTGGCACGTCGGCGACGCGTTGCTGCAGTCGATCGGCTTCCCGGTCGGCAACAAGGCGATGGCCCCAAACGGCGACGTCGTGACCATCGTGGGGACGGGCTCCTTCAGCGCCGACGGAAAGTGGGCCACCGGCGGGGGCACGTTCTCACATCACGTCGCCGCAACGGGGGCAACGATCACGGGGACGTTCTCCGCCGATCGCGTGATCAGCTTCCAGTTCTACGGCTGCGGCACCGAGGGGCTGCCGCCCAACTTCTGCGGTGGCCAGCTCATCCTGGCGATCACGGCAACCCCCGATGCCGCCCCCGATATTCACCTGGCCGGCGCATTGACCATCAATTGCGAAATCGGTCCGGATGTTCCCGCCAGTGTGGTCGAGGGCGTGCGGGTGAACGTCTACGACGTCATCAACTTCAACAAGCCAGTTGAGGGGAGTGGCGCCAACATCTATATCGCCCAGTGAGGCTCCTCACAAGGTCAATCCCGCGGCCTGGCACGACGAACGTCCGGTAAGGCACCGAGCACCTCGATCGTGCCCGTGCCGTCCTCGGCGCGGGCACGATCGAGCAGCAGATTTCGCTCCGGGACATTGCGCGTCATGGAGGCGGCCCGGGCGAACTCGGACGCGGCTTCCTCGTGGCGGCCGAGCTTCGAGAGCAGATCGCCTCGCACGGCGGGCAAGAGGTGATACGCCTTCAGGGACGGCTCACGTGCCAGCGCGTCGACGAGCTCGAGGCCCGCGGCCGGTCCATCCGCGATTCCCACCGCCACGGCTCGATTGAGCTCGACGATCGGTGACGGGCTGAGCTCGGCGAGGGCGTCGTAGAGCGCGACGATCCGGGGCCAGTCCGTAGCGTCCGCCGTTCGTGCCCGGGCGTGGCATGCGGCGATCGCCGCCTGGATGGTGTATGAGCCGCGGGGCCCGGGGAACGTGTCCGCCCGCTCGAGAGCGGCCAGGCCGCGCTGGATCAGGAGCCGGTCCCAGCGGCCGCGCTGCTGCTCCATGAGTGGGATGGGAGCGCCGGTCGCCTGGTCAGTCCGGGCCCGAATCCGCGACGCCTGGATCTCCATCAGTGCGACCAGGCCGTGGACCTCGGGCTGGTCCGGCACGAGACCGGCCAGGACCCGCCCCAGTCGGAGAGCGTCCTCGCACAGCGCCGGCCGGACCCATTCCTCGCCCGAGGTCGCCGTGTAGCCCTCGTTGAAGACGAGGTAGATGACCTGGAGGACCGAGCCCAGGCGGGCATCGAAGTCGGCGCCCTTTGGGACATCGAACGGAACCTTTGCTTCCGACAGGGTCCGCTTCGCTCGGACGATCCGCTGGGCGATCGTCGCCTCGGACGACAGGAACGCGCGGGCGATCTCGTCGGTGCGCAGGCCGCCGAGGAGGCGGAGGGTCAGAGCCACCCGCGCATCGATCGACAGAAGCGGGTGGCAGCAGATGAACACGAGGCGGAGGAGGTCGTCGCCGATCGCCGCGTTGTCGATCGCCGTCTCGAGATCGTCTGCCATCCCCTCCTCCGCCAGGTCGTGGCCGAGCTCCACAGCCTTGCGCTGGAGGGTGGCCTGCCGGCGCAGGGCGTCGATCGCTCGGTGCTTCGCCGTCCCCATGAGCCAGGCAGCCGGGTTGTCCGGGATGCCGGCCTCCGGCCACTGCCTCAGGGCCGCCTCCAGGGCGTCCTGGGCGAGGTCCTCGGCCAGCCCGAGGTCGCGGACGATCCTCGTGAGCGCGGCGATCAGCCGGGGCGACTCCATCCGCCACACCACCTCGAGCGTGCGGTGGATTGCGTCATCCCGGCGCTCCGTCGCCGTCACACGCGTCCGTCAGGCGCGGGATGCGTCAGAGGTCGCGGGCGGGCGCAGTCGCGCGAGATCCTCGGGCATCTCGACATCGAACACCGGGCGGACCTCGAATTCTCCGCCATCGAACGGCGCTCGCTTGAGCCACTCGATCGCCTCGTCGAGGGACCGGACCTGCCACAGCCAGTAGCCGGCGACGAGTTCCTTGGCCTCCGTGAAGGGACCGTCGACGACGCTCCGGCTCAAGCCGTCGAAGCGAACACGGGCACCCTTCGAGCTCGGCTCGAGCCTATCGCTCGCCAGGAGGACGCCGGCGGCGACCAGCTCCTCGGTGAAGCGGGCCATCGCCTCGAAGCCTTCCATGCGGGGCGTGGCGTTCTCGGTTTCGGGGGTTGACTTGGCGAGAATCATGACGCGCATCTGAGGTATCTCCATTCGTGCAACCGGGTCCCGACCGCAACGCGAGGGGTACGCCCGTCCACCTTCACGTCGAACGAGGGACCCGGGCTTCGACGAGCCGGAGGAAGAGATTTTCGCCCGAACTCACGAACCGGGCTCTCACGCTTGGGACGCGAGCCGCTCCCCCGCTTCGATCCGCACCGGCAGGCGGTTCTCCTGCGGTGTCAACGGGCACGAGAAGCGCGGGTCGTACACGCAGGACGGGTGGTACGCGAGGTTGAAATCGAGCGTGTACGTGCCGTCCTCCCCCGGGTCCAGGTCGAGATAGCGGCCGGCGCCATAGGTCTCGGTGCCACTCGTCCTGTCGAGGAACGGCACGAACAGCGATTCCTCGTCGCCGGCGTCGAACGTGTAGGCGGTCAGGGCGCGCCGTTCACCGTCCAGGTCGAACGTCAGCTTGCCGGCTCGATGGGCCGGTCGCAGCTTGCCGTCGGAGGTCGGGATCTCGAAGTCGGATGGCAGGTTGCCGGTGTACGGCTCAAGGGTCCGACCGTCGAACCGCAGAGCCGGGTCGACCGCGTAGTAGGGCAACCCGGTGAAGGCCTTGCGCTCGGCCTCTGGAATCGGGCTGTGGCCGCCGGTCCGGTAGTAGGCGTCCTTCTCCGCGCGGTATTGCTCGATCGCCTCCGCGTAGTCGATGGGGCGATGCTCGTGATGGTGATGATGTTGGTCGTGTTCGCGATGCTCCCCGTGTTCGTGGTGCGCGTCGTGGTCGTCGTGCGCGTCGTGGTCGGTCATTGATCGCGGCGAAGCAGGATGCCCAGGTAGTCCTTCCAGGGACCGACTGCCTCGTCCTGGCTGGCCGCCAGCGACGCGTGCACCTGGGAAAGGTGATCCAGGTCGTGGACGGCCCACGTCGCGAGGAGCTGGCGGAGCGTCACCTCGCCGAGGTCCGGGTGGCGGCCCCGCCGATCGAGATCGGCGTCGTCGCGGACCAGCTCATGCAGCCGGACGAGGCTCTGGGCCCGAAGCGTGCCGAAGCGCTCGATGAGGATCATGAGCGGTACGCCCCGATCCCGCTCCACGTGAGCGAAGCGATCGAACGGGTCGAATGGCCGGCTCGGGCCGTCGCGAACGATGATCTCGGCACGCGGGATCCAGTCGTCGAGCTCGGCCGAGATGAGGTGACCGACGACATCACGGGCCGTCCAGCCGCCGACGGTGTCAGGTTCGTCGAGCCAACCAACGGGCAGGTCGGCCAGCAGCTCCCGGACGACCCGCGGCGTCCGCTCCAGCAGGGACGTCGACTCGTCGAGGAAGGCCGTTCCGCTCATACGGCCGATGGTACGCCCGCCCGATGGCCGCCGCCATTCGGGGCCGGCCCACGCGGAGCGGCTCACCAGGCAGTTCGGTACCCGCCGAGCGCATGCCTGCCCGCCATCGAGGAGGTGCGCGAGCGGCCGAGCAGCTCGTCGGCATCGAAGTCGGCTCCGGGCGCGGGTCGAGATGTTCGTGTAGGTTGACGATGTCGACCGGGCTGTCGAGGCGGTCCGGGTGGGTGACGGACGCGTCCTCAAGGAGCCCGACGAGATGTTCGGGAAGAACGGGTCGCCTGGGTCGCTGATCCGGAGGGCAATCCCTTGCGCTGGCGCGGCGGGTCGAGGTCGAGCAGCCACCGGGCTGATCGCATTGCGCGCCCGATGCTCGGGCCAGAGGTCGCCATCGGAGCCCTTTGACATTTGTCCAGCGGTGGACGCCTACACTCGCCTCTACCAGCCGGCGCGGCGGCGACTCATGATTCCAGGAAAGTCATCGCGGCGGAAGACAAAGGATTCCTTCGATGGACAGTGTGATTCTCGTTTCCGGTTTGCTGGCGTCGTTGCTCCTCTTCGACGTGGTGGCCGTCCTCTTCGGAGTCGACACTCGCGAGTCCATTCCCGACGACCACGCGCGAAGCTGAGCCTGCGGCCGGCGCCGCCGGCGCGCAAACCCGAGGCCGTTGGTACCCTCGCGCTTGACGCATTACGGTCGGGCGCGATGGCCCGGCCGCACCGCAGGCTCTCCGGGAGGGTTCGAGTGAGCAAGCTCAGGCTCACGATCTCCATGTCGCTCGACGGGTTCGTGGCGGGCCCGAACCAGAGCGTGGACAATCCCCTGGGCGTCGGTGGCGAGCGCCTGCACGAATGGATCTACCCCCTCGCGGTGTGGCGCGGTCCACAGGGCCTGGAGGGCGGCGAGGTCAACGCCAGCACGGCGATCGTCGAAGAGACACAACAGAACGTCGGCGCGACGATCATGGGCCGCAACATGTTCGGCGGCGGACCCGGACCGTGGAGCGCCGATCCGTGGAACGGCTGGTGGGGTGACGAACCCCCGTTCCATCATCCGGTGTTCGTGCTTACCCACCACGCCCGGGAGCCCCTCGAGCTCAAGGGTGGCAACACCTTCACGTTTGTCACGGACGGGATCGAGTCGGCGCTCGATCAGGCCAGGCGGGCGGCGGGCGGCCAGGATGTGTCGCTTGGCGGCGGCGCCAGGGCCGCTCAGCAATACCTGGCTGCGGGTCTCGTCGACGAGATGGTCATTAACCTCGTCCCGATCCTGCTCGGCGACGGCGAGCGGCTATTCGGTGGCCTGGGCGACCGGCCCCCCGAGCTGGAGCCAATCAGCTCAATCACCGCCCCGGGCGTCACACACCTCAAGTTCCGTGTGAGTTGAATGACCGACTGGGTCACGCGGGCGCGAACTCGGCCCGATCGAGGAACGCGAAGTACGCCCATCCGGCCGTGAAGACCGCTTCCAGTGCCACGGCCAACCATGACTGTGTCCCCGCGAGCCCGATGACCACCGCAGCGATGCTCACGGCCAGGCTGAGCGCCCAGCTCACGAGGTTCCCCAGCGCGATCGCACGCTGGGCGGCGTTGTCCCGGACGTCCCTGCCGAACCACGCTATCGCCGCGTAGCCGAGGTAAGCCGCACCGAGCAGGCGTGTCTGCGAAAGACCCACGTCATCGAGCTTCACGCCGAAGACCGCGGCCAGCTGAGACCCTGCGAGCAGCGCCCCCAGGCCCGTAACCACAGAGATTGCGGCCGCCGCGCTCATGAACGTCTGCCTGTTCATCGTCGTCCTCCTCCGGACGGGTCATGTTCGGCCATGTCGCTGTGACCATCGCCGCGCGCGTCCGGGAATCGTTACGGCGTCGTCGGGTGGGATACGTCGCGCGTGGGCGCTCGCAGCCAGATGTCGATCCTGCTCGGGCGGAGCGCGGCGTCCACGACGCCGGCGATGTCGCCGCTGAGCGAGGAGAGGTCGACCTGGTCGCGGAGGCGTTCGGCGAAGGCCGCGGCCGTTCGCTCGGCGTCGTAACGGGCGCGGTTGAATCGGCGGTCGACCACCGACTGGACGCTCCTGCGAAGCGGCTGGAACAGGGCGGCGGCGAGGAGCGTAGAGCCGGCGACCGCGACGGTCTCGCCCTGCGTCGCGCCGCCCAGCACGCCCTGGAGCAGGAGGACCGCGCCCGCGTAGATGGCAAGCAGCAGCCCGCTGAGAATGGCCCACGACACGCCGCGGCTGATCAGTCGGTCGATGTCGTAGAGGCGGTAGCGCAGGATCGCGACGCCAACGGCGATCGGCGGCAGCGAGAGAGAGCAGCTGGCAAGGACGTCGAAGATCGTCGGGTTCGGCCGGGCGACGCCGGCGAGACTGAGTGTCAGGAACGCGCCGACCGCGACATTCGCCGCAACGAACCACTTGAGCTGAGCCCGCTCGACGCCCCCAGCGCGGCGGACGCGCACGGTCACCGCTGCGAGCGCAAGGAGAAGGGCGAACGGCACGGCCGCGGCGGTGAGGGTTTGGCCCATCTCCCAGAGGGCATCGGATCCGGAAAATCCGCTCACGTTGAACGGGTTGTCCGCGAAGCTGCCCCCGATCGGCCCCGGATGCACGACCACCGTTGCCGAGCCGACCGCGATTGCTGCGGCGATCGCTCCGACCGGCCATCTCCAGCGCGGGCCCGGAAGTCGTCCATTCGGGAAGACAAGGGCCACGAGCGGCCCGGCGACGATGAAGGTCGGAATGATACCGAGCACGAAGATGAGCGCCACGAGGCCGGCGAGGATGTCGTGCCTGCCGCGCTCTTGCGCCAGGACGGCCCCGACGGTGAACCCGACGAACGTGACCGGGATGAGGATGGCCGCGAGCATCAACAGGCGGCCGACGACGTTACCCGGGCGTCTGAGATTGAGGACGGCGCCCACGCTCGCGTTGGCGACGACAGCGAGCGCCAGCCCAGCATTGGGGAGGAAGAAGCCGCTGCCAGTGAGACTTGTCCCTGCACTCCCGGCGAACAGGAGCGCGACTGCACCCGCGACGGCGGCCAGCCAGGCGACCGCGACAACGAACGTCCGCATCAACGGGCGGGTCCGGGCGAAGGGACGCACATCCTCACGCTCCAGGTCGCGCCGCGAAAATGGACTATCTGCGGTCGATTCGGCGCTTCGTCGAGTCGCCGTCAGGCGTCTCCAGAGCGGCGAAACATGATCCACGGGTGGGTGATCGTGTAGAAGCCGGTCCGAAGCGCCGCGTTGTGGCGGACGTTCCTGACGTTGCGCCACTGACGGCGGCCATCGACGCAGGTCTGCGTCTGCGTCGACTGGCCTTCGAGTCCAAGACGGGCGCCGAGATTACGCAGGGTCGCAGCCCAGAAGGCATCTTCCTTGCCGCCCACGAACCAACCCATCAGCTCATAGAGTGGGTCGTTCGCTCGGAAGAGGACCTCGACCTGGACAACGGTCGCAGTTGTCTCCCGAAAGGCGCTGAATGTGATCCAGCCGGCGAACATGTGACCTTCCGGGGTCATGAACGTGAACGACTCCTCGTCCGCATAGATGACCAGGACACCGGTCGAAAGGGTCTGATGCGCGCCGACGTCCAGGTTCAATAACGCGACCTCTCCGGGGGCGATCCCGGTGATCGGCCCGTAGAAATGGTTCCCCTGCGGCCAGAAGGAGGCGAATTCGGCCTTCCAGGTCGCGATGACTGCTCGCGGATCCAGGTCAGCGGCGTCCAGGACCAGGCGGAACCGCTTCTGCCAGAGCCGGCCGAACCCCTGCACCGGGCCAACGAGCCGGCGCCCTTCGACGTTCAGGTTGATCGCGCCTTGGTGGGCGGCTGTGAGAGACAGACGGTCAACGGGCTTCGACCAGTTGTCGTCGGTCGATCGGGTTGCCGGCCGATCTTCGGCAGCGTCGCCGGCGACCGGCGCCGGCATCTTGGTCGTCATATCGCACTTCCTAATTGCGTGCCGGCAGCGGCCAGGGCGGCCGCTTCCGTGTCATGGATGCCGATCGCCTCGTCGAGCCGCGTCAGCAGGAAGATCTGTCGGTAGTGGTCGGACAGCCCGGTAGCGAGCAAGCGGGTCCCGGCCCGCTGCGCTCGGACGAGGAGCGTGACGAGCAGCCCGATGCCGCCGCTGTTCATGTATTCGAGGTCGCTGAAGTCGAGAACCACGACGCCCGCGCCGCCCTCGGCCGCACGCGAGTAGCCGGCCATGAGCTCCGCTTCGCTGGCCGACGTCACGTCGCCCGCGATGCGCAGGATCGCCGCCGATCCGGTTCGATCCAGTCCCACGGTTGTTGCGTTCATGCGGCATCTCCCTCAACGATTTCCATGAAGTCAGACAGGCGAGTGATTCGAAAGATCTCCCGGTAGTGCTCCGTCAGACCCAGGGCCCGGACGGCACGGCCGTCGCGCCTGGCATCGGCCAGGAGCCGGACGACGAGGGCGATCCCGGTGCTGTTGATGTAGCCGACTCGCGCGAAGTCGAGGGTCACACGCCGCGGACCCCTGGCGGCGACCTTCGTGTAGGCGCCGGCGAGCGCCTCGGCGGCACGGCCGTTGAGATCACCGCTCAGTCGGACGCGGATCTCCTCCGGAACCTCGCTGATCTCCGCGCCAAATGGCCGCTCATCCATCGGTTCGCTCCTCGCGCGCCAGGGTCAGGCTGACCGTCTG
>WNGF01033239.1_pt1 | contig 11510 bp, 7 predicted proteins | sample 5400641 | NCBI WGS metagenome assembly WNGF01 (sample SAMN13153371, study PRJNA577476) | soil metagenome | isolation source: 80 cm soil or saprolite under grassland replicate 2 | place: USA:California | collected 2016-06-15 | reverse complement strand
CATTCAGATTCGGCCAGACCTTGCCATTAACTGTTGCAACGTCGCCAAAGAACTCCGGCGCCCAGATGGAACCGAACTCTCCCAACGGATACGCTAGAGTTCCGTCCCAGTTGAACATTTTGTCCTGGATCACCAGGGGCATTTCATAAGGACCTGTCGGCAAGCCTATTGGCCCACCAGGCTCGCCGGTATCATACTGATCTCTCAACAGGTAGAAACCCGCCAGCCCTGCGTATACATTTAACCGCGTGATTCCCATCGCATGATCGTGATACCAAAGCGTCGTCGCTTCCTGATTGTTGTGATAGTGATAACTTCGATTTGCGCCCACGGTAAATGTGGCCTCTGGATGGCCATCGCTTCCCGGCTCGGTATTCCCGCCATGAAGATGGACTGAAACTCGGGGGTTAGCCTTGTCCAATTCCAGCGCGCCGTTCAAGCTGGTGTCGATGACGCTGGCAAGCGGATGAGTGCCGAGCAAGTTGGTGGCGGTAACGTTAATCGGCACGCCTCGCATCGTCTGAAAGGTCGGACCCAGATAAGCCGCACCGGCATAGCCCCAGGTGGGCGTCGCTGGCAGCACGCTGTGGAACGTATGCATGCCTGGAGCCATCGGCAGATTAAAACTGCCGCCACCGCGCGCATCGATGATCGAGGGTATCGGTAACTGCTCAGTAAACTTGCTCAGCAAGGAAGATTGGGGCAGAACGGACGCAAGCACGAATCTCGAAGAGATCGTGTCGAGCATGAAGGTGCCCATTGCACCCGCACCGGCGAGCTTGAGAAAGCTTCGTCTCCTTATTCCCTGCAATTTGTCATTAGTGAGATGGGTGGTTTCCATGAGTCTTTGCCTCCAGTCGCTCTCGCCGGGATCACGAGTAGTTCTGGAAAATGCATAAGCCCATCACATGGCGAGGCCGGCGAGATCAGAAATCTCTTTTTAATAATAATTTCAGCAAAGGCCATACCATAGAGCGTGATCTTGATTTGTGGTGTCTTCTGACTTGTTTCGCCAACAATCGGCGTAGCCCACTTTGTTACCGCTGAATTATCCCGCAGTCTTGTGGGTAACATTTCGCAACGAAAGGAGCGAGACCTTGGAGCTCAGATCTCTATGGCAAGAGGTCTAGCAAGCAATGTCGGAGAATTTGTTAGAGGGTAAGCCGATTGGATCTCTTGCGGCAACTAGATGGTGCGATGTCTCGAGCTCACGACTTAGAAATCAAATCGATCGTCAGAGCTTCCCGCACCAAACGTTCTTGCTCCTGTAGATGCACGGCGTAACTTCCGGTGGCCGGGCTTGCGGAAGGACCACGGCCAACGTAACGCGGGCGTTCGCAACGCGAGAGCAGATTCTCAAGACGCGGTTCCATGAAGGTCCAGCCACCCATATTCCTGGGCTCTTCCTGACACCAAACCAACTCCTTCGCATTCGAATATCCATTAAGCACTTCTTTCAAAGCTATTTCAGGAAAAGGATAGAACTGTTCGAAGCGAATAATCGCGATGCGATCTGGGTCCGAATTGGAGCCCTCCCTCACCGTCCCACCCCAGCCGAGATGCTCGGCTGGGGACCCCGGAGTCGGGCTACTGACACGAGCGGAGCCCTCCCTATCGACCACCCCAAGCGGGGTGCCCTCTTCCACCCCATCGGCGCTGTGCCGATGGGGACCCCGGGCTTGGGGACCCCGGTTGGTCGGGCTACTGCCCAGTGACTTCTTCCGTGCCTCGTTCAAATCGTAGAAGACTTTGCCGCTACACAGAACGATACGCTCGACGCGCGCCTGGTCTGTGATCTCTGGATCGTCAATGATTGGTTGAAATCCTCCGTTGGTTAACTGATCCAACGACGAGGCTGCCGCCGGCAATCGCAGCAAGCTCTTGGGTGTCATTACGATCAGCGGCCGCTCAAAACCAGGCCGCACCTGACGCCGTAGCAAATGAAAATACTGGGCGGGCGTGGTCGGATAACATACCTGGAGATTGTTCTCGGCGCAAAGCTGCAGGCAACGCTCGAGCCGCGCACTGGAATGTTCGGGGCCCTGACCCTCATAAGCGTGTGGCAGCAGCATAGTCAGATGCGAACTCTGCTTCCATTTGTCTTCGCTGGCCGCAATGTACTGATCAATGATTGACTGCGCGACGTTATTGAAGTCGCCGAACTGCGCTTCCCACATCACGAGCGCATCTTCAGCGATTACGGAATAGCCATATTCAAAGCCGAGCACCCCGGCTTCGGAAAGCGAGCTGTCAAAAACTTCAAAACGACCGTGCGGATTATTCTTCGAAAACAATTCAGATAGCGGCGATCGTGATTGTCCACTTCGTGTGTCGTGAAAAACCGCATGACGCTGACTAAAGGTGCCGCGACCGGAATCCTGACCACTCAAACGCACGCGTGTACCTTCGATTGCCAGGGACCCGAACGCGATTGCCTCCGCGAATGCCCAGTCGATAGGCTGGCTTCCTTCACCCATCCTGGCACGCCGCGCTAGCTGGCCAACCATCTTGGGATTGAGATTGAAGCCTTCAGGGACGAGCGCGATTCGCCGGGCGATCTCTTCTATGATCTTAGGATCAACGGCAGTATCGATCACCTCCGATCCATCGAGTTCTGCAATCTGCTGGGGCGTCGTTTCGGCTGATTTCTGTGTCTTCGCGATCTCCTTGGCGCGAGCCAGGGCATCTTCGTAACGATGAATCCGTTCTTCGATGAGCTGATTCACTCCGGCTTCGTCTATCACGCCCTCTCGAACCAATCGCTTAGCATATATCGCCCTTACGCCGGGGTGTTCTTTGACTCGTTGATACATCAGCGGCTGCGTGTAGCTCGGCTCGTCGGTTTCGTTATGACCAAGTCGACGAAAGCCGACCACGTCGAGCACGACGTCCTTCTTATATCTCTGACGATAGTCGAGCGCGATCCTCATGGTTCGATAAGCAGCTTCCGGATCGTCGCCGTTGATGTGAAAGATCGGAAGCTGCGTCATCCTGGCTACATCGGTTGAATAAATTGATGACCGGCCGGCTTCCGGCGAGGTGGTGAATCCGATCTGGTTATTGATAATGATGTGAATTGTGCCGCCGGTCCGGTAACCACGGAGCTGCGCCAGTTGCAGAGTTTCCATTACGATGCCCTGGCCCGCGAACGCAGCATCGCCGTGGAGCAGCACTGGTAGTGCACGGTTCATCGCGTCTTCGCGCGAAATATTGACGCGTTCCATCGTGTCATCCTGCTTAGCGCGAACCATTCCTTCGACGACCGGATCAACGGCTTCAAGATGGCTCGGATTCGGCGACAGCGTCAGACTAACCTTCTTGCCGCCGGCGATTTCGCGCTCGCCGACAGCGCCCTGATGATATTTTACGTCGCCTTCGTCAGCGGGAAATGATGGATGAACCGAACCTTCAAACGAGGTAAAGATTCGTTCGCAGAAATGGCCGATCACATTCGCCAGCACATTCAGACGGCCGCGATGGGCCATGCCCATGGTGATGTCTTCGATTCCGAGTTCGCCGGCGCGCTCGATCAATTGGTCAAGCAAGGGAATGATCGTTTCGCAGCCTTCGATTGAAAAGCGTTTTTGACCGAGGTACTTCGTATTGAGAAATCGTTCGAACTGCTCGGCGGAAATCAATTTCCAAAGAATCTGTTTTTTGATTTCCAAAGCTATCGGTTCAGGATGAACAAACTCGCGGCGGATTTCTTCGCGCAGCCAAAGCTTTTCTTCCTTGCTTTGAATGTGCCGATATTCGATGCCAACCTTACCGCAGTAGGCGCGCTGGAGAATGTCCAGAATTTCGCGCAGCGTCGCTGTCTCAGTGCCGCCCAAACCGCCGGTAACGAACACCCGATCGAGATCCCAGATCGTCAAGTTGTATGTCTCGATATCCAACTCCGGATGATAGAGCAGCGGCATCGCATGCAGAGGGTCGGTGTCCGCAATCAGATGGCCGCGCACGCGGTAGGCATTGATCAATTCCATCACCCGCGCCTGCCGGGTTGACTGCTCGTGCATCTGATCCGCGCCCATAAAGAATGGGTTGCGGTCGACATTCCAACGCAAAGGCGCATGCGGAATTTCGAGGTCGGAAAAAATGTCTTCATAGAATCGGTGCTTGCCCAGGAGCAGTTCATGGATCCGTGCGAGAAAACTACCTGACTCGGCGCCCTGAATAATGCGATGATCGTACGTGCTGCTGATCGTTATGCCTTTGCTGATTCCAAGCTGCGGCAGAATTGAAGCCGCCATCGCCTGGTATTCCGCCGGATATTCAATCGAGCCCGTGGCGATGATTACCGATTGTCCGGCCATCAAACGCGGCGTCGATGCCACCGTGCCAATGGTGCCGGGATTAGTCAGCGAGATCGTGGTGTCCTGGAAATCTGCGATCTGTAATTTGCCTTCGCGAGCTCGCCTAACAACATCGTTATAAGCCGTGAGGAATTCTGAGAAGCGAAGCTTGTTTGCGTTCTTGATGTTCGGAACCAGAAGCGTGCGCGTGCCATCTTTCTTTTCCAGATCGATAGCGATCCCGAGATTGATTGATTCACGACGCACACGTGCCGGCTCTTCGTCTATCACTTCAAAGCCGTCATTAAGCTGAGGAAACTCTGCGAGAGCCTTTCCTGCAGATGACGATTTATGATTCGGCGATTCTCGTCCAGAAGCTTTACCGGAATTCGTCTTTGGGAAGTAGCGGTGGGGACCGAAAGACTCGCTTGCATATTCTCGACGATCTTAAGCGCGGAGCCTCTGATAGGTATGGCTTCAATCTTTGATTCTCTGTCGCTGACGCTCGGGCTGGGTTTCGTTTCAGGCGCCCGTATTGGCTTTGTTACTGCCCGGGCGGGCGCACTCGCGGCTTTGTTGCCATCAGAACCGGGGCTCTCAGCTACTCCGCTGCCGTCGCCTTTCGGAGGCGTTGCGATAGCGCGACCCGGAGCGGTCTCTGAGGTCTGTTGGCCACCCAATAATTCCGCGAAATATGCGCGCCACGATTCGTCGACCAGCGAAGGATCGCTGCGAAACCGCGCCAGCAAGTCTTCGACATACGTAGCATTTGCGCCAAAATTTTCGGCGATGATTTCGGAAAAGTCAGTTATGCTTTTCTGCTGGGCCAAGGAGTCCTGCTTTCGATCAGTTTGAATCGTGTTTAGATGATAGATTAACACCTTCCTCTTTCGATTGCATCCGTGACATTTCGTGGGTGGTGGGGTAAAAGAGCGGACTTGGCGTACCTTTGCGAAATCCTCGGCGTCCTTTGCGTTTAGATTTTTTTCAACGCAAAGCACGCAAAGGCACTCGCAAAGGCACGCAGAGGGCTGAAGGCTATTCGACCACTCTCGTGCACATCACGACAAATTTACGCACTACCATTTCGTGCCGTAGGCACGAGACATCTATAGACCCGAGCCAGGAGAATATCTCAGCCCATTTATAGGCGGTCAGTAAACTGGTCGCTCCTGGCGGATATAAAGATTTCGTTTCGCCGCCATGTGGCTGTCAAGCTTCCTTAAGACCTTCACAGATCGATCTACTGCGTTCATCCGCCAGCACAAAATTCTCGAAATAAAGGCCGGCCAGTGCTATTGTATGCGGCCATTCAAGCGTTGATGATTGTCCATTCTCGATGACGGAAGAGACTCAAGAGCGAAGCGCGAAGTTTCGGACGGCTCTCGTCTTTGCGATGTTGTTCGCGGTGTTGGGCGCCGTGATAGTCTTCGCTTGGCTTTCAGTCTTTTCTCGGCCAGTTACTACCGTAATCCTTATCCGGCACGCTGAGAAAGTAATCGATCCGAATAATTCTGATCAGGATCTCAGCACGGCTGGCGAGCAGCGTGCGCAGGAACTTGTCCGTGTATTCGGCGATGCAGGGATAAATGCGATTTACGCGACTCAATTTAAGCGCACACAGGAAACGGTAAAGCCGCTGGCCGACAGGCTGGGCTTGGCGATCACGCAAGCCAATTCGAAGAATACGGCCGAACTGTTGACGCAGATTCGCTCGCAACACAGGGGTCAGGTGATTTTTGTCTGTGGCCATAACAACACAGTACCAGAGATTATTGCGGCGCTTGGCGGCCCACAATTTCCAGTCATTCCAGAATCGGAGTTCGACAATCTTTACGTCGTTACCGTTTACCGAACTGGGAAAGCAAAAGTCGTCAAGCTGAAGTACGGCGCTCCGACGCAGTGAGCAGTAAGCGGTGAGCAGAGCGGGGCAGTAGCCCCACCAACCGGGGTTCCCAAGCGGGCAACCCGCTTGGGGTGGTCGATAGGGAGGGCGTCACCGGATCGCTTGCGGCGGCGAGCGTGACATCTAAACTAACTGAGGACTCTATGAAGAAAGCGCGTATCAGTAGCCCGACCGTGAAGGAGGGCTCGAATGAACCCTTTTCAATCAACCGTCGCAGCTTCGTCAAGCTGCTTCCCGCAGCCGGAGCAGCTGGACTTGCTGTTTCAGGCTTACCGCTGAAAGCAATCGCGCAAACTCCGACTCCGACGCCGCAGCCTTCGCCGACGCCTCCGCTGCGAATAACCAGGGAGATGATGCACAACGCCGAAAAATTGATCGGCATTGAGTTTACCGACGCGCAGGAAGCGATGGCCCTGCCGGGCGTCAATCGCAACCTCGATAGTTACGAAGCAAATCGCAAAATCGATGTACCGCTTGATACGGAGCCCGCAATCGTTTTTCACCCCGCGCGGCCCGGATTTCATATCAAGAGGACCAACGCGAAAACCAAATTCAAGTTTGGCAAAACCGAGCCGGCTCAGTTTAAGTCAGTCGATGACCTTGCCTTCGCGACAGTACCCCAGCTCGCTGAACTTATCAGAACGAAAAAAGTTTCTTCGCTTGAACTTACGAAGATGTATCTGGCTCGGATGAAGCGGTATGGCCCTAAGCTGCTCTGTGTAGTCACCCTTACCGAAGACCTCGCTCTCAAACAAGCTGCTGATGCTGACAACGATCTTAAGCGTGGCAAGTATCGCGGACCGCTGCACGGCATCCCCTGGGGCGCAAAGGATCTCTTTGCAACTAGGGGAATCAAAACCACCTGGGGCGCCGAGCCTTATCGAGATCAATTAATCGATTATGACGCGACGGTTGTCGAGCGCTTGCGCGACGCTGGCGCGGTGCTAGTAGCGAAGCTTTCGATGGGCGCACTGGCCCAGGGTCCGAAATGGTTTGGCGGCGTGACGCGCAATCCGTGGGCGCCGGACGAAGACAGACAAGGTTCCAGCGGTTCATCAGCCGGGCCTGCACTGAAACTCTGGGGTCGATCGTCTCGCCATCATCACGATGCGGAGTTACTGGGCTGCGTCCAACATACGGCCGCGTCAGCCGGTATGGCGCGATGGGTTTGAGCTGGACGATGGATAAGATTGGCCCCATCTGTCGCGGCGTGGAAGATTGCGCTGCGGCGCTCGATGCTATCTACGGCCCTGATAACCGAGATATCAGTGTCGGCGATGCGCCGTTCAATTGGATGCCCGATCTTCCGCTTGGCAAGCTTCGTATTGGTTATTTGAAAGCCGAATTCGAAGGCGCTGGTTTTCAACCTCAGAACGAGCAGCAGCGCCGGCAACTGGAGCAGCGCAAAGCGATGTACAAGGAAGCGCTGGACGCTTTGGAGAAAGCGGGCGTGAAGATGACGCCGATCGAACTACCGAAGTTTTCGGTCGGAAGCTTGCGGTTCATTCTTTCGGCTGAAGCCGCGACCGCTTTCGATGACATCACGCGCGACGGGCGCGTCAATCAGCTTTCGGGACAGGAGCCTGGCGACTGGCCGAACACATTTCGCACCTCGCGCTTCATTCCCGCGGTCGAATACCTGCGCGCGCAACGCGCGCGGGCACTCTTGATGAGGGAAATGGACAAGTTGATGTCGCAATGGGATGTTTTTGTTTCTCCAGCGCCGGGCAGCGCGAGTTTGCTCGTCACAAATCTAACGGGCCACCCGGCCGTTTGTGTTCCCTGCGGCTTCATTAATGTCCCTGCCACCAGGGATACACCAGCGCAACACCTGCCGCAGGCGATCATGTTCACCGGCGGCCTCTATGATGAAGCCTCGCCGCTGCGCGTCGCGTTGGCTTTCGAACAGGCGACGAAGTGGCATGCCATGCATCCGAAAGTTGATTGGGCTTGAATCCGCCAAACTTAATTGCCTATATGGTCGTTAATGCATGGGAATAGACGGGCGAGCAATCTCAAGAGCGTATCCCGGCGGACGACAAGTAAGACAAGCTTCAGCTTGTCGGCATAATTTAGGACTCAACCGACCTTCGACGAAAAGTGGCAAACTGAAGTTTGCCGTACACTGATGACCACGCTTGCCTACAAACAGTTTTCCCGGCGACATCTGCCCACGTTAATCCTCCGGGCCGCACGCTGTTCGTCACCTATCGGCTTGTCGGTTCCATCCCGCGGTCAGTTCTCCGCTACTACAAGACAAAGAACGAATGGCTTCAAAAAGAGTTCAGCCGCTTTCGAAAGTCAGCGACGTACGACAAGCTTCAACTTGTCGCTTCCGCAGAAATCCAAAAGCGGCTGGAACAAATCGAGAGTTTCCAACGTGAATGGTTGGTCAAGTTTGAGGAGACTTTGGACCAAGCCCGCAGCGGCCCGACGTGGTTGAAGCAGGACAAGGTTGCGGCGGTAGTAGCAAAACAACTACACGATCTTGATGGTGAAGCATATTCGCTCGGCGCTTACTGTGTGATGTCGAATCACGTGCATGTAGTCTTTACGCCTTTCTTGAGCGAAGGCTCTCTGCGTGAGGTGTTCGATGAAACTGGCCATTTGGTATTTCTCAGTGAGTATCCCGGTCTATCGGAGATTATGCATCGGCTCAAAGGGCGCAGCGCGCGGGAATGCAACATCGTGCTGTCGCGCACTGGCCAGTTTTGGGAGCATGAAAGTTTCGACCACGTGGTCAGAGCAGGGAAGCTGATATCCACAGTGAAATATGTGCTCAACAACCCAGTCAAGGCAGGTTTGGTGGAAGACTGGCGTCAGTGGCGCTGGAGTTATTGCCGGAAGAAACTGTATGACAAGCTTTAGCTTGTCAATAAAGACAGCTTTAGCTTGTCTTTTGGAAAACGACTACCCCTATGAAATCAGAGAACCTATCCATTGATAATCGCCTTAACGCTTTTGATGGGACAAACTTGAAGTTTGTCGTACATGTAAGACAAGCTTCAGCTTGTCTTTCCTCGAAATCTGTGGCCTCAACCCGGATAACAAGGCCGCTCGTGTGCTGCCATAACCCTATCTCTTCATTGGATTAGCCATCGTAAGATTCAACTCCACCGGGACGCAGCGCTTGAAACTAAACACGCTCTTTTTGAACTTGCCAAAGACGTAGACACGCCCCGTCACCGTCCAGGTCTCTTTCGAATCACTCCACTCGCCAAGCGCCGCCAGCATTGCGCTCGGAAGATAAATGTAAAAGCGCAGCGGTTCTTTCAATGTTAGTGACTGTTTGTTTGGCAGGTCGAAAGCCCGATGATACTCATTTATTTCGACCGACCTGCCGTTAACGACCATGTCTTCAAAGAGCAGAAAGTCGACCCGGCCGCTCTGTCTCACCGGCGCGACCACAATCGGAACCTCAAAAGTAATTCCCAGTGGAGTGACTCGCGCGAGCTGAGGCGTGCCGAATTGAATTAATTGGTCGACATCCGAATCTCGAGCTGATTCCTTTTCGGACTTTTTAACCTCGACTACAGTACGCTCAACTTTATAGCCGCGGATTTCTTTTGGATACGAGCGCGGGCCCGTTTGGGCGTTCGAGAGGCCATTAGGTAACGTAGTTGCACCGAAGGTAAGAAGCGCACATGTGGTAATCGCCCATCGCATAGATATAGCCTTGAGTTGTCTCTGGCGAGTCACTTCATTTTCTGTCGCCCGCTAAAACGGGCTTGATTAGAAATAAGTGACGTCACCCAGGGTTGCGCTCGCTACGCTCGCCCACCCTGGGCTAAATTCAGCCGCCGGCTTTGCCGGCTCATTGAGCTAGACAATCCAGGTTTCGCCAGGGTCGGAGCGCGACATGATTAAATATCCGCGCAGCCAGCTTGCGACGAGGTCGCCCGCATGATCAAGCTGCGCAGTTCCTCGACCTCGCGATGCAATCTCACGATGATCTCGCCGGCGTCGGCAATAGACTGGCGTTGTGCTTCAACCAGGCGGGCAGAGTTTAACTCAAACCTGAGGTTCCGGTCGCTTCGAGTTTATCGATGCACGACCGAAGAATCTATTCTTCGCTGGGCTGTGGGGCAGGGATGCGTAAAGTGTCTTCGAGTGAATCGTCACTTTCGTGGGTGAGGTTTTGAGCTACGTCGACTTCCGGCGACTCCTGATCGAGATCGCGCTTGATTGCGTCAAGGATACCGTTAATGAATTGGGTAGCTTCGTAGGTAGAAAACCGGCGGGCAATTTCAAGTGCTTCATTGATAGTAACAGTTCTTGGGGTTGCCTCGTGCACGAACTCGTAGACAGCAAGGCGCAACAAGTTGCGATCGACTAGCGCCATCCGCGAGATGCGCCAATGCTCAGCGCGCGAGCGAATGCGTTCATCAACCTCTTCAAGATTCGCGAGCGTGCCGATAGCCAGGCGAGTGGCGAACTCGCGCGCCTGGTTGTCCAGTTCGCCGTCGGCCAGCTCAGACCAGAAGTAGCGCGCGAGTTCAACCCCGCGCGTTCCCGCTACATCAGCCGCAAAGAGCATTTGCAAGGCGCATTCACGCGCCTTACGTCGCGAACCCATAAAATCAGTGATGAGTAATGAGTGATGAGTGATGAGCGCCGGCATTTCGCGCTTCATCTGCATGAAGGATAACTGACGATAACAGCCTTTTCGCTGACTCAGTACTCATCACTCATTACTCATCACTACTTAAAAGCTTCCCGGTAAAGATTCACTACCTCAACTGCTGCCGTCGCGGCTTCAAAGCCTTTGTTGCTCAGCTTAACACCCGCCCGATCGACAGCCTGATCCACATTGTCCGCTGTAATCACACCAAACAGCAATGGCACACCGGTCTTTATGCTTGCCTCGCCAATGCCGCGCGCAGCTTCGGCAGCGATGTATTCAAAGTGCGGCGTTTGCCCGCGAATTATCACACCCAGACAAATCACCGCGTCAAACCTTCCCGATTCGGCAGTTTTTAACGCGCATAAGGGAATTTCGAAAGCTCCCGGCACGCGAAAGACTTCGACGCGATCGCTGTCGGCACCAAGCTCTACAAGGGCGTCGAGCGCACCTTCAATCAGCCGCGAGACCAGCGAATCATTCCAGCGGCTCGCGACTATGGCGAAGCGAAAGTCTTTGGCGCCGAGCTGTCCCTGATGTGTTGCTGGTTGCAAAGCTTTCGATTGCAAGTTTGAGAGTGATAGCTAAATCACTGCGAGTATAGTAACGCGTGCGAACAGTGACAAGGCAGATCGGCCAAAGGAAACTGACTAATTAATGAAGGTTCTAAAGCGTACAAGTGTATGAT
>WNGF01014133.1_pt1 | contig 11511 bp, 11 predicted proteins | sample 5400641 | NCBI WGS metagenome assembly WNGF01 (sample SAMN13153371, study PRJNA577476) | soil metagenome | isolation source: 80 cm soil or saprolite under grassland replicate 2 | place: USA:California | collected 2016-06-15 | reverse complement strand
CGCCGTCTCGGCACGCCCCAGGACGTGGTGCAGATGGCAACGAACGGCGCCGTCTACTACGGGGTCTCATTCGCCAATCTCGCCTCGAACCAGGGCGCGCTCACCTTGGCACTGTGCGGCGTCTATCTCGTGCAGGGGTTGGCGGTCCTTTGGGTGGCTCGGAACGATGGCCTGCTCCGTCTCGGGACGTTCGGCGCGGCGGGGACGCTGTTCACGATGTGGATCTTCCTCGAGGCCGACCCGACATGGCTGCCTGCGCTGTGGGCTGGAGAAGGCCTCGTGCTTACCCTCATCGGGTACGGTGTGCGTTCGAGAGCGACCCGTGTCGGCGGCGCGGCCGTTCTGGCACTCTCCGCCGCCGCGACGCTCTACTCATTCGAGGACTTCAGGCCACAGCACCTGCTCTTCTCAGAGGGGGCGCTCGTCTATGTCTGCGAGATCGTCGCTCTCTACGCGGTGGCCTACCTGACGTCCCGGCAACCCGGTGAGCGCAGCTACGCGGCCATCGCGGGCGTCGCAGCGAACCTCATCACGATAGTGTGGCTGAGCCTCGAGGCTCGAGCGGCAGTCGACATGGCCATTCCCGCGATCCGGTTCGCGCGTGTGCTCGCGTTCAGCCTCTCGGCGATCTGGGCTATCTACGCCGGCCTTCTCCTCGCGCTCGGGATATCGTTCCGGCTGCGGTCGGGGCGCCTGTTCGCGGTGGGCGTCTTCGGGGTGACTCTGATCAAGATGGCCGTCAGTGACCTGTGGCTCGTTGGCCAAGTCCACCGCATCGTATCGTTCGCAGGGATCGGCGCACTCCTGCTTGCGTGCTCGCTGCTGTTCCATCGCTTCAAGCATCTGCTGATGGAGGATCGCGTCGTCGGCGCTGACAACTGAGGCCGAAGGAACGCGAGTGACATCACTCCCCGGCAACGAAGTGCCCTAGTCGAGTTGCGCCAGAAGCATCCGCCCGCCTAAGGTGCCGGCCGTGGGCCACCACTCGATCGGCGATCTGGCCGAGGTCCTCGACAACCTCGGCGTGTTCCGAGCCGCGCCCCAGGATCTGGTGGAGCTCTGTCCGTCAGGGTTCCGTCGCGTGCCGATCTCGACGGGAGAGGACTACTACCTGTCGATCCAGGGATTCGCGCCCGATCAGATCGCGTACGCCCACACACACCCTGACTCTGAGGAGTGGGTGATGGTGCTGAGCGGTCGTGGGGAGGCCCGGTTCGGTATGGACGAGCCTCTCGGGCTTGGCCCGGGGATGGTGGTGGGCCGAGCCGAGCGCCATCCACACGGGTTCCTGTCCGGATCGCAACCCATGTACCTGCTGTCCATCCAGCTTCCGCGGCCGGCCGAGGGCTCGACGACGTGGGACGAGCCCGGCACCACTACGGAGCCGGTGCCGTGTGGGGGAACCGGAGGCCCCTGCCGACGGTGCCCCCGCTGCGGCGGTCACAGCGCATACGGACCCACGGGTGCGTTTCGCTGCGAGAACTGCAGCAACCTGTTCTGATCATGCTGGAAGTCGGCTTCGATACCTACTCGCAGAGCGCTTAGGGCTCAGGTTCGGGAGCGCGATCGAGACCCTTGTGGATCGCGTAGCGCATCAGCTCGTAGCGGCGGCGAAGCTGAAGCTTGGTGAGGATGTTCTGGACATGGTTCTGGACCGTCTTGACGCTGATGAACAGCTTCCCGGCGATCTCGCGATAGCTGTAGCCTTTGGCCACGAGTTTGAGGATCTCGTTTTCCCGAGCCGTGAGAACGGGCTCGGTGGGCTCCTTCCCGGCTACTCGCCGGAACTCGGCGAGCACAAGTCCGGCGAGCGAAGGTGTGAAAACCGGCTCGCCGGCATGGATGCGTCGAACAGCGTCGGTGATCTCTTCCGCGGTGGCACTCTTGAGCAGGTACCCCGCAGCCCCAGCTTTCACCGCCTCGAGGACGTCGGCCTCCTCGCCCGAAGCCGAGACCACCAGCACCTGCACATGTGGTGACTCCTCGACGATCCTGCGCGTGGCCTCCACGCCGTCCACGATTGGCAGGCGGAGGTCCATGAGGATCACCTCAGGCATCGCATCGCGTGCCCGGTCGATGGCCTCGCCTCCATCCGCGGCCTCGCTGACGACGATGGCCGCACCCATTCGCTCGAGGTCGGCCTTGAGGCCATCGCGCCAAACGGGATGATCGTCGACGACCATCACCCGGATTCGCTCGGCGTCAGGCTGCTGCTCGGTGTCGCGATCCGGACCTTCGATAGGCTCAACCACCCGTTCCACCCCCGAACGAAGCTTCGGCCCGGTCGTATGGAACTCGGAACTCCACCTCCGTGCCGACCCCCGGAGCCGTCTTCACCCGCATGCGACCGCCCAGGTCCTCGACCCTTCCCTTCATGCTCTTGAGGAGCCCAGCTTTTCCGGCCTCCCGAAGGTCCCGTTCGTCGTAGATGAACCCCCTGCCGTTGTCCCGGACCGACACGATGACCCAGTTGTCCTCGACGTCGGCGAACACGACAGCTTGCGTGGCCTGCGAATGCCGGACCACATTGTCCAGGGCCTGCTCGACGGCGGCGGCGATCGTCTCCACGTCGGCAGCCGAAAGCCACACGGGCCCGACGGCGCTGAGAGTAACCGGCATCTCCTGAACCGATCCGACCATGGCCTCAATGCGGTCGCGGAGTGACGCTGCGCCGACCGGGGGCTCCTCTGGCTCCCGCATGATCAAGGCTCTCAGGGCATGCTCCTGATCCCGCGCCATCGTCGCCAGCTCGAGCACTTGGTCGCTGGGCACCATCGGGCCTTTCGCCAGCTCCCGGGCCCTCTTGTGCACGAGGGCGAGCGACTGCAACACGGAGTCATGGATCGCTCGTCCCATCGACTCGCGTCCGGCGAGTCTGGCGGCTCGTTCGCTGGCATGGAAGGCTGACGCTGCCAGCTCGCGGAACTGCTCGGACCACCGGGCGAACAAGAGCGAGAACACCCCGGTGGCGGCACCCGCAGCAAGGAAGTACACCACGCCGTTCACGAGCCCGAAGACCTGTCCGTGCGAGAGGTCCCTGAGCGGGATGCCGTTGATCGGGCGGCTGAATACGAGGGCCACCGAAAGGACCGTGCCGGCCGCGATCCCCCCGCGAAAACCCCGGGCCGCTCCCCAAAGAAGCGCGGCGCATACCGGGTAGGACACCGCGAAGAACGGCGTCTCCCCGATCACCTCACCGGGGGGAACCACGAGTCCCGAGATGACGATCAGCCCGACGGCGATCAGAAGGTCGATCCAAGGTGTCTCAGGCCGCTCCTGGTTCTCCGGCGGGACCGACAGCCACAGGGTCCAGGCCCCCGTCAGGGCCAGGGCGATCCATGGGAGCGGGCCGTAGCGAAAGGTCAGCTCGGAGAGGATGGCGTTTGCCGCGAACCACGCGAAGCTCACCCACCGGAATACGAGGAGCCCCGCCCACAGCGTTCGCCGGGCCCGCTCGACCTGCGGCGGGATCACGTCCATGTCCACAGTCGGCAGCAGCTCGCCGCCCCTTGGTCGGATGCTAAGGAGGTCCCAGACAGCGGTCAACGGGGTCATGGCGTAACTGGGACTATCGATCCTCCGAGTTCGACGGGCCAGAGGGAGCCGGACTCATCCTGGCCAGGGAGAGTCACCAGCTCGCCCTAGGTACTTCCGGCAACGGTGGTCGCCATGCTCCTCCGCCGGACCCGGATGACCTCCCCGGGTGCGGATGATCGCCGGGGACAGCTCTTCGCCTGTCGCCGGCGAGGTTCGTGAAGGCGCTCCAGCCGAACGAACTCAAACAGGAGAAGGCCCCCGAAGGTGCCACTTCGAGGGCCATCCCCTTCCGCCGTGCTACGGCTTCGCGATGTGAAGACTCACCACGACGCCGGCGTGGTCAGATGGCCATAGTGGAGGAGTCGTGTCAGTGCGGTCGTCGAGCTCTTCCCCGACGATGTCGCTGGAGCCGGAGACGGCATCGATGAAGCCGTTCATGTCGTGGAGGACGAAGTCGACCGTATTGTTGAGGGTCGACGGCACGTTGTCCAGGTCATCGCTCTGGCCGGCCGTGTAGGCCGGCATGGCGCCACCCGACTCCGCCCACGCGTCAACGAAACCCGCACCCAGAAGGAGGTTCCAGGCCGGCTGGTCCTCTGAGCGGGTTCCCTGCGGGTAGAGGTTCAGGTCACCGGCGAGCACGACAGGGAATGGCGAGGCGGACATGAGCGCCACGAGCTCCCTCACCTGCCCGAGTCGGATTAGCGGGTTGAACGCCTCGACGTGCGTGTCGAAGAACCGGTACCACTTGCCTCTGATCCTGACGTCCAGGCTGGCCCAGCCGCGCGCCACCTGGATCGTGGTGCCACCAAGCGGCACGGGGAGCGTCGTCTCGAAGTCCCCCTCCATCGGATTCGCGGTTTCGAGCTCCGACATCGGTAGGTCCCCTCGCGCGATGATGGCATTGCGATCGGTGAACTTGCCGAGCGTGGTGAAGCTGATCGGCAGCGCCCCGGTGAAGTTCTCGTTGACCGAGATGGCCTCGTACGGGTGTCCCTGGCGTTCGAGCTCGCGCAGCAAGATCGTGAGGAAGTCGTACCTCGTGGTGAGCTGGGCAGGGTTCGACAGTGGGGCCGTCTGCCACAGCGACAGCTCTTGGAGCCCGACGACATCGGGTGAGGCTTCAGCGATCTGTCGAGCGATGGCCACGGCACGAACGTTGAAGTTCACCCGGTCCACATGGGCGAAGACCGCAGCGGCTCGCCGTATCAGCTCCTCAGGATCGCTGATCCCGAACAGTGGCTGAAGATTCGCCCCCAGGTACACGTTGTACGTCATGACCTCGAATCGGCGCTCGGCTTGCTCCGGTGGAGCGGCCTGCGCGGGAATTGGCCCCGCCGTGACTACCGCCGCGACCGCGACCGCGAGCGCACAGGTGACCGCTCGAAGTCTGCCGACCGACGGACGCTGCGTGGATCTTGGATTGCTCATGGCTCTACCTCCCCTTTCCACACGAGGACGTGGCGACCCAAACGATCCGTTCGTTGCTGGTTCTACGACTCGCATGCCTTCCCTCCTGTCTTTCTGATCCACGCACAACCTAGGATGGGCCGAGCCTTGGAGATAGACGCCAATGCCCCCGACTTCGGGAGCGAAGGTCCTCATTCGGGGCTGGGTGAGATCGGCAGGAACGTGCGTGCAAGTCGCTCCCGAGCTCGGGGGCCCGAACGAACCTCCACGCGCAGCACTGTGTGCGTGCGGCGTATCCAACCTGGAGCCCAGGAACGACGAGCCTTACGGTGCGGGACTCAGCTGATAGGTGAACGCTCGCTGCGACGCAAACGCGCGGCGAGTCCGCGCAAGATTCTCGTTGCCAGAACAGGCTCGCTGGCAAGGATCTTCGCGAAGTCCTTCTCATCCAGAGTGAGACATCGAAGGGGCGACTCTGCGATCACGCTCGCCGTTCGTGATCCGGCATCCAACAACGAGATCTCGCCGAAGAAGTCGCCGGCCGAGAGATGCGTCACCGTCTGCCCGCCCCGAACGACCCTGGCTCCGCCGTCCAGCAGGACATAGAAGGTCGAGCCCGGGTCGCCCTCCCGGATGACGGAAGCACCCTTCTCGTACTCGCGCACCCCGGTCACCTTGGCGATCGAACGGAGGTGTCGCTTCGGCAGGTTCGCGAACAGGGGAGCCTCGGTCAAGGCTCGTTCACGTCGCGATAACTCCTTGGCCGAGACCCGAGCACCAGGAGGCATCGGAGTGAACGGCCATCCCCGTACCGCAGGGTCTATGTGATCCTCCTTCGTCCGAGGAGGTCACTATGCGTCCGGGATCGGCTCAGGCGCAACCCGATATCTCTCGACCGGCCCTCCCGACACGGGGAATCAAGAGGCCCGGGCAACGACGCAACACGCCCCCTCTCGTCGGCTGCTTGGGCGCATTTCCACGGATCTGGCTCTGGCACGGTAGGGTGCTGTTGATGCGCGATGGACGTGGGCTGACACTGCCCAGATGGGAAAGGGCCCCTTGATGAAGCGAGCTCACCGGACCACCTCCGCACCCCCCGCTGAACGCCATCCGGAGAGACCGCGCGAATACGATCGCGATGTCCAGTCGGTCGCCTATTTCAATGATGCGGTCTTCGCGATCGCGATGACACTCCTCGTTGTGAGCATCAGGGTTCCTTCGGTGACATCGGCCGACACGCTCGGCCGCGCCCTGCGTGGTCTCGGTCCCTCCTTCGCGAGCTACGGAACCAGCTTCATCGTGATTGGCTTCTACTGGCTCGGCTTCCATCGCCAAATCCATTTCTTGGAGCGCTTCAACGGCAGCACACTCGTGATTGACCTGTTGTTCTTGATGAGCGTTGCATTTCTTCCCTTCCCCACCCTGCTGATGAACCAGTACTTCGGGTCTGTCTCCGTCATCTTCTACGCGTCGAGCATGGCCGCAAGCGGCCTCCTGCTCGGGATGCTCTGGATCTATCCCGCCCGGCGCCAACTTCTGAGGAACGTCGATGCACGGCTGAACCGCTACTACACGTTTCGCGCTCTATACCCGCCGCTGATATTCCTGCTATCGATCCCAGTCGCAGTAGCCGCACCACAGGCAGCTGAGTACACGTGGATCCTCATCCTCCTGGGCCGGCCCTTGCTTCGGCGCGTCGCCGAGCGTTGAGTCCGGCTCGCGAAGCGTGGGAGGATTGGGCATGCAGTTCGTCATCATCGCCCGAGACGGTACCGATCCCGAGGCTCCGACTCGTCGGCAGGCGGTTCGACCGGCGCACCTCGAGGGCATCCGCCGGTTCGTCGAACGGGGCAACATCCTGATTGGGGGGGCCATCCTCGACGAGGTCGGCAACATGGTCGGTTCCGTGCTCGTGGCAGACTTTCCGACGCGAGAGGAGCTCGACGCCTGGCTCACCGGGGACCCATACGTCACCCAGGGCGTCTGGAAGGAGGTCGAGGTACAGCTGTACCGGGCCGCATTGGGTACATGGCTCCATACCGACTAGCTGGTTCGTTCTCGCCCGGCACGGAGAAAATCGTAGGCGGCTCAGTGCGTGCCGGCGACGCGCAACAAGACGTCGAGGGTCGCCTGGTCGCCCGACCAGTGCTCCGCGATCACGTCTCGACCGGCTTTCCGCAGCACGTGGCGCAGCACGAGGGCCGCCACCACCACGTCGTCCAGTGGCCCCAACACGGGGATGAACTCTGGGAGGAGATCGATCGGCGAGACGAACCAGGCGATCGCGAACCCCAGCAGGACCTTCGACCCCCTGGGAACCCGAGGATCTCGGAGCAGCGCGCGGAACAGCCGAACGAGGTTCGGGAGCAGCGTTGCGAGCTGGCGGGCGGCGGTCCGCCGTCCTATCACCAGGAGTCCGACGATCGACACGGCCCACACGCCGGCCGCGATCCCCAGGGCGATAAGCAGCGTCCGCACCGTCTCAGCGTAGCCGGAGGCGTTCCTGTCGTAAGCCGACCGGCCGCGCAGGCCCGCTCGGTACGCTCTTCCGGAGACGCAGAGGGTCTTTCGTGGGTTCGTGTCGCGGTGCGATTCTCCGGAGTCATTCATGGTGAAAACATGAAGTCGTCCAGACGGCCGCTGAGCGAGCTCCTGAGCGATGGGCCTGCTCGGAAGCAACAAGAGGACGCGCTTGCCTTTCATCATCCTTTCATCCACCCACCGCTACGATGGCCGCATCCAATGGATGGGAGGAGACATGGCGAAACGGCCCAGGCGGATCTCACCGGAGGCAGTTTCCACGTTCGCTTTCGGCCTGCTCATTGTGGTCACCACGCAGTGCGTCTCATCAGGCGGCCCGGCCACCTCGCCATCGAGCGCAGTACCGTCGACGAGAGCGTCATCATCCTCCGCGTCGGGCCTGGCGCCGATCCATGGGAAGTACTCCCCCTCGATCGACCCCGCGAACTTCGTCACCACGATCGACAACCCCTACTGGCCGCTGAAGCCGGGCACGGCCTTCCACTACGAGGGCGTCCGCGGAACGACCCGACAGACAGACGACGAGGTCGTGACCCACAAGACGAAACAGATCCTCGGGATCACGAGCACCGTCGTCAGAGACACGGTGTCCGAGCATGGCGCCCCGGTCGAACGGACCTTTGACTGGTATGCGCAGGACCGGCAGGGCAACGTTTGGTACATGGGCGAGGACTCCTTTGAGCTGAAAGACGGCCATTTCGTCAAGGCGAGCGATTCATGGGAGTCCGGCGTCGACGGCGCCCAGCCCGGAATCATCATGCCGGCCAATCCGCAGCCCGACGACGCTTACCGCCAGGAGTACTAGTCACCAGCGAGCGCAGCCCTCTCGAGCCGCAGACCGAGCAGAAGTACTATGCCCCTGGTATCGGCGAGGTTGAGGAACGGGTGGTCGCCGGCCATCACGAGGAATTTCAGCTGGTCAGCGTGACATCCTGAGGGTGCGATCTCGGCGAAGCCCTTAACGGTGACTGAGCCGATGGCGGCGTCGGCGCACAGTCGATAGGCTCCTGACCACCATGCAGAAGCATCGAGACGATCGGGATGCGTTCGCGGAACGGCTGTTCCAGTCCGCGCTCGGTTACTTCGACCTGCTGTCGATCCGCCTCGGCCAGCGCCTTGGTCTCTACGAGGTTCTCGCGAAGGGCCCGGTGACCTCGAAGGACTTGGCCTCGCGGACCGGAACCGCGGAGCGCTACGCGCGGGAGTGGCTCGAGCAGCAGGCGACCGTGGGCATCCTGCGTGCCGACGTCGAGCAGGAGGACACCGCCTTCTCGCTCCCGGCAGGCCATGCCGAGGTCCTGCTGGACGGCGATTCCCTTTCCTACATGGGCGCTTCCGTCTGGCAGCTGTACAGCATCACGAACGCCTTCGAGAACGTCGTCGAGGCCTTTCGCACCGGAGAAGGCGTGTCCTACGAGGCGTACGGTCGGGACAACGTCCAGGGGCAGGGCCTCGGCAATCGACCCGTCTTCCTCAACACACTGCCGAAGGAATGGCTCCCGAACATCCCGCCGATGCACGAGCGACTGACAGCTGAGCCTCCAGCTCGCGTGGTCGACGTCGGCTGCGGCACTGGCTGGTCCTCGATCGCGATCGCGAAGGCCTATCCGCAGGTCACGGTGGACGGCTTCGATCCTGACGAAGTCTCGGTCGAGTTGGCGCGGAAGAACGCGGGGGTGGAGGGCGTGGCAGACCGGGTGCGGCTGCATCGTACGGACGCCGCAGGAGTCACCACCGCGGGCCCGTTCGACGTCGCGACCGCGTTCGAGTGCATCCACGACATGGCCCGGCCGGTCGAAGTCCTCGGAGCGGTTCGTCGGACACTGGCCGACGACGGCACGATGCTGATCGTGGACGAACGCACCAGGGAACGCTTCACCGGCGAGCCGGACGATCTCGAGGCATACTTCTATGGCTGGAGCATCTTCGACTGCCTACCCACGGGGATGTTCGAGCAACCTTCGGCGGGCACCGGCACGGTGATGCGCCCATCGATCCTGGAGGGCTACGCCCGGGAGGCCGGGTTCACCCGATTTCAGGCGCTCCCGATCGAGCACGACACCTTCCGCTTGTACCTGCTGCGTCCCTAGTCGGGCCCGATCGGTCAGGGAAGCACGAGGACGCGCCGCACCGGCGGCAAACCCGAGGCGAAGTCGGCCCAGTTGAGCCCCGCATCATCGGACGCGAACACGCGGCCCTCGGACGTCCCGAACGCGACGAACGAACCATCGGGATGGGCGTCCAGGCAATAGCTGTCGATATTTTCGTCGAACCACTCTGGGAGCCCGGTGCGGCACCGCTCCAGGCCGCCGCCTGCGAGATCTCCACGGTAGACGGCGGCTTGGCCACCTCGTGGGCCCCTGGAGGCGGAGACGAGCACCGCGTCGCCAGATACGGTGACCGCGCGCGAATACGGGGCCTCCAGGCCCTCGCTCCGGAACGCCCATGTGCCCCCGCGGTCGGTGCTGACTGCCAATCCCGCGGCGCACGCCGCGAGAACCTGCCCTTCCGCGGTGGTCACCTGATGGACGTCCGCGTCGATGTCGATCGTCGGCGCCCAGGTCTCACCTCGATCCTCGGTGCGGAGGATTCCTCCGACGTGCACGTTCACGTAGACCGCCTCGTCCCACTCTGAGATCGACCGCGTGTCGGGCGGGCCGCCCCACGGCGTGTACCACCTGGACCGTCCCTCGGCACGGTCGAAGGCCGCGACCGGCTCGAGGCCATCGTCTACGACGCGGAACAGCCGAGCCTCCGATGAACCCACGAGCACGTCGTCCTTAGTGCTCGAGGTCGCCCAGGTGATTCCACCCGCCGACCTCGGCCGTGTGCCAGACCTCGGATCCATCGACGATCGCCCAGAGCTGCTTCTCCCACTGCACGACCGTGGTCACGGCTCGACCGGCGTGATGGACGCTCCCGGGGACCCGTCGATCGTCGAGCTCGTGGAGCCCGTCCGTCGTCGCGACGAGGATGCGCGGCATCTCCCCATGCTCTCACCCCGGCGAGGGGAACATCGCTGGGCTCACCAAGCCGGGAGGCGGGAGGCGACCCGCGAGTCAGGCCCGGACGGCGCGCTAGGCCCAGATCGCTGGGGAGTTGTTGCGTTGGTCCGGTCGAGGTCGCGCAGGCAGAAGGACGTCGGCGCAAGGGCTCAGCGGCAGGGACTCCAGGGCGTGTCGAACAGGTCGAAGGTCTTTCGGATGGCGTTGCGGTTCGCCGAATTGGCCTGGGGGCAGAACTTGGATATCGAGAGCTTGTACTCCACCTGGAACACAGCCTTGCTTGCGCTGGCGAAGTAGGTCGTGTAGTTGCCGCACTCGCTGTATTGCTCGCACTGCTCGTTGATCGCGTAGTCGAAGTACGGTGCCAGGTCTGGGACCTGCTCCACATCGTTCTTCAGGGCAACCCTCAGCCCTTTGCTGTGCGCGAGGTTCGCAAGCGCGGTGTTGAACAGCAGCTGCGTGTCCGCGCTGATCGTGAGGCCCGTTCGGTTCGACCACGCATCGACTACATCCATCTCGACGCCGTCGAACCCGTTCGCCACGCAGCGGTCCAGGCGATTGGCGATCCGGCCGAGAATGAAGTCTCGCTGTCCCTGGTCGTTGTTGATGTTCAGCCAGAACTCGTTTCGGAACCCGGACACCGGCCTGCCGAACAGGCACCCGCTGCAGTTGGTGTTGAACGCCGCGTACTGGGGGTAGTCAGGCCGGAAGGTCTCGGCCGTGCCAGCGTCGATGTAACAGATGGCCTTGGCTCCATTGCCGTGGATTGCACTCACGGCGGGGCCGTTCTCCTGGGTGATCGTTCCGCCTGTGCACGCGCCGTCGGTCTGGAAGTCGATGTCGAACACTGTGGGGCTTACGGCTGGTCCTCCAGTGAATGGCGTCCCAGTGATGTTGACGTTGATCCCGCCGGTTGAGGTGTAGAGACAATTCCCGGCCTTGTCCCGGGCAGCCTGGAGCTGGTACTGCCACCGGGAGTTCGTGGCCGGGGTCCAACAAGGACCGACGGCCGTGTTGC
>WNGF01009068.1_pt1 | contig 11511 bp, 10 predicted proteins | sample 5400641 | NCBI WGS metagenome assembly WNGF01 (sample SAMN13153371, study PRJNA577476) | soil metagenome | isolation source: 80 cm soil or saprolite under grassland replicate 2 | place: USA:California | collected 2016-06-15 | reverse complement strand
GCCCGTGGAAGACGGTGCCCTGCTCCTGAAGGTCACATCCAGGCCGGCCGAGCGTCTCCTTTCCGAAGCGCCGGACCGCGTCCTTGCTCGCGGACCGGGAGGAGGAATCCATGGACGCTCTCGAGGACCACCTGGCGACGTTCGCGCGGAAGCGCGCGTCCAGCGCGCGCATCGCCTTCGTCGTCCTCACCCTCGCGGCCGCCTTCGCCTCGACCTTCCTCGGCGTCCTCTGGCACGAGCAGCACGTCGAGGCTCCGCCGCCGAGCGCCGAGATCGCGCCCTGACGGAGGAGCGATGCAACGGGTCCCGGTGGGTGGAAGGCGCGCCGGCCGTCGCGTCGCGGACGCGGCCTATTTCCCGCCGAGCTTCCTGAACACGTCGCCGAGGCCGCGCCGCGCCTCGCGACGGGCGCGGTCCTGTACGTCCTGCTGGACCTGCTGCGCCTTCTGCTTCGCGGCGCCCGTGACGAGCCCCGCCACCGCCTGCTGCGCGTCGACCCGCACCGCCGGCTGGAAGAGCGTCCCGTCGAGCCCGAGCGGCACCTGCAGCGCGGAGGGGAGCGCCGCGCCCGCCCCGCCCGCGATCCGCTGCAGCGCCTCCTTCGACACCGTCGCGGTCCCTTGCAGCGCGAGCTCGCCGCCGAGGCCGATCTTGCCCCCGAGGCTGGCGACGCCGAAGGGCGCCGTGAACGAGAGCGGCTTCGCGAGCGCCATCGCGCCGTCCTTCACCGTGAACTGGGCCGCGAGGTCGCGCAGCTCGGTCTTGCCGGCCGCGCCCCCCACCTTGCCCGCGACGCCGCCCTTGCCGGCGGCCTGGAGCCCCTTCGCCACCGCCCCCAGCACCTCGCCGCCGACGTCGGTCGTGGTGAGCGCGCCCTCCTTCAGCGCGAGCGCGCCCTTGCCGGTGAGCGCCTTCCGCAGGCTCGCCCACTCGACGCCCGCGCCGTCGAGGTCGAGCGTGCCCGTCAGCTTCCCGAGCACGGGCGCCGCGCCGGCGAGCGACGTGAGCGCCTGCCCCATCTCGACGCCGTCGAGCTTCGCCTTGAGCTTCCAGGTGGGCTGCGCCTCCGACAGGTCCACGCGCGTCCCCGCCGCATCCACGCGGCCGCCGAAGAAGTCGGCCTGCGCGTCGTGCAGGACGAAGACGCCCTCCTCGAGCGCCGCCTTGGCCTTGAAACCGCTCGCCACGAGCGCGCCCTTCACCACCCTCTGGATGTCGAGCGTGCCCGCGACGTCGAGCGCGCCGATGGTGCGCCGCTGCGCGGCGGTGAGGAGCGCGCCGCTCGCCGCCGGCTTCTGCTGCGCCGCGTTCTCCTGCTGCGGGAGCAGCCCCATGATCTGCCCGAGGTCGAGGAGCGGCCCCGCGATGGCGAAGCGCACGCGAGGCGGCTTCGTCTCCGCCGTCGCGTTCCCGCCGAGATCGACGCCGGGCCCCTTCAGCGCGATCCTGTCGAGGGTGGCGCGTGCGGCGCCGCTCACCGGATCGGCGAGCGCGTGCAGCTGGAACCCGCCCTGCGCCGGCTCGCCGCGGAGCCGCACCTGGGAGAGCTTCCCGCTCCCGTCCACCTGGTACTTGCCGGATATCGTCGCGAGCTTCGCCTCGGCGTCGACCCTGCCGCCTCTCATGATCCCGGTGAGCTTCGGGGGCAGGAACGCGCGCACCTGGCCGAGGTCGAGGCCGCGCAGCGCGAGGTCGCCCGTGAGCTCCGGGTACCGGCCAGGGCCGAGCGCGGCGACGCTCGCCGGCAGGCGCGACGCGTGGATGCGCGCGTCGAAGTTCTTCTCCGGCCCGGCGACGGCGGCGGAGATGCGCGCCTCGAGCGGCTCGCCGACGCCGACGTGATCGGCTGCGAGCTGGATCCTCGAGACAACCACCGCCGCGGCCCCCCCGCCCACGCGGTCGACGAGGCGGACCGCCCCGTCCTCGATCGACGCGTGGTTCACGACCACCTTGCGCTCGGGCTCTCCGCCCGGTTCGGGCTTCGCGTTCGCGCCGCTGCCCCCCACGCCCTCGTAGTTCCAGGTCCCGTCCTTGCCGCGCACGAGGTTCACCACCGGCCTGACGAGGCGGATTCCGTCCACCTCGACGTCCTTGCCGAGCGAGCGGACGAGCGGCCACAGCTCGAGCGTCACCTCGAGCGCCTCGAGCCGAATGAGCGGGGGCTCGCCGGGACGCCCCGCCAGCGAGGCGCCGGTGAGCGCCACGCGCGGCCCCGGGAAGATCCGCAGCTTCGCGTCCTCCACGGTGAGCTCGCGGCCGAGCGCGGCCGAGGCGCGCGGCACGACGAGGTCCCGGACCCGGCGCGACACGGCGCCCGTCTGCAGCACGAGCGTGAGCGCGACGACGAGCACCACCAGCGCCCCCACCACGCCCACGACGACCTTCGCCACGGTCCGACCGATCCCTCGCGCCATGCCTCAAAGCTAAGGACGGGCGGTCGAGCGGCTACAGGCCGCGGATGCCGAACACGAGCGAGACCAGGAAGGAGAGCAGCGTCAGCGCGAGCGCGAGGAGGAGCGCGCGGAAGAAGTCGAGGCCGTACGCGCCCATGATGGTGGCGAGCCAGATGAGCGCGTAGAGGAGCCACGGCAAGAGCAGGAACCAGAGGAAGCGCGCCAGCGTCAGGTAGGACGCGAGCGACAGGAAGATCGAGACCACCACCGCGCGCCCGACGGTGTTGTACGGGTTCCCGGGCGTGACCCAGCCCACCGCGAGCATGAGCACCATCGCCGAGACCGCCAGCCGGACCACGAACGCCCCGAGGTGTCTGACCATGCTCCCTCCCTGCGAGGTGCGAGGATAGCCGGGCCGGGCAGGCGGGCGCGGACTTATGATGGGGACGTGCCTCAGCCGATCTCCGTAGGCCCCATCCCCACGGGGCCGCTCCCTCCGGTCACCGAGGAGCTGCTCCGCGCGCTCCCCAAGACCGACCTGCACTGCCACCTCGACGGCTCGCTCCGCATCGGGACCATCCTCGAGCTCGCCGAGGCCCAGAAGGTGAAGCTGCCGCAGGACACGCCTGACGGGCTCGCGCGCGCCATGCACCAGGGCCAGATCTGCGCGAACCTGGAGGACTACCTCACCGCCTTCGACATCACGCTCTCCGTGCTCCAGACGGAGGAGGCGCTCTACCGGTCCGCCTACGAGCTCGCCCTCGACTGCGCCACGGAGAACGTGCGCTACCTCGAGGTGCGCTACGCGCCGGTGCTCCACACGCGGCGCGGGCTCAAGCCGACCACCATCGTCGACGCGGTGCTCGAGGGGCTGCGCGTCGCGAAGCGCGAGACCGGCATCAAGTCGAACGTCATCATCTGCGGGATCCGCCACATCGATCCCGTCACCTCGCTCCGCCTCGCCGAGCTGTCGGTGGCCTACAAGAACAAGGGCGTGGTCGGCTACGACCTCGCGGGCGCGGAGGAGGGCTACCCGTCGAAGGACCATCAGCGCGCCTTCCAGCTCATCCTCGACAACAACGTGAACGTCACGATCCACGCCGGCGAGGCGTACGGGCCCGAGTCGATCGCGCAGGCGCTGCACTCCTGCGGCGCGCACCGGATCGGCCACGGCGTGCGGCTGCGGGAGAACGGCGACCTGCTCAATTACGTGAACGACCACCGCATCCCGCTCGAGATGTGCCCGTCGTCGAACGTCCAGACGCGCTCGGTGGCCGACATGAAGAGCCACCCGCTCAAGTTCTACTTCGACTTCGGCCTGCGCGTGACGGTGAACACCGACAACCGCCTCATCACCGACACCACCTCGACGAACGAGCTCTGGATCGCGCACCGCGAGATGGGCTTCACGCTCGAGGACCTCGTCACGCTCGTCGTGCAGGGGTTCAAGAGCGGCTTCCTCCCGTACCGGGAGAAGGCGGATCTCCTGAAGCAGGTGAACCGCGAGATCGCGGAGACGCTGACGCGCTTCGCCGCCGGGCCGCGCGCCGTCGAGGTGCGGGACGCGCGGGGGGCGAAGGGGTGACCGCCATCGCGCGCCTGCGATCGCCCGTCGGTCCCATCACCGTCGAGGCGACCGATCGCGGCGTGCGCGCGGTTTCGCTCGGCGAGACCGCCGCGCCCCGCCCCGCGCTGTCGACCGCCGAGCACGAGCACCTCGAGGCGGCGCGGGCGGCGCTGCGCGCCTACTTCCGCGGCCGCCCGCCGGAGCTGCCGGCGCTCGACCTCGCCGGGAGCCCCTTCGACCGCAAGGTCTGGCAGGCGCTCGTCGAGATCCCCTGGGGCGAGACCTGCACCTACGGTGCGCTCGCGTCGCGGCTCGGCCTGCCCGGTGCGGCGCGGGCGGTGGGCTCCGCCAACGGCAGGAACCCCGTCGCCATCCTCATCCCCTGCCACCGCGTCGTCGCGGCGGGCGGCGGTCTCGGCGGCTACGCCGGTGGCCTCGAGATCAAGCGGTGGCTCCTCGCGCACGAGGCCGGCCACGCGACGGCGCTGCGGACGACCTGATCCCTCAGCGCCTCTCGGCGCTAACGACCATGTTGTCGCCGAGGTTCACCGGGACCGGCAGCCGCGCAGGCACGAGTCGCCGGAGCGCGCCCGCGAGCGGCGCGAGCGGCGCGAAGCTCGCGGCGATCTTCCTGAGGAGGTAGTCGGCCGACACCGTGTGCGTGTACGCCCGCCGCGCGAGCACGCGGAAGCCCGTCTCCTCGAGCAGCGCCGGCAGCGTGGCGCGGTCGAAGTAGACGACGTGCATGTCCATGAGCCAGGGCCAGCGCCGGCTGAGGAGGCGCGCCACGAGGCTCTTCGCGTCGATGGTGGAGACGTGCAGGTGGCCGCCGGGGCGGACGAGCCGCGCGGCCGCCTGGAGCTCGCGGCGCGGGTCGGGCAGGTGCTCGACCACGTCCCACAGCGTGACCACGTCGTAGCGGGCCCCCGAGCGCGCCCGCTCCTCGATCGTCTCGTTCCGAACCGGCAGCCCGAGCCCGCGCGCGTGCGCGACCGCCCAGCGCGAGAGCTCGATGCCCTCCGCGTCGAAGCCCGCCTCGCGCGCGACGTCGACGAAGTAACCGCAGTAGGCGCCCACGTCGAGCAGCCGCCGTCCGCCGGCCGGGCCGAGCAGGCCGAGCGCCTTGCGGAACGTGAGATAGCGGTTGTCCTTCTCCGAGAGATAGAGCGGATCCTCGACCGCGCCGTAGGCGTCGAGGAGCGCCGTCGTATCGGGGAGCGGCCACTGGAAGAGGAAACCGCAGCCGGCGCAACCCCAGATGGGCCCATGGGCGCGGTGGCCGAAGCTCGTGCAGCGGTAGGCGTCGTGGCCCGCCGCGGATCCGGCGCGCGCCGGGAAGCGCAGCGCCAGCTCGGCGCCGCCGCAGAGATAGCAGCGCGACGGCACCGCGGTGGCGGCGGGCGAGCCCGCGAGGGCGCGAACGGCTTTTGCAGTGTCCACGGCGGCGGAGCTTATATCTTCCGCAAGGCGGTCTGGGAAGGCCGCGCCGTCGCGCCGCCGCCGCCCCGAGGCGAGCCAAGGCGCTTTCTTGCCGCCCCCGTCCGGGCGGCTTAGCATCGCGGTCCACCCGAGGAGCCCGCACCGATGGCGAAAACCCTGGCCATGATCCTCGCCGGCGGCGAGGGCCGCCGGCTCGACCCGCTCACGCGCGAGCGCGCCAAGCCCGCGGTGCCCTTCGGCGGCCGCTACCGGATCATCGACTTCGCGCTCTCCAACTTCGCCAATTCCGGCCTGCTCCGGATGAAGGTGCTCGTCCAGTACAAGTCGGAGTCGCTCAACACGCACATCCAGCGCGCCTGGCGCCTCACCGCGCTCCTCAACGAGTACGTCGAGCTCGTGCCGGCGCAGATGCGCGTCGGCCCGAAGTGGTTCGAGGGCTCCGCCGACGCCATCTACCAGAACCTCAACATCATCACCGACGAGGAGCCCGAGTTCACCTACGTCTTCGGCGCCGACCACGTCTACCGCATGGACGTGCGGCAGATGCTCGACTTCCACGCGGAGAAGAACGCGGACCTGACGGTGGCCGCCATCCCGATCCCGGTGAGCTCGGCGGCCGAGTTCGGCGTCATCGAGGTGGACCACGACGGGCGCATGATCGGGTTCGTCGAGAAGCCGAAGACCGGGGCGAAGACGATGCCCGGCGACCCGACGCGGTGCCTCGCCTCGATGGGCAACTACCTGTTCACGACCGACGTGCTCGTCCAGGAGATCGTGCGGGACGCGGGCGATCCCACGAGCGCGCACGACTTCGGGAAGTCGATCGTCGCCAACGTGTACAACCGCAAGCGCGTGTACGTGTACGACTTCCAGACCAACGTGGTGCCCGGGCAGTCCGAGCGGGAGCGCGGCTACTGGCGCGACGTTGGGAGCCTCGACGCGTACTACCAGGCGAACATGGACCTGGTCGACGTCGACCCGGTCTTCTCCCTCTACAACGACGACTGGCCGATCTACACGATCCAGTACAACTACCCGCCGGCGAAGTTCGTGTTCGCGAACGAGCGGGAGGGGCGCCTCGGGCGCGCCACCGACTCGCTCGTGTCCGAGGGCTGCATCATCTCCGGCGGCCGCGTCGACAAGTGCATCCTCTCGCCCAAGGTCCGCATCAACAGCTACGCGCAGGTCGAGGGCTCGATTCTCTTCGAGAACGTGAACATCGGCCGCCACTGCCGGATCCGCCGCGCCATCATCGACAAGCACGTGGACATCCCGGCCGGCACCTCGATCGGCTACGACCTCGAGGAGGACAAGAAGCGCTTCCACGTGACCGAGAGCGGCATCGTCGTCATTCCGAAGGGAATGCGGCTCGAGCCCGCCTGATCGCGGCGCAAGGCCGCGCGGCCGGAGGCGCCGCCCAAGCTACGGGTTCCACGTCGTCGTAGAGCACGCGGACCACGGTGCGCTCGCTCGGCGCCGCGCCCTCGCCGGGAAGATCTGGGAGAGATCGGCCGGTGGGCCCGTGGATACCGCCGGATGCAGCGCTTTATTTCACGGTCACGCCGCCCTGTGAAGCGACCCCTCGAACGCATCGACGCGGCGGGATCGATCCTCTATAAGCGCCGCATGACGAGCCTCGCCCTCGCCCTCGCTGGCGCGCTCTGCCTCGCCGCCCAACCCGAGCCCGCCAAGATCCCCTCCATCCCGTTCGAGACGTTCAAGCTCCCGAACGGGCTCAACGTCATCCTCTCCGAGGATCACACCGCCCCCATCGTCGGCGTGGACGTGCACTACGACGTCGGCTCCAAGGACGAGAAGCCGGGGCGCACCGGGTTCGCGCACCTCTTCGAGCACCTCATGTTCCAGGGCTCCGCGCACCTGCCCAAGGGCGAGGCCGACCGGCTCATCGAGAACGTGGGAGGCAGCGCCAACGGCTCGACCGCGCAGGACCAGACCGTCTACTGGGAGCAGGTGCCGTCGAACGCGCTCGAGCAGGCGCTCTTCATCGAGTCCGACCGCATGGGATGGCTCCTCCCCACCCTCGATCAGGCGAAGCTGGACAACCAGCGCGAGGTCGTGAAGAACGAGCGCCGGCAGTCGTACGAGATGCAGCCGTACGGCATGGCGTTCATGACGCTGCTCGAGAACGTCTGGGATCCGGACTTCCCATACCACTGGCTCCCCATCGGCTCGCACGAGGACCTCTCCGCGGCGACCCTCGACGACGTCCGCGAGTTCTTCAAGCGCTGGTACGGGCCCAGCAACGCCTCGCTCGCGATCGCCGGCGATTTCGATCCGAAGGAGGCGCGGCGCCTCGTCGAAAAGTGGTTCGGCGCCGTCCCGGCGTCCGGGCCGCCCGACCACCGCGCGCCCACGCCGAAGCCGCTCGACAAGGAGAAGCGCGTCACGATCGAGGACAACGTGGAGCTGCCGCGCCTGTACATCGCGTGGCAGACGCCCAAGGTCTTCGCCGAGGGCGACGCCGCCCTCGACATGCTCGGCGCGGTCCTCACGGACGGGAAGAGCGCCCGCCTCGTGAAGCGGCTCGTGATGGACGAGCGGATCGCGCAGGGCGTCTCGGCCGGGCAGGCGTCGCAGGTGCTCGCCAGCATGTTCCTCATCGTCGCGACGCCGAAGCCCGGCCAGACGGTGGACCGCCTCCTCGCCGAGATCGACGAGGAGGTCGAGAAGCTCGAGAAGGAGCCGCCCAACGCGGGAGAGCTCGAGCGCGCGGTCAACAAGACCGAGTCGTCGGCCGTGTTCAGCCTCGAGCCGGTGGGGGGCTTCGGCGGGCGGGCGGCTTCGCTGAACCGCTACTACTTCGAGGTGGGTGACCCCGGGTTCTTCCCGAAGGACATCGGGCGTTATCGCAAGGTGAAGGCGGAGGAGGTGCGCGACGCCGCCGCGAGGTGGCTCAAGAAGGACGCGCGGGTGGTGCTGACCGTCATGCCACGCAAGGGCGCGCCCGCCGCCGAGGCCGTGCCGGCGGCGCCGAACAGGGGCGCCGCGCGCGCCCAGCCGACGAAGAAAGGGGCCAAGTGATGCGCCGTCCGAGCGCCTTCCTCGCCGCCGCGCTGCTCGCCTGTGGCGGGGTCCCGGTGAAGCAGCAGCCGCCGTCCGGCCCCGTCGAGCCGCCTGCCGGCGCGCCCGCGCCCCAGCCGCAGGCGAGCGCCGTCCCCGCGGGCGCAGCGGCCGCCGATCGCGCCACGGTCCCCGTCCCCGGGCCGGCGCCCGAGCTGAAGGTCCCGCCGCAGCGCCACTTCCAGCTCGCGAGCGGCCTCAAGGTGAGGCTCGTCCGGGTGACGAAGCTCCCCATCGTCTCGCTCCACCTCGCGATGGACGCAGGCGGGCTGCACGATCCCGGCGACAAGCCGGGCCTGGCGGGCTTCACCGCCGCGATGATGACAGAGGGGACGAAGTCGCGCAGCGCGACCCAGATCTCCGACGACCTGGGGTTCATCGGCGCGAGCCTGTCCGCGGGCGCCGGCTTCGACTCCGCCTCGCTCTCGGGCTCGGTGCTCTCCGCGCACCTCGACGAGCTGCTCCAGATCTTCGCCGACGTGCTCGTGAACCCCACCTTCCCGCAGGGCGACTTCGCGCGCGTGCAGGACCAGCGGCTCGTGGCGCTCATCCAGCAGCGCGACCAGCCCGGGGCGGTGGCGTCGAAGGCATTCTCGCGCCTGTACTGGGGCGACCACCCCTACGGCCACTGGCTAATGGGGACGGAGCAATCGGTGAAGGCGACGACGCGGGAGGACCTGGCGCGCTTCCACGCGGCGCGCTGGAAGCCGGGCGCGAGCGAGCTCGTCGTGGTGGGCGACGTGGGGGAGCAGGAGCTCAGGACGAAGCTCGAGAAGGCGCTCGCGCCCTGGAAGGGCGCCGCGCCCGCGATGGCCCCTCCCGCCGTCGCGAAGCCGCCCAGGCTCCAGACCGTTCTCATCGAGAAGCGCGGTCCCGCCCCGCAGGCGTTCGTCATGATGGGGATGCCCGGCTTCCTGCGCTCCTCGCCCGACTACGTGGCTGCGGAGGTGGCGTTCCAGGTGCTCGGCGGCGGCACCTCCTCGCGGCTCTTCCGGAACCTCCGCGAGAAGGAGGGTTACACCTACGGCATCTACGCGCGCGCCGAGGCGCGCAAGCTCGGCGGCACGAGCTTCATCGTAGGGAGCGTGAAGGCGGACGCGACCGGCGCCGCGACGAAGGCGCTCCTGCAGGAGATCGCCGACCTCCGCGACAATTCCGTACCGCAGGAGGAAATGGACGTCGCGCGGAACGCGCTCCTCCTCTCGCTGCCGGCGGACTTCGCGGTGACCGCCGGGATCGCCGGCAAGCTCGCCGAGGAGGTCGTCTACGGGCTCCCCGACGACTACTGGGACCAGTACGCCGCGCAGGTCCCCAAGGTCACGGCCGAGGACGTCCAGCGCATCGCGCAGAAGTACCTCGACCCGGCGAAGCTCACGACGGTCATGGTGTGCGAGCCCGGCGTGGTGAAGCCGCAGCTCGTCGGGCTTCCACTGGGCGACGTCGAGGTGCGGCCCGCCGCACCCGCCTCGAGCGGGCCCGGGAAGGCGCGGGCGGAGCGCTGACATTTCGCGCGACGACTGCGCCGGCCGGTGTCGGTCCTGCCTGCTAGACTGGTGGCCATGGAGGCGTCCGTCCTCCGGGGCGCCAGATGGCCGAGCTGACGAACGAGTTCACGTGGTCGAAATCCCGGAACGAGAAGTTCCGGGACTGCCTGCGCTCCTATTACTACCAGTACTATGGAAGCTGGGGAGGCTGGGAGGCGCCCGCCGGCTCGCCCGTTCGTGAGCTCTACGTCCTGAAGAAGCTCTCCTCGCGGTGGCAATGGGCGGGATCGGTCGTCCACGTCGCGCTGAAGGAGATGCTCGGCCGGGGGCGGGCGACGGGCAAGTTCCGCTCCCTCGACGAGCTCCTCGCGCGCACGCGCGAGCGCGCCCGCCGGCAGTGGTCCACGTCGCGCGAGAAGAGCTACTGGCACGAGGCGGCCAGGATCGAGGGCCTCGTCGAGCACGAGTACGCGGAGCCCGTCCCGAGCGAGGAGTGGAAGCGGATCTGGGACGAGGCGATCGAGGGGTCCCTGCGGGCGTTCTACGCGAGCGAGACGTTCGAGCGCATCCAGCGCACCCCGCGGGAGAGGTGGCTCAGCGTCGACGAGCTCGACTCGTGGATCTTCGAGGGCGTGAAGGTCTGGGTGGCGGTGGACTTCGCGTTCACCGACGCCGACGGGCTGGTGCACATCCTCGACTGGAAGACCGGCCGCGAGCGCGAGGTCGATCACACGCAGATCGGCATCTACGCGCTGTACGCGCAGCAGAAGTGGGGCGCGCCGCCACAGGGCGTCGTGGGCGGGCTCGTCTACCTCTCGACGCCGAGCGGCGAGCGGGTCAACGTGAGCGCCGACCCCGCGGCGCTCGACGTGTGCAAGGAAGAGATGCGCCGCTCGATCGCGTCCATGCGGGAGCGCCTCACCGACCCGCCGCGGAACGTGGCGCGGCTCGAGGCCTTCCCGCAGCTCGCCGACGCCGCGAGCTGCCGCCGCTGCGCGTTCCGGCGGCCGTGCGCGAGGATGTGACCACGGGGCTCGCGGTCGGCCCCGTCTCGGATCAGGCCGCCTGGCGGCGCGGCGGAAGCTTGGGATCGAGCGTCAGCCGGACGCCGAGCACCTTTCCGAGCAGCGATCGGCACGACTCGAGGTGCTCGGCGTTCCGCAGCAAGAGCTTCCGCGGCTCGGCGTTCTGGGGCTCGATGACGAGCCGCGCCACCGCTTGCCCGTGCATGGAGAACCGCTGGCGCTCGATCCGCGCACGCTTGATGGCGTGGTAGGGCAGCTCGAAGTTCTTCGGGTGTCTCCGGAGCAGCTCGTCCATCGTGCAGAGCTCGAGCGCCTTCTGCAGGTCGGCCCTCCGTCGGGACTCTCGCTTCTCCAGGAACCACTTGTGCACCAGGACTCCGATGATGCCCAGCTGGTGCGCCAGGAGCTGGCGGCTCTGACCTGCGAGCTGTCCGCCGATCCGGACCGCGACGGCGCGAGCGTCGCTGACGAACACCTGGTACTGCACGTCGCTCGTCCAGGTGTTGGGCTGACGCGCCTCG
>WNGF01011456.1_pt1 | contig 11512 bp, 16 predicted proteins | sample 5400641 | NCBI WGS metagenome assembly WNGF01 (sample SAMN13153371, study PRJNA577476) | soil metagenome | isolation source: 80 cm soil or saprolite under grassland replicate 2 | place: USA:California | collected 2016-06-15 | reverse complement strand
CGTGCACCGGCATCGCGACCAGCGTCGACGGCCTCGCCTGGCGGTGGCTCGGTCCGGCGCTCGAGCCGCGTCCCGGTGAGTGGGACGCGGTCGAGAGCCGCATCTCGACCGTGCTGTTCGATGAGGATCGCTATCTGGCCCTCTATGACGGCATCGGCGACATCGCCGACAACTACGAGGAGCGGCCCGGCCTCGCGACGAGCGAAGACCTCATCAGCTGGACGCGGACATCCGACGGCCCCGTCCTTCGCTCACCCGAGGGCAACGGATCGCTGCGCTACGTGGACGCGCTCGACGACGGAGCGCTGTTCTTCTACGAATGCGCGCGGGCCGACGGTGCCCATGAGCTGCGGCTCACCTTCGGCGCAAAGGGCCAGTCCCTGCGCTACGCGGATCGGGTCAATGTCCTTTCCGCCAGCGCCGATCGTCCTCTTCCTCGATGACCAGGCGCCAGGCGCCGCCCTGCGTCGGCGGCGCGGCGCGGAAATGCGAGAAGTCGAACGTGAGGATCGGGCTGTTCGTCGCCTGGGCCACGGCGATGACCGATGCGTCCGCCAAGCCGAGGTCGAGTGCCGCGTAGTGCCGGTCGATCGCGACGGCGCGGGCGAACAGCGACGGTCCGAGAGGCAGACGCTCGTGGATCCCGCTGACGAGCGCATCCAGAAAGCGACGCGCCGCCACGCTTCCGACACGATCCCGCAGCAGCCAGTCGACCTCGGTCACGACGGGATCAGGGACCGCGAGCTGTCTGCCGGCCGCCGTGACGAGGGCGGCAGCGAGCTCGTGCAGCTCATCACGCCGGTTCGCGGCCGCCAGGATGGGACCGGTGTCAGCGACGACCAACGTCCCGCATCGCTCGCCGCAGATACGTCTCGGCCATGCTGCCGAGATCGCGCGGCCCCTCGCCGCTGCCGACGTATGGCGGTCTCCGCACCTTGCCAGCGCGCTTCGTCGCCTCTTCGACCAGGCGCGCCACCGCGGCGGAATATGAGCCTTCCTCCTCCTCCGCGATCCGGCGGATCACGTCATCGATCGCGGGTGGCACGCTGATCGTCCTGCGGACCATTCACCCTCCCGTATGAAGGTCACTATCATACCGACTGCGGCCGCGTGATGGCTCATACCATTTCCGGTATACTCCGCCGATGACGCGCGTCGCTCAGCTCATCCGCGACGCTCGCAGGCAGGCTGGCCTGTCACAGGCGCAGCTTGCAGCGGCTGCAAAGACCTCGCAGCCCGCTGTGGCGCGCTACGAGGCGGGCCGCGCGGCTCCGTCGCTCGCGACGCTCGAGAGGCTGCTGGCGGGGTGCGGCAGCACACTCGTGGTCGGTACCGATGCCCGGAGACGCAAGCCTGAGCGCCGGAAAACGGAAGGCAGGATCGCCCTCGTGCGGCGGTCGGCTGCGCGGCTCGAACAGGCAGCGCAACGACGCGGTGTCAGGAGGATCCGCGTCTTCGGTTCGGTCGCTCGCGGAGATGAGACCAGCGGGAGTGACGTCGATCTGCTGGTGGATCTCGATCCTGGCCGGACCGTTCTGGACCTCATCGGCTTCCAGCAGGACGCCGAGGAGATCCTTGGCGTCCCCGTGGACGTCGCCACAGCGAGATACATGAAGCCTCGGGTCCGCACGCGCGCCCTTCGCGAAGCCCGTCCCGTTTGAAACGCACCGATCGCGAACCTGTACAACCTCGTCATCCTCGGCGAAGCGGTGAAAGGTCTGAGCGAAGAGACCAGGGCCCTCAGACCCAAGATCCCGTGGCGACAGATCGCGGGGCTGCGCGACCTGCTGGCGCATGAGTACTTCCGCATCGATATGGCCGAGATCACGAAGATCATCGAGCGCGATCTCGCACCCCTTGAACAAGCGGTCGCAGCGCTCCGCACCCGACGCGCCCGTTAGACCGGCGCCGGCTCCTCGACCGTCACTTCGTCGCCGATCCGCAGCGGCCCGTCGGCGCTGACGACGCTGCACACGACGCCCCGGCGGCCCTCGAGCATCGCTTGGAATTGGAGGGGATCGCCGACCCCGACGAGCTCGCCGATGTGATCGCAGGGCTCGCACGGTCCGTTGACCCGCAAGGTGACGAGCCCCACGCGGAGCAGCGCGCCCTCGGCGAGGCGCTCGATCCGCGGCAGACCCTCGACCGTGATCTGCTCGCGCAGATCGCCCGGTTGCACGCCCACGGCGTCGTGGGTCGAGCGGTCGACGACGACGATCGCGCGCTTCGAACGGCCGGCATGGGAGTCACCCTCGAGACCGCCGCCGATCCGCACCTCGGCCGAGGCGATCGGGCGCAGCGGCCGGCCATGGGCCTCGTGAAGCTGCAGCGAGACGACGCGAGCCACTAGAGGGCCTTCCGCATGACCGCATAGTGCCCGAGGTCGGCGACCTTCGTGAAGCCGTTCGCCTCGTACATCGACAGCGGCCCGTGGTAATCGGCCATTTCGCGCGATTGCCACTCGGCGAGCGGCTGCTCGGGCCGCCGCGCGAACGCCTGCGCCTGGCGTAGTCCGTCGGCCCGGAAGCGCTCGCACGCGGCGTTCAGGAGCGCGGTCGCGATCCCCTTGCCTCGTTCGGCGGGCGCGACGACGAAGCACATGAGCATGCCCGTGGCGGCGGGCGCATCGCGGAACGCCTGAGCGAACGCGCGCGGATTCTCATAGGCGTCGCTCGGCGCCGCGTTCACCCAGCCGACCACCCGCCCATCTCGATACGCAAGGTGGCCGTGCGCCCCGGCGCGGATGCGCGCGATCTGGATGTCGCGGTTGCGTGCGCGATATTCGGCGAACTGCGGCGTCGCCGGATCCGGGACCCGGTCCGCGTCCATCACGTGATAGAAGCGGCAGTAGCAACCGGACCACCACGGGTTGTCCGCGAACGCGGCGCCGTCGAAGAACGCGAGGAAGTCGTCGATCCGCCCGGGCGACAGCGGCCGGACCTCGATCGCGCTCACAGTGTCTTCCGCACGAGCGTGAAGTCGTCGATCTCGCGGACCGGCTCGAAGCCGGCCTTCAGGTACATCGCCTTCGGCCCGACGTACTGGATCTGCGCCCAGCGTGACGGATCGTCCGGCTCGTCCGTCCACGGGTACGCTTCGACCGCGCGCATCCCGCGCGTCTTCAGCTGTTCACAGGCCGCGGCGAGCAGCGCGGTCGCGATGCCCTGACGGCGCGAATCGGGCGCGACGACGAAGCACACCACCGCCCCGACGTCGCGCTCAGGGCCGGTCGGGATATTGAGCAGCTCGGACTTCGGTGCCGCGTGGCACCAGCCGACGATGCGCCCGAGGAGATACGCGACGAGGCCGTTCGCGCGGGCGGACCGGATCAGCGCGCTGCGTTCCGCGCGGTTCTCGTCGCGCGTCCGTCGATCGAAGTCCGGCACGAGGCGTTCCATGCAGTAGCACGACGACCACGCCGGATTGTCGGCGTACGCGACGAGATCGAAGTAGCGCATGACCGCGTCGTGCTGATCTGGGCTCACCGGACGGATCGCGAGCTCCATGGCGGCGGCCATGGACATGGAAGTGTTCCACACTCGAGCGGTGCCCACGATCTTCACGATCGGTCATGGGACCGCCAGGACGGACGACTTTTTGGCCGCGCTGACGACGACGGGCGTGCGCGTGCTCGCCGACGTGCGCAGCTTCCCCGGATCGCGGCGCAACCCGCAGTTCGGCGCGGAGGCCCTGCGCGCGTCCCTCGAAGCGGCCGGCATCACCTACATCCATCTCCGCGGGCTCGGAGGACGGCGAACGCCCGTCGCGGGCTCCCCGCACACCGCGCTGCGCGTCGCAGCGTTCCGCGCGTACGCCGACCACATGGACACGGAGGCGTTCGCCGCCGGCTACGCGGCGCTCACCGAGCTCGCCGGGCGGAGCCCGGCGGCCGTGATGTGCGCCGAGACGCTCTGGTGGCGCTGCCACCGGCGGCTGCTCGCCGATCGCCTCGCCGCCGACGGCTGGACGGTGCTGCACCTTCGGATCGGGGCCGAGCCCGAGCCGCATCGGATGACCGACGTGGCTCGACTGCTCCAGGGCCGGCTTCGCTACGGCGACGGCTAACCTTCCGACCGTGGGCCAGCGCTGGCCGGCGGACTGGGAACAGCGGCTCCGCGGCGAAGGCTGTCCGATGTGCGCGGCCGGACGCCCCGACCAGGACGAGTCCGGGATCCGGATCTACGCGAGCGACACGGCCGATGCGTACCTCCAGCTCGCCGACGTGGGGCAGCGCGGATACACGATCGTGATCTGGCGGGGGCGCCACGTGGCCGAGCCGACCGAGCTGACGCCGGACGAGGCCGGCGCGTACTGGGACGACGTGCTCAGGGTCATGCGCGCCCTGGAGCTCCACTATCGCCCCGCGAAGCTCAACCTGTTCACGCTCGGGAACTCGGTGCCGCACCTCCACACCCACGTCGTGCCGCGCTACGTGGACGATGGCGCGCCCGGCGTCCCGCCGCTCTTCATGCGCGGCCAGGCACCGCGCGGTGCGCTGCCCGAGGCGGAGGCCCGCGCCGAGGCCGCGGCGCTCCGTCAGCGGATCGATTCCCAGATCAGCGCCTGAGCCGCTCCGTCGCCGCCGACGACCCGATCCACCACCACGCGATCGGCCGCGTCAGGCGGCATCCCCGGCCAACGCGGCGCGCAGCTTGGCCGCCGCGAGCCCACGATGGGAGATCGCGTTCTTCTCATCGGCCGGCACCTCGGCGAGCGTGCGGCCGTCGCCCGCGATGACGAACACCGGGTCGTAGCCGAAGCCGCCGTCCCCGCGCGGGCGGTCCGCGATCTCGCCACGCACCTCGCCGTCGAACGTCTCCACGTGGCCGTCCGGCCGCGCGAGCGCCACCACGCAGACGAAGCGCGCGGTACGCCGGCTCACGCCGTCGAGCATCGCGAGGAGCACCTGGTTGCGCTCCTCCGGCGTCGCCTCCTCGCCGAACGCGCGGCGGCTGCGCACACCGGGCGCGCCGCCGAGCGCGTCGACCTCGAGGCCCGAGTCGTCGGCGATCGTCGCGAGACCGGTGGCGCGCGCGTAGGCGAGGGCCTTCGTCACGGCGTTCTCCGCGTACGACGATGCGTCTTCGGCCGGCTCGGCGGGTCGATCCGCGAGCTGCTCGGGGCTCACGAGCTCGATGTCGAGCCCGCGGAGGAGGGCGCGGTACTCGGAGACCTTGCCCGGATTGGTGGAGCCGATGAGCAGCCGGAGCGACACCCGCCGTCAGGCGAGGGCGCGCCGCTGCGCCTCGACGAGCTGCGCGATGCCGTCCATCGCGAGCGCCAGGACGCGATCGAAGTCGGCGCGCGAGAACGGGCGCTTCTCGGCGGTCCCCTGGACCTCGATGAGCTCGCCGGCGTCGGTCGCGACCACGTTCACATCGGCATCGGCGATCGAATCCTCGGCGTACGCGAGGTCGAGGAGGAGCTCGCCTTCGACGAAGCCGGCGGAGACCGCGGCGACCTGCCGGCGCAGTGGGCTCGACCGCATCCCGCGGACCGCGTGGGCCAGGGCGACGTAGCCGCCTGTGATCGCGGCGGTCCGCGTGCCGCCGTCGGCCTGCAGCACCTCGCAGTCGATCGTGAGGCTTCGCGGCCCGAGCGCTTTGAGATCGATGGCCGCACGCAGCGCGCGTCCGACGAGGCGTTGGATCTCGAAGGTCCGGCCGCCCGGCCGTCCGGCGATGCTCTCGCGCTGGCTCCGCTCGGGCGTGGCACGGGGAAGCATCGCGTACTCGGCCGTGATCCAGCCCTGGTCCTTCCCGTCGAGGAACCGCGGGACGCTCTCGGTCAGCGTCGCGAGGCAGAGCACGACCGTGTCGCCGAACGTGATGCGCGCCGATCCCTCGGCGAACTTCGCCACGCCGACCTCGATCGAGACCGGACGCAGCGCGCCGGAGGCACGTCCGTCAGGCCGCCGGAACCTCGCCACCGGTCTCCTCCCACAGCCGCCGCAGCTCCTCCGCGGTGTACGACTCGAGCTCGCGCCCCGCGTCGCGGGCCCTCGCCTCCACCCGCCCGACGTGCGCGGTGAACCGCTCGTTCGCCTCGCGGAGTGCCGTCTCGGCGTCGAACCCGCGCTCGCGCGCCTCGGCGACGAGATCGAAGAGGAGCTCGCCGAGGAACGCCTCGTCGTCCACGTCGAGCGGGAGCTCGATCCGCGGCGGCTGGAGCCGCACGCGAGCGGCCCGCTCCTGCAGGCGCTCGGCCGCGAACAACGCGGGGAGCGAGCGCGGAACGCCGTCGAGGACGGAGGCGCGGCGCACGCTGCGCTCGTCGCGCTTGATCCGCTCCCACTGGAGCAACAGGTCGCCGCCTTCGATCGCGGTCCCGGTGAAGACGTGCGGATGCCGGCGGATCAGCTTCTCCGCGAGCCCGCGGGACACGTCGGTGAGATCGAAGGCGCCCTCCTCGCGGGCCAGCTGAGCGTGGATCGCGATCTGGAAGAGCAGATCGCCGAGCTCGTCGCGGAGCGTGGTGAGATCGTCGCGATCGAGCGCCTCGAGCGTCTCGTAGGCCTCCTCGAGGAGGTGCGGCCGGAGGCTCGCGTGCGTCTGTTCCCGATCCCACGGGCAGCCGTCCGGCGCGCGAAGGCGCTCCGCGATCCGCGCGACCGTGCCCAGCGATGCGAGGTCCGCGTACGGATCGCGAGCCGGCAGGACGAGGAACCCGTCGGCCTCGGTCTCCGCCGCCACGATCACGTCCTCGGGGTAGTGCTGGGCGAGCAGCGCGCGATCGACCGGCGCGTCGAGGACGATGACGACCGCACGGACCGTCGCGAAGGCGTGGCGATCGAGCCTCGAGGCGGGAACGATGTCCACGCCGTTCGGCCAGCGCCGGAGCGCTTCGCGGACGAGGTCGCTAGGGGCCGAACTCAAGCCCCGGCACGAGCTTCACCGCGTCGTGAGCGCGCCGCTCCCGGTCCAGCCAGTACACGTACGCGTTGTCCTTCAGCTTCTGCTTCTGGTCGTCCGCCAGCGCGCGTGCGGGATCCTTCTCGACGACCTTGTAGAGCTCGGTCACCGTCTTGGACGAGAACTGGCGGCTCACCGTGCCGGGCTGGAGGGCGAAGAGCTCTTTCTCCTTCTGATAGTTGTCGAACATCCCTCGGGTGAACCAGCCCGCGTCCCCGCCGTTCTTCGCCTCATCCGGGTTCTCACTGAACTGCCTCGCGACCTCCGCGAAGTCGGTGCCCTTGTCGAGCGCCTGTTTGACGTCGGAAAGCTTCTTCAGCGCCGCGGTGAAGTCGGTCGCGGCGACGTTGCCCGGGGCGGGGGTGTTGACCGTGATGTGCAGGAGGTGGAGCTGCTCCGACGGGGACCTCGAGAGCTCGTCCTGGATCTGCTGCGTCACGCGCTCCCGGAGCAGCTCGTAACGCACGTGGATCTTGATGTCGGCCAGGCTGAAGCCGCTGGACTGCCAGCGCTGGACGAGGGGGTTCGCCTCCGGCGCACGGACTTCCTCGAGCTGGATGACGTGATAGCCGAACGCGCTCTTCACCGGATCGGAGACGGCGCCGACCTTCATCCCGGTCAAGGCGTCCTCGTATTCCTTCACGAACTCGCCCTTGCTCGTGAAGCCGAGCTCGCCGCCCTTGTCCTTGGAGCCGGGGTCGGCCGAATTGTCCTTGGCCAGCTTCGCCCAGAGCTCGGCGTCGTTCGGCGACGCCTGCAGCTGTTTCGCGATGTCCTGGGCTCGACCCAGCGCGGCCTTGTCCGCGGCATCCTTGTCCGCCGCCGATGAGTCGGGCTCGACGAGGATGTGGCGGCTGCGCCATTGGCTGAAGTCCGCGGTGTAGCGCGCGTCGATGTCGGCCGGCGGCACCGTGTACGCGCCCTGCCGCGCGCTCAGGTCGAGCAGCGCCTGCTCGACGAGATCGCTGAGGGCGAGGCCGTCGTACTGCGACTTCTCCTGGAGCAGCCGCGGGTCGTTCTCGAGCTCGACGGGGACCTGGTACTGCACGTACAGGCGCACGAGCTCGAACGCGCGCTCGCGGGTGAACAGGCGATACGGGATGACCCGGCCCTCGATGGTCGCCGCGGGCTTCAGGTTGTCGGTGTAGTAGCGCTCCGTCGCGGCCCACGCCACGAGACCGAGCGCGCCGAACAGCAGCACCGTGAACACGATCACGATGACCGTCTGCTGACGCCGTTCTCGCTGCCAGCGCGCGGTGCGCTGCCGCTGGGTCAGCCGCGGCAATGGGATGCGACGGGCCAACAGAACTCTCCCACGCTCGGAATGCGCTCCGCGGACGGAGCGAACGGCCCGCGGTGCGGGCGCGATCTGATGTTAGCGCGTCAGGCTTGCGCGCCAGGCCGCGTACGCGGTCTCGGGTGCGACGCCGAACGCGCTCTCGAACGAGATCGGGAAGCGCAACGCCCGCCCGTTCTCCCAGGCCGCGATGACCTTGTCCGACCCGAACGTGTCCGCGAGGAAGCGGACGAACGACGACGCCTGCGCGTAGCCCGCGAAGAACTCGGTCGCGTCGCGCGGCCCTTCGACCAGATGATCGAGGGTCCAGACGGCGTTCGCCCGCACGACGCGATCGAGCTCGGGCTGACGCCGGTCGTCGGTCAGCCAGAGCGGCAGTCCTTCGACGAGCAGGAACGGCCCGTTGCCGCGCTGGAAGAGCAGCACGTGTGAGAGCTCATGGGTCACCACCGTGCGCGACCAGTCGGCCCCCGGCCCGGTCGCGACGATCATCGACTGCGACGTGAGGAAGGTGACCGTCGTGCCGTTCGTGAACGCCGACGCCAGGGGCGGCAGCTCGGGCTGGATCGTCGGCTCGCAAACGAGGCTGATGCGGTCCGCCGGTCGATAGCGCTCGCCGAGCCGGCCGACGAGCGTGGTCAGCGCCGACTCGGCGAAGGCGAGCGCCGTCGCGCAGCCGTCGGCATCGAGCGGATACGCACGGGTGTCGAAGCGGTCGCCGGTGATCGTCCTCGCCTCGCCGAGCTGCGCCGGCGTCGGCTCGGTCAGCCGGAGCTCGTCGAGGGGACCCGCGCCGAAGTAGCGGACGCTGCGGGTCCGGCCCTGGGAGTCGGACTCGGCGATCGCGATCGAACGCAGGGTGCCGAACGCCCCGGTCTGGCCGAGCTCGCCCCGCATGGCGAGGAGCGGCACCCCGCGGCCGGCCAGCCGCGCGAGCTCCCGCTCGCGCTCGCGGAACGCGGCGGTCGCCTCAGGGGCGACGAGCGCGGCGGCGCGATCGGCATCGCCGGTCCTCCAGGCGTCGTCGCGCGCGGCGAGCAGCCGCGCGAACGCGATGAAGGTGACATCGGGTGTCGGGGTCGGGCTTGCGGTGACGAGCGGCGCGGTCGGGAGAGGCGTCGTGACCGGCGGTGCGACGCACGATCCGAGGAGGAGCGCGAGGGCGAGCAGCAGCCGGCTCAGGTGAGGCTCCGATACAGGGCGAGCGTCTCGTCGGCCGCGCGGTCCCAGCTGAACAGCGCCGCGCGGGCGCGCGCTCGCTCGCGCAGCGTGGCCTGGAGCGATGGGTCGTCGAGATAGCGCAGCAGCGCGTCGCCGAGCGAGGCGGGGTCGGACTCGTCGGCGAGCAGGCCGGCGTCGCCGACGACCTCGACCACCGCGCCGGCGCGATAGGCGATGACCGGTGTGCCGGCATGGAGCGACTCGAGCGGTGTCAATCCGAAACCCTCCAGCAGCGCCGCATGCAGGAGGCACTCCGCGCCCGCGTAGAGCGCGGCGAGCATCGGCTCGTCGACGGTGCCGGCAACGATGATGCGATCCTTCGGTGCGCGCGATCGGCGCAGCGCGCCCTCGAGGAAGCGGGTCAGTTTTCCGCGCGTCCCGACGATCACGAGTCGGAGCGCGCGGTCCCGTTCCGCGGACCGCGCGAACGCGGCCAGCAGCCCGTCCATGTTCTTCCGTGGATCGAACTGACCGACGTACAGCACGTAGCGGTCGGGGATCGCGAAGCGTCGACGGGCGAGCGCCGCGCCGGCTTCGCGCGGGGGTGGCGCGAACGAGGCATCGACGGCCTCGGGGATGACGTGGATGCGCTCGGGCGGTATCGCGAGGCGCGCGACGACGTCGCGCTTCGTCGACTCGGACACGGCAACGATCGCGTCAGCGCGCCTCGCGAGCGCGTACTGCCACGCATGGCCGACCCTGCTCCACGGCGTGGCGAGGTAGTGCGCCGGCCAGTGCAGCGGCGCGAGATCGTGGACCGTGAGCACGGCTGGAAGGCGACGCGTCGCCGGCAACCCGAGCTGCACCGAGTGGTAGAGATCGCCCTGGCCCGCGAGCTCGAGCGACAGGAGGAGCGGATCGATCGCGAGCATCGAGAGCTCGGGCCGTCGCAGTCGCCACGTCGCCCGGACCCGATGCGCGGGCGCCTGGAACGGATCGGCGCGCGGGAAGCCGCGCAGCGTGAGCAGCGTCCATTCGATCTCCCGCGGCGCGCGGCGCGCGAAGGCGCCAAGCAGATTGCGCGAGTAGCGTCCGATGCCCCGCGTGCGACTGACCGTCTGCAGATGGCGCGCGTCGAAGACGACCCGCATGCGCTGTTTACAGTAGGCGGCCGATGCTTTCAGTCGTCGTTCCGACGTACAACGAGGCCGGATCCCTCCCACAGCTCGCCGAACGTCTGCATGACGCGCTCGGCGAACGCGAGTGGGAGCTCGTGATCGTGGACGACGGCTCCCCCGACGGGACGGCCGATCTCGCGCAGTCGCTCGCCCCGCGCATCCCGGTCCACGTCGTGCGCCGTGCGGGCAAGGGTGGACTCGCGAGCGCGGTCGTGGCCGGATTCGCCGCCGCGATGGGTGACATCCTGGTCGTGATGGACGCCGATCTCTCGCATCCGCCCGAGGTCGTTCCGGCGCTCGTCGGCGCGATCGAGGGCGGGTCGGACCTGGCCGTCGGCAGCCGGTACGTGCGCGGCGGCGGCGTCCGTGACTGGCCGCTGCGCCGGAGGGTCGTGTCGCGGGTCGCCTGCCTCCTGGGCAGCGTGCTCGTCTCGGTGAGCGACGCGACGAGCGGCTTCTTCGCGCTGCGGCGATCGGTCGTCGACGGCGTGAAGCTGAACCCCATCGGATTCAAGATCGGGTTCGAGGTCATCGCCCGCGGCCGCCATGCGCGAGTGGTCGAGGTGCCCTACACGTTCCGCGACCGCGAGCACGGCGCGTCCAAGTTCGGGCGGCGCGAGATCATGCAGTACGTCGTCCAGCTCGGACAGGTGGCGCGCGACAAGGCGCTGCGGCGGATCCGGTGAACGTCGGCGAGCTCGAGCTTCGTCCCGCGACGCTCGACGACGCGGCGTTCGTCGCCGACCTCGAGACAGCGGCCCATCCCGACGACACCGTCGATCCGCTGCTGCTCCGACACTGGTGGACGATCGTCGCTCCCGATTCGACGGTCGATCGGTTCGTCGTCTCGCTCGGTGGCCGCCCGGTCGGCTGGGCCGTGCGCTCGCACGCCGCGTGGTCGAAGATGCCGGAGCGCTTCGCGCGCGTCGGTGGCGAGCTCCACCCGTCGGTCCGAACGGCCGGGC
>WNGF01009066.1_pt1 | contig 11513 bp, 12 predicted proteins | sample 5400641 | NCBI WGS metagenome assembly WNGF01 (sample SAMN13153371, study PRJNA577476) | soil metagenome | isolation source: 80 cm soil or saprolite under grassland replicate 2 | place: USA:California | collected 2016-06-15 | reverse complement strand
TCACCCTCGTCCACCATCCGATCGACATAGCGGGCGGTGATGGGATTGATGACCCCCTCAACGTGTCCGACGATCACCGTGTGTGCGTCGTCGGCGGCGAACGCGAGGCCGGAGACGCCGAGCGCCATCGCGACGATCGATACCAGCCGTAACGCGATGCGCACGGATCGAGGATAGACCCACGCTGTCAGCGCTCCAGCCGCAGCCGCACCGGCGCTCGTCCGCGCTCGACGTACCAGTCCGAGACCCATTCCACGCCGTACTTCGCGCGGAACAGATCGACGACGTGGCGGAGCGCGGCGGCCTCGTCGTCGATCGGCTCCTTCACCGCCGCGAGCTCGGTCTTGCCGACCCGGATCCGGCATTGCGGGTCGCGCACGAGGTTCAGGTACCAATCGCTGCTTTGGTCGGTGCGTAGCCAGAACCCTCCGTTCTCGTACGCGCACCACACCGTCGCCTCGTGCGGACGACCGGTCTTCCGGCCACGCGTCACCAGCACGATCTCCTCCGTCTCGCGGAGGGCCGCCTCGAGCTGCGGATCCACGCCTTAGACCATGGCCGCGCGAAGCTGCGGGGCCAGCCGCGACAGCGCCGCGTGCTGATGCTCGCGATACGCCGGCGTCCAGCCGTGACCACCGGGGAAACGCTCGACGAGCGTCTGCGGCGCGGCCGCGGTGAGCGCGTCGACCGTGTGCGGCGTGTCCACGAAGGCGTCGTGGTCGGCGAGAATCGCGGCAAGCGGACCTTTCCATTCGCGAAGGGTCGGGGTGCGGTCGCCCGTAAGCAGATCTCGCGCGAGCTCCCGGCCCGCACGCGCGTCGGCGGCCAGAAGGTCCGCCTGGTCGTGCGCGAGGTGCTCAGCGTCGACCTGCGCTGCTTCCGCGAAAAGCCTCCGATGCAGCATCGACAGTGTCGTGCTGCGGCGGATCGGACCCCACAGCACACCGACAGGCGATACGAGCAGCTCGAGCTGGGCGCGGATGAGCGGTCGGATCAGCGCGGGGCGGAGGAAAGGCGTGTGCAGCAACAGCGCCGTGACGCGGTCGGGCGCCAGGTCAACGAACGCGAGCGCGATCGCGGTGCCCGAACAGAGACCCCCGACCGCGACGTGCTGGAGGCCACGCGCCGCCACCATGTCCAAGGCCCACTGTGCGTAAGCAAGCGCGGTGTGTCGCGTGGCGAGCGGCGCGACGCCGGCACACCCCGGGAGATTGGGCACGAGCACCATGAAGTGCGGCGCGAGGGCGGGAAGCCAGGCACTCAGGTTGTGGCTCGATCCGTTCCATCCGTGGAACAGAAGGAGTGGCGGACGCTCGCGCTCCCCCGTGGGTCCCACTCAGGGCAGCGACCCCGCACCGCAGGCCCGGCGATACCGCTCCGCCTCGTCAGCTCTCACACGCACGCCCGCGCCGGTGCCGGTGATCGCGAGAACGGGCACGTCCAAGCTCGCGAGGTCGTCCCAATACCGCGTTTCGACCGACTCGCGCTGCATCTGCCGTATCGCGTCGCGACTCCAGATCTCTTCGACGTGCCCGTCGCGCTCGCGAAGATACCGCTCAGGAAGCGCGCGAAACGGTCGCGGTCATGCGCGTCGTCCGCGGTGCGAGGACCAGCGAGCTCGCGTTCCTGCACCGCCTGAAACGCCGACGCCCGGTCCGCGAAGACCTCGAACGAGGCGAGCGCCCGCCCTAACCACGCCTCCGAGAGCCGCGGCCACACCGCAGGGTAGTCGCCGAGGACCAAGCCACGCACCTTGTCACGATGGCCGAGCGCGTACGCGATCGCGATCGGGACGCCAAGCGAGTGCCCGTACACGACGAGGTCTTCGAGTTGGGCGACGGCCACCATCGCCTCGTTGTCCCTCGCGAAATCTGTTGGCGTGTAGCCGCTCGCCGGTGCCGACGATGCGCCCATGCCGCGTCGGTCTGATGAGATCAGGCGCCGCGGAGCCCCCAGGCCGCCCGACGCCGCGGCAACGCCGAGCTCCTCCGCATTCCACGCGTTCGAAAGTGCGCCGCCGATCCCCAGGATCGGAACACCGGCTTCGCCGCTCGACGGCCGCCATTCGACGGCATGAAGCTTCACCCCGTCGCGTGCGGCCCAGATCTCGCGGGTAACGACGCTCACGTCCGTCGCGAGAACGCGATGCCAGCGGGGTGCCCCATCTCGCCACCTGCCATGACGTGCCAGTGCAAGTGAAAGACGTCCTGAAGCGGCGCGCCGGAGTTGGTCGCGAGGCGGAAGCTCGGCATGCCCGCGTCGCGCGCGATCCGCGCCGCCGTGAGGATGAGGCGGCCCGCCAGATCGACATCCGTGAGGTCGGCGACGGACCGGATATGGCGGCGAGGGACGACGAGCACGTGCAGCGGGGTCGCGCTTGGCTCCGCGTCGAACGCGACAAGGTCACCGTCCTCGAAGCGGATCGTCGCCGGCGCTTCGTGAGCGGCGATCCTGCAGAAGACGCAGTCGGCCGGCAGGTCCCGATCCCCACCTGGAGGAAAGGCGCCGCTAGTTCGCGAGCGCAATCAGATAAGCGACGTGTGAGGCGACCGCGCCGTCCCAGTCCGCGACCTTCGGATTCGACGGCTCGATGACGAAGTACTCGTTCGGCGCGTGCGCGCCGCTCCCGTGCCCGAGGCCAAAGTGCCCCGCGGCGAGATGCAGCGGCTCGCCTGTGAAGACGTACCCGGGGTAGCTGCCGGCGATGCGCGGCAAGATCGCCAGCTCGATGCCCGCGCGGCGCAGGACGTCGAGCTGCGCCTGGATCAGCGGCGCGTCGAACGGCGTATCCGTCGGGTCATATCCGCCGCTCGGCTTCACATCGATGTCGCCGAAGCCGCGCTTGGAAAGATGGGCCTTGAGGAGGGCGAGCGCGCCTTCGTACGTCATGTCCGGGACTAGACGCAGGTCGAGCTTCGCGACGGCACGGTGCGGGAGGATGGTCTTACCGCCTGGACCGGTGTATCCCGCGACGAGCCCTTCGATGTTCACGGTCGGCGTGAAGAGGAACTGCTCCAGCGACTCGCGCCAGGACTTGTCGTGCGCCCAGCGCTTCGCGGCGAGCAGCTTCTTGGCGGTCTCTTCGTTGAGGCGCTGCGCGGATGCGTCGAGCATCTTCTTCTGCTCCGGGGTCGCCGGACGCGCTTCGCGGCCGAATCCTTCGATCGCCGGATCGCCGTCGGCGTTGACCAGCGTCGCGAGGGCCTGCACGAGGTGGAAGGCGGGGCTATCGAGCCGCGCGCGGTTCGATGAGTGCACGTCGATCCCCGGACCGCGGCCCCATTTCTCGCCGCTAGCGATGAGCTCGACCTCGATAACGCCCTTTGCGCCGAGTAGCACGCTGACGTTGCCATCGGGATCCTGGCTCGCGCCAGGCATGACGACACCGACGGTCTTCCTCAGCGCAGCGGCCACATCCGGATGGTTCACGACCTGGCGGAAGTGCGGTGAGCCGATCTCCTCCTCGCCCTCCGCGACGATGTTGATCGGCATTTTCTTCCCCGCGCCGCGGATCGCGTGGAGCGCCGCGAGGAGCGCGGCCTCGGGACCCTTCTGGTTCACCGCGCCGCGACCCATCAGCACCTTGCCAAAGTCGGGCTTGTCGACGATCGCCGCATCAAAGGGGGGCGACGACCACTCGGCCGGATCGGCCTGCTTCACGTCGTACATGAAGTAGAGGCCGAACGTGCGCGGCGCGCCGGCGTCCAGTGTGGCGAACACGCCTGGATGGCCATCGGTGTCGATGCGCGTCGCCGTTTGGAACCCCGCCTCGCGGGCCATGCGCATCATCAGGTCGCAGCCCTCATCCATGCCGCGATCCTCGGCCGCGATCGACGGGTTCCTCACCCAGTGCTGGAGACGCTGGATGCCCTCCTCGTGTCGCTTCTCGATCTCGGACTGGATCGAGGCGAGCTCACCAGCAAGGATGGTCGGAGCAGAGCCCGTCGCCGCCACGGTTCGCATCATAAGTTCGCCATCACCTGGTCGTGCGGCGCGCAGGGGTCTTGCTCGTTGTTCGTGACCGGAGGTTCAGGCGTTCACTAGCAGACGAATACTCCGCACTCGCCATTGCCCCGAATCACGTCGTAAAGCGTCCACGTGTTGCCTGGCCCCGGTGACGCGCTCGATAGCATCGGGAAGTCACTCACGAGGGCCATGAAGCTCAGCTCGTGCTCGGCGCCCGCTTCGTCGATCGCGGTGACCCCCATCCACGCCCATCGGGCTTCCCGTTCCGCGACCGCCGGACCGCCAGGCACCGCCACATAAGTGGCTCGGGTCGCGTAATAGCGGCCCACCCGCAGGGACGCGAGCTCGTGCGTCGCCGCGACACGGCGCTCGCGGTCCTCGGCTGACATCGCCACCGAAACATGCCACACCTGTAGCGCTGCGACCTCGTTCCCTCCGCTCGTCGCAGCGAGGTAGGCGGAGACAAGCATCACGGGTGAGAGCGTCGCGCGCCCGGTCACGGTCGCCGGCGCGACGATCGCGGTGCGAGCCGGCTCATCGCGGAACAAGTAACTTTCCTCGAAGCGGTATTCGTCCGCCTCGTTGATCAGCGCGTAACGGACGCGCACGACCTCCATGTCGACGGTGCGGATCCATACCTCGACCGTCGACTGCACGTTGACGCCGCTTTTGAAGGCACGATGGGTGTCGACGCCGATGGCGGCGAAGACCGTGTCCGCGAGAACCGTCGGTGTCGCCGCATAGCGGATGTGGTGGGTGGCTAGCCCGTCGATCCGGGGCTGATCGACCTCGCGCATCGTCGATGGGTCGGCGACCGCCCAAGGCTCGCCGAGCGGGCTACGTTGCGATGCAAGACCGCTCGGATCGGGTTGTCGAAACGCGTTCTCGAACCACCCCTCCGGAGGCTGGCGCTCGTAACGGCGGTTGTCTACTTGGAGGAATTCGGTCGAACCCGAGATGTCGTCCCAGACGATGCGCGTCTTCCCTGGGCGCTCCACATCGACCGTGATCTGACGTCTGCCGCGCGCGTTCTTTGGATCCGGGTAGGTTGCAACCCCGACTTTGTGGTAGCTCGTAAGTCGGGAGAACTTCTCGATGCTCTCGCGAACCATCTCGGCCAGCGTCGGTGGCCGTGCCGGTTCGGAGATGACGATTCCGATCGTCGCGCCGACCGCGATCGCGACGATGGCTGGGCCGAACCACCACGGCTTGCGAGTTGGGAAACGCCCGTCGGCGCCGCTGATATCCACGATGCTCACGGATGCCATTCTTGCGCGGCATGCAACCGCGACGCCGGCGTCATCAGTCGGCGCAGCCGGCGATAGCGATCAGTGCCACTTCACCCGGCCCTCGCGGTCCGAGGGCCACTCCGCATCGGCGTCGTCGACCAGCAGCACGAACTGACCGGCCCAATGCGGCGTCGGGTACGCGCCGTCATTGCGGTCGATGTTGATGCCCGATACGACGCCGGCGTACGTGAAGCGAAGCCACCACTCGTCGCCGTACCACTCGTCGAGTCCGATCGGCTGTCCGGTCTGGAAGCCGGGCGTGCGGTACTTGTCCGGCCTGCGATTCGCGGTCTCCGGCCGCATGTCGCCGCGCTGCGGGTCTTCCACGATCACCTGATCGATCTTGTTGATCGGATCGTCGTAGAACGTGCCGAACGCGCCGGTGAATCCGATGAGCACCGGGTCGTGCTGGCCCGCCAGCGATATGACATGCACCGGCTTCCCGCTGCGCACCAGCCAGTAGACCGCGGACTTCGTCGCCTCCTCGCGCGTGGCGAAGCGGTAGTAGTGGTAGTTGTTGTTCGGATCGAGCCGTTTCTGCATCGTCGCGATCGCGACGGGGTCGAGGCCCGGATCCCGGCTCTTGTTGTAGGGCCTGCCCGTCGCGAGGATCTGCTCCGCGGTCATCGCATCCTGCTTCGCGGTGTAGTTCTGCACGATGCGGATGCTCGCGGCCGCGCACGCCAGCGGGTCGCCGGTCGGGTTCTCGAACTCCGTGAACCACTTCACGTCGGAGAGCCGGTCGCCCATCGTCCGGAACTTCTGGTCGTAGCGGAACACATCGCGGCCGACCGTAAGCGAGAGCGTCGCGGTGTAGTCCGTCGCGCCGTGGATCAGGCCCTGGCAGCTCAGCACGCCCTTCATGCCCGATGGGTCGAGCGATGTCGCGCACGGGAAGCCCGGATCGGGACGTAGTTCGAACATCGCCTTCTGCACCTTTTCGCTCGACTCCCAGGTCGCGCGCATCGACCGCGCGGTCTGCGTGCAGCAGGTGTCCTGCGTGAACTTCACGTCGGGCGCCTTGGTGGTCGGTGAGGCCGACGGCGTCGGGCTCACGCCGACACCAACGTCCGCGGGCCCGCCACGCAGGATGAAGCCACCGACCGCGATGGCGAAGACCAGGCCGACCATCACGACGATCGCTTGACCGAGTCGCTCTCCGGGGGTGTACATATGGCTTGCGGACATAATCCTCGCACCCCGTGCAGGACATTCACCCAATCGCCCCGGTACGCCACCCGCTCGTCGACAAGCGCGTCCGCGTGCCCGCGTCGAAGAGCGTCGCGAACCGCGAGCTCGTCCTATCCGCCATCGCGCACGGACGCTCGCGACTCGAGCTCGGCCCCCTCGATCCGGGCGCTGACGTCCGCGCCATGGCGACCGCGCTCGCCGACATGGGCTACCTGGTCCGCTGGGACGGAGCGACGATCGCGGTCACCGGCGCGGGCGATGCGCACCCGGCGAAGGACGCCGTGGTGGACGCGCAGGAGGCCGGGACGGTCGCGCGCTTCGGCGCCGCCGTCGCCGCGCTCGGAGCGCGCGAGGTCCACATCGACGGCGCGCCGCGCATGCGCGCGCGCCCGATGGCCACGCTCGTGACCGCGCTCCGGAAGCTCGGCGCGAGGATCGACGTCGAAGCGCTGCCGCTCACGGTCCGCGGTCCCCTCGTCGGCGGCGAGGTCGACGTGCCCGGACATGAGTCGAGCCAGTTCGCGTCCGCGCTGATCCTCGTCGGCGCGCGCATGCGTGACGGGCTCCACCTGCGCATCGCGGGCCCGCTTGTATCGGCGCCGTTCGTGGATCTCAGTGTCTCCGCCCTGGAGTCACGCGGGGTCCGCGTCGAGCGGCCGTCGGGGCGTGAGGTCGTCATCGGCCCTCAGAAGCTGAAGGGCCGCTCGCTCGAGATCCCCGGCGACGTGACCGCGGCCACCTACCCCGCGGCGGCGGCGGCGATCCTCGGTGGCTGGGTCACGATCACGAACGCGCGCGCTCGCGTGGAGCGGGGCGGTCAGGGCGATGCGCGCTTCTTCGAGCTCATCGAGACGATGGGCTGCCAAGTGCAGCGGCACGGCGACAGCGTCACCGTGCGGCGCGAGGGCCGGCTCAACGGCATCGTCGCCAACGTCATGGACTGCTCCGACACCTTCCCTACCCTTGCGGTGATCGCGACACAGGCCGAGTCGCCGACGGAGCTCGCCGGTATCGCACACACGCGCGCGCAGGAGAGTGACCGCGTCAGCGCGGTCGCAGCCGGCATCACGGCACTGGGTGGTCGGGCCGAGGCGTACCGTGACGCGATCCGCATCGAGCCGGCACCACTGCACGATGGGATCGTCGACGCCGCGGGTGACCACCGGATCGCGATGGCGTTCTCGGTCCTCGGGCTGCAGGTGCCGGGCGTCGCGATCAAGGGCTGGTCGGCGGTGGGCAAGACCTTCCCCGACTTCTACGAGGTCCTGAGGCAGCTCTCCCGCTAACCGAGCGGGCGGCGCGCCTGCGCGGCGCGCTCGAGGATCGCGTTCAGCGCCGCAGCATCTCCCGCGGCGATCGCGCGGTCGACCTCATCGAGGATCGTTCGGGCGCGCGCGAGCGCGGCGCGCACGTTCTCGCTGTTGGCAAGGAGCATCGCGCTACCGAGATCCGGTGAGGTGAGCGCGAGCCGCGTGCTGTCGGCAAAGCCGGGACCGCTGAACGACGCGAGGTTGCCGTCGACCGTCTCGGCGCCGGTCAGCGCCAGGGCGGCCGCGAATGTGAGCGGAACGGCGGACAGCACCGCGACGATGCGGTCGTGGTGCGCCGCCGAGCAGACGGTCACCTCGCCGCCGGCGTCGCGCGCGAGGGTCCCGGCGAGCGCCATCGCGGCGGTGTCCGAGCGCATGGTCGCCACGACGAGGAACGGACGGCGCTCGAGCAGCTCGGCCGAGGCCGCGCCGAACCCGGTGCCGCTGCGACCGGCCATCGGATGAAGCCCGACGATCCGGCAGCCCGCGGGAGCCGACGCCGCGAACGTCTCGACCGGCCCGCGCACGGATGCGACGTCCAGGAGCACCGCCGTGCCGGCGCGGGGCGCAAGCGCTTCGAGTGTCGGCACGACGGCGTGCATCGGTGTCGCGACGATCACCGCATCGGCGGGCAGCAGCGCCTCCAGCGTTCCCACGACGTCGATCCCGGCAGCATGTGCGGCGTCCCGCGTCTTCGGGTCGGTGTCGAAGCCGGTGACGCGGTGGCGCTTCTTGAGCGCGAGCGCGAGCGAGCCACCGATGAGACCGAGGCCCGCGATGGCGACGTTCAAGCCGGCGCCGCGACCGGTTCGCGTCCCACCGCGCGCGCGACCGCGCTCGCGCGACCCACCAGCGCGGCGAAGTTGTCGAACGTGAGCGATTGGAAGCCGTCGGACAGCGCGTGGTCGGGGCTCGGATGCACCTCGACGATGAGCCCGTCAGCTCCGGCGGCGACCGCTGCGAGGGCGACGGGCGCGACGAGGTACCACTTGCCCGTCCCGTGCGAGGGATCGCCGACGACGGGGAGATGCGAGAGGCGCTTCAGGAGCGGAATGGCGTTCACGTCGAACGTGTTGCGCGTGTACTTCTCGAACGTTCGGATGCCGCGCTCGCAGAGGATGACGTTCCGGTTGCCGCGCGCGAGCACGTACTCCGCGGAGAGCAGGAACTCCTCGATCGTCGCCGACATGCCGCGCTTGAGCAGCACCGGCCTGGGCTGATCGCCGACCTCGTCGAGCAGCGCGTAGTTCTGCATGTTGCGCGCGCCGATCTGCAGGCAGTCGGCGACGCGCGCGACTGCGTCGACCTCGCCAGGCGTGAGGACTTCGGTCACGATCGCGAGCCCCGTTTCCGCGCGCGCCTCCGCCAGGATGTCGAGGCCCGCCGCGCCGAGGCCACGGAAGTTGTACGGCGAGGAGCGCGGCTTGAACGCGCCACCGCGCAGGATCGTCGCGCCGGCCGCGCGCACTGCCCGCGCGGTCTCGAGGGTCTGCTCGCGCGACTCGACCGAGCACGGCCCGGCCATGATCGCCAGCGGCGCGCCGGCGCCGACGGGCACCGGCCCGATGCGTACGATCGTGTCCTCTGGAATGACTTCGCGCGATGCGAGCTTGAACGGGCGGCTCACCGGCACGACCTCTGCGACGCCCGGCAGCGACTCCACGGCCTCCGCGGCCGCGCGCGACGTCGTTCCGAACGTGCCGATCGCCATGCGCTCGGCCCCCGGCAGCGAGATCGGCGTGATGCCGAACTCCTGGATGCGCGCGACCACCGCATCGATCTCGCGCTGCGACGCGCCTCGCTTCATGACGACGAGCACTACCGGACTCCGCCGCGCGCGTCGTTCGGAAGTTCGACGGCCCAAGACGGGCGCAGCGCCTTCGCCCCACGGAGGAACGCGTGCCGGATCTCCTTCTGCGACTTCACCGTGTTCCACGCGATGAGCACGCGCACGCACATCCCCAGCGCGCCGGGCACCGGGATCTCCCGCCCGCAGATGAGCGGCACATCCGTCCAGCCGAGTCCGGCGCGCGCGGCGTCCGCTGGGAATGCGGCGTCGAGGTCCGGTGTCACGGTGAACCACACGTAGCCGATGTCGTCGGGGCGCAGCCCGTTGAGCTCGCTGAGGATGCGGAGGAGCTCCGCCGTACCCTCGAAGATCGCCTTCGGGTCGTTCGCCCGGATCGTCGTCGCGCCTCGCACGCCACGGACCGCCATCAAGCTCGTCCCGCCGCGGCGAGCGACGCGACGAACTCGCGCAGCGCATCTGCGCGCCGTTCCGGCGGCGCGTTCGTGAGGACATCGATCGCCGCGCTGCCCACGACGACCCCGTCCGCGATACCGCGCAGCGCTGAGACGTGCTCCGGCGCGCTGATCCCGAAGCCGACGACGATCGGCAACGTCGTTTGGGCCCGTACGCGACCGACGAATTCCGCGACGTCGGATGCGAGGGAGCGACGCGCGCCGGTCACGCCGGTGAGCGACACGCAGTACACGAACCCGCGGGCGTGCGGCAAGAGCTTCGCGAGGCGTTCGTTCGGCGTGGTCGGCGCGTAGAGGTCGATGCGCAGCAGACCCGCCGGCGCGAGCGCGGCGTCGAGCTCGGCGCTCTCCTCTGACGGCATGTCGGGGACGATGACGCCCGCGATGCCCGCGCGCGCCCCGTCTGCGGCGAGCTGCTCGAAGCCGTACTGCATGAAGGGATTGGTGTAGCCCATGAAGAGCACCGGTGCGTCGCGCTCGCGCACGATCGCGGCGGCGTCCGACAAGCAGTCCCTCAGCGTGACGCCACCCCGAAGCGCCGCCTCGCTCGCGCGCTGGACCGTGGTGCCGTCGGCGAGCGGATCGCTGAAGGGAACGCCGAGCTCGAGCACGTCTGCGCCGCCATCCATCGCCGCGCGCAGCAGCGCGCCGGTGGACGAGCGATCGGGATAGCCGACGGTCAGGTACACGACGAGCGCGAGCCGCTGCTCCTCTCGCGCACGTGCGAACGCGCGCTCGACGCGCGTCGCGCCGGTCACGGCGACGGTCACTTCGCCTCTCGTGCGCGCATCACGGATTCGAGGTCCTTGTCGCCACGGCCCGAGAGGCAGACGAGGACGTCGGCATCCGCGCCGTACTGCGTGCGGACATGGGCGAGGTCGGCGATCGCGTGGGCCGGCTCGAGCGCGGGGATGATGCCCTCGGTACGCGAGAGCACGCCGAACGCCTCGAGTGCCTCCGCGTCGGTGCACGACACGTATTGGACACGCCCTGTTTCGTGCAGATATGCGTGCTCGGGTCCGACGCCGGGATAGTCGAGGCCGGCGGACACCGAATGCGTCTCGTGGATCTGGCCGTGCTCGTCCTGCAGCACGTAGCTTCGCGTGCCATGCAGCACGCCGACCCGGCCGCCGCCGATCGATGCGGCGTGCTTGCCGCTGTCGATGCCGAGACCGCCGGCCTCGACACCACGTAGCCGCACTTCGGCGTCGTCAAGGAACGCGCTGAACATCCCGATCGCGTTCGAGCCTCCGCCGACGCACGCGACGACGATGCTCGGCAATGTGCCAACGCGCTCGAGCCACTGCGCGCGAGCCTCGCGTCCGATGACGCTTTGGAACTCGCGCACCATCGTCGGGTACGGGTGCGGCCCGATCGCGGAGCCCAGCAGGTAGTACGTCGTGCGGACGTTCGTCACCCAGTCGCGGATCGCCTCGTTCACCGCGTCCTTCAGCGTGCGGCTACCCGCTTCGACCGCGCGCACCTCGGCGCCGAG
>WNGF01014219.1_pt1 | contig 11515 bp, 10 predicted proteins | sample 5400641 | NCBI WGS metagenome assembly WNGF01 (sample SAMN13153371, study PRJNA577476) | soil metagenome | isolation source: 80 cm soil or saprolite under grassland replicate 2 | place: USA:California | collected 2016-06-15 | reverse complement strand
CTGATTGCGATGACGGCTGTCCGCACAGAGGCACAGGGGCACAGAGGCACAGGGTGCCTCTACGCCTCTGTGCCCCTGTGCCTCTTTAGCCCGATGTTCCAGGATCACGCGGTGCTTCAGCGGGATCGGCCCATCCGGTTGTACGGGCGCGCCGCTCCGGGCGATGAGGTGACGCTGTCGCTGAGCGGGGAGGGCGCCACGGCGAGCGGGCGGGCCGACGAGCGTGGGCGGTGGAGCGCCACCCTCCCCCCGCAACATGCCGGCGGCCCCTACACGCTGACCGCACGCAGCTCCGCGGGAGCCACGCAGACCGTGACGGACGTACTCGTGGGGGACGTGTTCCTGTGCTCGGGCCAGTCGAACATGGTGCTCGAGGTCCGCCGCTCGCTCGATTCGCGCGCGGAGATCCAAAACTCGGCGAACGACGGGATTCGCATGCTGACCGTCGGTCTCGCAAGCGACCCGACGCCGCAGGACACGTTTGCGGCGCCGGTGGCGTGGCAGGTCGCCGCGCCCGCCACCGTGCCGGAATGGTCGGCCGCATGCTTCTATTTTGCGCGGGAGCTCCAGAAGACCGTCCCCGTGCCGGTCGGTCTCGTCAATGCCTCGTGGGGCGGATCGAACATCCGCGCGTGGATGAGCGAGGAAGCGATGCGGGCCGCGGGCGGCTACGAGGCCGGCCTCGACCTGCTGGCCGTGTACGCACGCGACCCGGCGGCGGCCGGGCGGCGGTGGGGTGAGGTGTGGGAAGCCTGGTGGCGCGGTAAGCCGTCGAGCGGCGCCGCGGGCGAGCCGTGGGGAGTGACGCCCACCCGCGAGAGCGAATGGCGCGTCGCGCCGGAATCCCTCGGGTTCTGGGAGCGCTGGGGCGTCCCGGAGCTGGCGGATTTCAACGGGATGGTCTGGTATCGCACGAGCGTTCGTCTGAGCCCGGAACAGGCCGCGCAGGCGGCGACCCTTTCGCTCGGCGCGATCGACGAGATTGACCAGACCTGGCTCAACGGCCGACCGGTGGGCTACACCTCCGGGCCGGGCACGCCGCGCAACTATCCGGTGGCCGCGGGCACGCTCCGCGCGGGCGAAAACGTCATCGTGGTCAACGCCCTCGATACCTACGGCACCGGCGGACTGTACGGACCCCCTGACCTCGTGGCGCTATCGCGTCGTCCCCCCCGGTGTCGGCTCGCCGCCGCGTGCGCCATGGGAATCCACCGGCGGGCTGACGACCATCCGCAACGGCATGATCGCGCCCATCGGACCATACACGTTCCGGGGCGTCGTCTGGTATCAGGGCGAGTCCAACACGGGTGAAGCGGATGGCTACGAGCGTCTGCTGGCCGGCCTGATGGCCGACTGGCGAAGCACCTTCGGCGCCGGGCTGCCGTTCCTAGTCGTCCAGGTCGCGAACTACGGGGCGCCGCACACAGAGCCGGTGGAGTCCGGGTGGGCAGGCGTGCGCGAGGCCCAGCGCCAGGCGGTCCTCCATGACGAGCATGCGGGGCTCGCAGTCACTATCGACATCGGCGATCGGTACGACCTCCACCCGGCCAACAAGCAAGAGCTGGGACGCCGGCTCGCGCGCGCGGCGCGCCACGTCATCTACGGCGAAGCGATTGCACCGTCCGGGCCGGTGCCGCTCTCCGCGCGCCGCGCGGGCAGTGAGGTGATCATCACCTTTGGGGACGTGGAGCGCGAGCTCGTCGCCTACAGCGCGGATGGTCCGATCGGCTTCGAGTTGTGCGGCCGGGCGCGCGCGTCTTGCCGGTTCGTCTCCGCCCGCCTTGACGGCACGCGCGTCCACGTGCCGGCGGGTGAGGGGGAGGCGGCCCGGGTTCGGTTCTGCTGGGCCGACGCGCCGGTCTGCACTCTGTTCGACCGTGCCGGCTTGCCCGCCGGCCCCTTCGAGATACCGATCCGGTGACCAGGACACCAGAGTAGGAGGGTCCGCCATGAAAGACGCGCTGAGACCCGTGCCGAAGCAGACCCTGTCGGACAGACTGGCGCGGCGGATCAGGGCGCTGATCCAGACGGGCGACTATAAGCAGGGCGATCGGCTCCCCACCATCATGGAAATGGCCCGGCGGTTCGGCGTGGGGCATCCGACGGTGCGTGAGGCCCTGAAGAAGCTCGAAACGATAGGGATCGTCGAGATCCGCCACGGATCCGGCGTCTACGTGACCCGAGACGACGAAGTCCTGGTGGTCGCGAGCCCCGACTACGGGGGCACCGTGACCAAGCAGCTGCTGCTCGACCTCATCGGGGCGCGCATCCCGCTCGAGCTGCACTCCGTTGCGGAAGCGGCCGGTCGCGCGACCGCTGACCATTTGCAGGAGATGCGGCGGCTGCTGACGACGGCAGGGCAGAACCTCGAGAACGATGAGGTCTTGAACTCCGTCAACATGTCCTATCATCGGCAGATCGCCATCGCGTCGGGCAACGCCGTGGTGGTGCAGCTGCTCGACGTGCTGCGCGAGCTCTTCACGGAGGAGCAGCGGCTGATCCTGGACATCTTCGGGTCGCGCGAGCGGGACCACCAGGAGCACCTCGCCATCCTCGACGCGCTCGAGCAACGCAACGGGGCGCTCGCCGTGGAGCGGATGAAGACGCACCTGGAGGGAGTGCAGGATGCGGTGCAGCGGTGGGATCCGGACCATCATCCGGTTCGCTGAGCGCGGCGCGCTGCTCGGCGTCATCGGCGCGGGGACCTGTGGGGGGCCGTCGTCAGGCTCGCCCCCGCCTCCTCCGCCGCCGTCGAGCGACACGATTCCGCTCCGCACGCTGGCCGCCGCCCGGGGCCTGCGCATCGGCTGCGCGGTCGATCGCGGCTTTCGCTACGGCGGGTCGGATGGGGCGACCTTTCGCGCGAAGCTGGTGCGCGAGTTCAGCATGCTCACCCCCGAGAACGACATGAAGCATGCGCGCATCCACCCGGCGCGGGACACGTATCGATTCGAGCCGGCGGACTCGCTGGTCGCGCTCGCCGAAGCGAACGGGATGCAGGTGCGCGGCCATACGCTCGTCTGGCATCGGCAGCTCGCCGGTTGGCTCACCTCGGGAACCTGGACGCCGGACACGGCCCGGGCGTTGTTGCACGATCACATCGCCAGCGTGGTGGGACACTACCGCGGGCGGCTCGCGGCCTGGGACGTGGTCAACGAAGCCCTGGCCGGCGACGGATCGCCGCGGCCCGGCTTCTGGTACGACCACATCGGGCGCGACTATGTCGAGCTGGCGTTCCGCTGGGCGCACCAAGCGGACCCGAATGTCGCGTTGTTCTACAACGACTACGACATCGAAGGGATCAACGGGAAGTCGGATTCGGCGTATGCGCTGATACAGCGCCTGCTCGCCCGCGGCGTCCCGATCCATGGCATCGGTCTGCAGGCGCATGTTCGGCTGGGTGGCGTACCGACGACGCTGCGGGCGAACATCGCGCGGTTCGCGCAGCTGGGACTCGAGGTGCACATCACCGAGCTCGATGTGCGGATGCCGCTGCCGCCGACGGCGGCGCAGCTCCAGACGCAGGCGGACGACTACCGCGACGTACTGGGCGCCTGCCTGTCGAGCGCGCCGGCGTGCGACGCCCTGGTCATGTGGGGGTTCAGCGACCGGGAATCCTGGATCCCCGGCACGTTTCCGGGCTGGGGCGCGGCGCTGATCTTCGACGCCGCCTACCGGCCGAAACTCGCGTTCTTGGCGCTCTACGACTTGCTGAAGTAGCCGCCCCGTGCGGGTCCTGTGAGCATATGGCGCAAACTCACCGCCGCGTCGACACGAGGATCACGCCTTGCCCGTGGTCGAGGCCCCAGCGAGCCGCGGCGCTGACGCCGTCGTAGTGGCGGATGAACAAGACACCGGCCGTCGCGATCGACCGCAGGGTTTCGATGCCGCCGAGTCGGGTGTCATCGAAGTACACCTGGACCTGCGTGGGCGTTCTGAAGCTGTCGGAGCCTCGGGTCTGCAACCAGCTGGAGTGAAGCGCCTCGACCGCCTCATAGGCGTTGCTGAACTGGTATTCGATGATTTGTTCTTGCGTGATCACGTTCCGATCGACGCGCGGCGAGTCCCTGGGCGACGTGTGGCCGGCGCAGGCGGGGGCGGGGGCCACCGCACAGAGAATCAGAATCGCCCGTCGGTTCACGGGCCGAGCAACTCCGCGAACTGTTGCGCCAGCTTCGGACCGACGCCCGATTCCTCGTGCTTGAAGAACACGTAGGTGTCCTGCCACTGCTTGCCGAGCTCCTTCACGGTGGCCGCCCACTGCGCCAGGTCTTCCGTCGTGTAGCCCTCGTCGCGCAGCCGGAAGTAGCCGAAGTCCGCGCTCGCAACGTGCGGCGTACTGCCGTCTTCGGTATCCGCCACGCACAGCGCGGCGTTGCCGGTGCGTAACACGTCGTACACGTCGTCGGAGAACCACGACTCGTGCCTGAACTCCCACGCGCACCGGATGTCGGGCGGAAATTGCGTCAGCAGGTCGCCGAGGCGGGCCAGATCCTTTTTGAAGTTGGGCGGTAGCTGGAACAGCACGGGCCCGAGCTTCTTGCCGAGCCTCCGGGCCGTCTCGAGGAAGTAGCGCAGCGGGTCGTCGATGTCCTTGAGCCGGGCGATGTGGGTGATGCGTTGCGGCGCCTTGAGGACGAACGTGAAGCTCGCCGGCGTCGCGGCGTCCCAACCGGCGACAGTCTTGGCGTTCGGCATGCGGTAGAACGTGTAGTTGACTTCCACCGTCGAGAGCCGCTGCGCGTAGTACTCGAGCATCTGGGACTCGGGGAACTTCGCGGGATAGAACGTCCCCTTCCACTCGGGGAAGTTGTAGCCGGAGGTGCCAACGTGGACGTTCACGCCACCCACACCGTCTTGACGTTCACGAACTCCTTCAACCCGTACTCCGACAACTCGCGCCCGTAGCCGGATCGCTTCACCCCGCCGAACGGCAGGCGCGGATCGGACTTGACGAGCGCATTCACGAACACCGAGCCCACCTCGAGCTCGCGCGCGAGCCGCTCGCCGCGCGCGGGGTCCGCGGTCCATAGCGACGCGCCCAGGCCGTAGCTCGACGCGTTGGCGACCCGCACGGCCTCCGCTTCGTCGCGCACCCGGATCACCGCAGCGGCCGGCCCGAACACCTCCTCGTCGAACGCCGGCATTCCCTCGGCCACCGCGGCGAGGACGGTCGGGGGATAGAAGAATCCCGGGCCTTCCGGTGCCACGCCGCCCAGGAGCACACGCGCGCCGCGGCGCACCGACTCCTCGACCTGGCGGTGCAGATTCGCCCGGAGATCGAGCCGGGCCTGCGGGCCGATCTCGGTGTCGGGCTGCAGCGGGTCCCCGATCCGCCGCGACCGCATCGCGGACACGAACAGCTCGAGGAACCGGTCTGCCACGGGCTCCACCACGATGAACCGCTTCGCCGCGATGCAGCTCTGGCCGCTGTTCAAGAGTCGCGCCTCGGCGGCCACCCGCGCCGCCTGCTCCAGGTCGGCGTCCGCGAGCACGAGGAACGGATCGCTGCCGCCCAGCTCGAGCACCGACTTCTTGAGGTGCCGCCCCGCCTGCTCCGCCACCTGGCTGCCGGCGCGGTCCGACCCCGTGAGCGTCACCGCCCGCACCCGCGGATCGGCGATGACCGGGCCGACCGCGTCGTTCTGGAGGACGACGGTCCGGAACAGTCCGTCGGGGAAGCCGGCCTCCCGAAAGATCGCCTCGATCTCGAGTGCGCAACGCGTGACGTTGGGCGCGTGCTTCAAGAGCCCTGCGTTCCCCGCCATCAGCGCCGGCGCGGCGAACCGGAACACCTGCCAGAACGGGAAGTTCCAGGGCATGATGGCGAGCACCGGCCCGATCGGCTCGAAGCGCACGAAGCTCTTCGCGGCCTCGGTCCGGCGCGGCTCGTCCGCGAGCAGGCCCTCCGCGCGCTCCGCGTAGTACTCGCACGCCCAAGCGCACTTCTCGGCTTCGGCCTCGCCTTGCTTCAGGGGCTTCCCCATTTCGAGCGCCATGGTGCGCGCGTACGCGCTCCTGCGCGCGCGCAGCAGGCGCGCCGCCTCACGCATCGGGTGCGCACGCTGGGCGTACGAGCAGCGCCGCCAACTCTGATAGGCGGCGACCGCCTGGTCGAGGATGCGCTCGAGCGCCGCCGGCGCGGTTTCGTCGAACGTTTCAAGCGGTTCGCCGGTCCCGGGATTGATGGATGTGACGCTCAATCTTCCTTCCCTCCTGAAACAGGCTTCCTCAGCGCTTGCGCCACTGCTTCGCTTGCCACTTCGGGCCGATCGCGCTCGCGATCGACCGTGCAGAGAAACCCGAGTGGCTCGCCGCCCGTGGCCTGGAACTGGTGATACACCCCCGGCGACACGTACACGCAGTCGAACGGGGCGATCTCGCACGCGCGCTCGCCCAGGATCACGCGGCCCCGCCCGCGCAGCACCACCACGGCGTGCGGGTGCTCGTGCCGCTCGAGGGTGGAGTACCCGCCCGGCTGGACCTCGAAGTAGCGAGTGAGGAAGTTGAACGGCTCCTCGCCTCGCCCGTCGCCGAGCAGCGTTTGACGCGTCACGTCCTTGAACCGCGCGTCGGGGCCCTTGTACGGCCTCACGTCGACCGACTCCCAGCGAAACGCGCGACACTTCAGGACCTTCGATCGATCATTCATCGCAGTGTCGCCTCACCGCCTCGAGTAAACGCCGGGACGCCCCCGCCAGATCCTGCTGGGCGTACAGGCTGCCCCCGATCAGAAAGATGGTATCGACCCCGTAGCGGTCGATCCACTCCGGCACCCGCGCCGCGTCGATCCCGCCCGCTGGCGCGGGAAAGGCGGGCTTGAGCGGGCCCAGCGGCCGGCGGAGGCTCGCGTTGATGGCCTCGCAGCTCGCGGCCGAGAGCGTAAAGCGGCCGCCGACGTTCGGATAGATAACGGCGTCGCTCCCCGCCACGCGGAACAGATCGCCCAGCAACACGCCGGCGGCGATGCCGTGGCCCTGGTTGAAGAACCCGCCCGCCAGCGCCGGATGGGCCATGACGGCGAGCCCCGACGAGCGGAGGTCGCGCACGGTGTCGAGCCCGACGAGCAGCGGGCTGACCAGCACGCCGCGGCATCCGCTCCGGCGCGCGAAGTCGGCACGCTCCCGCAGCGCCGCGACGGGGCCCGTGACGTGCGGAAAGTAGATGCTGCGCCCGCCGGTCTCCCGGTTCGCGCGCGCCACCGCGGCCTGGCAGCGCTCGACGCGCTCCCGAAAAGGCGCGGTCTCCTGGTCGGCGAGGCCGTGGTCGTCCTTGACGACGTCGATCCCGCCGAGCGCGAATTGGAAGCAGATCTCCGCGAGCTCGCGGGCCGACAGGCCAAGCGGCTTGAGCGCGGCGCACAGCATGGGCCTGCGCTGCACGCCGGCGAGCGCGCGCAGTCCCTCGATGCCGAAGCCCGGACCGCCGAGCTGTGCGAGCAGGGTCTCCGGCCAGGCGATCTCGGAGAGCAGCACGCCCGTCTTCATCGAGATGTTCCCGAACAGCAGGTTCACGATCTGCCCGAGATCGTCGCCGGCGAGCCCGCGGTCGAACGAGACCACCGCCGTCCAGGAACCGTCGCCCGCCGGCTCGACCGCCTCTACGCGGCCGACGACCCGTGCGGCGACGTCGGGCGACACGCAGCCCGGCGGGAGCTCGACGGTCTGCTCGTACGCGATGTCCTGTGCTTTGGCTGCGGGATCTTCCCCGGCCCCGCACGTGACACGGTAGGTGACTCGCAGACGCTCGGTCACTGGGCTGGGTCGCATTCGCCCTAAGCTCGCTCGCGACGTGACGCTCGTCACGGTGCAATTCGTCGTCATGGCGCCGCGGATTCGCGGTATGCAACCCGATCCCGCCACCGCACCGCGACGCTGCCGCGGCGCTATCCCTATGATAACCTGGTACTTGCCATGCCTCTGCGGCGGGGCACAACCTTTGCGGTCCTCGGGGGGTGTCGCCTCGCTGCGAGGCGGACTTTAGGAGCAGAGCTATGCGCGACCCATGGCTGCCCGAGGGTGAGCAGGGCGGCGACGCCGATGAGCCGGACGAGTTGGAAGAGCTGTTCGCGCCTAACCGCGAGGCCTGGCGGGGCGACGTCCACCCGGAGCGAGAGTCCTGGTGCGGCGAGCCGACCGACGAGTCCTGGCGTGACGAGCCGACTGACGAGCCCTGGCGTGGCGAGGAGCACCTCGCCGACTGGCCCGAGCACGCGGCGGGGCCCGAGTACTGGATGTTCAAGGCGGTAGCGGACCGCGCATAACTCCTGATGGGACCGCACACCGGCGACGCCCGGCTTCACCAGAATCGGTGAGGCCGGGCGTCGACTTTCACGAGGCTTGCGACCCGGGCCGCCAAGGGATATGGTGGCAGCCCCGATGCGGTCCGTCATCGCGCTCTGCCTTCTGCTGGCGCTCGGCGCGCCAGTCACCGCGACCGCCGCTGCGGCCGCGGGGGACACGGTTTCGGGCCGTGTCACCGAGCCGGACGGGCGCGCCGTCGCCGGCGCCTATGTGATCGTGTCCGAGCTGCACCGCGTCGCGCTCACCGGCGCGGACGGGACGTTCTCGCTCCCCGCCATCCCGCCGGGCCGCTACACGGTGATCGTGCGCCAGCTGGGCTTCAACCCGCAGGCCCGCGAGATCACCGTCGCCGGCGCGACCGCGCTCACGATCACGCTCGAGCGGACGTCCCTCACCATCGAGCCGCTCACCGTCACCGCCACCCGCGCGCCGATCGCCGCGCTCTCGTCCCCCCTTTCCACGGCGGCGCTGAGCGCGGACCGCCTGCGCCGTGACCAGAGCGTGTCGCTGGCGCACTCGCTCGCACAGCTCCCCGGCGTCCGCGCGCTCAGCACGGGCCAGCAGATCGGGAAGCCGGTGATCCGGGGCCTTTCCGGGGCGCGCGTGCTCGTGCTCGCCGACGGCAGCCGCCTCGAAGACTACTCCTGGAGCGACGAGGACGGCCCGTCGGTGGACGCGCGGCTCGCGCAGCGGGTCGAGGTGATCCGCGGTCCCGCCAGCGTGCTGTACGGGTCGGACGCGCTGGGCGGGGTGGTGAACGTCATTCCCGACGAGCTCCCGGACGCGAACGGCGGTCCGGGGCGCATCCGGAACGCATTCGAGCTCTCGGGCGCGAGCAACAACGCCGAGCTGGGCGCCGGCGCCCGGCTCGAGGGCGCGGGCGGCGCCTGGGGGTGGCGCGTCTTTGCCATCGGCCGCCGCGCGGCCAGCCTGCACACGCCGGCGGGCGAGCTCGACAACACGGGGTTCGGCGCGCTCAGCGGCGAGGCCGCGGTGGGCGTCCGCGGGGGGCGCGGCAACACGACCCTGCGCTACACGCGCTACGGCGGCGAGTTCAAGCTGCTCGAGGCGGAGGGGCCGCCCGCGGGGGGGGGCGCCGAGGAGGAGGGTCCGCTGCGGCTCGAGACGAAGGCGCAGTGGCAGCGTCACTCGCTCATCGAGGTCGGCGACACGGGAACGGGCGCGGGCGGCGGGCCGCTCGAAGGCACCGCTTTCGACCTGCTGCTCAACACCACGTCGCTCGATCTCCTGGCACACCACACCTCGGGCACGTCGGTTCGCGGCACGGCCGGTCTCTCCGGGCTGTACCAGTCGAACGACACGCGCGGGCCGCTCGCCCTCGTACCCGATGCGCGGGTGCGCTCCGCGGCGGCGTTCGCATTCGAGCAGGTCACGCTCGGACGGTGGAGCCTGCTGTTAGGCGGTCGCGTCGATCTGCGGCGCCTCGCCGCCGACTCTACGCCCGCGCTCGGCCTGTCGCCCGAGGCGCGCGACTACACGGCCTGGTCGGGAGACGTCGGGCTCGTGTACCGGCCGCTCGAGACCCTGGCCGTCACGGCGAACCTCGGCCGGGCCTGGCGCGCGCCGACGCTGTTCGAGTTGTTCGCGAACGGCCCGCACCTGGGTGAGGCGCGCTACGAAGTCGGGCGCGCCGACCTCGTGCCGGAAGCGGGAACGAACGTCGACCTGAGCCTGCGCTGGCAGGGGCGCCGCGTCCGCGCGGAGCTGGCAGGCTACCGCACCGCGATCGCCGACTACATCTACATCGCGCCGACGGGCCAGTTCCGGGACTCGCTCCGCGAGTACCGCTACGAGCAGGCGGACGCTCTGCTCACGGGCGGCGAGGTGTCGCTGGCCGCCGACGTCACGGGAGCGGCGTCGGTGCATACGCGGTTCGACGCCGTGCGCGGAACCAACCAGAAGACCGGACGACCACTGCCGCTCGTCCCGCCCGCCCGCGCCACGCTGGGCGCGGAGCTGCACGGCGCCACCCGCTGGAGCGAGCGGGCGCGGATCGCGGTCGAGGGCGAGTTCGTGACTCGCCAGACCCGCCTGGACTCTCTCGACATCCCGACCGCCGGCTACGCGCTCCTCACGCTCGAAGCGGGCTTCGAGCGCCCGCTGTGGGGCCGCACGATCCAGGTCGACGTCGCCGTGCACAACGTCGCCAACACGTCGTACCGGAGCTTCCTCAGCCGCTACAAGGAGTTCGCGCTCGATCCGGGGCGGAACGTGGTCGTGCGCCTGTCGCTCGGGGAGTGAGTCGAGAGCGTGAGCAGACCATCGCCCGATCTCGAGCCGCGGGACTTCCGCGCCCTGCTGGACCGCGCGGCGGCCATCGCCACCCGTCACTGGGAACGGCTCCCCGACATGCGCGCCTTCACCCGCCCGCCGGACGACCTGGTGGCCGCCCTCCGCGCGGAGCCCCTGCCGGCGCAGGCGCAGCCCCTCGAGCACGTCCTCGACCGCATCGAGCGGGAGATCGTGCCCTACCCCATCGGCATCGGCCAGCGGCGGTGGTGGGGGTTCATCAATTCGTCGCCGCATCCCCTCGGCATCGCTGCCGAGCTGATCGCGACGACCCTGAACAACAACTGCGCCGGCACGAGCCAGATTGCGGTGCAGGTCGAGCTCCAGGTCATCGAGTGGCTCGCCCGGCTGCTCGACCTCCCGCAGGGCACCGGCGGACTGCTCGTCTCCGGCGGCTCGATGGCGAACCTCGTGGCGCTCGCCGCGATGCGCGAGGCGAAGGCTCCCGGCACCAGGACGCGCGGCCTCCGGGCGATCCTCAAGCCGCTCACGGTGTACGCCTCCGCCGAGGCGCATTCCTGCATCCGCCGCGCCGTGGAGCTGCTCGGCCTCGGCACGGACGGGCTGCGGCTGGTGCCGGTGGATCAGGACCGCCGGATGGACGTCGCGGCGCTCGAGCAGATGATCGCGGCGGACCGCGCGGCGGGGATGGAGCCCGTCTGCGTGGTCGCGACTGCCGGGACCGTGAACACCGGGATGGTGGATCCGATCGCGGCCGCCGCGGAGGTCGCCCGGTCGAACGGCTGCTGGTTTCACGTGGACGGGGCGTACGGTGCGGTGGGCGCCGCTTTGCCCGAGCTCGCCCCGCGCTACCGCGGGATCGAGCGTGCGGATTCGGTAGCCATGGACCCGCACAAGTGGCTGTACGTGCCGTACGAGGCTGGCGCGACGCTGGTGCGCGA
>WNGF01027649.1_pt1 | contig 11518 bp, 9 predicted proteins | sample 5400641 | NCBI WGS metagenome assembly WNGF01 (sample SAMN13153371, study PRJNA577476) | soil metagenome | isolation source: 80 cm soil or saprolite under grassland replicate 2 | place: USA:California | collected 2016-06-15 | reverse complement strand
GATCTCCTCGCGGAGGCCCTGGTTCTCGAGCGCTTCGACGATCGGCCGGAACCGCGGCGGGAACGTCAAGGGACTCAGGCGGAGACGCGCGCCGAAGAGCGCCGCCGCGTCGTCTGGGCGACCGTCCACGTACGCCACGTACGCGGCGGACTGGATGAGCATGAGCGCGCGGTCCGAGGACGGCATCTCACGGGCAATCTCGGCGCCGATCGCGAGCTGCGAGTCCGCTCCAGTGACGTTCCCGCCTGAGGCGGCCAGCTCCGCTGCGATGGCATGGGCCGTGACGAGCATATGCCCGTCCCCTGCAGCTTCGTGGATGGCGATCACCTCGGCGAGCCGCCGATCGGCGCTCTCGAAGTCGCCCGCTCGCGAATCGAGGAGCGCGAGTACGCGCAATCCCTCGCCCACGAACAGGCCGATGTGTGTGGACCTGCCGAGCTGCACCGCTTCCTCCGCGCGCGGGCGTGCGAGGTCATCGTCCTCGGCGTCTAGAGCGACCTGGGCGAGCTGTGTGAGGCACCCGCCGGCGCCCGCGCGCACATCGCTCTCGCGGTAGCGCGACAGTGCTTCTTCCAACAGGGCCCGGGCTTCGGCGCTTCCGGGCGCCCGGAAAGACGCGTCGCGGCCGAGCCAGATGAGAGTTCCCGCTTCGCCAAGCACGTTGTTTGCGCTGCGGTAGAGCTCGCGTGCTTCCAGGAGCAGGCTCAGAGCGGCGTCGTGCTGGAGCGCCCCCTGGAGGATCATCCCGGTGGCAACCAGAGCCTCGGCGCGGGTGACCGCGGGCGCGTCGGCAGGCACCACTGCGAGCACACGTTCGCACCACAGACGCGCGTCGGGCTGGCCGGTCGTAAACCAGGGGAATGCGATGGCGTCGACGATTTTCGCCGCCGTGACCGCGTCGCGGTTGCCGATCGCGAACTCGAGCGCTTGACAGATGTTGGGGTGCTCTTCGTGGATGCGGACAGTCGACTCGTGCTGCGTGACAAAGAACTCCAAGGACGCCTGGCGGGCGAAGTGCCAGACCCAGTCGAGGTGACGTTGGGCCACCGCGTTGCGTTCACCGGCCTCATCGAGTCGCTCGGCGGCGTACTGACGGATGGGTTCGAGGAGCCGAAAACGAGAACCCGACCCGCCGGGAACCATCGTCAGGAGCGAGCGTTCGACGAGCGGCTCGAGGAGGTCGTTCACTCCCGCGCCGGGGATCTGGTCGTCGGCGACAACCTGTTCAGCCGCGTCGAGGGTAAAGCCTCCGGCGAAGATTCCCAGACGTCGGAACACGGTCCGCTCGTCGTCGTCGAGGAGGTCGTAGCTCCAGTCGAGTGTCGCTCGGAGGGTGCGCTGGCGCTCGGGCGCTGTTCGCCTGCCGTGAACAAGGACGGCGAGCTGGTCGTCGAGCCGGTCGGCGAGTTCCGCCGGCGAGAGGACGCGCAGCTTCGCGGCGGCGAGCTCGATCGCGAGTGGGATCCCCTCGAGCGCAGCGCAGATCCGTACAATCACGCCTCGGTGACCGATCCGACGCCGTCCAGGTACACGCTCTGCGAACAGCTCGACCGCCTCCTCGCGGGCGAGCCCTTCGACTGAATACTCCGTCTCACCGGGCACGCGCAGGGGCTCGCGGCTCGTCGCTAGCACGCGCATCAGGGGACACGCTGCCAGGAGCTCGGAGATCAACGTTGCCGCGTTGCCCAACACGCGCTCGCAATTGTCGAACAGCACGAGCGTGTCGCGACGCGCGAGATGCGACCGCAACACATCTCGTGCCGGCGCGTCGCTACCGCGCAGTCCGAGCGCGGCCATCGTCGCCTCGGCGATCAGCGTCTCATCGTCGATGGAGGCGAGGTCGACGAGCCAGATTCCGTCGGCTTGCTCGGCGCCGATCGAGCGCCCGAGCTCGAGCGCAAGGCGCGTCTTGCCCGACCCACCCGGCCCGGTAAGTGTGACAAGCTGACCCTCGCCCAGCAACGCACGGATCGCGTCGACCTCATGCTGCCTACCGATGAAACGGTCAACGCTTGCGAGGAGGTTGCCCTTTACCCGGGGAGCCGGGACGAACACCGGTGCATCGTCACTCCAGCGAACGGCGACGGTCGCCAGGGGCGGCAGACCCTTGAGGTCGACGTCGCCGAGGTTCACAAAATCGTGGCCGCCTCGCGAGCCGACGAGCGAACGGACGGTCTGCGAGGCGAGGATCTGGCCGCCCGCAGCGACGGCACATAACCGGGCTGCCTCGATGACTGGCACGCCGTGGTAGTCGCCCGACCGCGCGGTGACATCACCGGCGCTGATACCGATCCGCACTTCGAGCTTGACCTCGGAGTCATCGTTGCGCCTCGAGACCAGTCGCTGAATCTCCGCTGCTGCCGCGACGGCGTCCCCAGCGCGCGGAAACGCTGCCATGTAGCCGTCGCCGGTGTGCTTGACGACCTCGCCGTCATGCGCGGCGATGGTCCCGCCGACCAGCGCATCGTGCTCGTCACGCACCGAGTCGTATCGATCCTCCCCGAGCGCCACGAGCGACTCGGTCGAACCGACCAAATCGGTGAACAACAGCGTGACCGTGCCTGCTCCTGCCACAACTGCAGCGTAGGTTCACATGGTTGACCGCCCAAGTGCCGAGGCGCCCTCGCGCCGATAGGGCTAGGTAGTGCGCTCCGTTGCGGGCGGAACTTCGTGCAGCTGCCGCACGCTACGAGACGAGAGATTCAGCTTTGTTCGAGGCAATGCCGAGGACGCCAGATGTGCCGATCGGTGCTCCGGTTGGCTCGTCGAGATCCGATGTTCGGTGTGCGCGTTATGGCGCGTCCCCACGGCAAGGCTGAGTGTCGCGAGCCTGGAGTCGGCCGCAAGCTGCTCGCCTGCCGGGGCTTGGTCAGTCCGCCTTGTAGTACGGGTTCGTGCCGCTGGCGTGGTCGGTGACGTCGACCACCTCGGTGATCTCGGGCACGGCCTCGAAGATCATGGCCTCAATACCTTGGCGCAGGGTGGCGGCAGCCATCCCGCAGCCCTGACACCCGCCGCTGAGGTGTAGGTAGGCGACCGGCTCCTCGACGGCGACGAGGTCGGCGCGCCCGCCGTGGGCGGCGATCGCCGGGTTGACCTGTTCGTTGAGCACCTGGAGGACGCGTTGCGCGACCGGTCCGCTGAGCTCCTTTGGAGGCTCGGCGGCTGCGGTCGGGGGCGCGGGGCTCGGGCTGTTCGGGTTTCGGAGCACCATGCCGCCGCCCGCGAGATCGAGGGTCGAGCCACGGACCTTGTCGGCGCTCTCGCCGGGCACGACGACCGGGATGTCGGGGTCAGACTGCACCGCGTCCTCGGCACCCGCCTCGTCGACCGGGCGGAAGTACATGTCGTAGGTGAATGAGTTGCCCTCTACGCCGCTCACGTCGAACCACAGCGCCAACGCGTCGCCATCGGGCTCGCCGGCGCGCGCATCGAGAATCTTCCCCCGAGGCTGTGATGCCGGAACCCACAGTCGGTGAGCGCCGCGCCCTCCCGCAACGGTTACCACTCCGCGTCCGAGCCACGGACGCACCTACCTCCGGCACCCCACTGCGTGGCCGATATGGGCGGTGGCTTGGTGTGCCTCGCCTCCTCGGGGTGTTCTTCACCCGGCGCGCACGACGCGCCTGACCGGCCGCACAGCCCTTTGGGTGCCCAAGGCTGCGGCGCACACAACGACGACGGCTTCGGCCGGTCGACGAAAACGGAACACGCGTAGTGGAGCCGAGCGCGGACGCGCCGGTATGGCGCGCTGCGCGCTGGCCTGTAATCGGTATTTGGGACGCAGATTCGGGAGAGTTCAGATCCCTGAATCCGCTGCGCCAGCGACGCGTTCGCGCACCCAGGCCAGGCTGTTGGGCTTCGCCATAGCTTCCCGCCGTCCTGCGAGCACCGAATTGATGGCGTCTCGCCCTTCGATGACAGCCAAGACCTCAACGGTCACCGACTCGGTAGAGATCTCGCGCCGGCTGTATGGCTCGGCCATGATGTACACCTCGCCGGTGTCGGCGATCCAAGAAACCTCGAAACGCAGGCCCTTCTCGGACCACTCCCGACCGAACTCAATCTCGTCCGACGCTCGCCGTCGCGGGTTCTGATCGTAGAAATCTTCGATATCCATGCTCACCCGCCGCTTCCGTCAGCTGTCACCTCCGGCTGCGGCACCCGCTCTCATGTCTCTAGTACCACGAGGGGGCGCCCTTTACGGCTGCGGGTCGTCTGATTCCCCCAAACGATGCGCGCGCGCATCGTTTTCGGCAGACACGACCAGCGGCACCCGTGAGCGTGCGGGTAAGTCGCCGTGACCGACGTCACGACAGCACCGTGTCGCGCGGCACGGACGATATTGGCCGGGGGGCGCAGACTCGGTTAAGGACATCGATTGAGGCGGCGTGCGATGAAAAGGCTTATGACAGTGAGCATCGTTGGGGTGATTGGGCTGGCCGGGCTATGGGGCTGCGGCGCCGCCGGCAACCACAAGGCGGACGGCGGACGCTTGCTTGACCGCCACTCTGCATCGGTGACACTCAATCCGGCGACAATCACGCTCACGGAGTTCAGCAACATCGAGTACGGCATGACGCTCGACCAGGTGACCGCGACCGTCGGGGCTTCTGGAGAGATCGACCGGTCCACTGACAGTGACCGCATTGAGAGCCGATGGTGGAAGGGACCCCCGGGAAGCGACGGTTTCGCCACGGTGGTGTTCCGAGACGGCGTCGTGTGGGGCAAAACCCAAGTGGGCCTGCCGTGACGTGCGCCACCATCGCACCAGACAACCGTGAATACGCCTGGTCACAGGTGCGAGATCGAGCTGCAACCGAGCGTGGCCCTGGGGCGTGGGAAGCGCACGGATAACGAGCGACAACTGACCGGGTCCGCCCAGAGACCCCTGAACGAGGACGTGGGAGGATCGCCAGGCGACATCGCCAGGCGACAATGACTTGGAGTCCCCCCGCAGGGTGTAGGTGTGCGTTACCGGTGACATGGCGCGACCGCCACCCCGAACGGGGTCGCGCCGACTGCGATGTCGGTGGGGTTCTTGGCCCTGGTCGTCACATCGATCGTCGACACGGAGTTCCCCTCGGAGCCAACCCCTTTACCGGCGTTGGTGACGAAGGCGGTCTTGCCGTCTGGGGTGAAGGCCACCTGGACCGGGCTCGAGCCGACTGCGATGTCGGTGGGGTCCTTGGTCCGGGTCTTCACATCAATTGTCGACACCGAATCGCTCAGGTTGTTGGCGACGAAGGCCGTTTTGCCGTCGGGCGTGACCGCCACCCCGACCGGCAACGACCCGACGGTGATGTCGGTGGGATCCTTGGTCCTGGTCTTGACATCAATTGTCGACACCGTGCCGCTGGCTTGGTTGGTGACGAACGCGGTCTTGCCGTCCGGCGTGACCGCCACCCCGCCCGGCACCGAGCCGACGGGGATGTCGGTGGCCACCCCGTTCGGATGCGCGCCGACCGTGATGTCGGTGGGGTTCTTCGCCCTGGTCTTCACATCAATGGTCGAGACCGTATTGCTGATGTCGTCGGTGACAAAGACGGTCTTGCCGTCGGGCGTGACCGCCACCGCCCACGCGGTCGGCGCGACCCCGATGTCGATGGGGTGCTTGCGCCTGGTCCTCGCATCGATCGCCGACACCGCGTTGCTGAGATCATCGGTGACGAACACGGTCTTGCCCTCCGGCGTGACCGCCACCCCCGTCGGGGTCGAGCCGACCGTGATGTCGGTGGGGTTCTTGACCCTGGTCTTCACATCGATGGTCGACACCGTGCCGCTGGACCCGTTGGCGACAAAGACGGTCGGCCGACACCGGGCGCGTGCCACCACCGCCGACACCCCGTCCGGGACCACACCCACCAGCGCGCCCGCCAACCCGAGCACCAAAACCCCAAGGACCCACCGGAACCGCGGCATGGCTGCCCCCTGCCTTGCTGCCTTCACGAGCTCGCGCTGTCGGTGCCCGTCACCGGCGACACGGCGTAATCGTGACACTGCCCGGTTGCGTTCCGACAGTGATGTCGGTTGGGTTCTTGGCCCTGGTCTTCACGTCGATTGTCGACACGGTGTCGCAGAGCACGTTGGTTACGAAGGCGGTCTTGCCATCCGGCGTGACCGCGACCCCGTTCGGGTACGTGCCGACGGGGATGTCGGTGGCGTTCTTGGTCCTGGTCTTGACGTCAATCGTCGACACCGTGTCGCTGCGGAAGTTGGGGACGAAGACGGTCTTGCCATCCGGCGTAATCGCGTGCGGCAGCGGGCCCGGGCCGACGGGGATGTCGGTGGGGTTCTTGGTCCTGGTCTTCACGTCAATCGTCGAGACCGTGTCGCCGAGCCGTTTGCCGACGAAGGCGGTGTTGCCGTCCGGCGTGAACGACAGGCCTTGCGGGAAAGAGCCGACGGGGATGTCGGTGGGGTTCTTGGTCCGGGTCTTCACATCAATCGTCGACACCGTGCCGCTGAAGCGGCTGTCGACGAAGGCGGTCTTGCCGTCCGGCGTGACCGCCACCCCGCCGGGGTCCGGGTCGACGGGGATGTCGGTGGGGTTCTTGGTCCTGGTCTTCACGTCGATCGTCGACACCGTGCCGTCGTAGTAGTTGCCAACGAAGGCGGTCTTGCGAGGAGCACGCTCACGGTGCTCGCTGGTCGCGTCTGCCGAAACGATGCGCGCGCATCGTTTGGGGGAATCAGCCGACCCGCAGCCGTAAAGGGCGCCCCCCTCGTGTATTGGAATTCGCCCCCGAGACGTTCGCCGTCTTCCTTCAGCCCGTAGTCGGTGTGGACGACGACGCAGCGGTCAGCTGGAGGCGACGGAGAGCCGCCACGTACCGTCCAGACCTTTGAGGTGTTGGAGGCCGCGGTCCTCGAACGTGATCCCGGAGCCCGCAACGAGCAACGGCACTGCCTCGGATACGAGCACCTCGCCCGGCGAGGCCAACGCGCACACCCGCTGCGCGACGTGCACGGCGAGCCCACCAATGTCGTCGCCCCGCAGCTCGACCTCGCCGGTGTGGAGACCCACTCGCACCTCGACACCGGCCGATCGCGCCGCGTCGCAGATTGCCCACCCGCAGCGGATGGCGCGGGCAGGGCCGTCGAACGTGGCGAGGAACCCGTCACCGGTGGTTTTGACCTCGCGGCCGCGATAACGCTCCAGCTGTCGGCGCACGGCCAGGTCGTGTGCTTCGAGGACCTCGCGCCAGCGCCGATCGCCCAACGCTGCGGCGCGCTCGGTCGACCTCACGATGTCGCTGAACAGGACAGTGGCGAGCACGCGGTCCGGCTCGGCCGGCTCACGTACGCCAGTGAGGAACTCCTGGATCTCCTCGACGACGGAGTCGCCACTCGCGAGATACGGAAGGTGGTCGGCTCCTTCCAGCTCGACGTAGCGCGCGCCCGGGATGCCTTCGGCGAGGTAGCGGCCGTGCTCGGCCGGGATGAACCGCTCATCAGCCGCATGGAGCACGAGCGTCGGCGCCTGGACGGCGCCCAGGACAGCGCGAACGTCGCCGTAGAAGTTCATCCGCACCTGGGCGACCATCGCACCGGGGCTGGTCGACCTGCGGAAGAACTGGCGCCACCACCGCTTCGCCGCGTCGTCGTCCTTGAGGCTCGGAGCCACGAACTCGAGGATCGCGTTCCCGCCCCAGTCGCGCTCGGTTGCGGCGAGGAGCCATTCGAAGTCGGCGTCGTGCACGCCGATGGGGTAGTCGTCGGCGTCGTAGCGGAACCGGGCAAAGGTGCTGTAGAGCACGATCGCCAAGGCCCGATCGGGATACGTCGCGGCGAAGAGCACGGCAAGCTGACCGCCCTCGGACATCCCGAAGAGCACGGCCCGCTCGGATTCCGCGGCGTCCATGACGGCCCGCACGTCCTCCATCCGCTCTTCGAGCGTCGGCGGCTCACTGGCTGCGACGGGGTCAGACATGCCGATGCCGCGCTTGTCGAAGATGATCAGGCGCGTGAACGAGGCGAGACGCCGGAAGAACCGGGCCAACGACGGGTTCTCCCAGCCGAGGTCACAGTGCGAGACGAACGTGCCGAATAGGACCAAGTCGATAGGTCCATCGCCGATGACCTGGTACGCGATGTGCACATCTCCGCTCTTGGTGTACTGAGTCTCCGGTACCCCCGCCACGGTCAAGCAGCGTATCCGCCGCGTCTTATGTGCAGCCTTACAACGGTTCCAAATCACGAATTCGGCGGCCGCGCGAAGGACCAAGGGGCGGGACACCCTTGCTATCGCTCCCGCACACTCCGCTCGGCGTTGCTTCTTCGCACACTTGCGTGCCGATAGGGCGCGCTGACCCGTGGTGCTGGCGACGTCGGTGCGCGCGTTCAGTGCGCGGAGGTCGAGTGCGGATCGGCAGTTATGGCGCGATCGAAGCCGCGTGAGCGCATGTCGGCAGGCCATATCCTTGTTGCGTCGGACGCACGTCGGATGTGCTCAGATGAATATGAGACGTTCGTTCAGCAGCCTGGCTGAGGGCCTGTTGGCGGCGGTGAGCATCACCGTCACGGCCGCGTGCAGCGCGGAGGGCACGCCACAGAAGTACACCGCGACGACGGTTCCCGTGCCGGCGGTATCCGCTCCGGCCGCCTTCCGTTTGCCGAAGAAGATCGATCACGCGCTGTGGCAGAAGCATTGGACGACGATCCCTGGCTCGGCCGCTCGACACTGTGTGCAAGTGAAGAACCGAAACGACCTTCGCTCGAACTCATTCATCGTCGGGAACTTCCGCGCCTAACATCAGCGGCTGGGAAGGGACGTTGGAGAACTCGAAGCTCTACTACATCCCGCTGTACCCGGAGCAGGAGGCCCCACTGTTAGCGATCAGCGCCGAGCCACTGGATGGGCAATCCGCAGACCCACCGGTCGTGTCGCGCGGCACCGACGACTACGCGTGGAGTCAGGGAGGTTTTCCCTTCTATGCGACGGGGACGTTGTTGGCGCATCAAGGCCGACGTCGTCACTTCGGCGGCTCGTACGCGCTTCCACCTGCCTTCACCATCGCGCCCTGGCCTTCGTCCATGGTCATGAGGGGCGTGGTCTTGTAGCTCTTCACGCCGCCCTTCGCCGTCACCGAGATCGAAAACGCGGCTGCGCTGACGTTGTCGGGGAACTCGACGATCGTGACGAGGTCGTACTCGCCGAAGGAGATGTACGCGGTGTCAATCCGGCCGCCCAGCCCTTCGATCGCAGGTCGGACAGCCTCGACGCGGTCCTGCGGGTTCTTGATCATCTTCGCCCACGACTCGGGCGTATACGCGGTCTGGATCAGGTAATACGGCATGGTCCCCCTCCTCGCCGGTGGCGACGTGATTGTTCACCCTCGCTGCTGCGCGATCCAGGCCTCCAGCACGACCGCCCCGGTTGCCTCGTCGCCACAGCGGGTCGCAACTGGGGTTGCTTCGATCTGACGCTGTAGGTTCCGTCGATCGACGCGCTGAGCCACTCCGGCCAGTGCCATTCGGCGATCGTGGCGGCGATGCTCGGCACATCAGCCAAGGGGCGAGTCTTTATATCGGCAGCACGCGAGCGCATAATGCCCGTTCTGGTGCGAGCCTCGCTAGCACGGATGAGGTGGCCTCGTCACACCGAGCGCTCCAAATTGTCGCTCGAGCAGAACTGGCCCAGAGAGAGAACCGCGCCACCGCAGGGTAAAGACTTGTCCCTCAAAATCGATGTCAGGCGACGTCCCGCTGCGGCATTGCGGTGAGTTCGGAGGAGCGCAGTGACCGGAAACCATCGTCGCGCGTCAGTCGATCGAAGCTCAGACCGTTCTTGGCTCACCGAGCGCGCGCACGAGGCAGGATTTGCTGTGCATTCGCCCTCAGTACGCGACCGGCGTCGTCGCGGTCGATCGCAGTTATGTGGTGGATCGCGTCGACCAGCGTGTTGACCGCGCGCTCGGGAGTAAAGGGCCAGTCACTGCCGTAGAGCAGTCTCGACGGCGATGCAACCTGGAGCAGCTCGCTGAGCGACTCGTCGGTGCGGGGCCCCGCGAGGTCATAGTGAAATCGCTCGAGATACCAGCGGAAGTCCTCGCGCGCTTGACAGCGGTCTGTGAGCATTGGCATGACGGCGAGTCGGGCAGCGAGCGCAGGCAACGCCGCCCCCGCATGCGGCACAATCCACTGGATGTTGGGACAACGATCAATGGTTCCGGAGTAGATGAGATTCGTCACGGCTCGTGTGGTGTCAAACATGAACTCCAAGATTGGTGCCGGAAACCCAAGCGAAGTCTCAGCGCAGCAGACGGGCGATGTCGGATGGATGAACACCACCGATCCGCGTTGATTCAGTTCATCGAAGATCCGATCAAGCGCGGGATCACCCAAGTAGGTATCCCCATAGTGTGTTAACAGGACGACGCCGTCGAGCTGGAGTTCGCCAAGCGCACGTTCAGTCTCGATGAGCGATGCATCGACGTTGGGTAGCGGCAGTGTCGCGAACCCACCGAATCGTCCGGGGTGCGTCGAGATCAGCTCTGCGGACCTCTCGTTGACAAGACGCGCCAACTCCATCTCAGAGAAACCCTCGAGCAGCACTCCCGGACTCGATATCGACACAAACGCCATCTCAATCCCCGCGTAGTCGAGTACGCGTACGGCCTCCTCGACCGACCAGGCAGGCATGGCAGGTATTCCGTCCGGGCTGCGATTGCCGGATTCGACGAGCGCCGACCGATACTCCGCAGGGAGGCCGTCTTCATCGCCCATGGTCATCCCCGGTTCGCCGTGTGCTGCACAGCGCGTTGACTTGCGGCCTTCGGTTTTGCTGGCGCTGATCCGTCCACTTATTGCGCGGTCCTCGGCTGCCAGTGAACGCCACCATGCTCACGCTACCTGTGCCACACCCTGGCAACGCTCCCGAACCTGGCTCGTTGTGGTGAGGACCCGGCGGCATCAGCGGATCGCCAAGTTCGGCACGCTCGGGAGGACGTCACTGCAGCTCGACGCCGTTGGGCGCAAGACCATACGGATGATGGTTCTAGGTGTGGCGACTTGACGACAAGGGCCGCTGTCCGGCCCTCGGCGTAAGCAAGTCACCTGAGAGCCCGCGCCGCTCGAGCGTTCGGCAAATGTCACCAGGGCAGATCGGCAGATAGGGCGCGTCGCGGTCGGTCGACCTGGACTGCCGCGGACGGCGGCGGTTTCGGAGATGTCGACCTTTTCCATGCTCTGTCTGAGCGTGTGTGAGGCATCATGTGGGGGCCGATCGCGGACGTGGCGGGTGCGCGTGGCAGAGTTTCCCGAAACGCGGTACGCCGAGCATGGCGAGTCCTCCATCGCTTATCAGGTGCTGGGGCGCGGACCGGTCGACATCGTCTTCATGCGATCGGCGTTTGCCGCTGCCGAAGTTGGCGACGAAGGCCGTCTTCATCGCCCATGGTCATCCCCGGTTCGCCGTGTGCTGCACAGCGCGTTGACTTGCGGCCTTCGGTTTTGCTGGCGCTGATCCGTCCACTTATTGCGCGGTCCTCGGCTGCCAGTGAACGCCACCATGCTC
>WNGF01020932.1_pt1 | contig 11518 bp, 10 predicted proteins | sample 5400641 | NCBI WGS metagenome assembly WNGF01 (sample SAMN13153371, study PRJNA577476) | soil metagenome | isolation source: 80 cm soil or saprolite under grassland replicate 2 | place: USA:California | collected 2016-06-15 | reverse complement strand
GCGCTCGCAGCTTTGCTCTTTCTCTATAAGCACGTGCTGCGCATCGAGCTTCCCAGACTTGAGAATGTCGCTCGCGCAAAGAAACCCGTACGGCTGCCCGCCGTTTTTACTCGTGAAGAAGTCATGGCGGTGCTTTCTCACCTTAAACCCACCAAATGGCTGATGGCCAGCCTGCTTTATGGTGCCGGACTGAGATTGAACGAATGTCTGCGTTTGCGAGTCAAAGATTTGGATTTCGCATACCGGCAAATTACCGTTCGCGACGCAAAAGGAGGAAGAGATCGCGTTACAGTCTTACCTGATACGCTGCTACAGCCCCTGCAAGGTCACCTCGTGAGAGTCGTCCGACAAACTGAAGTTTGTCGGACATTTTCAATCGTGTCGGAGTGCCTTTACCGGATCGATGCGGGCGGCGCGAGAGGCTGGATAGAGAGCAGCAAGAATAGAGATGACCAGGGCAAACAGGATTGCCCCCAATGACAAATAAGGCGGAAGCGAAAAGAAGTCGATGAACGATGCGTTCTGTGGTTTCAAAATGAATCGATAAGCAAGACGATTGGCAACTCCATCAATCCCCCAGGCCATAAGCGTTCCGAGAATTCCGCCGGTGACGCCAATCACCGCAGCCTCAACAAAAAAGATTAGTTTGATTTCGCGATCCTCAGCCCCAATGGCTTTCATGATGCCAATCTCTCGGGTGCGCTCGAGAATGGACATGATCATGGTGTTGGCAATACCGAACGACGCGACCAGCAATGAAATACCACCGAGCAATCCGAGCACCGAGTCCAGAATCAGAAACACCGTGCGGATCTGGTCCAACTGATCCACGATCGAGAAACTGCCAAACCCCGCCTCTGTAAGATGCTTTCTCACCTCAGTCAGCATCGCCGGATTCGTGACACGCACGATTGCCGAGTCGTAACCTTCGGCCTGCCCTTCAGTTAACTGTCCGCTCCCACGAGCTAAAGCCAGAGCCACCTTGCTCATTGGACCACGATGTTCCTTGGCCCATTCCTTCGCCGCCGGCAACGGCACATAAATCGATGCGGGAGGTAACAGGCCGCGGAATCCTCCCTGACCTGGCCCTTCTTTTATTTCCGTGCTCATCACACCGGCTATGCGAAAGTCCCGCGTGGCAATCCCCTGCTCCTTTGATGTAGTCTCGCCGTCGTCGAGGGGGATGCCAAAGAAGTTTGCCGGGCCTTCTTCATCCGCGGGCGCAGGTGGCCGATTGCTCGTCTGGCCTGACTTCTCGTCTTTCTCCGGCGCCAGGAACTCAACGGTTTTGCCAATCGCATCAGCAGGTTTTTCAAAACCAAAGTCGCGTGTGAAGCGTTCGCTGACGACTGCTTCGTCTGCACTGGGCGAGCTGATCATCTTGCCGGCTGCGAATTGCTGAAACTGCGATGAAGAGTTGGGAATGGTTGCGCCGGCTGCCGTGCTTGTCTGAACGCGACCGTTTGCGCGCATGTAGATCCACAAAGAGATGTTGGGTTCAACGTACGCTACTCCGGGAATTTTGGAGATCTCAGCGATGGCCGCGTCGTCAAGCATTCGCGTGGGAGCTTTATCGGGCCGGCCACGAGGACCGCGCCGGTCACCATCGCCGCGGCTACGGTCAAGACCGGCGGAAGCGAGACTGCTCAAGCTTTGGCCGAAAACACTAATCTCGTTGAAAAGATCCAGCGCTTTGAAGCGCGCCAACAGGTTTCGTTGCAGACCCAGACCAAAGGAAACCATGGTGACGATTACCGCCACGCCGACGATCACACCCATGGCGGTCAGCCCGGCACGAAGCTTCGCCTGACGGAGGTTACGGAGGGCTAGATGGAGAATGTCTAGAAAGGCCATTTAGAAATTAGAAATTAGAATTTAGAATTTAGAAATAGAAGAAATTAGAATTTATTGTGTAGGGACTTTCCGCTTTGCAATTAGACTTTTGCACCTTCGCATTTGAATTCTTAAGCCAGAATTGAACAACTAGATCTGAAATCGCAAAATTCTAAATTCTTCTAAATTCCAAATTCCAAATTCTAAATTCTAAATTCTGATCCATACACATGCCGCACTGAATCAAGCGTCCAATCTGCCAGACTGCGCGTAACAACCTCAGCGCCGGCTGAGCGTAGCGCATCTTCGGGTACCGTATTAGTGACACCGAGGGTACGCATTCCTGCCGCGCGACCTGATTGGATGCCGGGCGGCGAGTCTTCGACTACCAGGCACTCCGGCGATAGCAAGGGAAGAAGGCGTTGTTCACGTCTACTACTGTTCAACTCCTCAAAAGCGCGCCGGTAACAATCAGGTGCAGGTTTGCAAACATTGACGTCCTCCGCTGTTACTACTACGGAAAACAGTGACTTAAGCCGTGCACGATCCAGGACGTATTCGATTTCATTCAGCGTGGCCATACTTACAAGACCGAGCGCGTAGTGACGCGACGTAGCTTTCAGAAACGTGACGACCCCCGGAAACAACGGCAACTCATCTTCAATAAGTCTTCGATGGATTTCCGACTTGGCCTCGAGAACTGTTCGTGACGTCGCGTCCGGCAATTCTTTTCCGGCGCGTTGAAATGCCGTACGCAGAAACGTTCTATCGTCCATGCCAAGGGCGCTGAAATACGCTGCTTCTGTCAACTCGATGCAATGCGGCTTAAGCACTTCCTGATATGCGGTCATTTGCAGCCGCTCGTCATCGATAATTACTCCGTTAAAGTCAAAAAAGATCGCTTGAATCATCTGTTCAAAAGGGTTTCAGGTTTGAGGTTTCAGGTTGCAGGTTTTTGGTTGAAGGTTCAGGTTCGGGCTGACGATAGATTCAAGATTTCGGATATCGGGTGACAAAGGCGTTAGTTTTGAGTGCCGCAAACTTCAACGCAAGCTAACAGCTTACGTTACTTAGACTAGGCTAGGACTTGGAAGCTGAAACCTGAAATGCAAGCTAACAGCTTGCGTTACTTAGCCTGGGACTTGGAACCTGAAACCTGAAACCCTAAGAGTTTCGTATTCTGCTCTTCAAACAACTTCGGCAGGCGCTCGCTTTCAAGTACGTCGAGTCGCCGCAACACTTCGGCCAGTGAGAGTTCGTTTTTCAGATTTACCTGGTAGTCGAGGTCCGCCCGCAGACGGTCTTTCTCGCCCTGACGGTTTTGCGACATCATGATAATTGGCGCTTGCATGCCTGCGATCACCGCCAAAACCAGGTTGAGCATTTGATACGGCGCAGCATCAAATGACCTCCGCATAAGCAGAGAATTCAGAACAATCCAAAAGATAATCAGTCCGATCGAAGCGCCGATAAACTTCCAGCTACCGCCAAACTCCGCGATCATATCTGCAGCGCGATCCGCCATCGTCATACGCGCCTCTTCTTCATCGTTGACGTTTCGCGAAACTCTGGAGCGCAAGAGTTCGTCAGTCCGCCGCAGACGGTGCGTGACTGCACTCAACATCTCCAGAGCAACATCGGGGTTGCTGCGAATAAAAGAGAGAAACTCGGGCCGCGCCAGAACCGCCAGGCGCGCGTCTTCCATAATGCTCGCGTCAGCCGAGCGTTGCTTGCCGTCGATAAGGGCCATCTCACCAAAAAAGTCTCCCTGCGCTAACTCCGCCAGAGTTACATCGTTTCCCTCTTCATCCTTAATGCTGATGCAGATCCGACCACTCTCGATTAGGTACATCGAGTCACCTAATTCGCCCTTCCGAAAGAGTTTCGTCTTCCTGGGAATAGTGCGAGTCTTGAGCAGGCTGCGCAGTTCAGTCGCGGCCTTGTCGTCCAGGGAGGCAAATAGAGGGACCGATCGCAGGGCCTCGAGGGTCATTTCAGTGTGGTTCTCAGACATCTTTATACCTCAATCAAAAAACCAATCATTTTCCATTTATCATTTGACATTATTTGACATTTCTCATTTGTCATTCAGGGGCGACATTCCGCTAGCCCTAAATGTCCAATGAGAAATGTCAAATGACGAATGGGAAATGATCCCCTTCCGCCGCTATCACTCGACCATCTTTCATTAGAATTATGCGATCCGCAAAGCTGGTCGCGAGCTCTCGATCATGTGTCACCATAAGCACTGTTAAAGAATCATGACTCACCATTTCTCGCAACAGAGCCAGCAATTCATGGGCACGGGTTGAATCCAGGTTTCCCGTTGGTTCGTCTGCCAGTAAAGCCTTCGGGTTATTCGCGAGGGCGCGCGCAATAGCAACACGTTGCTGCTCGCCTCCGGAGAGTTCAGACGGGCGGTGTGTTAGCCGATCCGCGAGACCAACCCGACTCAACAACTCCTCAGAACGCTTTCGCCTCTGGGCCCCTCGCAATCCCCCGAACGCCAAAGCGAGTCCGACGTTTTCCTGGGCTGTCATCGTCGGAATCAGGTTAAAGTTCTGGAAGATCATTCCGACTGAGAAGCGCCGATAACGGGCCATCTCTCTCTTGCTAAGTGGAGCCAACGGCTTTTCTGCGAATAGCACTTCACCACTGGTTGGATGGTCCAGTCCGCCGAGCATGTTCAGCAGCGTCGACTTCCCTGAGCCTGACGTGCCCTGAATAGCGACGAATCCGCCTTCTTCGATGGCTACGGACACCTGATCAAGTGCGGCCACAGTGGTCGTTCCCATTTGATAGACCTTGGAAACTGCGCGCGCTTCTAAAAGAACTGTCATCTGAAAGGTTACCTTAATTTGCGCCGGCAATGTCGGCCCGACTGGCCGATTCCCTTCTCTCAACGCGCCACAACAGGAATCGCTCCTGAACGAAACCTTTCAGCTCCATCTCAAAAGGTGCTGCCTGCAGATTGCCTGCACCGATCAATTCACGTACTTCTGCATCGTCATAAACCGTGCCCGAGACTATGACGTCATTTCCGGTTGAGAGACTCTCGAGGCGAGCTGCCATGTTCACCGTGGAACCGAAATAATCGAGGCGGTCATTCAGCGTAACTGCGATGCAAGGGCCGGTGTGAATGCCGGCTTTCAAAGTTAGAGGCATCGCGCCGCCGGGCGGTGTCGCCAGAATCTGCTGTGCGTTGAGCATGGCTCGCAACGCCGGGGCGGGGCTCCGAAAGACCGCCATCACAGCGTCACCAATAGTTTTTACGATGGCGCCATCTTCGTCCGCGATCTCCTTCTTGAGTACGTCGAAGTGGTTCATGACACGGCCAAAGGCAGTCGCATCGCCAATCTCGCGATAGAGTTTGGTCGAATTCTTGAGGTCGGTAAACAACATGGTGAGTGTGCCCACAGAGATTTGCTCACCGGGACGCAGAGCCTCGCTCGAAAACAGATCACGAAACACTTGCAGCGCGGTTACCTCGGCTGCGGTCGCAGCCTGATCGTTCCACGCAGTTCGTTCAAGAATTAGTAATTGTTCGGCATCAGTAGTGTTTTCCAGTTGCAGCGCCGAATTCGTCCCCAGCTCTATTTCCGCATGGCTCCAGTCGGATCCGGAAACTGCGATTCGTGCTGAGGGCCTGCCATCTTCAGTCACTGTTATTTCCTGCTCACCCGATAATTCCAGGGCGCGTAGGCGGTAGCGGCCCGGTTCTAAAGGTAAAGCCAGTGAACGACTCGACTGCGCCGGCAACAGCTGTTGGGCAACGATGTGCGGTGAGTTCTGCGGACTGCCCATGCAATATTGTTTGATCTCGACCTGTCGAAACAAAGCATTCGGCTTAAACGTGACTTCCACAAACCGATCAAAATTCGCGTTGAAATCTATCCGGCAAGTGGCGCAATGAACTTTCGGGTTGATGTCGCGCAGCGACGCACCAGTTTCCTGCGGGCCGCGGCAGAGAGGACAAATCAGATCCCATTGCAGATCCAATAGCCCGGCCCGAGTCGCATAAAGACAGGTTGTCAGCACTTCACGTCGCGATTCCTTCCAATCATCGGCTAGCTCATAGGCCCTGATTCGCGAGACTGAAAAGTCATCGGCCTGTTGGACGAATTGCACCAGTCGGTCAACAACGACTGGATTTGACTGTTCTGCGATGAGCTTGTCCCTGATGCTCGCCAGTCGACTGATGACTAAAGGGGAAAGCTCTACATCCGTCTGAGTTTCTGGCCCAAGTACCGGAGTCGAGGCTAATTCGTCGTACTTCTTGAACGCTCTGGCAAACTTGCGTGAGCTGATAAACCTGATCTGCAGTGGAATCATAATTGCACCCAGTAGCGATTTTGGCCTAATCCAGACTTCGTAACCGAACCTTGTGCCGCCGCGCTCGAGCGGAGTCAGCTCAGCAAGGGCACGCAGTTCCGCGACTGGTCCCTTGCTATAAGCGCGGGTGACTCCGAAGCGCAACGGTCGCACCCATTCGAAAGGCTGCTCTTCCCACTCAACGGCGAAGCCGTAGAAGGAAAGCTGCAATCATCTTTGGCGTTTGCCGGGTATTGGTTCGACTGAAGGAACGCCGGTGTCGCGATTGAAGCGATTCGTGTCGGAGACAAAAGGCCACAGTTGTTGCGGGGTCGACTTTAGATCGTACTCCCAGCGGAAATGAACTTCGCGATAGGGCATCCGGTCTATAACTATTTTGCCAAAGTCAACCGGCTAGAATGCTTTCCACCTAGCGAGCAATGAAATTGGTGGAGGCAAGCGGAGTTGGGAACGTGCATCGAGCTACATGATATATTATAGAGTTGCAAGCGAACAAAGGAACTCTAGAGATGGGTAGTGTCCTAATTTCACGTCAGACGGACTCTCAGCGTTCTCCGTGCCTCCGTGGTGAAATGGTTTTCGGCACTTTTATCACCACGGAGGCACGGAGATCACAGAGAATCCACTAAGACAATCTCAAACTAGGATACTACTTAGAGATGACAGTTTGGACATTGTTTCAAAGTGGGGATGGTTATTCCGCGGGAAGGACTTGAGCAGGGATGTCGAGGTGACAACGAGTTGGAATAATGATTTTTCCCGATGGCGAGAACCTGGGGATGTTGGAAGATTTGTGCCTGGCGTCCTTGCAGGCAGACCAGTTGCTTGAGTGTGTTGACAATTATTTTGGATGTGTACAAGCGACGAAAGAGAGTTTACCTCGGCAGATCTCTAAAGCGCGCATTCACGCCTGGCTAGCTGCTCAAGAGCCTCCTGATATGCGATTGGGAATTGCAGCGCAAAGAGGCTTTATGGATTGGAACAATGCGCTTTCGAACGGCTCAGAAATTCAGACCTCTTTGTATTCCGAATCAACATCTTCATCGGAAGAGGCAACGCGGTAGTTCTTGGATTGTACTTGCGTTGTGATCAGCAAGTCCTCTTTCGTCTTTAAGAGGTCGGCGCGGTTGTAAACGGAAAGTTCGAAGTTGTACCCGTGGGTGATCGCGTCTTTAGGACAAGCCTCGACACAATAGCCGCAGAAAATGCAGCGGCCGTAATCGATGTTGTAAACCTCGGCGTAGCGCTCGTCGACACCGATTCGTTCCTCAGCCGGACGGGGATCGTCTTTCGCGACAATATAAATGCATTCGGAAGGGCAAGCGGCGGCGCATAGAAAGCAGGCGACACATTTTTCTTTGCCGAGTTCGTCCACATGCAGTAGATGCTGCCCACGATAACGCGGCTGAACGGTCACGGGCTCGTCTGGATACTCGACCGTCCATTTCTTTTTCGGAATGTAGGACAACGTGACGCTCATCCCCTGGATGATTGCCTTGGTTGATTCGATTACGTCTGTGATTATTGACATGGTTCACAATTGGACTTTGGTCTTGGGGCTCTGGTCTTTGGTCTTTGGATTTAGAACCTTGGTATTCTTGGACTCAGGACTCTAGACTCAGGACTCCAGACTCTGCTTCTATTTTATCGGATCAACCTGCGACGCTGTAGCCTGCCAGCGGCCGTCTCGCCAAACAAACTTATCGGAAAAGCGAAACCGTAACTCCTGACCATTCACCACAAACTTTACAATCCCTGTAAGCGTTGCTCGGTCACCCTTAAGATCAAGTTTTAAGTCATCGAAATCCCACTTCTGGATTGTAGTATCGCGTTTGATCTCTCGGAGGTACTGCGCTTTCCCCTGCTGCTTGCCATCTGTGATGCCAACGTAATCATCGGCCAAAATCCTGTTGAGGGCCTTCTTATCAGCATTAATATTGGCGACCGTCCATTCATGCTCCAGGTCCGTGAGCTCTGAAAGCACCGCCGCGTAGTCAGTGGGCGCAGGCACGGCTTCATTGCCCGACTCATTCGAGTTCGAGTTCTCTTTAGCGTTGGTGTTCAGGTTGGAATTCGAATTCGAGTTTGTGTCGCCGGGGGTTGCAATATTTATGTTGGCCGCAGGACGCTTTCGATTGGCTGAAGCGCGCAACATTCGGGGAACGATAATAGCCGCAGCCACTCCCAATCCGACAATGCAGATTAGCAACACGGTGAGAATACCAACGACCCAGGGCCATCTGCGGCGGCCTCCCTTTGAACCAGGTGGGACATACCCACCCGGCGGTTGATAAACCGGTGCCTTCCAGGAGCTGCCATAAGTTTGTGAACCGGGTGCGCTGCTACCACTGCCTTGCGAGGCAGGCGACACAAGTGTTGGCTGATCCTCAGGAACAGGCACCAGCGGCGTTCCGTCGTCGATGCAATAACTGAGATTTCGGTCGGTAAAGGTCTTGTTACATGTAGGACAGCGTTTCATTTTAAACCCAAGTAGACTAGACGATCTCCAACTGACTAAAGAAATAGGAAATCTCGATCGCCGCGTTCTCGTCTGAATCCGAACCATGAACAGCGTTCTCGCCAACCGACGCGCCAAACTCTTTGCGCAGGGTTCCCTCGTCGGCTTTCGCTGGATCTGTTGCTCCCATTAGGTCGCGCCAGGCTTTCACGGCGCCCTCTTTTTCCAGAACCATCACTATGCATGGCGCGCTCGACATGAATTCAGTTAAGCCGGAGAAGAAGGGACGTTCTCGATGAACGGCATAAAAGCCTTCGGCTTGCTGTCGAGTCATGTGAATGAGCTTCGATCCGCGAATGCGGAAACCGTGATCCAGAATATGCTGGATGATCGAACCAAATGTTCCGGCGCGAACGGCGTCGGGTTTTATAATACCGAATGTCTGATTGTTCATTAAGTCAGGCGCGTTCCTTCTTTGTTCAAATTCATCAATTCAGCGCTTCCTTCATCGCACTTCCAATATCTGCCGGTGACTTCACCACATGAATGCCTGCATCGGAAAGCGCTTTCATCTTTTCCGCTGCCGTTCCTTTCCCGCCAGCAATGATGGCGCCGGCATGGCCCATGCGACGCCCAGGCGGCGCAGTCTGCCCGGCAATAAAAGCCACGATCGGTTTGGTGACGTTTACTTTCGCAAACGCTGCAGCTTCTTCCTCGGCCGTGCCGCCTATTTCGCCGATCATGACTATGCCATCTGTTTCGTTGTCCAGTTGAAACAAACCAAGCGCATCCACATGCGAGGTGCCTACAATCGGGTCTCCGCCTATACCGATTGCTGTCGACTGGCCCAGGCCCAGAGCTGTTAACTGGCCGACTGCCTCATATGTCAATGTTCCCGATCGAGAAACAACCCCAACGCGTCCTTCCCTATGAATGTGTCCCGGCATTATTCCAATCTTGCACTTGCCCGGCGAGATAATCCCCGGGCAGTTTGGCCCAATCAGCCGCGTCGTCCTATCCGACAAGTATTCTTTCACTTTCACCATGTCCAGGGTGGGAATGCCTTCGGTAATGCAAACCACCAAAGGAATGCCGGCATCTGCTGCTTCCATGATGGCGTCCGCAGCAAACGCGGGCGGCACATAGATGACTGCTGCGGTCGCGCCTGCTTGAGCAACGGCGTCCGCCACCGTGTTGAAAACGGGGATTCCTTCATGCCTCGTGCCGCCTTTGCCAGGAGTGACGCCACCCACAACGTTGGTTCCATACTCAACCATCTGTTTTGTATGGAAACTGCCCTCCTTACCGGTGATTCCCTGCACGACGAGACGCGTGTTTTTGTCTACCAGGACGCTCAATTACGGTGCTCCTAAAGGTTGTTTATGAGTTGTTTCCAGCGAGGGCGGAGTATAACAACTGCGCGTTTAAGGAACAAAGAGGCGAACCACGGATGAAGTAGAGATCTGACCACTCTCAAAACTGCCTTTACTTTCGTATGCTGTCCATGAAGACGTTCCCCTGCTTGACCACTTTGCAGTATTTCGAGACATTGACAGAAAAGTGATTTGCGCCAGGGTCCAGATATGTATCCTGGCGATCGGACATACGCAAAGTTCCCAGTGATATCGGTAAGCGGCATTCGCTTTCCGAATACCCACCTTCAACTTCGCGCGTGTAGCGAACGATGCACTTTGTCTTTCGACGACCTTTAACTACCACACCATCAAATCAGTTCAAACCGCTCGCCATATTTAGGGACTCCCACAACCCAGCCAAACTTCTCCTTAATGTGCTCGGCCATTGCGGTTGCCGACCCAATTTCGCCGTGCGTAACAAAAGTGCGTCGTGGTGGCGAGGGCATATCCTTCAACCAACGCAGGACCTCGTGCCAGTCCGCGTGAGCTGAAAAACCACCTATCTTTTCTACACTGCAGCGAACCGGTACCCATTCGCCGAGAATCTTCACCTCGGGTTCGCGATTAAGAATGCGCCGGCCCAGTGTTCCAGCGGCCTGATAACCGACAAACGTGACCGTAGCATCCGGGTCAGGCACCATTCGCAGGGCATGATGCAATACACGACCGCCGGTCATCATTCCTGAAGCACTGATGACCACTCGAGTGCCCTTTGCTTCATTCAACCGCTTCGATTCTTCTCTCGACGAGCACGTCATCATCGCGTGTGTGCGTAGTGGATGCTCTGCTTTAGCCAAAATCGCAGCGTAGTCTTCATCGTGCTCTTCTTTACGAGCACCGTAGGCCACGGTGGCTGCCGTCGCCATTGGCGAGTCAACACAAACTGGCAAGACGGGAATGCGTTTGTCGTCTTCCAGTTCACGAATTAAATACAGAATTTCCTGGGTGCGACCCACAGCAAAGGCAGGTATCAGAATGGGACCATTTCGCTTAAATGCCTCGTTGATGACTCGCGCCAGTGCTTCTTTAGCTGCCTCCGGGTCGTGCGCCCGATCACCGTAGGTTGATTCGATGAGTAGATAGTCGCAAGCGTGTGGCGGTTCTGGATCGCGAATAATAGGCTGGTCATAGCGTCCGAGATCGCCTGAGAAGAGGACTCGCATTGGTTGCCCGCCTTTTCCCGGACTCTCAATACGGGCGAGTATCGTACTCGAACCGAGGATATGACCGGCAATGCGGTACTCCGCCTGTACACCCGGTGCAACTTTGATCGGGTCGCCAGAATTTAGTACAGGCACAACGAGTTCAAGCGCCGCTTTTGCATCCTCTTCGGTGTAAAGAGGCAAAGCTGGCGAGTGCTTGGTAATTTTATGTCTATTGCGGTAGTCGGCTTCCTCTTCCTGCAAGCGACCCGCGTCAGGTAGTAGGATCTTCAAAAGATCAGCCGTGCCTCGCGAGCAGTAAACAGGACCACGAAATC
>WNGF01009058.1_pt1 | contig 11519 bp, 15 predicted proteins | sample 5400641 | NCBI WGS metagenome assembly WNGF01 (sample SAMN13153371, study PRJNA577476) | soil metagenome | isolation source: 80 cm soil or saprolite under grassland replicate 2 | place: USA:California | collected 2016-06-15 | reverse complement strand
GGAACGTCATCCACGACGGCGCGATGCGCGCGCGATTCCATGCCGAGCCCATCGTGCAGGCCACCGAGCTGCTTCTTCAAGAACGGACGCCGCGTGACGTGGCGGTCGCCCGGCCACGTGCGGACGAGGTGCAGGCCGTCGGTGACGTGCGCGAGTTCGTTCCGCCGGTCGTGAGGCGCTTCACCTCGCCGCACGGCTCGCTGCCACGCACACAGCTGCTCTCGAACGGACGATATGCGGTGATGCTGACGACGGCGGGCTCGGGATACAGTCGCTGGCGTGATCTCGCGATCACGCGGTGGCGGGAAGACGTCACCCGCGACGCGTGGGGTACGTACGTGTTCCTTCGCGATGTCGACAGCGGTGAGAGCTGGTCGGCCGGCTACCAGCCGCGCGGAGATCAACCGGACAGCTACGAGGTCATATTCTCCGAGGATCGGGCGGAGATCGTTCGGCGCGACGGCGCCATCGGTACCACGCTCCAGGTGATCGTGTCACCGGAGGACGATGCCGAGGTGCGTCGCGTCTCGCTCACGAATCTCGGGACGAAGAGCCGGGCGATCGAGTTGACATCGTACGCCGAGGTCGTCCTGGCGCCGCCGGCGGCGGACGCGGCCCACCCGGCGTTTTCCAATCTGAGTGTGCAGACGGAGTGCGTCCTCGAGCTCGACACTCTGCTGGCGACACGCCGGCCGCGGTCACGCGGCGAGGCCCCGGTCTGGCTGGCCCACGTGGTGGTCGTCGAAGGGGACCCGGTCGGCGAGCTGCAATGGGAGACTGACCGTGCCCGGTTCCTCGGCCGCGGGCGCGGGATCCGAACGCCAGCGGCGGTGATCGACGGCCGGCCCCTCTCCAACACGACCGGCGCGGTGCTCGACCCGATCGTGAGCCTGCGACGCCGCGTGCGGCTTCCGCCGGGCGACACCGTGCGCGTCGCCTTCTCGACGCTGGTCGCGCCGTCGCGTGCGGAGGCCCTCGGCCTCGCCGAGAAGTATCGCGATACGGCGACGTTCGACCGCGCCGCGACTCTGGCGTGGACGCAGGCGCAGGTTCAACAGCACCACCTCGGGATCGGCCCGGACGAGGCACATCTCTTCCAGAGTCTCGCGAGCCGCGTTCTCTATTCGGACCGGGCGCTCCGGCCCTCCGCGGACGTCCTCACGCGTCATACGGGCGGCCCCGACGCGTTGTGGGCTCACGGGATTTCGGGCGACCTTCCGATCGTGCTCGTTCAGATCGACGAGCCCGAGGACGTGGGCATCGTGCGGCAACTCCTCCGCGCGCACGAGTACTGGCGGATGAAGCAGCTCGCGGTCGATCTGGTCATCCTGAACGAGCGCGCGCCATCGTACGTTCAGGATCTGCAGGCGTTGCTGGAGACGCTGCTCCGCACGAGCCAGTCGGCGGGACTCCATGATGGACAGGGGCCGCACGGGAACGTGTACATCCTGCGAGCGGACCGTGTGACGGCGACGCAACGTGACGTGCTCCAGTCCGTTGCGCGGGCGGTGCTGTCGAGCCGGCGCGGGACGTTGGCCGACCAGATGGCGCGCACGCAGCGGCCTGACGCGGCTCCGCTCGCTCAGCCACGGCGGCCGGCGGTCGCGCCGGCGGATGTGACGGCCCGGCGGCCGGATCTCGAGCTCTTCAACGGCCTGGGCGGCTTCGCGGGGGATGGACGCGAGTACGTCACGGTCCTCGAGGCGGGACGGTGGACGCCGGCACCGTGGATCAACGTGATCGCAAATCCGGGGTTCGGCTTCCAGGTCTCCGAGTCGGGTTCGGGGTACACGTGGTCGGTCAACAGTCGCGAGAACCAGCTCACTGCCTGGTCGAACGATCCGGTCAGCGATCCGCCGGGCGAGACCATCTACGTCCGGGACGAAGAGACCGGGGATCTGTGGGGGCCGACGGCCCTCCCGATCCACGAGGGAGCCTCGCCCTACGTCATCCGGCACGGGCAGGGCTACACGCGCTTCGAACACGTCTCGCACGGGATCGCGCTCGAGCTGCTGCAGCTGGTGCCGCTCGACGACCCCATCAAGATCTCGCGTCTCACGCTGACGAACGAGTCCGGACGACCACGGCGGCTGTCCGTGACCGCCTACGTCGAGTGGGTCCTTGGCGTGTCGCGGCCCGCCGCCGCGCCGTTCGTCGTCACCGAGATCGACGGGAAGACGGGCGCGATGTTCGCGCGCAACGCGTGGAGGCGCGAGTTCGGCGGCCGCGTCGCCTTCGCCGACCTCGGCGGGAGCCAGGCGGCGTGGACCGCCGACCGGACGGAATTCCTCGGACGCAACGGCACGCCGGATCATCCGGCGGCGCTCGCGCCAAGACGCCGGCTCTCAGGACGGGTCGGTGCCGGCCTCGATCCGTGCAGCGCGCTCCAGACGACGATCGAGCTGGCCGCCGGAGGCCGAGCGGAGGTCATGTTCTTCCTCGGCGAGGCGGCGAACCCCGAGCAGGCGAGGGAGCTGATCGTTCGCCACCGGACTCGTGATGTGGCGGCGGCCTTGCGAGCTGTCGGCGAGCGCTGGGACGCGGTGCTCGGCACTGTGCAGGTCAAGACGCCGGACCGCTCCATGGACATCCTGCTCAACCGCTGGCTGCTGTACCAGACGCTCGCGTGTCGGGTCTGGGCGCGGTCGGCGCTCTATCAGGCCGGCGGCGCCTACGGGTTTCGCGATCAGCTTCAAGACGTGATGGCGCTCGCGGTGACCGAGCCCGCATTGGCGCGGCAGCACGTGCTGCGCGCCGCGGCGCGGCAATTCGTCGAGGGCGACGTCCAGCACTGGTGGCACCCGCCCAGCGGTCGCGGCGTCCGAACCCGTATCTCCGACGATCTGGTCTGGCTCCCGTACGTCGTCGCTCAGTATGTCGAGGTCGCTGGCGACGGCGCCGTCCTGGACGAGGTCGTCCCCTTCCTCGAAGGGCCCAAGCTCGCAGTTGGACAGTCCGAGTCGTACTTCGAGCCCCGTGCCTCCGACGAGCGGGGCACGCTCTTCGAGCACTGCGCGCGCGCGCTCGACCACAGCCTGACGGCCGGATCGCACGGCCTCCCGCTGATGGGGACCGGGGATTGGAACGACGGGATGAACGCGGTGGGCGCCGAAGGGAAAGGTGAGAGCGTCTGGCTCGGGTGGTTCCTTCACGCCGTGCTGTCTCAATGGGCTGACCTGGCCGGCGCGCGCGGGGAGGGTACGCGCGCCGCGAGGTGGCGGAGCTACATGAATGCGCTGAAGGAGTCGCTCGAGCGCGAGGCCTGGGACGGTCAGTGGTATCGGCGCGCTTACTTCGATGATGGGACGCCGCTCGGGGCCGCCGTCAACGACGCCTGCCGCATCGATTCGATCGCGCAGTCCTGGAGCGTGATCTCGGCGGCCGCCGACCCGGCACGCCGCGCGCGCGCCATGGCGGCCGTCGACGAACATCTCGTGCGTCGTGCCGACGGCCTCGTGTTGCTGTTCACGCCGCCGTTCGACGACACGTCCCTGGAGCCCGGCTACGTCAAGGGATATGTGCCCGGCGTCCGAGAGAACGGCGGGCAGTACACGCATGCGGCGATCTGGTCGGTCATCGCCTTCGCGGCGCTCGGCGACGGGGACAAGGCGGCCGAGTTTTTCGCGATGTTGAATCCGATCAACCACGCCAGGACCGAAGCGGGCGTCCAACGCTACAAGGTCGAGCCGTACGTCGTCGCGGCGGACGTGTACGCCGAGCCGCCGCACGTCGGGCGCGGGGGCTGGACGTGGTACACGGGATCGGCGGGGTGGATGTATCGGGCCGGGCTGGAGTCGATTCTCGGGTTCCGGCTGCGCGGCACGCGGCTCGTGGTCGACCCGTGTATCCCGCGTGCATGGCCCGGCTTCGAAATGGTATTTCGCTACGGCTCCGCGCGTTATGACCTTGTGGTGGAGAACCCTCGGGATGCGTCGCGGGGAGTGTCGTCAGTGGAGGTCGATGGCGTCTCCCTCGACGGCGATCTCAGCATCGGGCTCGCCGATGACCGGAAGACACATCGCATCCGAATCGTCCTCGGCTGAGTTCGAGGTCACGCGAGTCCATCTATAGCGGAAGACACTGCAGCGAGACGCACCGCAGCGGACGAAAATCGATCAGCGCAATCTTGATATGCGACGGTGCGGCCGATGCGATTTCCCTCCGCAGCTCACCCGTACACTCGTCCGTCCAGCTTTTCAAGTCCTCCTCTTGAATGTGCAGGAGTCGGTCTTGCGTGAAGCCGAAACTCGCCTGCCGCAAGATCTCCAACTTCTTCTTGACGAGCGCTCGTTGTGTTTCATCCAGAGGGCCCTGTGCTCGTTTCGGCGTTTTAGAGCCGATCATCCACATGGCGCAGACTCCGTCTCGTTGTCGAGCCGAACACGGCGCGCGCTTCCGCCGGCTAGGTCTTGGCCTTCACGAGCTCCTCGGCGCACGCACTCGCTACCCCAGAGTTAGGCGTCTTGCCCCCGCGCGGAGTGGCCCAGCCGCCCTCTTCGACGAACTGCCGCTGCCTCCACGAGTCTATCTTCAGGAACTCCGCGTGCTTTGTGGCCGCGTTAGGCTGTTGCATGAAGCTCGCGACGCAGGAAGGGGTGAGCGCGACCACCACGGCCGAGTCGGCACGTTCGACCGCGACCCGCTCGGCGGTGCTGCCGAGGACCCATCCCATCCACGAAAAGCCGACGATCATGGTTGCGACCGCGCCGCCGATGACACCCCAAACCGCTGGTTTGAGCCAAGGTGCTTGCAGTTGCATTACCAGCGCCCTCCGCGTGCGGATCCGCCGAAGCCCCGCGAGTTTCCCCCTCCACCGCCACGGGTACCGCCGGACGAGGCCTTCTCCACGCGGAGTTGGCGGCCGTCGAGGTCCTTGCCGTTGAACTGCGCGATCGCCTGATCGGCCTCTTCCGCCGTGGCCATCTCCACGAAACCGAAGCCGCGTGAGTGACCGGTGTCACGATCGGTCACGACGGCAGCCGATTCGACCTGGCCGGCCGCCGCGAACACTTCACGAAGCCGTTCCGTCGATGTGGAGAACGCGAGACCGCCGATGAACAGTTTCTGCGCCATGGGGCGCCTCCTTTGCTGCTTCCACGCTGTGAGTTCATGCACGCTCCAGAGAAACGCGGACGCTGGAGTCGTGGTCTGACGAGGTGTAGGGTTCCCGTGAACCGATTCCCGGGTCAGGCGACCCCGATACTACCAAACATTATATATGAAATAAATGGTATATAATTCGTACTGAGGAGAGGGTCACACGCATGCTCGAGAACGAAACGGGTGTCGATGGGCTCGACGGGTGAGCAAGAGCTTCGACGCGGTGGCGCTCGCCCTGGATAGCATTCAGGGTTTCTCGGACGATGAGCGCGAGGCGGTCGTCGAGTTCCTCAAGATCGGCCGCGCCCGCGCAGCGGCCGCCCGCACGCCGGCCACCGCCGTGACCGTCCTCGCGGACCGCGTCTTCACGTGGCCCGAGTTTGATCGCTGGCAAGCCATCTTCGCCGAGCGCGGCACGTTCCCCGCCCGGTGGGACGGCCTGCAGGTGATTCCCGCGCCCCAGACGTCGCTGGCCGCGCGGGCGGCCTACCGGCTGCGGAAGCTGGATCTCCTATTCGAGTGGCTCGACACGCTCAGGCGCGGGGCCACGGCGCTCGGCCACTATACGAGGCAGGGGAAACGCGCGCGCATCGTGCAGCAAGAAGACGGGCTGCGGTGTGCGGTGTGCGAATCCTTCAACGGGCAGGAGGTGGGGCATGGGGGGGATACCGTGCCCCCGATTCATCCGGGTTGCCGCTGTGTGCTCATGGCGGTGACTGCCGCCCCCCACGACGAGCGGATCGGGCCGCACGCTCGCCGTCGCCTACGCGCGTCCTTCTGAGTTGCTCAGCTGTCCGCCACGGCGCGGTGACATCACGAATCTTTGCGAGAAGGGGCTGACGATGGAGCCGATGCGGCGTCTTTCCGGTCCAGTGCCCGCCAAGCAAAAGCGAGGCGAGTTCGTCTGGAGCATTCCTCTCAACGACAAGCCGATGGCCGAATGGATCCAGGTGTTCCGGGGTGCCGGAGAAGGTAGAGGCATCATCAATCCGCAGCGTGTCGCCTTCCGGGACGCGGAACTCAGCTTCGAGAGTGCCGAGGCTCACGTCGCGTCGTGGGTCCGGCACATCGACATGTGGATCACGACCGCCAACGCCGCCGCCGCTCTGGCAGAGGAGAAGCGGTGGGAGGACCGGCTGCGTGCGAGCAAAAAGGTCGAAGACCAGGCGCAACAACTTCTCGATGCCGACAAGTATCGTGATCTGTAGGCGGGCCGTGGCGGCTGGGGTTCCCGCTTAGAAGCCTTTTCGTCTCATGCAACTGCGGTATGCGGCCTGGTACGTGGCATTCTTTGCTCCTTCCGCGTTCATACCGTGGATTTGCGGATCGGACGACTCGATGACTGTCCGCGTGACATCGATGGAGCTCGTGGTCATGGCGCCGGAACGTGCGCTATCGGCCCGGACGTGGTCGCCCGTGGTCGGTGAGGCACTTCCTGTCTTGATCGCTTTGGGCGCTTCTTCGTTGCAGGCGACGGAGTCAGCGGCGGTGGGAACCTGACCGTCGGCCGTTCGCGTGACGGCCAGCGAGACGAGGAGGATCAGGGCGAGAGCACTCACAACGTTGCCCGGCATGACCATGCTGCATCCCTTTCAAGGCTGGTGCGCGACTGTCAGCGGTTCTCGAGGTCCGCGATTCTGGCGCGGCCCTGTAATTCAGCGGCTGCCGCCGAGCGAAATTGCGTCCGCGACTCCTCGATGAGGACGCCGGCGTTGTCACGGATCACCCAAGTCCACCACATCAAGCGCCCTCGGATCTCGACAATGTGGAGTGTCATGATCGAAGTGTCCCTTACTCCCATCTCGTCGGCGCCTCCCGATCACAACGAATGGCGTACGCCCGAGCGACGTTGTCCTCTTCGTCGTACTCGACGACCACCTCGAGGTAAGAACCCAAGTCAGGCTCGGAGGGCCGGATGTGGAGCCGTGCGCCTTCGGGCTCGGGACCGATGGCGTGTCGCAAGAGGGCCACGTAGCGCTGGCACTCCACGACTGCGCGGTCCGCGTAGCCGACCTCGCCCACTTGGGCAGCCGACTCGCGAGCCGGGACAGCTCCCAGCGCGATGAGGCCCTCGGTCATGGTTCGCTTGCTCTCATCGGTCTGCTCATGTTCCACAGGGCGCGTCTACCCTCCGTCTTCATGACCCGGCCGATACTCTGCTTCCGCCGTGATATCCTGCTTGACAGTAGTATACTATAACTTATATAAGAAGTTTAAATTATTAAGCACGAACGCCGCCAGCCCGGGTCGGCAGGAGTACGGAGGTGGTGATGCTCGAAAACAAGACCACAGTCCTTCTCATTCTCTCCCAGGACGTCCTGGACCAGGCCCGGGTCGTCGCGGGGAAGGCGACGATCACCCTCAAGCTCCCGGTGAGCCTTCAGATCGTCCTCCGGGCCCTCATCGAGGAGGGGCTGAAGCGCGATGGCCACGCGACCTTTCTCGCCAACGTCGAGAGCCAGGCCAGAGCGGTTCGCTACCAGCGAAGCATGACGCGCCGGAAGAGGGCTGAGGAGGACCGAACGAATCTAGGGTCTGGAAGTCGGCGGGGCCAGAGCCGTCGCGAGCCCCGGAAGCTCCTGAAGTGATCGCGGTGGATCCGGGGCCTCAATGAGCTTCGATAGCAGGGGAGTGAAAGCTAGCGCGTGGGAGGGAAAGCCTTGTTGACTCACGTCTGGATGATCCCGTTGGCCGTTATTGTGCTGACGCAAACGGCTGTCTTCGCAACGTCGGTGTACCTGCACCGCACCCTCGCACATCGAGCGCTGACCGTTCGCCCGTTCGCGGATGTGTTGTTCCGGACAGTGCTTTGGCTTACCACGGGACAGCGCCGCCAGGAGTGGGTCGCAGTCCATCGCAAGCATCACGCCTTCACTGACCGAGAAGGTGACCCCCACAGCCCGCGGCTGCTCGGCTTGTGGCGTGTCCAGCTTCTGAACGCCTATTACTACCAACGGGAAGCGCGGAACCCCGACACGATCAAGAAGTTCGCCCCGGATCTCCCCGAAGACCGATTGGATCGCGCCGTTTTCTCGAAGGGGATGGTGGGTCCGGGGCTGGGCGTCGCGCTGTTGTGTCTTTTGTTTGGCATCGGCCCGGGGTTGATCGTGGCGCTGGCGCATGCCGTCCTCTACGTCGGCGTCGTGGCGCCGCTCATCAACGGCGTCGGGCATTGGCGAGGAGCTCAAAACTTCACGAACACCGCGTATAACTCGGTGGTGCTCGCCTGGGTGACGGGCGGCGAAAGTCTTCACAACAATCACCACGCAGAACCGCGAGCGCCGAAGTTCAGTGTGCGGCGAGTCGAGTTCGATCCGTCGTGGCTGGTGATTCGCGCGCTGGCGGCGGTCAGGCTCGTGGCCATCGTCGGCCCGCCGCTTCGTCTTTCCACCGACAGCCGAGCCGTCCGGTGAGTGTCCAGCGGCGGCGCGCTGCCGCGGCCCTCCTCGTCCTCTCGTGGGTCCTGTGGTTGCATCCCTGGGTCCCGGCGCTCCTCATTGGCGTGTTTGTGTCCTGGGTCCTCCTGCACACACGGCTCGAAGGTGATCTCGGCGGAACCCTCGTTCGCGTCTGGCGGCGCGCGTGGCCGCCCGGGACCCTCGTGCTGATTCCTCTCCTTGTCGGCAGCACGCTCGTATTCTGGATTTCGGACGTGCCGATCACGGCCAGGGTCTTGCCAGTCGCGCTTGCCCTGCTCGCCCTCTCGACAATCCTTCGGGGTGGTGCGTGGACTCTCTTCGCCCACGCGCAGCGGTTCTGGAGAACCCGAAATGAGTCGGCGCTCGCCACGGCCAATCCAAGTCCCGGCGCGGGCAACGGGGAACGAGCATGAGTTCGAGCGATGGCCGACGACGATGGCGCCAGGCGGCGGCTCGCGGGCGAGGTCTTGGTAAGTTCGCGTGATGGAGGAAGGTCATGGTCAGATGCGCAACTTGCAAACGAGAGCTCAAGGATGAATCGCAACGATTCTGCAACGAGTGCAACCGTGGTTTCGGCAAGAAGCCTGGGCAGGGCACACCGGCTTCACCAGGACGAACTGCGGCACGAAGGCGCCGCCGGCGCGGCAAATGACGTGTGCCGCCTGTCTTCACGTGTGAACGAGTCGACTGACGGGACGGTCGCTCGGTGGACGCTGCCATAGAGGCGGAATTGCTCCACATCGGGGATCCCGGTTCAGGAGGTCTTGGCAATGAAGCTGGAGACGGCAGCGAAGATCAAGTACGGAATCTGGGGCCTTATTTGTGGGGGAGTCATCGCAATGATCGTCGGGTTTTCGTGGGGTGGCTGGACAACCGCCGGCACGACCCAAACGATGACCAAAGAGGCGGTCTTGGCGAGTCAGGCGGCGATCTGCGTCGCGCAATTCATGAAGCAACCGAACCATGAACAGAAGCTCAAAGAGCTCGGAGACGTCAGTAGCTGGCAGAGAGCTGAAGTCATCGAAAAGGGGGGCTGGGATAAGATGCCCGGCCAAGAAAAGGCTGGCTATGCCGTAGCGCGCGCATGCGCCGATGGGCTTGACCTGCTGATCAAAAAATGAAATTGTCACGTGCGCTCGAGCTTTGCCGCGCACGTCCTGAAAGGCGCGGCCAAAGGAGGGTCTGCTCGTGACGAGAGAACTCAGATGCGCCGATCTGATGCCCGGCTGCGACTTCGTGGCTCAAGGCAAGGATGACAGCGAGGTGATGAGGAAGACCGCCGAGCACGCCAAGAGCGCGCACAGGATGGTGGCGATTTCAATGGAGGTCGAGCGAAAAGCGCGAGCGGCGATTCGGGATGCTGGATCCTAACTGAAGGGTCACATTCGGGTAATCCGCAGAGGGCGCCACCGGGAGCGCCGCCCTCAACGGCCGCGGAAGCACCTTCATGCCACGGCTCGTTGGCATCGCCCGTATCTTGGCGACCGTGAGCGCGTGGCGGAAGGTGTCGGACTTGGCGAGCTCGACCTTTAGCGTCCGGCCATCCACCTCCTGGCCGTCGAACTTCTTAAATTGACCGCGGTCGTGAAACATCTTGCGGAGCCGCTTTCGCCCCGCAACAGGGTTGCCGCCGTGGCACCATAGGCATCGTCCGCGCGCTTGAGTCCGTGATCGCGGAGGGCAGGGATGGCGACCTACGTTGAGATACAAGCATTTCGGTCTGATTTGACCTCCTGCTTCGGTTGCCTCTGTTCTCCCAAAGCGGCGACGAAACTTGACCCCAGCTCCAACAGCCTCAGCTGTGCAGCCTCGGGAAGCATCACTGAGCAGCACATGCCCAAAGAACGACCCTCAAGGCTCCGAGCCGGGGTTAAAGGCGACTCGAGGGGAGAGCGACCGGTCACCGCGGGCGCGATTGTCATCCCTATCCATTTCGACATCGTCGTCTCCTTGCTAAGACGCTGATCCTCATCGTGCGTCGTTACGTCTTGTCTGGCATCGAGCCCCGGTGCCCGGCTCGCCTCGCCGCTGTAGGGCCCCTACACCCTCTTACTTCTGGCGCCTCGACGGGCGATGACCGTTCGGCCGCAGCCAGCTTCCAGACTGTCGATCCACGGGCTCCCCCTCAGCGTGTCCGCCCTGACGTGCCAAGCTCCTCGCGCGGCGGACCGCCTTGGCCTGGCCCTCGACGTTGGCGAGAAGGGCCGGGTGGTCATCTCGCTTCAGCCCCTCCTCGATGAGGGCCCGGAGGACGATCTGAAGGCTCACCGGAAGCTTGAACGTGATCGTCGCCTTCCCGGCGACAACCCGAGCTTGGTCCAGGACGTCCTGCGAGAGAATGAGCAGGACCTTGGTTCGATTCTCGAGCATCACCACCCCCTGCCGGCCCAGCGCACTTCTGACCGGACGCCCAGCACTTATTGTTATATATTTTCTATTTGCTATATAATTTATATTGTGTTATCGGTATGAAGTCAAGCAGGATCGTGAGGGGGAGGCCGACGCTCCCGCACCCGGAGAAGGAGGACGGCCGGATCTTCCGGGCCCTGGGCGTCTCAGTCGGCCAGATACTCTGACGAAAAGCAGGCCTCGGTCGGTCCCCCGACCGGGGCCTGCGCTCTCCTGCCGAAGCACCGCCGCAACGACCCTCCTGGCAGCCGCCGACGAGCCCCTCCGCGCTGCGCCTTGACCTCCCGAGAACAGCCGCCTAGGGTGGTGACCATGAGTGACGCCGAAGATTTCGCGACGCTGTTCGCCCGTGAAGCCGCGAGACCCGTGCTGGAAGTCGGCCAGATCGTCAAGGGCCGCGTGATCCATATCGCGGCCGAGAGCGTCTTCGTCGACGTCGGTGGCAAGGGCGAAGCCTGGATCGAGCGTGCCGAGCTGACCGATGAGGAGGGACGGCTGCGCGTCGCCGTCGGCGACGAGGTCGAAGCGACCGTGGTGTCGACCGGGGACGAGGTGCGCCTCTCGCACAAGCTCCGGCAGGGGGCGCAGGCA
>WNGF01023482.1_pt1 | contig 11522 bp, 11 predicted proteins | sample 5400641 | NCBI WGS metagenome assembly WNGF01 (sample SAMN13153371, study PRJNA577476) | soil metagenome | isolation source: 80 cm soil or saprolite under grassland replicate 2 | place: USA:California | collected 2016-06-15 | reverse complement strand
CCGCCGCCGACCCACGAAGTAGTCCGGCGTGACGATCTGGCCAAACCTGAACGGCGGCTCGTCCACGATGCCTACTATACCGTAGGAGACTAATACGCAGCGGTATAGTTCTGTGCATGATGCCGATCGGCGATGTAGGTGCCTGAGCTACTACGCGTCGATCTGGCGTAAGAAACGGCACACACACCGTCGTACGAAATCACCGCGGAACGCGATAGTGAAGCGCGAGTCTAGCGCCAGGCCGACCCGTAGAGCAGCTGCTACAGGAGTCAGCCCCACCTATTTGCTGCGCCTCCTGGAGGCCGAATAGCACCCCTTACGTCAGCTGGTACAGATCAGCCGGACAACAGAACCCTACTTCTACGGTGGGTTGGCTCATAGTCGCGTCATAAGGCGTGGTCCTCGGGCTAATTGAGCTAAGTGGCACGTTTCTTCAGGCTTGAGATGCTGCTGGCCTGTGTCCAGACTCGGACAACAGGTGTCGTAACGCCTCAGCGTCTCCTTCATTCCATCGTGCCGGATCGGTGCCAAGTATCGACGCCAGCAAAGACGAACCGTCTCCCTCTAGCCACTCCAAGGCCAACCGGTCAAATTCATCCGCCCGAGAGTGACCAGCCTTGCGTACGAGTGGATCCATGATGGTGCCCACCGTTTTGGCGAATTTGGCAGCTACCTTTCTGGCCACGTTGCGTCGCGCAACCCGAGCCTCTTTAACCGATCGTGGGTTGTGCTCACGGATCCCTTGCAGTATTTCGACGATCTGCTGCCGAGTTTGGACGGTCATGCCATGGGCTCGACTCGAGATCTTGACTCCGGGTTCTCCGACCTCTGTCTTGCCGGCAGCGGGCTGGAAACGATTGCTGCCGAGGGCGTTTGCGCCATGCGCGTTCGTTGTCGGCCGGACGCTGATGTCGGCCACGTCGTGCATGCTGACGCCGAGCTGCGACAACGCTTTGTCAAACTGGGCTTCCTGACGAGGTGAGAGATTCCGGCGGTGCCTATTGGCCCTGGCGACGAAGCGCAAGCGTTCGGCAGACGACTCAAACCGGACACTGCGGAACCGCGGTTTGACCGCTGCCGCGTTGGCAGCTGCAAGCCTGTGGTATCCATCTACGACCTTGCCGGTGTCGCTGTCGATGATTATCGGAAGAAGAGGGTCAAACCCCTCGGAGCGCATGCTCTCGACAAGCAATGCGAATTCCGACTCGGACATTGGAGGCGACAGCTTCTCAACGACCTCCGGGTGAGCCCTTTCCATCTCGCGCGCGGCGGTTTCCACTTGCCATCGCTTGGTCTGGCGCGCCTGGGTCCCCGGTACATATGGGACGAGTTCCCCATCAGCATCCACCACCGTCCCGCGTCCGGCGCCCTTCAGGGTTACAAGCCCGCCCTTTGCTCGCCGAACGAACCGTTGGTTAATGAGCGAATCGAGCGCGCGATCGAACGCCGGGCGCTTGCCCAGGACCATGAGCTGATAATCGTCACCAGCCTGCCGCCCCGCCTCGACGGCCGCCAACGTTACATGGTGCCCCCAGATTGCAGGCTCGGCTCGAGTGAACAGCGTCTCCCGGTCAAGGGGCCCGTTTTCGAGCAGATCTAGTAGGAGAATCTCGGTTGGCGTAACGCCGGGTTGCCGGCCTTCGGTGTCGCTCTCAGCGGGCCGACGGTCAGGGGAAGGCAGCAAAGGCGCTGCCTCCCCTTCATCGCGTTCGGTAGTACTTCGGCTCACGTGGCCTTATCGTCCGGCTGTGCACCAGCCGTATCACTTCGGATCCCCGCGACATACACCTCGACTTTGGTAGCCAGGCCGCAAATGTGTTCGCACAACTTTCGCGCCATCTCGGCTTGTTTGACTGCCAACTCGGGCTTGAATTCGATCATATCGTCAAGCGTATGGTCGAGCAGCCACTGCATATGGCTGAACGACTGTTGAGCAAACGTCGGGTGTGGCTGCCTGACGCCCGAGGCGCGCTGCTGGATCTGCGGCGACCGGGCCGAGCGCTCGGCAGCCACGATCTCTAGGCTGGCTTCTTCGCTTGGCGCGTCCTTTACCGCACGTATCAGTCGCCTGGTCTCCGCCGTGGACATGCCCGAATCCTCTGCGATCTCGGTCACGGCCTTAACCTGTGCAAGTTGAGCGAGCTCGTGCCCGATTGCCGCGCGGGTTGCCTTCGGCAGTGTCAAAGCGGACAAGTCGAGACCGACTTGCAATGCCTTGGCTTCGAAAGCCCGTTCCTGACCGAGCCGACGCACAGTCTCAATGGACAAGGCTGAGATGCGAGCGATGATCTCGGGGCGCATATTGCGCGCCAACGCATTGCGTGCCCACGTGAACTGTTCGGCCTGCGATAGCCGCTGCCCGTTCTGCTGGTTCTGGAACACGCCCAGCTGTCTGCACATGTCATAGGTCGGGGCGTCAACGACGTACGCCGGGATAGTTGTGCGGCCGGCGTCACTGTACGCCTCGAGGCGGGTGTTGCCATCGATCAACTCGTACGTGTGCTTCTTGACCACGATGGGCGGAAACACGGCACCATTATTCAGCTGCGTGAGATATTCCTGGACTCGATCTCTGGGTGCACGGTTTGCGGGCATGCGAACTTGGGCAGTTTCGCCCCGGACGATCTTAGCGATTGGAATCTCGCGCATCTGGTACTTGAGTTTCCAGTCGTCGAGCGCGGTTTCGAGGCGGCGGTCCATTGGACGGCCACTGCTCAGCGCGCTGAATACTTCCCCGTCGATCCCCTCGTCCTCTTCCAGGTTAGGGTCGGCGAGTGCTGTGCCAGTCTGCTGGTCGTCGCCACTCAGCGATGGGGTTTTGTTGGTGTCGGCTAGAGTATCGAGCGTCTGCGTCACCGGTGCGTTGCTCCTGTAGGGGTGTAGTAGCGGCCGCCGTTTGATGGCGATTCGCTTGGGCCGATATCGACAGAGTTAGCGGGATCGATCAGGTTGCGGAGATCCTCGGCCGTCGCCGGCGACGGCTGCGCATGCGGCTGGACCCGCTTCACCTTCCGACCCCACTTCATGATCGCCGCCTGCCGGGTCATGCTGTTGGCGTCGCCGATGGCGCGCCATGTCACGCCCGCATCGCGCAAGCGGCGTACACATGCGACGACGGCCGTATCCAGCTGCGGACCCACCTTCAACAGGCCCTTCAACTGGTCGAGTAGTCGGCTCTGGTCGTCGTTCTGCATATGCCTCACTCCCAATGCCGCGACTGTACGGGTGGCCCGATCAGGCGTCAAGATCTAGATCGGTACGAATCCGTTAGCACTAGGTAAGGGGGAATTACCTGCCATTAGGCATAGTCGCCGACGTCCTACTCCGTAGAGGACCGCCTGACGACGACGTCTGCCACCCGGCACACGTCGACGGCTAAATCGTTGCCCCGCGACGGCTTGGGCCGCTGCTGAAAACTTGGCGGCGATGAGCTTTCTTGCGTGGATCCAGCGCACGCAGGGCAACTTTGATTCGCAACGCAAAGCACGAGCACCTGCGACTAGCGGCCGAGAGGCACATCTCGCAACTGGCCAGGGCGTTAGCCGTTAGCTTTGGCGGTTGGTCCAGTGTCCCCGGCCAAAGGCGGTGGCTGTACAGGCCGCCGTCCGTTGACGTCAGGCGGCGACGAGCCCACCGCATTCCCCCGCACTTGTGGCGGCCGCAGCGCGCGACGTGCATGGCGCACATATGCGTCCGAGATGTCGCAGCCGAAGTACTGCCGCTTTAGGTCACGCGCGACGCGCATTGTGGTTCCCTGGCCCGCAAACGGGTCGAAAACCAGGTCGCCCTCGCTGGTGGCAAGAAGCACACAACGGCGTGGGAGTTCGTCGGGGAAGCGGGCGCCATGATTACCCTGCACGCCGACGGGCGGGAAAGTCCAGACTGTGCGTACGTTGAGCACGCTTGTAAGGCCGTCCGGGATGTAGGCGTGGTACTGGTACCGCTCACTTCTGGTGAGCAGCAAGATGTACTCGTGGCCTGTCACGGGACGATCGGTCACGACCTCGGGAACATGCGAGCGGTTGGGCTCCTGGCCCGGCCGTGTCGCTACCTCCCTTGCGGGTACCAGGTCTCGAAAGTCATCGTCGCCGCGCTGCTTGGACCAAACAATCACCGAGCGCAGGTAGTACCCGAGCTTCTGTGCGCCGATTGCAATCTGAAACGGCACCAGTGCCAGGTCCTTGTCCCGTAGGTAGGAGTGACCATAGGACGAGCGCCTGTTGGGGTTGCCCGCCCACCGCGTAGTCTTGCCCGCATAATGCTCCACGCGATCAGTGCTGCTGGTTCGCATGATCGTGCGCGTCATATATGTATCGGCCACGTTCCACCAGATAGTGCCATCAGCCCTCATTACGGGCAGCAGCTTCTTGAGAACCTCAAGTGTGTGGGCAACGTACTCCTCTGGCGTGGACTCACGGCCGAACGGCACCAGGCATCCGTCGGCCCACCTGACTCGAGCCTCACCCTCGTACACCCTCTGGCCCCAGTACGGAGGCGAGCACACCACGGCAGCGACGCTGTCCTTGGGTATGACCGGCAGGACGTCCAACACGTTCGCGCGTATCAAAGTATTCGGGGAGAACACGGGCGGGGACATGCGTGGGGGCCCCGGAGCTCGGCGTGGCGCCGGGGAGTCTGGCTGGGTAAGCGAGTCTGGTAGAGCGCCGAGATCGTCCGGTCGATATCCCAGTAGCGACGTGAGCGGAAATAGAGGGTCTTTTAGGCTACCTCGGTGCTGCAACTGGCGTGTGCGTGCCAACTGAAGCAGCCGCGCCGGTGTGCAGCCAGTCAGGCGAGAGGCATCCTCGATTGTCAAAAATGTCGGCGTCGGCGGCTCGGACTGCAGGGTTGAGCAGATCTGATCGTCGCGGTCAGGCACTTCGAGCCGAGGTAACGATCTTTGGATCCCGCACGGCGGACCACATGCTACCGGGTCGCTACTCCTTGGGGCTGCCCGTCCTTCGGCCTCCGCCGCCAACCGGAGACCCGATAGGATCAAAGGCGTTCGAAGCGCGTCAAGGCACGTTTTCAACCTCCCAATAGACTCATCGGATTTCGATCTGAGGTCTACTGGCGACGATTACGCGCTTGCTGGTACTTCGCGGAGCGTCGATAGCGCGCGGCCGCATCCCGCACGGCGGCCTTGCGGCCACAGTCAGGACAGTAGGGGTTTCGATCGCGCCGCGGTTTTCGGCCGGGCACGTACGGCGCGCCGCACGAGGTGCAAACGGCCAAGCCGTCCGTTCGACAGACGTTGAACAGGAGCTGGATCGCCAGAGCGCCGTAAAGGCCATCGCCACCGAGCCGAACCGAGAGTTTGTCTCGATCGGCGAACATTGCGGGCTCAACGCCCGTGCGAGCCAGCCAGCCCTCAAGAACAAGCGCCAAGAGGCGGCGATGGATGTCGACCGTGGCCGCGCCAGGCTCCCGCTCCCATCTGCAGGCCTCGTCGGGCGAGAGGTAGTCCTCACGCCTCGTCGGGCGAGAGGTAGTCCTCACTGGCACGCTCCTGCTGGGCAAGGCGCCCGTCTAATTGCTCCAAGAGCTCGAGGTCGGCGCCGGCCTGGACTTGGGCTTCGTGCGCCTTCTCGGTCCCTTCGGAGATCCACTGGACCTCGTCGAGCGGCGTGAACAGCCGCTGTATACGCTCACTCTGGCCAGGGATTGCCTTCCAATCGTCAATGTCGCGGAGTTCGCCGCTGTTGAGAGCTTGGGCGATCTTCAGCACCGCACGAGCCTCGGCTGCGAGCTTGCGCCAGTGGTCGAGGTACTCCCGATCCCAGCACCACCACTTGCCGGCATCGGGATCAGTCCGGGGGTAGCACTCGGGGCCGTGCAGCCGCCAGTGCACGCCGTGCTCGCACAGCCACAGAGGGCCCCACTGCTCGCCGTACGCGAGGATATGCTCGGGTGGCGCGTCGGCCAGCTTGACGAAGTCCTCGAGTATCTTGCCGCTCGGTCGGACGAGCACGTCCTGCTCAGGGCGCCGGTCCCAGCGCAGGAAGGTGTCATCGACCTGCAGCTCGCGCGGCAGGCGCCACACCAGGCCGTTGACGTAGCTGTCGAGCGAGGCGTCGTTACCGACGAGCTCGGAGCCGGCGAACCCGGGCATGCCGGCCATCTCAGTCATACTGAGATCATACTGAGTCTTGACAAGCTGTGCTAGATGGTGCAACGCTATGGGTATCCGCCTCCTGAGGAGGAGCGCGGAAGTGCTTGTCCGTTCAGGGTCCGTTCCTGAGACGCTGCTCGCTCGCAGTTAGCAGTCCGTCGACTCCGGTTCCAGCCCTTTGGCGTCCTCCGCGTTGGGAGAGGGCGACCAAGCAACTCCCACCTGCGTACTACCGCGGGTGGTCGCTTTACAAGCGCATAAGGAGATTTCGCCACTGTTTCCCGTACACCCCCCCATTTTTCGAGCGCGTCTACAAACTCGGCGCGGACTGATTCCCGTACAAGAGCCGCTATAGATCACGGCCACGAAAGAATGCTCGTTTTGCGGTGGGCTGGATGTTGAGCCGTCGCAGGTACGACTGTGCAGGGGCGGGATTCTCGACGCTCGGCTGGGCATCAATTGGCACGGCTCGAAATACTCTCCCGAGAAGCAGGCCGTACGCATCGAAACTTCGCGGCGCCGCCTCTCAGATTCGCGATCGGGCTTTACAGCAACCGATACGACGCCGCCACCCCGGCGAATACGATCACCCCAAGAATGAAGTTCCGGCCAGCGCGATATGCCACTGCCATTTGCGTCACTTTCGAATTGTTCTGGTCCTGGTGTTGCATCAGTATGTCGTGATGCAGCTGCATCAGCCTACGGAGGTGCGCTACGCGATCCTCGCCTTGCTTAGGCAAAACATCAAAAGGCAGCGAACCCCTATACGCGCGCCTATCGAGACCCGAAATGGCCGCCAGGACTGTACTGCAGGTTTGTAGCGTCAGGTAGAGTAAAAGGGCCATCAATACCCAAGTCCATTGGGGTTTCTGTACGCTTGCTGTTAAGATCGTTCCGAGCGCAATGGTTGCCGTGATCGACGAGAGCCCAATCATCGTCGTGAGTCGCGAGTCCACACCACGCTGACGTTCTCGCTCATCGTCGAGCGCATCCTTGCATGCATCAACATACTTGCTCAGCGTTTCCTCGTCGGTGGTCAGATTAGCTAGGCGGTGGTTCCACTCGATCTGAGCTGCAGAACGGCGCTCCTCGTTAGCGCGCTTTTCCTCTTCCGAGAGTGGCTGCCTAAACGGAAAAATGCAATCGATTAGGAACCAGATGGCTGCGGATGCCAGCCTCATGATAACCTGGCGAAACGTAACCAATCCGCGACAGCATCAGTTATCCCCAGGCCGAGCATCTCATCGAGCCAGAGCCATTGCCCGTTCGGGTTTACCTCGAGGAATACGTAGTCATCGTCGGAAGTCTCGATGAGGTCAATCGCCCCGAACCTCAGGCCTAACCTACGCATGAATCGAAGCAAGGCGGCTTCGAGCGCGGCTGGCAAATACACGACATGGTGAGGAAGGTACGGGTTGTTGGTTCGGCGCCAGTCGACGCTTGCAGCTGGATCCGACTGGGAGTCAATCGCTGCGCTGAAGCACTGATCGCCAACGATAGTCACCCGAATGTCATACTTTTTGGGAATAAGCTCCTGGTAAATGCTGGGGCTCCATCGTGCAGACTCCAACTGCTCTAAGTGCTCGCCGAGGATCCGCGACGTATACACAGCGTATTCTGCGCCATTGTTAATCAGGTGCCCTGTCCGGGTCGGTTTAACGATTAGTTCACCGAAGTGCGCGGACGCGGCACGCACGGCGGACGGGTCGTTGGTAACAACAGTGCGGGGAATTCTTAGGCCAATAGCGGAAGCGACTTGTAACTGGTACGGCTTGAACTCCGCCTGCCATATCGCAGATGGATGGCTCATCCATCGCGCGTCAATAGCAAGTAGGCCCCCAATCAGTGCGGCTCTGGCTTCCTGTCGGCAGAAGGTTGCGACGCCATCGTCCATTCCATCCGGTGTGGCCGAAGAACGAATGCGCCGATACCAAATGCTTATAGGTGTGGGAAGCGCTCTGCCATCACAAACGAGCCGCTCACTGTCCGGCAACAGCGTCGGGTAATACGCTAACGTCTGATGAAATGGGAAAGCCTCAGTATTCAGGCGTTGTACATCAACATCGTGTTCTGTGAGACGTTGCACAACTGCATCGGTGGCAACATCCACGCTCGTACTAACCACGAGCACAGAGACATCACTCATCGTCAGTTGTTTCGTCTCGTACCTTTGTAAACCGTGTATCTCCCGTCGTAGTCCTGGGACTTGGAAGGATCCTATGACCGTCTACCGGCAGGTTCGTGGTACTGTGCGGTGAGGTGCCTGGGCTAATCTGCTCACGTTGGCGCACGATTGGCTGCGCAAATCGCAGCATAAGCGGATGCATGTGCAGGCCTCGCTTCCGTACTGCATCTATTCGTCGTCAGTGGTCTCTTCTCGAACTTCTGTTATTCGGGTATCTCTCGGGTGAATCGCAGCCGCGTTGTCAAGCGACACCGTCGGTGGCATTGGATCCATGTCGGTCACCGTGTCAAGCCATCCGTCGGAGGATGGGTGGACAGCTTGGACAAGGATGAGAGGTTGAATGACCTGCTTTTCCAAGATTCTTTTCCTCCTGGCCGAACAGCCCTGAACGGGCCCATACGTAGGCAGGCTTCCATCGAAACGCCGCTTACAACGATGGCATAAAGCCGAAGCCGAGCTCCATCCTTAAATCTACGCTCGCGCGCCGCGGTCCCACACCGTCGCAAGTGTCCCACTACTCTTAATACGCCTCCGAACGCGTCCATCGGGGTGATGTGCAGGATCACCACAATTTTGCAGATCGTAGAATCCTTCACTATGGGCAGCGGTAGGTTGGTTGGCCCAGACTCCCGCGTGCTCGTCACGAGCCAGCTCACCCACGCCACTGCGCTTGAACGTCGGCGACCCGAACTGATTATCGGTCTAGTGGGCGCGGTTGGTACGGGGCTCGATAGCTTGGATGCCAACTTGACCGAGGAATTGGAGCGCGTGGGTTGCGCTCCGATCAGGGTTCGCATTCGCGATTTGTTCGCTGGAATTGCGCCTGACCTTGGCATCGAGATATCGGAGAAACCACGGGACGACCGGCGGTACCGCGCCCTCATGAACGCCGGTGATGAGTTGAGGTTGCGAACAGCCCGCGGTGACGCTCCAGCGCTGTTGGCTGTCGGCGAGATTCGTGAACTAAGGGACGCGGCGGCTGATAACAGGCCGTGTTGCGCGTTCATCGTCCACTCGCTGAAGAACCCTGCCGAAGTCGACACGCTCCGCACCATCTACGGTCCGAGCTTCCTGCTTATTGCCGCCTACGCACCTGAAGATTATCGGTTGGAGCGGTTGGCCGAGCAGATTGCTCGCGAGCGACACGAGCGACTAGACCACAACCATAGACGGGCAGCAGAAGACTTGATGGGACGGGATCAGAATGACGCAAAGAACAAAGGAAAGCTAGGTCAGAATGTCCGCGATACATTCCCACTCGCAGATCTGTTCGTAGACGTATCTGATCGCGAATCGGCACGAATAAGCATTCGCCGTTTCGTTGAGTGCCTCTTCGGCAGCCCGTTCCATACACCGACGCAACCTGAATACGCGATGTTCCTTGCTCGGGCGGCCGCGCTGCGGTCTGCTGATCTGGGCCGCCAAGTCGGGGCTGCTCTCGCGACTTCCGAGGGTGACGTTGTCGCACTAGGTACGAACGAGGTTCCGCGCGCAGGTGGGGGGCAGTACTGGCCTGGAGATGCAAACGACGACCGCGACTTCCATCGGGAGTTGGATCCGAACGCGGAACATAAAAGGATCGTCATAGCTGAAGCGCTACGAATGCTACGGGACAGCGGGTGGCTCGCGGATCGGGCTGACGACGAATTCACGGAGATGCTTGAAAACGCAATACGTGGCACGGATTTGTCGCCGTTGAAAGGTGCGCGGTTGATGAACTTGATTGAGTTCGTTCGCGCCGTGCACGCCGAAATGTCGGCCATCATCGATGCTGCCCGACGCCGGATTAGTACCGAAGGCCTCAATTTGTACACTACGACTTTTCCATGTCATGAGTGTGCGCGTCATATTGTTGCGGCAGGCATCGCAAGAGTCATATTCATCGAACCATACGCGAAAAGCCTTGCGCGTGATTTGCACAATGATGCGATCCAAGTTGAAGGCGAGGTTCCGGTTCCCGGGGGTGTACCCTTTGTTCCGTTTGTAGGCATTGCCCCTCGTCTTTACACGACCGTCTTCACTGCGGCCGAAGACTCCCGAAAGTCCTCGGATGGTCAGGTTCGCCGGTGGCAGGCGAGTTTAGGCGCGCTGAGGCAGGAGTTTCAAAATCATCCACTAATGACCGAAATTGGCGAACTTCAGTGGCTGAGTCGTTTTCGCGACCTGTTGGAACCTCGCCTTGCTACCCACCCGAACGAGTCGAAGGTTGCAGGTTTCCCTGCTGCCGGCGAAAATACGGAAAAACCGGAGGGGTTGCAGCTCGATGACAGAACTGAAATCAGCTTGGCTGCAGAGAGTGATGGACCGGAATCGGCGGGAGGTGGGTCAGCTACCCCCGGACATTAAGAAGTTGATGACCCTGAGCGATCCCGCGTGGATCCGCGGCCAGATCGTCCGTAGGGAGTCAGCAAAAGACTCGGCTAGAAACTCCGTAGTGTCGGACATGTCTCGGGGTTACGCTGGCTGATTCACGTGTGGACCGCTAATAACGCCTCGGGGTTCCATATGGAGCCGCTGCTAAGTGAAAGAGCGCCTACGATGGGTGGAGGTCTGGAACTTACTATTTCGACGGCCTTTAACACATCGTGCACGATGCTTATCGTGTGGGCACAATCACATAATGGTGACGTGGGCTGACGATGGCGCTGCGCCGTCCTGGCAAGTCTGAGATCCGCTGTACCTAGTCGCGGTCGAAAGACCGACGTGCTGGCACGCATCCAGCAGCCAGCATCAAGCCGAATAGAGCGCGTCACGCTAAGCACCGGAAAATCCGACCGCGAGGCCCGAGCGTTGGCACTCCATTCAGGCGAGCCGATCAGCCCAGATGTCGTACTCCTGAAGGGCCTTCGCAGGGGTACCAGAAAATTGATGAGCTTGACGCTTCCCGCTCATTGCCGTGCCTGCCGACCTCACGCGAGGCAGGGACCAGCCTGATTCGCGGAGCGACGCGAAGATTAGAGCCATCGGCTCGGCTTTCCGATCACGGATTCCGCCGAACCTGACAACCATACGCGCTCCGGGTGCGCTGACCTCTGCAACGTTCCGCCAGACACGGCGCAACTGCGCCACGTAGATCCGTGGGCTGTGGTGGTCTAGTTGTCCCGGGCTGACATACGTGGTTCTGTCTGGTCCGCCGACGAACCAGTAGCGCAGCCACTGGTCGGGAAAGTAGGTATCGAGTCCGTAGTAAGGGGGCGAACAGATCACCCACCGCGCCCGCCGATC
>WNGF01009053.1_pt1 | contig 11524 bp, 9 predicted proteins | sample 5400641 | NCBI WGS metagenome assembly WNGF01 (sample SAMN13153371, study PRJNA577476) | soil metagenome | isolation source: 80 cm soil or saprolite under grassland replicate 2 | place: USA:California | collected 2016-06-15 | reverse complement strand
AGCTCGCGGATGAAGTGGACGAGGAGCAGCCGTGGCTCGACCTCGTGGGTGTGCTTGACGCCGTTGATGGTGATGCTCACGGACGTTTTCACCGCGCGTACCTCCTCGGAAGTCTGGATGGATCGATGAATGCCGCCTCACCGTCGAGGGGACGAGGCCGGCCGAAGCGAGCAAAACCTTAGTCCTGACAGGTCCCTATGTCAAGGCCGCGCTGTCGGGCCAGGCTGCCGGCTAGAATCTCCGCAGTCGCTCGAGATCCTCAAGCGCCGCTTGGACGGGCGTCCAGGCGAGAAAAGTCTCCCGCAGGCCGGCCTCGGGCGCCCGGTCGGCCACCGAGCGGATCGTCTCCGTGGCCAGTGCGGCCAGCGTCTGCACCTCGTCGCCCTTGCTCCGGGCGGGGCGCTCGCCCTCTGCCCGCGACGCCAGCGCGAGGGCCAGGCCATGGGCCGCGGGCCAGACCAGGTTCGGGTATTCGATGCGGCGCGCGAGTTCGAGAGCCTGCCGCAGCTCCAACTCTCCGGCCGCCCAGTCTTCGCCGGCCAGCGCGATCCGCCCCCGGAGCAGGCGGGCCTTCCCGACATACTTGAGGGACCCTGTCGCACGCGCGCCGTGGAGCGCCTTGTCCGCTTGCGAGCGCGCCTGGTCCGGCCGGCCCAGCGCCAGCAGGGCCTCCGCGAGGTAGGTCGCCAGGTGCATGGCCCAGCGCCAGCGGTGGGCCCCGAAGGCGGACTTCTCCACGCGGACGAGGCTGTCCTCGAGCACGGCCAGCGCCTTGTCGGTCTCGCCCAGGTGGAAGTGGTCGTAGGCGACATTGATGACGGCGCTCACCTCCACGTTCTGGTTCTTGATCCGGTGCCCGATCTCCTGGCTTTCGCGGTTGAGCTCGGCCGCGCGACGGAAGTCGCCCAGCTCCTGGTAGAGCCATCCCAGCGAGTTGGTCAGCCGCCCGACTACCCAGACCGACTCCCGGTCCCGCGCCTTGGTCAGTCCCTCGTTGATCGTGGCCAGTCCCTGCTCGTATTCCCCGAGCCCGACCAGGGCGAGACAGCGGAAGGACACCGCGATCAGCTCGGAGAAGCCGTCGTGGTTCTCTCGGGCCGTCTCCTCCGCCCGCCGGCAGAGCGGGATGGCCTTGCGGAATTCTCCCCGCCAGTCGGCATGGGCTCCGAGCCAGGTGAGGTCCTGCGCGATGGCGTCCTTGAAGCCGCGGGCCTCGCTGATGCGGAGCGACTCCTCGAGCTTCTCGTCCCCCTTCACGAGATCGCCTTCCACCTGATAAACGAGCCCGAGGTAAGACAGGCTCTTGGCCACGACCTCCTCGTCTCCGATCTCGCCGCCGATCCGGAGCGCCTCTTCGGCGCACGACTTGGTCAGCGGCGCATGCTCGGAGGAGAAAAACAGCCAGTGGGTGAGGGAGAGATCCACGAGGGCCTGGGCTTCGGCGAAGCGGTCGCCCGCCTCCCGAGCCATGGCGAGCATCCGATCGAGCTCGGCGAGGGAATCTGGCGGCCGGCTCATGAGCCGCCAGATCTGCCCGCGGCGTTGATAGATGTCCATGATCCGCCGCGGCGCCAGCGGTGGCGAGACGCGCGAGGCGACCTCGAGGGCCTTGGCGTAAGAGTCGAGCGCCGTCTGATTCGCGAATGCGTCCTTGGCGCGATCCCCCGTGCGGATCAGGTACTCGAAGGCCTTGGGCCAAGCCTCGCCGTTGACGAAGTGGTGGGCGAGCTCCTGATAATGGTCGGCCAGCCGATCCGGGTACAGCTCCTCGATGGCGCCGCCGACCGCCCGGTGCAGCTCCCTCCGGCGCTCTTTGAGAAGACTGCTGTAGGCCACGTCCTGGATCACCGCGTGCTTGAAGATGTACGCGGGCTCGGGCAGGAGCCCCTGCTCGTAGATGATCTCCAGCGCCTTCAATTCCTGGAGGAGCCCTTCGAGCTTCCCGGATAGCCCCGCGATGCGCTCCAGCAATCGCTGCAGGAACTGGCGGCCGATCACCGATGCGAGCTGCACGGCTCGCTTCCCGTCCTCCCCGAGGCGGTCGAGGCGCGCCATGATGATGCCTTGCATGGTTTCGGGCACGCTCACCTCGGCCATCCCCTTCACCATCCGGAGGCCGCCGTTCTCGCGTCTGAGAACGCCGAGATCGAGGAGCGTCTTCGTCACCTCCTCGACGAAGAGCGGCACGCCCTCGGCCTTGTCCAGGAGGGCGGCCTTCAGCTCCGCCGGGAATTGGTCCGTGCCCAGCACCAGGCCAGCCATGTCCAAGGCCTCGGCCGCCGAGAGCGTGTGCAGGGTGAGGGTCGTGTAGAAGCTGCGGCTCCCAAAGGGCGGGTTGTACCCGACCCGGTAGGTCATGACGACCATGATCGGCGCGCCCGCCACCGAGCCCATGAGCGCGTTGAGATACTCCTCCGTGCTGGCGTCGATCCAGTGAAGATCCTCGAACACGAACACGATGGGCCGAATGGATGCTCCCCGCAGGGCCATCGCGCGCATCGCGTCCAGCACGCCCTTCCGCCTGGCGGGAGCATCCATCCCGGCGACAGCCGGATCGCCCGGATCCACGGACAGCAGGTACCGCACGAACGGGATATACGCATCGAGCTGCCCCATGCGCCGCATGCCGTGCTCGGCCTTGGCGATGATCTCGGGCTCGCCGTCGAACTCGTCGATGCTGAAGTTCTCCCGGAGCTGGTCGAGGAGCGGCAGAAACGGGATGGACTGGCCGAAGGAGATGCACTGGCCCTCCAGCCATGTGACCGCCTCGCCCGCCTCGGCCAGCCGCCGGCGGAACTCGAGGAGCAGCCGTGACTTGCCGATACCGGCGTCGCCCGAGATGAAGACCGCTTGTCCCCGGCCGGCCTTGACCTGGCCGAAGCGCTCGAGCAGAGTGGCGACCTCGTGAACCCGGCCCACCAGTGGGGTGAGCCCGCGCTCCACGGATGCCTCGAAGCGCGACCGCCGCAACTTGGGCCGCAGCACCTCCCAGGCCCGGACCGGAGCGTGGCCCTTGACCGTCACCTCGCTCAGATCGAAGGTCTCGAAGAACGACGAGATCGCCCGGTGGGTCGCCTCGGTGACGACCACGCTCCCCGGCCGGGCGATCTGCTGCATCCGCGCCGCCAGGTTCGTCGTGTCGCCGACCGCCGTGTAGTCCATGCGCAGGTCGTCGCCGATCCGGCCCACCACCACGGGTCCGGTGTTGATCCCGATCCGCATCTGGAGCTCCGGCCCGCCCTGGGCCCTGAGCTCCTTCCCGTAGTTCTGGATCGCCCGCTGGATTCCGAGCGCGGCGTGGACCGCCCGCCGCGGCCCGTCTTCGTGGGCGATCGGGGCACCGAACAGCGCCATCACCCCGTCGCCCGTGTACTGGTTGACCGTGCCCTCGAAGCGGTGGACCTCGGCCGTGATCGCCTCGAAGCACCGGTCCATGATCCTGTGGACGTCCTCGGGGTCGAGCTTCTCGGCCAGCGGGGTGAAACCGGCCACGTCGGTGAAGAGCACCGTCACCTGCCGGCGCTCGCCCTCGAGAGCGGAGCGGCTGGTCAGGATCTTCTGAGCGAGGTGCTTGGGAGTGTAGGAAGGCAGCTTGGCCTGGAAGTCCGCGGCGACGGGCTGGGCCACCGGACGTGGAGCCGGCTCGCCTTCGACGGCCACGACGCGATGGCCACATTCGAGACAGAACTTGGCGCCCGGAGGCAGCTCGGTGCCGCACTGTGGGCATGCCGCCACGAGCCGCCGACCACACTCGAGACAAAACTTCGCCCGCTCGGGGTTGTCGTGCCGGCAGGCTGGACAGATCATGGCTGGAGCAGCCGGCGACCCTCGGCCCGCGCCAGGTCGAGCACTTCCCGCACCGGCAGCCCCTTGGCGCGCGCGATCCTGCGCACCTCCTCGAATTCAGGCGTCGCCGTGACCACGCGGCCGTCCAGGCGCGAGACCTTGAAGGCGATAGCGCCGTAGGCCGTGGTGAGCGTCACCATCTCCCGGGCAAGCCGTTCCCGGTGGTACGCCGTCCAGCGGACGCCGATGGTGGGCGACTCCTCGAAGAGTACGCGCGAGAGCTCCGTCACTTTATCGGGGATGCAGAGCGCCGTCAGCACCGTGCCCGGCCGGCTCTTCTTCATCAGCACCGGAGTCAGGTAGACGTCGAGGGCGCCCGAATCGAAGAGCCGCTCCATCACGGCTTCCCAGAGCTGCGGCTGCATGTCATCGACCGTGGTCTCGACCTGCATGATGGTCTCGCGGCCGCCGGAGTCGGCGGCGCGGCCCACGAAGACGCGGAGGACGTTTGGCGCCTCGAGGTCCATGTCGCCAGCCCCATAGCCGACCGCCTCGACGGTCATGGCGGGCATGGTCCCGGCCGAGGCCGCGAGCGTCGTGAGGATGGCCGCGCCCGTCGGCGTCACCAGCTCGCGCTTGACGCCCGTGTCCACCACCGGGAAGCCCTTGAGGAGTTCCGCCGTCCCGGGCCCGGGTATGGGAATCTTTCCGTGCGCGCCCGTCACGAAGCCACCACCCACCGGCAAGGCCGAGCAATGCACCGCCTCGATGCCGAGCAGGTGGAGGCCGATGCAGGCGCCCGTCACGTCCACGATGGCGTCGACGGCGCCTACATCGTGAAAGTGGACCTGGTCCACGGTGGTTCCATGGACGCGTGCCTCGGCCTCAGCCAGCCTCGTGAAGATGCGCGCGGCATTGGCCTTGACGGCGGCGTCGAGTCCGCTGGCCCCGATCAGCCCGAGGATGGACCCCAGGTGTCGGTCGGGATGCTCGTGGCGCCCATGAGGCTCGCCGTGCCCATGGCCCGGATCTCCATGCGTGTGATCGTGATCGTGCATGTGGACATCCACCTTGGTCGCCCGGAACACGCCCTTCATGACCTCGCGCCGCTCGAGGGTGAAGCCGGGCAGCCTGAGCTTGGCGAGCTAGTTGCGGAGCGCCTCGAAGGGCACGCCCGCATCCACGAGCGCGCCCATGACCATGTCACCCGCGGCCCCGCTCGGACAGTCGAAGTAGGCGAGGCGCATGGTCAGCGGACCTTGCTCGCGAGCTTGTTGATCTGATTGGCCTGGGCGGCGGCGCCGTAGCCATTGTCGATGTTGACCACGGAAACGCCCGGGGCGCACGAGTTGAGCATGGCGAGGAGCGCCGTCACGCCGCCGAAGGAGGCGCCGTAGCCGACGCTCGTGGGCACGGCGATGATCGGCCTGTCCACGAGGCCGCCGATCACACTCGGCAGCGCACCCTCCATTCCCGCCACCGCGATAATCGCGTTGGCCTCGTTGAGCCGGTCGAGATGCGGCACCAAACGGTGAAGACCCGCCACCCCGCAGTCGAAGACGCGCTCCACCCGGTTGCCCATGGTCTCCGCCGTCACCGCCGCCTCTTCGGCCACCGGCATGTCCGACGTGCCCGCGCTCACCACGACGATCAGTCCCAGCCCCTCTTGCCCCCGCGGCTTGACCACGACCACTCTCGCCTCCGCGTGCACCTCGACCGGCAGGCCGCAGGCTTCGAGGGCGGCGATGACGGCGGCATCGGCGCGGGTGGCGAGGATATTGTCGTGAGCCTCGGCCAGCTTGCGGACGATGGCGACGACCTGAGCGGGAGCCTTGCCCTGGCAGAACACTGCCTCGGGGACGCCGTGACGGAGGGAGCGATGGAGATCCACGCGCGCGAAGCGCAGGTCGTCGACGGGCAGGTCGCGCAGCCGGGCCAGCGCCTGCTCGGGCGCGAGCGCGCCCGCGGCGACCGCCTCGAGGAGCTGCTTTACCTTTTCGCGATCCACTTGAGCGCCTCGTTCGCGCTGCCGCTCCGGAATCCCTGAAGATCGAGGGTCACGTAGAGGTAGCCCAGCTCGCGGAACCGCCTGACCACCGCCTCGTGCCGGCCGTCTTCGAAGAGCCGCGCCATCTCCTCGGGCGGCAGCTCGAGCCGGGCCAGCTTGTCATGGTGCCGCACGCGGAACTGGCGGAAGCCCAGGCCCCGCACGAAGGCCTCGGCCGCGTCGATGAGCCGGAGCTTCTCAGGCGTGATGGTCTCGCCGTATTGAAAGCGCGAGGACAGGCATGCGAACGACGGCTTGTCCCAGGTGGGCAAGCCGAGATCGCGGGAAAGCGCGCGTATCTCGGCCTTCCACAGCTCGGCCTCGATCATGGGCGCCCGCACTCCCGCCGCCTGGGCCGCCTGCATCCCCGGACGGTGATCGCCCAGGTCGTCCATGTTCGCGCCGTAGACCATCTGCGCCCCGCCTTGCTCTCGCGCGAGGGGGCCGAGGCGCGCGAACAGCTCTTCCTTGCAGAAGTAGCAGCGGTTGGGCGAATTCAAGGCGTACCGGGGATTGTCCAATTCACGGGTCTGGACGATCCGGTGGGGAAGCCCGAGGAGGGCGGCGAGCCGGCGCGACTCCTCGAGCTCGGCCGCGGGATAGGTCTCGGAGTCCGCGGTCACGAGCACCGCCCGTTCCCCGACCGCGTCTTTGGCGGCGCGGGCGAGGAACGTGGAGTCCACGCCACCAGAGAACGCGACGAGGACGCTCCCCATCTCGCGGAGAATCCCCACGAGTCGTTCGTACTTCGTCTCGGGCGCGGGAGCAGACATGGCTAGCCGACCACGGAGCCGGCGAGACCGGCGAGGGGCGCCATGGGCCGCGCACCCACGTGCGATATGACTTCGGCGGCGGCCAGCGAGCCCAACCGCCCACAGGTGGCCAGGTCGTAGCCTCGACTCAGACCGTACAGCACACCGGAGGCATAGAGGTCGCCCGCCCCCGTCGTGTCGACCACGCCCCCCTTGACCGGATGGGCGTCGATCGTATGCGTCTCGCCGTTGCCCACCAGCACCGAGCCCTTGGCGCTGCGAGTCAGGGCGGCGATCTCGCAGTGGCCCAGCACCTGCCGCAAGGCCGCGTCGAAGCCGGAGACCTGGTAGAGCGCGCAGATCTCCGCCTCGTTGGCGAAGAGGATATCGACGTGGTGCTGGACCAGGTTGAGGAACGCGCTCCGATGCCGATCGACGCAGAAGGGATCGGACAGGGTGAGCGCCACCTTCCGTCCTGCCGCGTGCGCCAGGGTCGCGGCCGCCCGGAAAGCCTCCTGGGCGGCGGATGGATCGAAGAGATAGCCCTCGAGGTAGATGATCCTGGCCCGGGCGATCAGCCGCCCGCTGATGTCGGCCTTGCCAAGATGAACGGACGCCCCGAGAAAAGTGCCCATGGTCCTTTGGGCGTCGGGGGTGACGAGGATGAGGCAGCGCCCGGTGGCAGGTCCCTCCGTGGCGCTCGGAGTGTCGTAGAGCACGCCCGTCGAGCGCAGGTCGTGGCCGAAGACCTCCCCGAGCTGATCATCGCGGACCTTGCCCACGTATTGCGCCCGCCCGCCGAAGGAGGCCACGCCGACGATGGTATTGGCCGCTGATCCGCCGGAGATCTCCACGCCGGGACCGGTGGCCTCGTAGAGCTCGCGCGCCCGCGCCTCGTCGATCAGGCTCATCGTCCCCTTCACCAGCCCGAGACCGCTGACCATCTCGTCGGAGGCGTGGCTCAGCACGTCCACGAGCGCATTGCCGATGCCCAGGACGTCGACCTCGGCCGGGTCAGCCACGGCGGCGAGCTCCGGCCTTCGGCGGGAAGTGGCGGTCGAGGAGCAGGGCCAGCCTCTTGCGCGTTCGTGGCGGGAAAGCGCTCGGATCGGTGATGACCGCGCTTGTGAGCGCCTCCGGGCAGCCCTGCCCGCACGACTCGGGCACGAGCGGGATCACGCGGCGAAGCACTTCCTTGGCCGTCGAGACGTTCTTCATGAGGTTCGCCACCACCGCTTCGACGGTCACCGCGTCGTGCTCCTCGTGCCACACGTCGTAGTCCGTGACGAGGGCGAGGGTGGCATAGCACAGCTCGGCCTCGCGGGCGAGCTTGGCCTCGGGCATGTTCGTCATGCCGATCACCGAGACTCCCCACCGCCGGTAGATCTCGGACTCACCCTTGGTCGAGAACTGGGGGCCTTCGATGCAGATATAGGTCCCGCCCCTGTGCACCCGCGCGCCCACGTCCTTGCCCGCCTTGGCCAGCGCCGTTGCGACCCCCGCGCACACGGGGTGCGCCATGCTCACGTGCGCCACGATCCCGTCGCCGAAGAAGGTCCCGACACGGCGCTTGGTGTGATCGTAGAACTGGTCGGGCACCACGAGCTCCAGGGGGTGGATGTCTTCCTTCATGCTCCCGACCGCGCTGATGGACACGAGTGCGTGGGCCCCCAGCGCCTTCATCCCGTAGATATTCGCCCGGTAGTTGAGCTCGGAGGGCGTCATGCGGTGTCCCCGGCCATGGCGAGGCAGGAAGATCACCCGCCGCCCACCGAAGCGACCTGTGCAATACGCGTCCGAAGGATCGCCGAAGGGTGTCCTGACCTTGACCCAGCGGACATCCTCGAGACCGTCCATCTCATAGAGCCCGCTCCCGCCGATCACCCCCACCGCCGCCTCGCCCGATCCCCTCTCCCCTTTGGGGAGAGGGTAGGGTGAGGGGCGCGGAGGTGAGGGGCGCGGAGGTGAGGGGCGCGCCTGTTTCGCGCTCACGCCGCCTCCAGAACGCCACGCGTGCCGCACGCATCGGCCTCAGTCACGCGGACCTGAGCAAAGCCGCGGGCAACCGCGGTGGGGCTCTGGAACTCCACCTCGACGTAGTTGGCCGTCAGGCCCGCTCGCCTGCCGCGCGAGGTGGGCTCGAGCACAAGAGCGTCAACCGTACGTCCGACCAGCCGTTGCCTGAAGGCGAGGTTCTTCTCGATGCCGAGATCGCGCAACCGGCGACTCCGTTGTCGGATCAGGGGGGCCGGCACCCGGCCGTCCATCCCCGCGGTTTCGGTTCCCTTGCGATCCGAGTAGGCGAAGACATGGAGGTAGGTGAGCGGCAGCTCTCGCACGAGAGCCATGGTGGCCTCGAAGTCTCTGTCGGACTCTCCTGGATGGCCCACGATGATGTCGGCGCCCAGCCCGAGATCCGGGATGGCCGTGGCCAGCTTCTCCGCCAGCGCTCTGTACATCCGCGCATTGTAGGGCCGCCGCATGAGGCGGAGCACCCGATCGCTACCGCTCTGGAGCGGCAGGTGCTGATGAGCCACCACGGTGGGAAGGGAGGTGACGGCCTCCACGAGCTCGGGTGTGAAGTAGGCCGGCAGTATCGACGAAAGCCTGAGCCAGCGTAGCCCCTTGACGAGGGCGGCCTGGCCCACGAGGGCCGCGAGACTCGTCCTCGGATGGAGATCCCAACCATAGTGACCGATGTCCACGCCGGTCAGCGTCACCTCTCCGTAGCCGGACGCCACAAGGGCCTGGACCTGCTCGATCACGGCCTCCGGCGCCTGGCTTCTACTCCGGCCCCGCGCCGAGGGAACGATGCAGAAGGCGCAGCGGTGCTGGCAGCCGTCCTGAATCTTGACGAAGGCCCGCGAGCGTCCGCTCACGCTTCTCACCGGCACCGCGGGCATCTCACGGGCGTCCGCAATGGGGGCCACGTGCACTTCCGGCCGGTTCCTCGTCGTGAGAGAGGCCAGCAGCTCCGGCAGCCGGTATTTCTCCTGATTTCCCACGACGAGATCGACTCCGGCCATGCGGGCGAGGGTGTCGGGGTCGGTCTGGGCGAGGCAGCCGGTGACGACGACTCGCGCCTCGGGACTCGCGCGGAGGATTCGGCGTATGACCTGTCGATCGGAAAAATCGGCCCGGCTCGTCACCGTGCAGGTGTTGACGACGTAGACCTGCGCCGCCTCACCCGGCTCGACGGCGCGATAGCCCGCCTGCTCCACGAGGGCTCGCATCTCCTGCGACTCGACCTGATTCAGGCGGCAGCCGAGAGTGGCGAAGGCGACGGTGGGGCCGCTCATACGGGCACCGCCTCCTTGAGCTGGCCGCAGGCAGCGCCGATGTCCTCGCCCTTGCTCCAGCGAATCGTGGTCCGGATCCCCTCTTCGAGGAGCAGCGACTGAAAGGCCAGGATGCGCTGGAGGGGCGGGCGCTGGAAGCCCGAGCCGTCCCAGTCGTTGAAGGGGATGAGATTGACCTTGGATCGAATGCCCTTGAGGAGCCGCACCAGACGTCTCGCGTCTTCGGCCGAGTCGTTGACGCGGTCGAGCAGCACGTACTCGAAGGTGATGCGCTGGCGGAACGCCACGGGAAAACCGCGACAGGCCTCGAGCAGCTCCTCGATGGCGAAGCCCTTGTTGACCGGCATGATCCGGTCGCGGATCTGATTGCTCGTGGCGTGGAGCGAAATGGCCAGATTGACCTTGAGGCTCTCTTTGGCGAGGCGCTCGATGCCGCTCACGAGGCCCACCGTGGACACCGTGATGCGCCGCGGCGAGAACCCGAAGGCCTTCGGATCGGTGAGTATGCGCAGCGAGGTAACCGTCGCCGCGTAGTTGGCGAGCGGCTCGCCCATGCCCATATAGACGATATGGGTGATGCGCGCGCCCCCTTCGAGTGTGCGGCGGGCCGCCAGAACCTGTCCCACGATCTCGCCGGCGGTCAGATTACGCTCGAGCCCCATGGTACCCGTGAAGCAAAAGGCGCAACCGAAGCCACAGCCGACCTGGGTCGACACGCAGAGCGTGAGCCGATCGTCGTCGGGCATGAGCACCGACTGGATCCGGGCGCCGTCCCGGAGCCTCACCACGAGCTTCTGGCTGCCGTCCTGCGAGGGTGTCCTGCGTTCGACCTCGGGCAGTCCCACCTCGGCGCGCTCGCCGAGGATCGCCCGGAGCGGCAGCGGCAGGTCGGACATGGCCGCGATCTCGGTGGCGTCCTTGGCGTAGAGCCACGAGGCGATCTGGCGTCCCCGGTAGCGCGGCGCGCCCAGGGACTCCGACAGGTCTTCGAGTTCCGCCGGCGTGAAATCGAGCAGATTCAATCGAGACATCGCCGAAGAAGGATAACACAGGACCCGAGGGCGAAAACCGCGGGAGGGCGCGACTCTCGACTGGACGAAGGCCCAATGGAAAGGCAGCCAGACGGGTGTTACCGTGTCAGCAATGCCCGCAGATCACGTAGCCCACCGGACCTTTTCATAGAATCAACCAAGCGGAGACAGGACACATGCGTGCACGACAGTTGGTCAGGCTTATCCGGTGGACGGCTGGTGTGGGTGCCGTGGCGCTCCTTCCCGCGGCCTCCCTCGCCCAGACGCCGAGCCCGCCGCCCAGTGGCTCGAATGTCGTACTCAGCGGTGGCCAGGAAGTGCCTCCTGCGAGCTCCAGCGCGACGGGCAGCGGTACGATAACGGTTCTCATGGACCGGTCGGTCAGCGGCTCGGTGACTACGACCGGGATAGCCGGGACGGCGGCTCACATTCACTTGGCGGCGCCGGGTCGGAACGGGCCCGTGATCGTTCCCCTGAACAAGACGGGCGACAATGTGTGGTCCGTCCCGCCGGGCATCAGGCTCAATGACGCCCAGTACGAAGCCTTCAAGCTCGGGAACCTCTACGTCAACGTGCACAGCGCCAACAATCCGGCGGGAGAGATCCGCG
>WNGF01016425.1_pt1 | contig 11526 bp, 13 predicted proteins | sample 5400641 | NCBI WGS metagenome assembly WNGF01 (sample SAMN13153371, study PRJNA577476) | soil metagenome | isolation source: 80 cm soil or saprolite under grassland replicate 2 | place: USA:California | collected 2016-06-15 | reverse complement strand
GTCGTATTGCTCCTCGCGGACGAGATCGTGGAAGACCATGAAGTTCGCGAGCAGGATCTCGTCCATACGCCGGATCGCCTGGAAGCAGTGCAGGTCGTGCTCGGCGGACTCGCTCTCGATGTGGCGCGATTCGTTGGCGAGAAACGCGCTCGCTGGATGGATCTGCTCGCCGCGCGCCTCGAGCACCGCCGTCACGGGGTGCTGGGCCAGCCAGTCGATCTCGAGGTCGGGATGGAGCTTGCGCAGCTCGTCTGCGATCGCCGCGTCGCGCTGCGCGTGGCCGAGCCCGATCGGGGAGGAGATGTAGAGGGCGCGCTTGCGGCGGGACTTGCCGCGGACCCAGCGGCGCGGCGGCGGCGTGGGCTTGATGAAGTCGCGCAGGAGCAGGTTCACCTTGACCGGATCGCGGGCGTGCGGGCCGTGCCCCGAGCCCTCGAGCAGGACGAGCTCGCCGCCGGTCGCCTCGGCGAGGGCGACCCCGCGGCCAGGGCCCGTGATCGCGTCGTCCGTGCCCTGGATCACGAGCACCGGGCAGCGGACGCGCCGGCACAACTCGCGGGCGGTTTCCGCGTCCAGCCATTCCCTGAGCTGCGTCGCGACGAGCGTCTCCGCCGTCGTCTCGAGCCCCCAGCCGACGCAGTCCTCGATCGGCTTCGTCGAGTGCGGCTCCGTGAACATCTGCGAGAAGAAGAACTCGAGGAAGCCGCGGTAGTCGCGGAGCCAGTAGTAGCGGTTGTACTTCGCCCAGCCCTCGTCGGTATCGAGCTCCTCGTCCCACGGGTAGAGCTGGCGTTCTGCAACCGGCTCGCCGAACGGCACGGAGGGGCAGATGAAGACGGCCCCGCCGACCCGTTCCGGCTGCTCGGCCGCGAGAAGGAGCGCGCGTTGCGCACCGAGCGAGAGCGAGACGAGCACCGCGCGCTCCGTCCCGGTCGCATCCATGACTGCGAGAGCATCGGCGGCGAACTCGCCCTCCTCATAACCGCTCGCCGGTCGATCGGAGCGGCCGCTACCGCGCCCGTCGAATGTGAACACGCGGCAGTGCCGGGCGAGGTACGGGATCTGCATCTTCCAGTGGCGCGAATGGATGATCGACCACGTCGGCAGGAGGAAGACGGTCGGCTCGCCCGAGCCGTAGATCTCGTAGTAGAGCTTGACGCTTTCGCGCTCGACGTAGCCGGACTCGTCCGGGTAGCGGCCCCGCGTCTGCTCGGGCGCGGTCGGGCGCGCCAGTTCAATCGTCATTACGTCCTCCTCTCGAGCCAGGCGTCGATCCAGTCGAGGAGCTCCTGGTGTCCCGTGTCGATCCCCGAGAGCCGCTCGAGGATGATCCCCTCGTTGAACGTGTACACGAGCGTGACCAGCGCCTCTAGCGGCAGCTCGAGCCCGAGTTGCTCGCGGACGGGAGCGAAGGCCTCGCTGAGGACGGCACGCCACTCCGCGTGCACCCGTGTGAGGAGCTCCTGGAGCTCAGGCCGGTTCCAGGCGAGTGCCTGCAGCTCGAACCAGATCTTCTGGTACGGACGATCCTCCTCGAGGTAGGCCATCGCCGCCCGCCACTTCTCGAGGAACGGCGCCTCCGCCGCGTACATCTGCCGCTGCCGCTCGACCAGCCGCTCGGTGAAGCGCTCGAGCACGCGCACCAGCAGCTGCTCCACCGACCCGAAGTAATAGTGGACGAGGCCATGGTTCGCCCCGGCCTCGTCGGCCACCCGCCGCGTCGTGACGCCCGATGCGCCGACGTCGACGAGCAGGCGCTCGGCGGCGTCGAGGAGGGCCTGCTCGGTCTCGTATCCGGGGCGAACGGCGACCTTAGACATTCGACTTATGCATTTGACTAAATCAGCCCGGCGATGTCAAGACCTCTTGCGGGACGGCGTGGCGCGGCCCCGAGATGCCCGGCGCGATCTGCTACGCCAGTTACGAAGCCCGATGAGTGGCCGGCGCGGTAGTTCGACGGCGACCTCGGGATTGAGGATGTGCTGTGGCGTCTCGCAGTTGCTCGCGCTGGCTCGAGCCTTCTCGGGCTGGCTGGGTGAGGGTTAACACGCGGGTGTTGACCCAGCGCCGCCGGCGGCAGACCAGTTCCCTCGACATACGCCGGTTTACAGGCATTTAGTGATGGGCCGGGCAGGAATCGAACCTGCGACCTTGGGATTAAAAGTCCCCTGCTCTACCAGCTGAGCTACCGGCCCGCACCGCTATTGAAGCGAACGAGCGGGCTCACGGGCGAACCATGGGTTCCCTCGTGTCCTCAAAGTCCCCCGCTCTACCAGCTGAGCTACCGACCCCGCGGTCGAGTATAGGTACGCTCGCGCGGTGGTCAGGGTCGAGCTCACGGTCGAGATCGCGTGCCCTGCCGCCGAGGTTTTCGAGTACCTGACGGACGTCGAGAAGCTCCCCGAGTGGCAGGCGAGCGCGCTCGAATCGCGTACCGACGGGTCGTTCGAGAAGGGCAGCCGGATCACCGAGCGGCGCAGACTCTTCGGCCGCGAGGTCGAGACCGTGCTCGAGGTGGCCGCCTACGAGCCGCCCGAGCGGCTGACGCTGTGCTCGCTGAACGGACCCGTTCGGTTCACGGTCGACCACCGGCTCGAAGAGGCCGGTGGGGCGAGGCGGTTGCACTTCGCCGGCGAGGCGAAGCCGGGCGGAGTGCTGCGCTTTGCCGGCCCGCTCGTTGAGCACAAGGCGCGAGAGGACTTCCGGAGCGACTTCGACCGGCTGAAGGAAACCCTGGAGGCTCGAGGCTAGCGAATGCCGCCGGCGGCCGATCGGGTCGAGAGGGTCACCTGCAACCGTGGGCGGAAGTGCACGCCCGTGACCGTGTCGCCTCCCCGGGCCGGGCCAACAACCACCGGCGACCGCAAACGGGACGGCAGCGCCGCCCGGGCCTCAACGTCCAGCTCGAATTCGCCCGATCGCAGCGGCTCCAAGGAGAAAGAAGCTCGGACACGGCTCTTCCCCGGGAGGCGGAGCCGTCTCGAATCCGGCCCCCGGACCCTGAACTCATCGCGCCTATAGTCGCGAGCAAGAGCGCATTCCCAATTCCTCTGTCCCCAGTGTTGCGCATCGTCGCAACGACCCTGACCGGATGGCCAAGTCGCACGCGGCGTGGCAGAGCGCGGGCACGAAGAGTTATCCGCGCCGGGGAGTACGGCGAGTAGCGGATGCCGCTGTCCACGAAGAACCGGAGGCTTTTGATCCGGACACCCTTCGTCTGCTCGAGGCCGAATTCCAGCTCGTTGAGGCCCGGCTTGACTCCCGCATATGGAATGTAGCTGTCGAACGTGAGCGTCCAGCTGCGCGAAGACGCTTCTCGAATTCGATGGCCGGCGACGAGGCCGAGGCTGTCGGAGCTGATCCAGAGCTTCCCTCCCCTGCGTGAGACCTTGAAGATGATCTGCGCGGAAGTTCGGGGGTCGATGACGCGCCCGTAGCGGCGCCGACGGACGCCCTGCCGCCGCTCGTCTTCGGCGAGAAGACGATCCTGAAGTGAAGGTGGATCAGGTACCAGGTCTGGGGTCCTTGCCGCGCCGTGTTCGGCAAGAGGTACCGACCGGAGACGCCTCGGCGCTCGTAGCCCAGAGTGACCCGTATACGAGCCCACACCGTCTCACGTGTCCGGGTTCCGGCAATCTGGTCGCCTCGTCTCTTCTATCCCACGAGAGGGCTATCCTTCGCCGGACGCCCCCGTCGACTAGCGGCCTAGGTCACGGCCCTTTCAAGGCCGTAGCACGGGTTCGAATCCCGTCGGGGGCATCGCCGCCGGAAGTCCGCCCGCTTCGCGGGCATGACGACTCCGCCGGCTCTTCTCCTTCGAACATCTTCACGAGCCGCAGCCGCACATGGTCCGCCTCCGCTACGCGGAGGCATGACGACTTCGATCGATTTCTCCTCTAGCGACGTGCCTGCCTGAGCCGACGCCGGCAACGCCGCCGTCGGCGGCCAGCCGGTATCAGGGGCAGAGCCCGCGCGACGGGAGATGTTGCAGAATTGGCACGAGTCTCACTTGACAGCCATCGGTGTCCGACACCGTTTGCCCTTGACAGCCATCGGTGTCCAACACCGTTTGCCCGGCCGCTAGTCGTCTTCCCCGTCGCTCTCAGGAAGCTCGATTCGGCGGAGGACTTCGCGATTCGGGCCGTAGAGGATTCCGGTGCGAGACATCGAGCGAGGGCTTCTACGAAACGTGAGCCGCTGCAGGCTGGCGATAATTTCGTCAACGGCTTGATCGCGTAACCGCCCAAAGACGTAGACGGCGAGGACCACGGCAGCCGTGGAGATGCTGCCGGTGATGCTCCGCTCCTCGACCGGCGGCTCCAACCCTCGCACGGTGGCCGGCCTCCTCGAGATCGCCGACGATCCTTTCATATGCCGCGCGGTTCAGCTCTAGCTCCATCGGGCTCGGTGTGATGACGATGTCAGCCATGCTCGGGTTGCACACGCTACGCGGGCAGTCGGTCACTACGGTCTAAGTGCAGGATCGAATCGAGCCCACGCCGGCGTTCGCGCGCCGGATGAATGCAATCCGCCGCGCCTCATAGACTCGCTTCGGTGGCGGGGAGGACGCAGGAGGCGCTGTACGCGGAGATCGACCTCGACCTTTCGTGGTCCGAAGACGCCCTGCCCCAGGTCGAGCGCACCAAGCACGTCCACAGCCTCCATCCCTACCTCGGGAAGTTCATTCCACAGCTCGTGGAGGTCTTCCTGCGCCGGCACTTCCGACCCGGCCAGTGCGTCTACGACCCCTTCGTCGGTTCGGGGACGACGCTCGTTGAGGCAAACGCCTTCGGTGCCGCCGGCGTCGGCTGCGACATCTCGGCGTTCAACTGCCTCCTCACGCGCGTGAAGACAACCGCCTACTCGCTCGGAACCCTCGAGCTTGGTCTGAGAGGGGTCCTAGAACAGTCGCGGCAGACGTCAGAGGTAGTAAGCACAGAAGACGCGAGCGACTGGTTGCGGGCGTGGTACTCCGGCCGCGCCCTCAGCGAGCTGTTGGCTTACCACTGCGTAGCGTCGGAGTCACTCGACGACCCCGGGTGGGACGTGGCGAGGGTGATCCTCTCGCGGGCCGCTCGATCCGCGCGCCGCACGACGCATTTCGACCTCGACTTCCCTCGCCAGCCGATAACCGAGCCGTACTGGTGCCACAAGCACAAACGCGAGTGCCGCCCAGTCGATGAAGCGATGAAGTTTCTCCGCCGCTACACAGGCGACACGGTTCGCCGCATTCGGGAGTACGCAGGGGTGCAGTCAGACCAGCCAGTCGAAGTGATTCACGGCGACGCTCGCGTTGCTGACCTGCCACTCGAGCCGAGCGGCATCATCACCTCACCGCCATACCCCGGTCTGATCGACTACCACGAGCAACACCGCTACTCGTACGAGCTGCTCGGGCTGAAGGATCGGCGCAAGGAAGAGATCGGCCCTGCCTCGCGCGGCCATTCGCGACAAGCTGTGCGCGGCTACGTCCGGGACATGATCGCGGTCTTCGCCAACGCGCACCGGCAGCTCCCCACTGGCGCCCCGGCGATCATCGTCGTGAACGACTCGAGAGACCTGTATCCGGAGATCCTCGAGGAATCAGGGCTCCGCTTGGAGGAGAAGCTGACCCGCCACGTCAACCGGCGTACGGGGCGGCGCGCGGGGGAGTTCTTCGAGAACGTGCTCGTCTGCGCGACCGCTTAGACATGAACACTGAGACACGGGCTCAGGTCCGAGCCCTGATCTCCGAGTTCATGGAGAAGTGGATCGCCGACTCGATCCCGGCGATGGAGTTGGAGCGGATCGCGCGAGAAGGCGTATCGCTGAACGGGCTCCTCACGCCGTTTCACGACGCGCTCGTCCCGGGATCACTCTCCTTGGCGAGCGGAGCTTCTCGACGCGCCTAGGTAACCTCCACGAGAAGATCGCGGCAGTCATCGCTGCGGAAGTCCATGCTGAGGTACGTCAACCGCACGACTTGTCGGGCGCAATCCCGGTGCTTTCGCGCGAGTTCATCACCCAGCGAGTCAGCGCGCTGGAGCGCAGAGAGGCTGACCCGGACGCGAGCTACGAACGCGAGCAGATCTTCGGTCACTTCGGCAACGAAGTGAACGCCGCAACGAGGATCGACCTCTACATCAGGACACATGCCGGCGAGGAGCACTACTTCGAGATCAGGAGTGCGAAGCCCAACAAGGGTCAGTGCATCGAGATGAAGCAGCGGCTTCTTACGGCGCTGGCGATTCGACGGCAGGATTCGACGCATACATGGTGGGGCGTCCCCTACAACCCCTATGGGAGAGGCGATTACCGCTGGGTGTACCCGCTCGCCTTCTTTGATTTCGAGCATGAAGTGCTGCTCGGCCAGCCGTTCTGGGACTTCGTGGGTAATGCTGGGGCGTATGAGGAGCTACTCGTGGTCTACCGCGAAGTCGGCGATAAGTTTGCGGACCGGCTTCGGGAACTCCGCGAGCAGCTAATCATCTAGAGGCTCTGTCCCCGTCCGCTCTCCGCGTAAAGCGAGAGTTAGCCCCGTCGTCCGGTCCGGGTCCTACCCTTGCGGCATAGACCCGGAGGTGGACGCATGGCCGCCACGAGCGAAGCCGAAGAGCTGCTGCTGATCGAGGAGGCGGACGCCTGGTTCGAGTACCTGGAAACCACGCGCTCTCAGTCCGAGGTGCGCTACCAGGAAGTCGAGCCCTGGGCTTGGGCCCGCCTCTTGCAGCGTCTACGCGCCGTCAGGGCGCGGATGGCGAACCTGCGGCCTGCGGCGGCGGCGTGAGCGCCGATTTTAAGCGCCTCCGCGTGGCCGTAACGAGCCGAAATCGCCCCTTTCGCCGACGCCGGTCCGGAACAAAAACGGCACGCTCCGGCGCGAGCGCCTTCCTCATGGTTGAGCCGGTGTAAACATAAAATCCCTGCTCAGAGGGGGAAGATTTGCTAAGCCCGGATAACGGGTGGAAGACCCTGAGCCTGCCTTTACAAGCAGGAGGTCGCTGGTTCGAGCCCGGCACCGCCCATTCGGCGTCTGCGGGCGGTGGACGCGCCTCCTCGGCGTCGCGCCGAAGGCGTCGACAGGGGCGGCGCAATCCAGAAGGCTTGCTCTGTCGCTCAGCTCCTTGGGGGGAGAAGGAGGGACGGCCTGATGAAGCGCAAAGCTGCGGGACTCCTGCTCGCCAGCCTCTTCGCCTTGGCCGCGGCAAGCCCGGTGCTCGACGATCAGCGGCCCGGCCAGCTGGGCTACGAGGGCCAACCGGGCAACCAAGGTGGCGGAGGAGGTCAGCCCCCGGGGCTCCACGGTTACGAGGGCCAGCCGGGGAACCAGGGCGGCCACTGGCGCCCAGCCTCTCACGGGCAGGTCTCGGCGCTCAGCCGGGGCTGCCCGCACTTCTATCTGGCATGCCTGCGCGCCGGCGTCTGGCCGGCGTCCTCACAGAACCCGAACATTTGACGCGCAAGGTCGCGCGCGCGGGCGCATCTTTTCTTCGGGCGAGGGCGACTACTTCGAGGACGTAGTCGCCCCCAGCCCGCAACCAAGCTCGCCCGGCCTGGCGGAGGCTGCTCGCCTCCGGCAGAGGGGTACCGCAAGAGACGGCGTGTCAGGGCCCGAGGACCGACCCCTAGCCTCCGCAGTGCCGGACGTCCCAGTAGGGTAACCGCGGCAGGGCCTTCTAGGAAGGGCCGTGCCCATTGACAGCTGTCGCGGCGTCACCGATCCTTTGTGTGGAGCGGCCCGCCGCCCGGGGTCCGTTTCCGGGGATATGGGGACATCGGTCACCAACGCGGCGGGAGCCACAGAGCAGGAGCACGACGGGTTCGTCGAAGGCTCCGGAACTGTCTGTGTGGTATGCGGCCGTCCACTGGCGAGCGTGCTCGAGCAGCTCGGCTCGCTCCGGTGCCACGACTGCCGCGACGGGGAGGGCACCGACCCTCTTGGAGGAGCCGCTTCCCGCCGATAAGAACGCCGTGGAAGCGGCGGAGCGAACCTGGCGTCCTCTCGGCGAGCTGCTCGTCGAGAAGGGGCTCCTGACCAAGGAAGAGCTCGAGCACGCGCTGGCCGTGCAGAAGGAGACCGGCGGCCTGCTCGGCGCGATCCTCGTCGAGCGCGGGTTCGTCTCCGGGCCGGCGCTGGCGATCGCGCTCGCCCGGCAGTACGGAGTCGAGCTCGCCACAGAGGGCGGCTTCGGCACGGATCTCTGGGCCGAGATCGACCGTCGCCATCGCGCCGGGAGGAGCGTCGGCGGCGAGGACAACGTCGTCGAGCTCGAGGCGGCCAAGCCCAGCGCCCTCGAGGCGGTTCCGGACCCCGAGCCGAGGCTCGAGCAGCTTCAGGCGGAGAACCGCCGGCTCCAGGAGGAGATCGAGCGGCTTCGCGTCGAGTTCACCAAGCTGCGGGTGGTCGAGGGACCGGCGCAGCCTTCGCACGCGCTCTTCGTGCCGACTCCGACGGGGTACCTGCTGCTGGAGCGGGAGGGCCCGCCGCCCGCGCCGGGCGACGAGCTCGAGGTCGCCGAGGCGCGAGGCCGCCTGGTCGTGACGAAGGTCGGCCGCGCTCCGCTTCCGGGCGAGCGCCGGCCCTGTGCGTTCCTGAACCGGCTGCGCTAGCCTCGCTCGGCCGGCGTAGTCCGTCCGCCCCCAAGCGGCTCAGTCGCCACTTTCGGGATAGCCAAGGGATGTCACTAAGCTCACATACTTGGACGTGAAGGCATCGGATCTGTTTGCTCGTGAGGAGATCGAGCGGGCACGCGCTTACCACCGGCCGCTCTACCGGGCACTCGCCGCCGACCTTCTCCTCGAGCTCGGCGTGCTGCTCGCGATCGTCTTCGGGCCGCCCGGGGACTGGCTCTTCGGCGCGACCGGCGGGCCCTGGTGGGCGCGGGCGATCGAGCTCGCGGCGCTGGTCGCCGGAGTCGGGACGCTCGTGCGGCTCCCGCTCTCGGCCTGGCGCGGCTGGCTCTACGAGCGGCGGTGGGGCTTCTCGACGCAGACGCTCCGCGGCTGGCTCTGGGACCGGGTGAAGGGACTCGTCGTGGGGGTCGCTCTGAGCGGGCTCGGGCTCGTCGCGCTCGTCTGGTCGGCCCGCGCGTGGCCGGCGTGGTGGCCGGCCGTCGCCGCGCCGGGCGCCGCGGCGCTCACGCTCGTGCTGAGCCTGCTCGCGCCGCTCCTCTTCGAACGGCTCTTCAACCGCTTCTGGCCGCTGCCGGAGCCCTCACTGGCGCAGGAGCTGCGCCAGCTCTCCGAGCGGGCGGGCGTGCCCGTTCGGACGATGCTCGTCACCGACGCGAGCAGGCGGACGCGCAAGCACAACGCCTACGTCTCGGGGCTCGGGCCGACGCGCCGCCTCGTTGTCTTCGACACGCTGCTCGACGACGCGCCGCCCGGAGAGCTGCGCGGGGTCGTCGCGCACGAGCTCGGGCACCGGCGTCACCGGCACGTCGCGGCCGGGACGCTCCTGGGCATGGCCGGCGCGGCCGCGGCCGTGTTGATCCTGCGGGGTGTGCTCTGGTGGGACGGCCTGGTCGCCGCCGCGGGCGCCGCGGGGCCGAGAGACCCGCGCATCGTTCCGCTCGTTCTGCTCCTCTTCTGGCTGCTGGGCCTCGTGGCGCTGCCCTTCGAGACTCGGCTCTCGCGCCGCTGGGAGCGCGTCGCCGATCGGTTCGCGCTCCAGCTGACCGGCGACGGCGAGGCGCTCGAGGCGATGTACCGGCGCCTCGCGCTGGCGAACCTGGCCGACCTCGACCCGCCGCCGCTCCTCTACGAGCTCCTCTTCACGCACCCGACCCCGCCGGAGCGGGTCGCGGCGGCACGCCTATCATCGGATGCGAGATGAGCCAGCAGACGGTTGGCGTCGCGCGGCCCCTGCCGACGTTCGCGGCGACTGAGAGTGCGCGGCTCGTGCGCCGCGCGAGGCTGCTCGCGCGGGGTGGAAACGCCTGGCACGTCGTCGAGTTCGCGATCGCACTCGGCGCGGGGATCGCGGCGGGCTCGATCGCGCTCGTGGGCTTCGGGATCGACTCGCTGATCGAGGCTGCGGCCGGCTTCGTGATCCTCTGGCGCTTCGCCCCCAGCCGCGTCCACTCGGACTCCGCGGAGCGGAGGGCGCAACAGCTGGTCGCCGCGAGCTTCTTCGCGCTCGCCCTCTACGTCGGCGTGGAGGCGGTGCGGACGCTGGCCGCCGGAGACCACCCCGCGGCGAGCTGGGTTGGGATCGGCCTCGCCGCCTTCACCGCTCCCACGATGCCGCTGCTCGCGGGTGCGAAGCGGCGGGTCGGAGAGCAGCTCGGCTCCGCCGCGACGGTCAAGGAGGGGGCGCAGAACCTGGTTTGCGCGTACCTGTCCGTCGCGCTGCTGGCGGGGCTCCTCGCCAACGCGCTGGCGGACTGGTGGTGGGCGGATCCGGCCGCCGCCCTAGTGATCGCCGGCGTCGCCGCGCGCGAAGGGGTCCAGAGCTGGCGCGGCGAAGGCTGCTGCGATGCCTGCTGAGCCGCACGCTCAAGCAGGCCACGGGCACGCGGGGGACGAGACCACCACACGCCGGCTCGCCCTTGCGCTCGGGCTGATCCTCGCCCTGATGGCCGGCGAGGTCGTCTTCGGCGCGATCGCCGGCTCGCTGGCGCTGCTCGCGGACGCGGGGCACATGCTCACCGATGCGGCCGCGCTGGCGCTCGCGCTCGGGGCCGCCGCCTTCGCGGGCCGGCCGGCGCGCGGGCGGTGGACGTTCGGCTTCCGGCGGCTCGAGATCCTGGCCGCACACGTGAACGGGATCACGCTGCTCGTGATCGGCGTCGTGATCGTCTACACCGCGGTGCGGCGCCTCGTCGAGCCGCCGGACGTGCGAGGCGGGCTCGTGCTCGTCGTGGCGCTCGGGGGGATCGCGGTCAACCTGGTCGCCACAGCGCTGCTCGCCCGCCCGAGCCGTGAGAGCCTCAACGTCCGCGGCGCCTTCCTCCACCTTGCCACCGATCTCGCGGCCTTCGCGGGGACGGCGCTGGCGGGTGGCCTCGTGCTCGCGACCGGCTGGGACCGCTTCGATCCGATCGCGAGCCTCGTCGTAGCGGCGCTGATCTTCTGGTCGAGCTGGCTGCTGCTGCGCGAGTCGACGCGGATCCTGCTCGAGGTCTCGCCGGTCGAGGCCGAGCCGCGGGAGGTGGCCGAGGCGATGCTGGCGCTGCCGCACGTGGTCGAGGTGCACGACCTGCACGTCTGGACCGTGGGAAGCGGCTTCCCGTCGCTCTCCGCGCACGTGCTGGTCGAGCCCGGCGCCGACTGCCACGGGATCCGGGTGCAGCTCGCCTCCCTCCTCGCCAACCGGTTCAGGCTGGGGCACTCGACCCTCCAGGTCGAGCACGCGTCGCCCACGGTTCTCGAGGGCGAGCGGCTCCCGCTCGTCTCTCAGCCGCCGCGCTAGCTGGACTAACCACACACCTTCGAGACGGCTGATCGCGTCCGGGCCTCCGGCGAGCCTTGTGGTCGACCAAGACCCAGCTCGCGAAGGAGGCCCGGATGCATGATCGAGTGTGCCCGCCCCGGCGGATGCGGTTC
>WNGF01011928.1_pt1 | contig 11527 bp, 21 predicted proteins | sample 5400641 | NCBI WGS metagenome assembly WNGF01 (sample SAMN13153371, study PRJNA577476) | soil metagenome | isolation source: 80 cm soil or saprolite under grassland replicate 2 | place: USA:California | collected 2016-06-15 | reverse complement strand
AGTCGCTCAACCACTTGCCGCCGGTCGCCTGGTTAACGAGATAAAACCACGGCGCGCCAATCAGCAAAAAAATCGGGATTCCGAGCGGCAACTTGGCATCGACGATCATGCGCCAATCCCTTCGCGCGAGCATGAGCGCAACAAATATCAGCCCCGGCAGAACGACACCGATGAGACCCTTGGTTAACGTGGCCAGCGCCATAAAGACGTAGGCAAGAAGAATTTCGTAAGGATTCCCCTTGCGGAGCAATAGAGAGCGCGCGCCGAAGTAGATCGACAGCGCGAAGAAGCAGCAAAAGACCATGTCGACATGCGCCCAGCGAGACTCCCAGATAACGCGCAAGCAAGTGGTGAGTACCAGAGCGGCGAGCAAGCCGACGCGAGCGGTGAAAAAATCCCGCCCGATGAAATAAGTCGCTAAGATAAAGCCAACGCCACCCAGCGCCGCCGGCAAACGCACGGTCCATTCGCTCACGCCGCCGGCGATCTTGCTCGCGATCAGCGCCAGCCAAAAATACAAAATTGGTTTGTCCGTGTAGAGATCACCATTGATGGTGGGCACGATCCATTCGCCCTTAAGAAACATGACACGGACAATTTCGCCGTAACGCGGCTCCACTGGCGCCCAAAAATCCCGCGCGCCGAGAAACGGAAAAAACAGCACTCCCGCCAGAAGGCAGAGATACAACGGATACCGGTAGCGAGTGTCCAAGTTAGGAAACGATGAGGCAAGAAACATCTAGGATGAAATTGACTTCGACGATTTCCATATTTTTCTTGATCCTAAAACAGCCACTATGCGGAATATCAGCGGGGGAAGAAAGAGCATCTGCGCAATCGGGATAAGGCCTATACTGAGCCCCGGCAACATCGGCATTTTCTCGGCGTACTCCCATCGCCTCAATATGTGCACACCCCACCACTCGACCATCACGGCTATGAAAAACCCGGTAGTAAGCATTACAAGATAACCGGAAACAACCGGCTGCTGAAAATTTCCATCCCAACATAGAGCGGCTTGGACCAGTTCCCACAGATAATTCACTGCGACGCCGACTATAAATACCAATACCAGCGTTTCCCATCGCCATCGGCGCCGCTTCTCAACACTTATTCTGCTAACCTCATCCATGACAATTACTCGGCATCTTCTCTCGGCTGTTACCTCTCTAAAACGGCTTCATCCAAGTTCAATCCGCGGCTTCATCCTCCTCGCTCTTGCCTCGGCCCTCCTCAATCGCCTCCCATCCTTCTCTGACGAGGAAGTACACCATCCCTAGAGCGGCTACGGGATCCGCCCACCACCAGCCGAAAAGAGCATTCGCTCCAAGACCTACAAGTAGAGTGAGAGAAAGATAAGAACAGGCCAGAGTTTCCAAAGCATCTGCCCTTAAAGCGCGGCTATTAATCTCAGCCGCGATCCTCTTCTTATACATAGCCAACCACGGCATCACGATCAGGGAAACGATCGCTAAGACAATGCCAATGATGCTTTCATCGGGATGTTCGTGCAAAAAAAGTTTCTTCGCAGATTCATAGGTCACGTACAAAGCCAGTACCAGGAACGTGACTCCCAAAAAAAGATAGCCTTTTTCTCCGCAGCTTCCTCTTCCTCATCGTTGCTGAACCCATGTTTGCGCAACCTCCAGATCAAAAAAGATAGCCTTTTTCTCCGCAGCTTCCTCTTCCTCATCGTTGCTGAACCCATGTTTGCGCAACCTCCAGATCAAAACCAAACCCGAAGCCACCTCGATATAGCTATCCAGGCCAAATCCTATTAAAGCGATAGAGCCAGCATAGACCCCCGCTGCAATGGCGATGACACCTTCAATAACATTCCAGCCAACCGTGAAGTATTCCGAAAGAAGCGCTTTCTTGTGTGGCGTCATTATCTCCCTTTCACTTCCCCCCCGGTAGGCAGAGGTCCGTTTAAAGGAGAATGTAGAAAGTAATAAGCCACGCCGGAAGGAGCCCGGCTAGTCCAAGCATCCAGTACTTGGAAGGCGAGAGAGAATATCCTGACTTATCAAGCCGTCTCACGGCTGTATCGGTAAAAACAACTCCTAACAGGGCAACCACTGAAGAGAGAAGCGCCGAGCGAGGTAAGGGATCGTATTCCGGTCCGCCGGACGATGGCAGCAAACTTAGGAAGGCAATCAACCAAGCGGGAAAGAGCGCTATGAGCCCTACCAGCCAGTGCCGCCGTGGTTCCCAATTGGAACCCCACCTGCTGAGATACGGCATGACAGCCCCCGTCGCAAATAACCCAAGGACTCCGAGAACAATGGAGAGCTTGGTCATTGTTCGTTACGGCACTGGGGGTGTAGGTGTGGGAGGACCGTATCGGCTGTAAGTTCGGTCAATGTATGTCCGGATCTCCTTGAAGGGCTTGCCGTGGTCTAACATGCGCATCACGTCACGCGTGATGCCTATGCAGATGGTTCAGCCGAGGCTCATTCGATCGAAAATCAATTTTCCGGTGTTGAGTCATCCTTGATGTAACATGAGGCGTTGCTGGTATGCCCGTCAGCCCCACACCCGCAATAACATGGGATATAGCGTAGAGTATCTCTATTCGCAACAGCAAATCGGTAAGCCTCGCGCACATCCTCGGGAGCGCTTCTGATATCTTTCGGCAGCAAATTTTCTGGCGTTAACTTGTATTTATGTTCTGACGCTGCAAAGGATTCGCTGCCATCAACCATGACGGTAGCGGTTGCGATTAGTCCTATGGTGAGAAAATCCCGTCTATTCATGTACTGTTCTCTTTTTTACAATCAAGCGGCGATTTCAGATCTCGACTTTAATTTCTGCAGTTCGGCAAAAGACTCGCTCAGCACTGTGAAGGCGCTTCGTAGGAACAAGGCAGCGATTGCTGCTCCGATCAGGATGTCGGGCCAACTGGAGTCAAGACCTTTCACGCCGACCGCGGCTACCAACACCGATATATTAGCGATGATGTCGTTGCGTGAGCAGAGCCAGGTGGAACGCATATTAAGGTCATCGGATCGATGGCGGAAGAGTAGCAGAAAACATAGCCCATTCCCGAGCAAAACGAGCAGTCCGATGATTCCCATTGTCTCTGCGACGGGCACAACTCCCACTGTCATCTTGTAAAACGCTTCGGCCAACACTCCGATACCAAAGGCAGCCATGACAATGCCTTTGAGAACAGCGGCTATCGCTTTCCATTCAGCACTTCGCCAAAGCACATATAGACTAAAGCCATAGACCAGCGCATCACCAAGCATATCTAACGAGTCCGCGAGCAGCGCGGTCGAATGCGTGAGCAATCCAGCGCCGGCCTCTACAACGAATAGAACCGCGTTGATCACCAAAACGACGACAAGAACTTTTCTGTGCTCACCTCGCAGAGTCTCAATTTCTTCAGCTTTTTCTTCGCAACAAGCATCGATGACCTTAATCTTAGCAGCTCGATAGTTAGAGTACCAAGCTGGCAGGACACACACTATCTGGGCCAGTACATGATAATAGCAACTCCAACCAAACTCACGACACCGCCAATCAAATCCAACGAATCTGGTTTGTTCCCATCCAAGATCCAGCCCCAGAGAAGAGATAAGACAATAAAGAAACCGCCGTAAGCGGCGTAGACGCGACCGAAGGGCGCTGGCTGAAAGGTGGGGATTACACCGTAGAGAACGAGGATCACCCCTCCCATTAACCCACAAGGCCAAGGCCGAGCCTCCCTAAGCCACTGCCAGACCAGCCAGCCTCCAGCAATCTCGAAAAGACCGGCCAACAGGAATAGGCCTAACGAAATAGTGATCGTCGATGCTGACATTTACTCTCACAGATTCTGCGCGTTCAGTTTCAATGAAATTGTGGCGTCAGACAATGTCGCCCAAACACTTATTTTGACTGGCCCTTCATCATTCCTCCCATCCCGTGCATCTTTTCCATCATGCTCATCATATTCCCGCACATCGACATGTGCTCTTTCATTTCCGAAAGATGTTTCTGCGTTTGATCGATGGCAGCTCTCATTTTGCCAGGATCATTCGACTGCTTGGCCGCTTCCAATGTCTTGTTCAATTGGTCGACAGATTTCGTCATTGCTTGATGATGTTCACTGCATTCTTTCATCATTTCATCCATCGACATCTTTCCCGTAGACTTCATTTCACTTTTATTGGCCGGCTGTTGCTTCTCCTGACCACGCGCTTGGTAGCCACCTAAAACGAGGGTCAAAAAGATAACTGTGACTGACGGAACCATTAAATATTTCATAAGTCCTCCTTCGTTACTCTGCAGAAGCATCGGTTCTCTTTCTTCACTTTGGCCACCATCCGCATCATGAGATATACGATAGGCGGACAAGAAAGGATAGCGCGACGATAACGGCATACGAACGAATTTGACAACCGGCGAATTCGACGAGAATTGTTAATTTGTCAGTTTCAATCACTTCTCCCCGCGGAGTAGAATCTCTAAATCCCGGCGCAGGCGTTTCATAGCCTCGCCCTCCGTTGACACATAGTAGCCTCGAATGTGCGCCTCTCGGTCAATCAGAACGAATCGCGGGCTATGCGTATGCGTGGCTCCCGATTCGGGTCTTTTTTCGTGGGGTAGTTCAGCAGCGCCCAGGTGAAACCCTTCTTGAGCAAACTGGTAGATGTCTTCTTTCTCTCCTGTCAAAAACAACCAGCGCCCAGGATCCGCGCTGAATCGCTTCGCGTATTCAGAGAGAACTTCCGGAGTGTCTCGCTTTGGATCAACGGTGATCGAAACCACGCGCAAATCTTTTTCCTCCATGAAATCTTTCTGGATCTGTCGCAGCTGGGCGCTCTGTATAGGACACGTGTCGGGGCAGTTCGTATAAATAAAATTGACGATCCATACCTTGCCTTTGAGATCCCAGAGCGTAACTTGGCGTCCGCTCCTTTCGATTAGCGAAAACTGCGGAACTGATCCAAATTCTTTTAGCCCTTCCAGCGGCTTTTCTTCGCTACCGCCCTGCAGTTGTAGTTTTGCTTGCCATTTCCATAAGGCGATCCCGAAAAACACCGACAACACAACGACTGCAAAACTCAAGACAAGAATTGGTCGATTGCGAAGGATTTGTTCCATGGCTTTTTAAATCTACCGAACAGAACGATACTCGCCCTTACCTTCCGCGCTTACAATGCTTCGCAATGCCTCATCCACTTTGACGACGATAGTTTGTGTTCGAAGTTCACCAGCGTGCTTGTAAGTGATCCTACCCCGTGGGTCGATGAAGAAGGTCTCGGGAATTCCCCACACACCGTAGTCAACGGCAATTTTCCCGTCAGTGTCGCGCCCGTTTAAGTAAGTAATGCCGAACTCTTTCGTGAAGGCGCGTGCGTCCTCTTCCTTGTCCTGAATGTTCACTCCGAGAAAAACCACATCTCGGTTCGTATCTCTGCCAAGCGCTCTCAAGCGCCGGAGCCTCCGCCCTGCACGGGACACACCACGAAGCCCAGAAATTGATAAGGACTGCTTTGCCTCGAAAATCCTCAAGTCTGATTGTCTTGCCGTCGAAAAGCGTCAGTGTGAATGACGGGGCTTGTCTGGCAACCAGGGGAGACTGGATATAGCGCGCGTCCCGCGTAAAGCCGTAGGCGAGAAGGCCGATCATTCCTCCGGCGGCCACTACAACCAATCCCAACTTGATCCAGGCTTTGGAAAACATCGACTCTATTTTTTGTCGTCCCTCATCATTCGCATCATGAGGTACATGCCGACCGGACAGGCAAGCAAAGCTGCGAGGCTCACAGCACCGCTTGCGATCGCGCCCAGAGACAGGCCGAAAAATGAGATTGCAGCCACAAGAAGAAGCGGCGCTCCGCAGCAAATCGCCATCCCGAGCGGCCCTTTAAGCCATCCCTTTCCTTGCAATTGGCAGGCGGATGGAGCGCCTTCGGTCCGAACTGCAGCTCCCGATGGATTCGCCACACTTATCTCTTTTCTTTCTAATGGGATCTGATCTGACATAAGATCTCCTCTTTTGTTAAATAACGATTAGAATCAATTCCTACTGTTGCTGTTGCTTTTTCCAATTCACACCGGCATCCACGCTCATAGAAATTGTGCCCTTGTCCGCTGACACATAGATTTCTTTCGGGTTTTTCGGATTGATACTCACAGCGGCTAAATTCTTGAGATCATTTCCGATGCGCTTCCAAGCTTGACCCGCATCCGTGCTCTTGAAAAGTCCGTCCCTCATTGCGACGTACATAGTTTTCGGATTTGCAGCGTCCACTGCGAAGCCGTTCACCGTTTTATTAGTGGGCAGACCGCCCACTGTCTGCCAGCCTCAGAAACAGTCCGGATTGCGTTGGAGTCCTTCAGCCGTGCCAGCGTAGAGAAAGATCCCACCCATACCGGTGGGAACGTTGACGGAGGTCAAAACTTTCACCTCTCCTCCCGGTCCATCGTCCACACGGGTCCACTTTCCACCGCCGTTCATACTGCGATATACCCCCTCGCCTTTGTCTCGGACCAGAGCATGCAGCTTGCCGTCATTCGGATCGATCGCCAGGCCGTGAACGTCAGGGCCTGCCAACCCGGCGTTGATCTCCTTCCAAGTCGCACCTCCATCGGTGCTCTTGAAAACGCCGGCTTCGTGCGTCGCAACGTAAATCGTCTTCGGGTCTTTTGGATCAGGAGTAACACCCATTATGTCGAAGTTGGATCGCTTGGCTGAGAGCGCAATCTTTTTCCAGGAGTGACTGTTACCATCGCTCCGGAACAGACCGACGTGAGTACCTAAAAACATGGCCTTTCCTGCCCCATCGATAGCGAGCGCATGGACGTGCTGGAAACCATTGCCGTCTTTCTTGTCACCCATATTCAGTTGATGACTGTCCTGAGTGGCAGCAGAAAGCAGAAGTCCTGCGTTCTCCTGGCCTTGAACCTCACGGCCGTTGATGAACCAAGCGATCCCCAGCAAGAGCCAAAAATAAAATGTTCTTTTCATAACGCCTCCACGCATTGAATTATCTTCCCATCATGTCTTTCATGTTCTTATCCATCTTGCCTCCACCTCGGCGCATCATCCCTTTACCACCCATCATTCCCGCCATCGCCGCTCGCATATCAATCATCATCGCTTGCGTTTCCTCGCCGACCAATCCCATCATTCCTCTCGGCCGCTCCCTGGTTGCGATGGAAAGGATGTAAGAGACCAGAGCCCATCGCTCCTGTTCAGTGAGTGTATTGCCGTAGGAAGGCATCGGCGTGCCGTTGAGACCGGTGCTGATGGTTCGGAAGAGATCCTCCGGCTCTGGACCAGATTTGAAGGGCTTGAGCGTCAGGTCTGTTGATAAGATAGAGTTTCCCGAATCATCTTTCAGGTCTTTGCTCGATCGCCCATCTCCTCGGCCATCGGCTCCATGGCACGCTACACAGCCCGCTTCCTGATATTCCGTTTTTCCGAGAGCAATGAGTCGCGGAGTAAATGCGGGCTTCGCCGGAATCGCAAGCGGCTCAACGGACTTCTCAGCGTGAAACCGGGGTGAGAACGTCTTTAGATACTCGGCGACCGCCCATCTTTCCTTCTCGGAAAGGTGCAATTGAGCCAGCATGCTCGTAGTCCGTACGCCTCGGGATACGGTTCGAAAAATATCTTCATCCCGAGGAAGAGAGCCCGAAGGCGTGGAGCGGAATTTATATTGCCCGGTGGTGAAGTCTCTCGGTTTGGTCTTTAGTCGATCCGCTTCCGGTCCTTTGCCATCGCCTTTTTGACCGTGGCACGCGGCGCAGTTCTCAAGGTAGATTCTTTCGCCGAGCTTGATGTCCGTTTCAGCTCGAGCAACTCGGGCCTGCTTGCAACCAGATCCGTGCACGATGACGATTACTAAAATCAGCAAAAGACCAGATGAGAATCGCTTGCTCATAGAGTTACGATAACTACCAGATTACTCGATACTAACCCCTCACCAATTGAGGAAATTCCCGTCTCGGCAAGGAACTTGTTAATTCTTCCTTTGACCGAATCTCCGCAACCGACTGCAGATCAAATACCGCCAAAATTCCATCGCCCTCTAGACGCGTGCAGGCGTGTTCAGTGATCTCTTTCACAACGCTGTCCACCTGGTCATCGCGCACGATCATCTCCAGTTTGTGCTGTCCTCCATGAATCAGCGGCTCATAGACGTGCCATTCATCGCCATAACCCCGGATTCGAGAAACAGTGCAGCCACTCACGCCGATGCTTTTTAAACGATCTACCACTTCATCAACGTTGCTTGATCGGACTACCGCCCATATCATCTTCATGTTTGTCTCCTTTGGTCTGGCATTTAGCCGTGGAAACGTTGGCACAACTCTGATGGAAGGGAACATTACTGGATATCCGCTTTGATCCTTTCGTACTCGTCCTTGCTGATCTCGCCCTTTGCGTACCGTTTCTTCAGAATTTCCAGAGCACGCTCTCCGCCTGTTGGATTCTGCCTCCACGCCCATCTGACGGCTATAGCGATTGCGAGAGCAAAGACGAAGATGACGATCAGACCTAAGAGCAAACTCAAAGCTCCCCACATCATCATTCCCATGCCATCCATCATCATCCCGATACTCCAAAAATGTCGTACGACAGACCCTAAGTTAAGGAGCAGGGGCTCGCCGCCCCCGCTCCACTCGACTTACTTCTTGTGGTTTTCCTTCGCTGCTTCAGAACCGTGCGTTGCCTCCATCATTGCCGCGCACTGATCCATCATCTTCATCATGCGCATCATCCCATCCATGTGCTCTCCCTGCTTCTCACCCTTCATCATTTCTTGCATCATGGACGAATGGTCCTTTTGCTCGCCCGATTGGGAAGCAAGAGCCAATCCTGAGAGAACGAGAAAAGACACTAAAACAGCCAAACTGATTGTTTTCATTGGTTCCTCCTTGGAAAACTATAAACTCAGTCCGTCCGGATTCAGGACGACTGACAGAGAATCAAAAAGTTGAGAGAACTAGCGGGGGCGAGAAATCAAAGGTTCAGTGTGGAATTGAAAAGACGAATGGAGACTTTGCCAGGTTCGGTAAGAGAAACTTTGTTCCATTGCCTCGCTCCTGGGGGAGTGAGGTTGGAGACGTCTATAGAAGGAGCGTCAAGAGCCAAACCCAGCGCATTTTTCAGCGAATCGCTTAACCGAGCTGAGCTAAGCGCACCGGAAGAGAAAAGATTGCTACCGGGATCAAAACCGCAGAGATAGCTCGGATGGTCGCACCCAGTCATGGCCGTCCCACCAGGCATTTCTGAGCAACCACTTACCGAAGCGAGAGCCTGACCGGGAGCGGCGAGCGCCGAACACAGAATGCCGAACACAAAGAATGCAGCGAGGACATACGCAGCAACATTCTTCGATCGCCGCTTCATAATAATTAAATTCTTACTCCTTTCCAGTACCAAATCAAGTCTCTTTGAACAACGGGCCACAACACCTCTTTGGATGCGTTATGCAAGACAGAAGATGCCCGAGAGCGTGATTTCGCTAATAAACATTTCTCACCTTTTGCTTGATAACAAGAGAGCCGCCGTGCGGAATATCACCGGAGGGAGAATAACCATTTGCGCGATAGGAACGATCCCGATTCCAACCCCTGGCACAATTGGCATCATTTCCGTGTACGCCCAGCGTTCTAAGATGTTTAGCGCAACCCATTCCACCGATACAGCCAGCATCAATCCTGCGGTTAGCATCATGGCATATCCGGCAGCGCCTGGCTGTTCGAACCACTCCCATCGTCTCAGCGTGATCCACCCCGTCGCGACAATCAGCAGTACCATAAGGGCATCACCCAAACTCGCGACGAAGCAGTGCCACAAAAGTACGCTATTGTAGTTTTCCAACCCGGCATAGAGCGGTGCCTGCCCCAATTCCCACATTTAGTTCAACACGATAGCGAGGATAAACACCGAGATCAGCGTCTGCCATGCGCGAAGATATCGAAGTGAAAATCTGTGGCGGCCTGAGGGAAGCGAGACCTTCCTTTTATGTCGTTCGGCCAGTCGCACCGAAAAAGAAAAGGCCATCCATGAACGGTTCTCCAAGCGCCTTGAAGAAGGGCTTCACTCGCTTGCCCGAAGAATCGAGAAGAGCCAAACCCCATTGGACCGGGGCACACTGGAACGCCAGATCGGGCGGCTCTTGGAGAGAAACTCTCGCGCCGCGGCGCGCTACTCAATCGCTCTGACAGAGGATAAGACCACGCCAGCGGGAGTTAAGCTCAAGTGGAGCACACGCCCGGAGTGGGACGACTGGGCCAAGCTCACCGAAGGCATCTACATCCTAGTTAAGCTTCTTACCTCGCGAGCGCGCCACAGTGCGTATATAGCTGGGATGACCACCAGAGTGAGAATGGTAGATGTCACCATGCCACCGATCATCGGTGCGGCGATCCGCTTCATCACATCAGGTCCGGTTCCGTGCGACCACATGATCGGGAGAAGACCAGCGATGATCGCGCTGACGGTCATCATCTTCGGTCGCACGCGATGCACGGCGCCCTCGATGATCGCCTCGTAGAGATCGTCGATCTTAGCCATTGACCCCTCGCGGAGTTTTCTGTCATAGACCTCGTCAAGGTAAACGCTGATGACGACCCCGGTCTCGGCCGGCAACGCCCGCGAGGGCGATGATCCCCACCCACAGCGCCACACTCAAATTGTAACTCAGACGGCGCCGACCACGGAAAAGGGAATGGACAGGAAGACGAAGTTAGAAATCCGGGAACGACCGACATCCCCAACCCCGATATTCCATAACCGTGGCCGGAGTTCTTTAATAAGCTGCTGAAGGCTCGCCGACTTCACTCAAAATAGGCTTTCAAAACATACTGTAGTACCATCCTGTGAGTATTAAAAAAGGAGCCATTGAGGGCTATCGAGTGGCGCATCACATCAATGAAACCATCGCGGTCTTTATAGAATAAGGGCACTACAATTTGTTCCAATTTATCGTACAGAGACACAGCGTCCTTCCTGACGCTTCTAGCGGCGGTTGAGGCGTATTCAGCCACAGGTCAACTCCGGAAGTGATGGTCTTGCCCAGTTCCAGGTCGTAATTCTCAAGGTAAGCGATCTTGATGTCGTTCTTGAGCGATTCTTTGAGCTGAAAAACTCGTTGGATAAGTTCCTTTCCACCCTGGTCCTGAGGATGCGCTTTGCCCGCGTAAATGACCTGAAAGGGACCGGCCTTTGATGAGATGCTTTTAAGCCTCGCGATATCCTGGAAAAGGAGATCGGCTCTCTTGTATGTCGCGACGCGCCGAGCGAAGCCGATAGTCAAAGCCTCCACATTCATTCCAAGATTGGTTTCGCGGTTCACGTGCTGAATCAATGCCGTCTTCGCTTCGAGATGGGCGCTCCATATCTCGTCCTTGGGAATACTGAGAGCGTAACGAAGGCTAAAGTTTTCCTGCTCCCATCCTGGAATATAGCGGTCATAAAGTTCTCGAAACGGCTTTGCCGTCCAAGTAGCCGCATGCACCCCATTAGTGATCGAATCAATCGTATAACGGGCAAACATCAGTCTGGAAACTTCCCCGTGCC
>WNGF01025633.1_pt1 | contig 11528 bp, 6 predicted proteins | sample 5400641 | NCBI WGS metagenome assembly WNGF01 (sample SAMN13153371, study PRJNA577476) | soil metagenome | isolation source: 80 cm soil or saprolite under grassland replicate 2 | place: USA:California | collected 2016-06-15 | reverse complement strand
CATCATCACGTTCACCCCATGATCGCAAGGAGCGAACCGGGCATGCACCGACGTGACGTTCTCAGATTGGGCGCCGTCGTCATCGGAATGGCGGGCGGCGCGACGACCGTGGGGCCGACCGGAAGGGTGTCGACGGCGATGGCGCGCCCGCCCGTCGCCCGCGTCGGGGCGGCCGATCGGGCCTACGACTTCCTCGACTTCATGATGGACGCGTACCAGTCGGGCGGGACGCTGCGCCTCATCCAGAGCTACTCCGATCAGGGCCAGCTCGGAAGCACGGCGTTCGTCTATGACAACGCCCTGGCCATCTGCGCCTATCTGGTACGCGGCGGGCCCGGCGACACCTCCCGCGCCCGGGTGCTCGGCGACAGCCTGCTCTACGCTCAGGAGCACGATCCGGTTTACACCGATGGCCGGCTGCGCCAGGCCTACTGGGTCGGCCCCTTCACTCTGGATTTCACGGCCAACTCCGAGTACTTCGTGCGGGCGGACGGCAGCGTGAATCTCGCCGGGTCGCCGTTCGATTTTCGGGGCAGCGCCGTCGGGGACATGGCCTGGGCGGCCATCGCGCTCGCGCGTCTGCATGCCCAGACCAGCGACCGCCGGTATCTCGACGGGGCGGTGCGCCTGGGGAGCTGGATCGTCGACAACGCCTTCGACACCGTGGGGCTGGGCGGCTACAGCTTCGGCGTCAGCTCGGGCAACGACCGGATCTCGGCCACCAAGTCCAGCGAGCACAACATCGACGTGTGCGCCCTGTTCACCAACTTGCTCGCGCCCCTGACCGGAGACGCGAGCTGGGCGCCGCAGGGGCAGCACGCCCGCGACTTCATCGACCTCATGTGGAACGCCGAGGCCGGCTTCCTCTACTCCGGGTCCAACGACGGGATCACGATCAATCGCTGGCCAATCGCCGCGGACGTGCAGGCCTGGTCGGTCCTGGCCTTGCCGGATCGGCCGTATGCGCGCGGGCTCGACTGGGCCAAGACGAACCTGGTCGCCACGGACACGCCCCAGTCGCTCAACACGCGCCTCGCGGGAAATCTGCGGCTGACCGGAGTGACCTTCAGCAGCGCCAGCCGCTCCGCCACCGAGAAGGCCGGCGCGTTCGATCCCCTACCCGACCCTGACGCCGTGTGGCTCGAGGGAACCGCCCAGATGGTCGCCGCCCTGGAGCTGCGCCTGGTTCCGGACGACAGCGATCTGCCGACCTTCCACGGCGACGCCGACACGGCCGAGCAGTATCTCGCCCACATCGAGCTTGCCCAGACGACGCTTGGCCGGGGCCAGGCCGTCAACGGCCGTCCCATTCCCGAGGGTAACGGGATCGTGGCCGCCACCAGCCCGCTCAACACGGGTTTTGGCTTCTCGTACGTGCCGAACCTGCACGTGGGGGCGACATCGTGGGCCCTGATCGCCGCCGGGCGCGGCAACCCGTACCAGCTCTGACGGCAGAGGAGGCAGCGCATGGGACAGGATCCCAAGACAGCCCGCCTGGGCCTCGCTCGGCGGACTTTTCTCAAGTACTCGGCCGGCGCCGGCCTGCTACTCGGTGCCGGCTCCCTGCTCCAGGCACCTGCGTGGGCGCGAAAGCCGGTTCGTCCTCGCAATAGCGGGGACGTCGTGGTCGAGAATACGTTGAACGCGTCCGAGGAGGAGCAGAGCGACGTCGTGGGGTGTCTCTCGACGTGTCCACGATGACCGTGGAGTACCAGGATGCCAACGGCGTCAAGCTGGATGACGCGATCATCCGGGGAGTGCAGGTCGTACCCGGCGAGACCGTGACCATCAGAGCCGCCGGGCACAGGCTGGATTCGACGAACAAGTGGACAGCGCGGGCGCCTTACCCGACCAGCTTCAATCCGTTCTCGCAGAATCTCGGGATCTGCTACGGCGGCACGTCGGCGCAACGCGGGACCGTGCTGGACGATCTGCACACGATGACGGTGGTCGACGGGTTCAAGATGATTCACATCTACCACCTGTTCACCGACCAGCTGGAGATCGATCCCACGAGCGAAGCCGTGCTGCAGTACGCGCAGGCGAACGGGATCGAGATCCTGCTGGGGACGCGCAACGTGGTGGCCAGCGAGCTGCTGCAAACGGCCGCGGGCGCGGCGACGTACGTGGCGGCCATCCAGCCCTACCTGGCGGCGGGCGTCATCAAGGTCATCATGCCCGGCAATGAAGTCAACGACCGGCTGCGGGCGAACATCGATCCGGAGACTTTCGCGCGCGCCGTGCAGAACTTGCGGGGGGCGCTGGCGGCGGCGGGATTTCCGGATACGCCGATCTCGGTGTCCCTGCAGTATGGCGGGCTCACGTCCTATCCGCCGGGCGGCGCCACGTTCCAGGACTCGCCGGCCGCGCGCTCGATGGAGCCGTACATTGCCGCCGTCCGCAGCGTCAACACGCAGCCGTTCGTCTTCGTCAACATCCATCCGCCCTACACGGTGGAGGACGTCGTGAGCCGCGTTCCCTCGCTCGCCTCGTGGTTTCCCATGTTCGGACTCTTCACGAGCACGGTCGACCCGGCCACGAACGACCCCAAGGAGGCGCCGTACTGGAACCTCCTGGACCTGCAGTACAACACCGTGCTGACCGCGGTGGGGAACGCGGGGATCAATGGCGTGCAGGTGTTTCTCGGCGAGTCCGGCTGGCCGAGCGCGGGCATCGGGCCGTACACGACGCCCGCAAACCAGGTGAGCTACCTGGACGGACTGGTGAATGCGTGGGTCCTGCCGGGCGGCGTCCCGACGTTTCTGTTCGAGGCGTTCGACGAGCCCACGAAGGATGTGGGTCAGAGATCCTGGGGACTGCGAACCGTCGACGGGACGCTGAAGCCGGGGATCGTGCTGCCGCAATCGGCGTCACCTGCGACATCGGACAGCGGAAGCCGGGGCGCGGCGGCGGCGGCCGCGGTGAGGTACGTCCCCACCTTCACCGAGACGTTCTCGAGCCTGAAGAACTGGGTCGTCGAGTCGCTCAAGGACCCCGCGGGCTCGCCGACCGAGTACGTTCCCGAGAACGTCCAGCTGGTCCCCGGAGGCGGCGTGAGGGTGGTGGTCACGAGAGGGCGGCTGCGGAGCAACGGCGAGTGGATCGTCCAGAGCGGGCGCATGCGATCGCTGTTCCGGCAGAAATACGGGTTGTTCCTTTTCGGCGCCAGACAGATTCCCAAGGGAGCCGACGCGACGTCGCGGCGGCGCCACCTGTGGCCCGCGCTGTGGACGGCGGGCGTGGTGGACGACACGAACGTGTGGCCGAAACGCGGCGAAATCGACGTGATGGAAACCGTCCTGTCGGTCGCGCAGCGGCCGGATTTCACCTCCCGGCTGATGACCCGCTCGACGATATTTCCGCCGGATTTTTCCACCAAGCCCGTCCCGCCGTGGTTTGCGAGCGTGCCGTCCGACGCGAGCCCGGCCATCAAGGGGTTTCTGACCGCGGAGCAGTGGAAGCAGCCGCACACCTTTGCCGTGGACTGGTACCAGGTGCGGGACGGCGCCGGCACGGTCACCGACGTGATGTTCGACTTCTACATCGACGTCATGGTGAACGAGAGCGGAAACCTCATGCGCATCGACGATCCAACGAGCGCGCCGGTCAAGCTGCACAGCTACTCCCTCAAGCAAATCACCGAGGAGCACAATCGCACCGAGAAGCCCACGGTGCCCGACTGGAAGACGCTCGACGACGAGTGGTCGGGGCAGGCCTTCGTGCTGAACGTCTGCGTCGGCGGCGGGTGGGACCCGGACAACAAGGAGATCACGGGGGGCACCTGGCAGCCGCCGACCGACGGGTCGGCCGACATGATCGTCGACTACGTCAAGAGCTACCAGCGGACCGCGCCCTGAGGGGAACGGCTGCCTGACGGGCGAAGTGGATCAAGCACGGCAGACGAGCGCCAGCCGCGCGCAGCCCGCCTGGTGTATGGTCCGCGCGACGAGGCTCTTGCCCGTGCCCGTTTCGCCGTGAAGGAGGATCGGCCGAGGGGCTCTCACCGACCAGCTTGGCCAGCATGCCCGCGGCCGGGGATCTTCTCCCAGCTGCTCAATTTGCTGTTCAGACTGCTGTTCAGAATTAATCCCGACCCGTCAGTCACGATGGAACACGCTGATTTTACTGACGTCTCCCCTGGCACGGCTCGTGGACTAGTGCCCGCCGAACGATATAGATGCTGGCTCTGAGGAGAGTGGAATGAGGCGGGCTCTTTCGTCGGTCCTGGTAGTGCTGATGGTCATCGGCCTCTTCCCGCCGCGCGTCGGCGCGCGCGGCGTGGCCGAGCGTGGGGAATCCAAGCGCCTGCACTTCCATCTGGATCAGGACGGCTTCCTGGATCCCGACGAAGAGCACCACCTGCACGTCGCCGGGCGCCGCCACGCGCTCCACCGCCACACGCACGCGACGCTGGAGCCGTTCCGCGCTGACTCACCGGGCGCGCACGAGCCGTCCCACTACGCCGACGTGCACCTGCCGAGCGATCGCGTGGTGATGCTGTACGTGACCCAGCGATCCGACCGCCGCGGCAGCGTCGCGGCCGCCCACGGCCCCCACGTGGACCACGGGCTGTCGCTGCCGCTCATCCACATCCCGAACCACGCGCGCCGGACGGCGATCAAGGCGGCAGCGGCCCGGGGACTCGTCAAAACTAAGGCCGCCGCGGGCGGTGGATGCGCGAGCGACCTCAACGGCGACGGCGTGGTGACCGAGGCCGAGCTGAACAGCGTCACGCCCTGCGACGTCGCCAAGACGCTCCTGTATCACCACCCGCAGATGCTGAACTTCGAGGCCAACAAGGGCGCCACGGTGATGACGCACATCGAGAACGCCCAGGGGCTCGATCAGCTGGCGCTCTTCATCAAGTCGCAGGGGCAGCACGGCTGGTACGCGATGCCGCCGGTCCAGAACCCGGACGGCACCCAGTTGACGCGGCCCGACACCGGGAAGCCCGTCTTCTCCTACGTGGTGAACGCCAACGTGCGGCAGGCGGCGGCCGGTCGTCCAGGGCGGCGTCCAGGACGGCCCGTCCGCGCTGACGGCGGTGGCCGACGTCAGGCAGGCAGGCGGGACGTCGTTCACGCTCAGCAATCTGGGTCCCCAGCCCGGCGTGTCGATCGGGATCGCCGCAGTGAACGGGCAGGACGTCACGATCACGTTCACCAACATCTACGTCCGCCACCTCACGCTCTACGTGCAGTTCTACGACGCCGGCGACAATCTCGTCGTGCCCTCCGGCTGGAGCTCGAAGCTCGATTTCGGGGACGCCGGCACCCGGGCGCGTCTTGAGAACGACACTACGAAGTTCCTCTCGCTGATCAATCCCCCGCCCATCGTCTTGGGCATCCCCATCGAGGGGCAGGCCGACAAAAATTTCACGTTCACGATGCCGTCGAACGCCACCTACGCCAAGCTCCTGGCCGGGGGCCTCGGGTCGGGCGGCGACCGGAACAGGATGGTCGAGGAGGTGGGGTTGGCCCTCACCGCCACGTTCGAGCTGGGCATCCCCACCTTCCTGCTCATGGCCACGGCGGGACTGCCCGCCGCGGGGGACATTCTGAGCAAGCTCTACACTGCGACCAACATCATCAGCGGCGTCATCAAGGCCTTCTTCACGATCGTGTGGGTTAACAGCGATCCCGACCTGGCCAGCACCCTCACCAACGCGGCCCTGTTGCTGGCCAACGTACTGGCGGGGGCCGGGCTCCAGGCGATCTTGGATCTCTTGGCCACAGTGATTGCGCAGAACGCCGCGTTCGACGCCATCCCCTTCGTGGGATGGACCATTAACGCGGTCAACATCGCGACGACGGCGGCGCAGCTGGCGCAGACGACGGCGGAGGTCTCGACGTCGCCCTGGGTGTACGAGACCAAGCTGCAGGCCACGCACGACATCGACGTGGTGATCAGCCGCGACCCGAACAACTTCCAGTTCCCGGCCACCGCGACGCACTACGAGGTGCGGGCGCGGTTCTCGGACAGCGACGTCCGCAAGTCGGGGCCGGTGGCGCTGCCGGGCACCACCGTGTCGGCGCCGATCACGTACCCGTTCACCGGTGTGCCGTCCGGGAACACCGTCGACCTCACGGTCGGGTTCTACTCGGCCACCGGCTGGCTGGCGGGCCGCGCGGAGCTGAACGGCGTCGTGAACCTGACACCGGCGGGCCAGACCGCCCAGAAGATCGACATCACCCTCCAGGAGCAGCTCGTCCCGCTGGACGGCAACAGCGTGTACACGCACAAGGACAAGCTCGTGTTCACCGGCGGCGTCCACCAGTGGCAGGCGGCGGCGGCGCCGACCGCCACGCTCGCGAATCTCGACGTCGGCGTGACGGGCAGCGGCGTGAGCGAGCTGGGCAACATCTCGCTGAGCCAGACCGTCGGCACGGCCGCCTACGTCTGGCGCTCGCGCTCCCCGGGCGTGACGAACTGCCTGTCCGGGGGCGCCCCCAGCCAGCTCTACACGTATCAGAACGTCTCGCTGACCGACAACCCGGAAGCCGGGCTCAAGTTCTCGGGGTGCGGCTTCTCCGTCAAGCCCTACGTGCTGCTCGATCTGCTGGGCCCCGCGGACGGCACCGGCCGGAACTTCGTCATCGAGCCGGCGGCCGACGGCAACTGGTACGCGCGGCGGTTCGTGCTCGACGACTCGGGGACCTTCGACGTGGCGGCCGGCCAGAGCTACGGCCGCTTGCCGATGGCGGTCGACTCGGCGGTGCTGCACCCGAAGGGCTACATCCTCGGCATCAATCGCTCGACCAGCAAGCTGTTCCAGCTCAAGCTCGCGCCGACGGCGGTCAACGACGCCGTCGCCCCCGATGCGCTGCTGTTCGCAGGCCCGGCGACCTCGCTCACCTCCGCCGAGGCGAACCCCAATCTCCTGATCAACCCGCGGGCCGTCGCGCTCGGGAGCGATGGTCAAGTCATCGTGCTCGAGGACATCTCGACCCTCCCCGCGGGGACGGCCCCGGCCGGCGCGCGGGGTCGGCTGCGGGCGTTCAGCGAGTTCGGCAACCCCATCAAGTACTTCGCTGGGGGGTACGGGGCGTTGCTGACCGCGGAACCGAAGCCGGTCACGTACCTCGACATGGGCATCGAGAACCGCGGCTACATCTACGTGCTGTCCTACGCCAACGACGGGCACGCCGCGACAGACTATCGGATGGACATCTACAACCCGGACGGCACGTTCCTGGTGCGGACGACCGACGTGGCGGCGGCGCGGCTCGCCGTCGACCTCTGGCGCAACGTCAACACCCTCAACTTCGAGACCCTCACGGGGCCGGAAGGGCGGCTGGAGCCGTCCATCAGCGAGTGGATCCCCCCGACGCCGACGGTGTCGCGATGAAAGCGGCGGTCTGCCTCGCCCTCGCGCTGTTCGGCTCGATCGGGGTCGCCGACACGGCCACGGCCAGAAAACTCGGCCCGACGCCGGGGCCCCAGGGCAAGAACGGGTTCTCGGAAGTCGAGCTGAAGGCCCATGGCAAGCGCGCGCGCTCCCACCACACCGTGGTCGTCCAACTCTCGCATCCCCAGTCCCCTCCCCATCCGACCAACCCCGACGGCACCTCGGGCCATCACGCGATCCCCTACGAGTTCCCCCACACGCGCGTGCACCGCTTCTGCATGCAGGACGACGCCGGCCGGCGCCATCGGATGGTCCTCACGGATGCGGCGGGCAACCACGTCCTGTCCGTGACCGCGGGCGAGGAGTGCGTGACCGCGACGATCCAGGCCGGTCACCACACGGCGACGCTGCACCACGACGGCAGCGGTACGCCGTCGGACGTCAACACGGTGTTCATCCGACCGCAGGTCGACCCCGTGGACGCGTCGGGGCTCTCGTCGCTCACCGGTGGAGAGCCGACGCCGAGGGCGGCCGCCGAGCCGATCATCCGGGCGGCGGACGGGTACGACGCCCAGTGTTACTCTTCCCGGCCGGATTACATCTGCTGCAGCCACGTCGACACGTGGGCGCTGCAGGCGAGCAATGGCTTCTACGTCACCGTCGACAACGTCTGGAACCGCACCGGTCGCTTCCCATACGGCGCCGGCACTTTTGCGAGGTTTCTGAGCACATATGAGCAGGACACCGCTCCCTTCGGCCATACAGGGTCCCTCAGTGACGCCGTAAAGTTCGAGGTGTTCACGTGTAGTCTCCGCGGCGGGACGGGACCGCAGTTCCCCAGGGGCACGATTTTTCTCTCGGCTCCCTTTTTTTCGTTCCCGTGGCTCGGGTACTGGAACCGGCCCACCGGTGGCTTCTTCTACACGTGGCCCGCATCGGACGCCGATGCGTACGTGGGAGCGCTCGTCCCCGGAGACGGAAAAGAACCCATCGACGTCGCGGGCACTGGCGGCGATTTCGGCTGTGCACAACCCCTGCACCTGACGCATTACGATGACGGGCGGATCTCGCTCTCGGCGACGATGCTGCGCTCAAGCTGGTGTTACGAGGAGACCAGCGATCTGTCCGGCGCAGCGTCCTACATCTTCGAGAACCAGGCGAGCTTCCTGTCGCTCTACGACGGCGACTCTACGCGGCCGGTCGCCGAGCCGCCAGACACCGCGTTCTTCACGGTCCAGCACGACCAGACGATCCTGATCGTCACCGGCAACTGCAGCCACTGCAACCTGAAAGGGGCGCAGCTGGACAACTACAACTTCGCCGGAGCGAACCTGAGCGGAGCGGACCTGAGCGGGGGCGCGAGCTTGAAGGGCGCCATTCTGTCGTTCGCCTACATGCCGGACGCGAACCTCGCGGGCGCCGACCTGACCGGCGCGCACCTGAACAACGTCGATTTCTATCAGGTCGCCAAGCGTCCGAGCCTCAACGGCGCGACGCTCTATCAGACGCAGTTCGCGAACGCGAACCTCATCGGCATCGATCTCAGCAATGCCCATCTCGAGGGCGCAGCCTTCGGCGGCGCCCAGATGCTCGGCGCGCTGCTGACGGGCATCACCCACGTGCCCGGCTCCGCGAACGGCCAGGTCTCGTTCGTGAAGGCGCTCCTCGCCGGCGCCAACTTCTCCAATTCCACGTTCGACGGCGGGGACTTCACCAACGCGATCCTTTCCACCAAGTCGGGCACCGTGGACCTGCTGGTTCGAAACTCGCCGACGACCACGGTGACCCAGCCCTACGGTTTCGCGGCGACAGTCCAGCCGCTGAGCACGACCAGAGGCACCGTCTGCCCCAATACCACCAGCGGGCCGTGCGCCACGGCCGCCCAGTGGGTCGCCCAGGATCCACCGAAATACGAGGGCTACAACGACCCGGACGACTGGTGATGCGCGGCCCGCGTCGCGGGCGCCCGCGCCGGTCTATTGTCCCGAGTCAGAGATCCGTGGATCTCTGACTCGGGACACCAGGGTTACCAGCCGATCGTGAAGGTCACTTCCGTCGGTGAATCGGTGTGTAGCGAGGGGCTGAAGCCACCCACGTCGTCGTACGCAAACCCATAGGCCAGGCCGTCGATGCTGTGGTCGTGCCAGAACTTGGCGAACCAGTTGGCCGGCTGCCCCGCCGGGTAGAACGCCGCGGCATTGTGCCAGCTGGCCGGCTGGTCGACGACATGTCGGTTCAGCGCGGCGCAGATCTGGGCCTGGATCTCCAGTTGCGTGCCCACGTCGGATGCGCCCGCAGGGTCAGCGAGAAAGCCGTTACCGAGGAGCGCCATCGAGGTGCTCGGCTTGCCGTTGATGAAGAACGTGCCGCTCTTGTTGCCGCCGGTGAAGCGGAACTGGTCTCCCACCACTCGGCCGGTGAAGGTGCCCAGGCCGCCGAGCGTGAACACCAGGTCCTGCGTACGGTACTTCGCCCAGAGCGAATCGATGTAGGCCTGCAGGTAGTTCGCGTTGGCCTTGCCGGCCGTGAACGTGGCATGCGCGGGCGCCATGATCCGGTACGGCGCGTAAGGTGCCTGGGCCAGGCTCGTGAACTCGGCCGGCACTTCGGCGATGAACTTTTGCACCAGCGTGTCGCGCCCTTCGGTCAGCGGCTCGCCGACCGTCTGATCGTAGCCGTTCAGGCCCTGCACCCGCAGCTTGAGCGGGAAGCCGAACTGGTCCACCCGCGTCGTGTTCACGAAGATGCCCTGTGACGGGTGGCCCTTGGGCAGGATCGCCATCTCGCCGAAATCGAAGATCACGTCGATGTTGGGATCCGACGGGTTCTCGATGTTGGCGCCGGCGTAGGCGACCCTGCCGGTACCGTCGGCAACGACGCGGATGTACATCGGGCTGCCGACGCTGAACAGGATGCGTGCGGAGTTGATCGGCGGGATGGTGACCGAGCTGCTCTGCGCCAGCGAGAAGAAGTAGTTGGCGTAGCCCTGGCCGTTCTTCACCAGCTGGCCGTTGTCGCTGAGCCGCATCGGGATCAGGTTGCCGGAGAGATCGACGTGCGCGAAATCGCCGGTGAGCCAGTCCCGGCCGATGATGGCCCAGTAGACCTGGCTGTCGGCCCATTTGCCGTTGGTCGGACCGGTGTAGGTGGGCGAGGCCGCCGTGGGGGTCGAGCCGTCCACCGTGAACTTGATCGTGGCGCCGGCCGTGGCCGTGCTGATCGACACCGTCTGCCCGGCGTTGTAGGTGCCGGGCGCCGGCGTAAAGGTCGGCGCGGCCACGGTGCCGGTCACGATGGTGATCGTGTACGCGCCGGTCGCCATCGCCGAATTGGCCATCCCCGTCTTGGTGGCGAGAGCCCTCAGCGTGCGTGTCGTCGGTACCGAGATCGGACCGGTGTAGGTGGGCGAGGCCGCCGTGGGGGTCGAGCCGTCCACCGTGAACTTGATCGTGGCGCCGGCCGTGGCCGTACTGATCGACACCGTCTGCGCGGCGTTGTAGGTGCCGGGCGCCGGCGTGAAGGTCGGCGTGGCCACCGCGCCGCCGCTCACCGTGAAGCTGAAGCGCCCGGTGTCGGCGGTGGTCGCGCCGGTGAGGCTGTAGGTGAACCAGTAGTTAATCACCTGGCCGGCGCTCAAGGCCGTCACCGTCTTCTCGAAGCGGCCGGTGGCGCTGTTCAGCGCCATGCGGAAGTTCTGCTGTCCCACGCCGTTGATCGTGTAGTGCACGTCGGCGAAGGCGATCTGCTGCGAGGGCTTGAGCCAAAGCGTGACCGCGCTACTGCTGGGCTGGTCGACGCCGTTGGTGAACGTGAAGGCTCCGCCGCCCCCGCCGACGACGAAACTGAAGGTTGGCGTGTCGTAGGCCGGCCCACCCTTGTTGTAGGTGAAGTGGTAGGCCAGCGCGTTTCCGGCGGCTACCGGGCGCAGTAGCTGCTCGTGCCGGCCGACGGCCGCGTTGTAGGTCATGCGCAGGTTTTGCTGCACGCCGCCGTTGAGCTGATAGTGGACATCGACCCAGGTGGTGCTGGTCTGGGTCGGCTTGAACCAGATCGTCGCGCTGCTGCCGGACACGTCCACCCCGTGGGTGTAGTCGGCCGAGGTCTGCGCCTGCGCCAATGGCAGGCCGAAGATCAGACCCGCCAGCATCCCGGCGAGCCACCATGACTGTCGCTTCATCCC
>WNGF01009045.1_pt1 | contig 11528 bp, 8 predicted proteins | sample 5400641 | NCBI WGS metagenome assembly WNGF01 (sample SAMN13153371, study PRJNA577476) | soil metagenome | isolation source: 80 cm soil or saprolite under grassland replicate 2 | place: USA:California | collected 2016-06-15 | reverse complement strand
TATTCGCGCGCGTTGAAGAAGGAGACATCCTGCGCGATCCGGCCTAACGCCTCACGATCGTCGGGTTAGTCCAGCACCAGGCTCGTGCGAAGACTTCGTGAACAGCGCATGACTCCTGCATGAAAGCATTCAGCGCATTCTCCTGTTACCATCGGCACCATGAGTGAGTACACCGCGATTGTCAAGCAGTCCGGCGAGTGGTGGATTGGATGGATTGAGGAGGTTCCCGGCGTGAACTGTCAAGAGGCAACGCGCGAGGAACTGATCGACACGCTGCGCATTACGCTGGCCGAAGCACTGCATGCCAACCGCGCCGATGCACGCTCCGCCGCGACCGAAAACTTCGAGGAAATTCGCATCGCGGTATGAAGCGCCGCGCCCTCGATCGCTGGCTCGCCGACTATGGCTGCGAGCTGGAGCGCGAGGGAAGCCGTCACTCCTGGTTCATCAACCGAACGCTCGGACGACGTTCGGCAGTGCCCCGACATGCAGAGATCCGTGACGAGCTCGTGCGCAAAATCTGCCGCGACCTCGGTATCCCAGCACCAGAGCACACGTAATTGCGCTAGCACGCCTCACCGGCCAACCACCCTCCATCACGAGGGCGGCGCCATGCACGTACTCGGACGCGCGCGATGCCACCTTCAGGTCGTCGGGCGTGCCCCACCTCCCGGCCGGAATTCTCGCCAGGATCTCGCGGCTGCGCGTCGGATCATCGCGGAGCGCCTTTGTGTTGTCGGTGGCCATGTAGCCGGGAACGATGGCGTTCACGTTGATGCCGAGCGGTGCCAGTTCATTGGCCATCGCGCGCGTTAGGCCGAGCAATCCGCTCTTCGCTGCGGTATATGCGGCGACGCGAATGCCGCCTTGAAACGACAGCAGCGAGGCGACGTTGATGATGCGGCCTCCGCTCTTGCGTTCGACGAGTCGTCGCGCGAACGCGCGGCTGAGTGCAAAGACAGAGCGAAGATTCACCTCGATCACCGCGTCCCAATCGTCGTCACTGTAGTCGAGAAAATCTGCACGGCGAATGATTCCGGCGTTGTTGACGAGAATGCCGGCGCCGCCGGCGCGATCGACAAGCTTTGTGACCGCCTCGCGATCACTGAGATCCGCGTCGTGGCTCGAGAGGCGAATCACCTTCGCCCCCGCCTCCTCCAACGCCACGGCCATCGCCGCGCCGAGACCGCGCGAGGCGCCGGTAACGATCGCGACCTGTCCGTCGAGCCTGAACAGAACGAGTACGGTCATGCGGATGTGGCGGCGGGCTTCAGGCCGCCGCTCGACGGGCTGAAGCCCGTCGCCACATCGAAGCCGAGGTATTCACGCGCATTGAAGAAGGAGACATCCTGCGCGATCCGGCCTAACGACTCGCGATCGTCGGGTAGCAGGCCGCGCCGAACATCATCGCCGAGAAGATTGCAGACCAGGCGGCGGAAGTATTCGTGGCGCGGATACGAGAGGAAGCTCCGCGAGTCGGTGATCATGCCGACGAAACGCGAGAACAGACCCATGTTCGACAGTGCCTTCATCTGCGCCGTCATGCCGTCGAGTTGATCGAGGAACCACCACGCGGAGCCGTATTGCATCTTGCCTGGCACCGATCCGTCCTGGAAATTGCCGATCATGGTGGCCATGAGCTCGTTGTCGCGCGGATTGAGGTTGTAGAGGATTGTCTTTGCGAGCTGACTCTTTTGCTCGAGGCGATCGAAAAATCTGGCGAGCGGTCGGGCCATTTCGAAATCGCCGATGGAGTCAAAACCGGAATCGCGGCCGATCGACCGCAGCTTGCGCGCATTGTTGTTGCGCATGGCGCCGAGGTGGTATTGCTGCACCCAGCCGCGGGAGTGGTCCATGACCGCGAAGCGATGAAGCAGTGCGGATTTGTAGCGCCGCACGGCACCCGCGTCGACAGTTTTCTTCGCTCGCACGCGATCGAACGTCGAAGCGACCTCGGAGTCTGACCACTCCTCCGCATCGATCTCTTCCAAACCGTGATCGGACATCCGGCAGCCGACTTCGTGAAACGCCGCATGCCGGCGCTCGAGAGCTTCGAAGAGTTGCGCGAGACTGCCGATCGACATCGAGGCGGCGGCTTCCAGTCTCTCGAGCCAGGCGTTGAACGATGCTGGATCTTCGACGGCCATTGCGGCATCGGGACGCCATGTGGGGACGACGCGCACATCGCCGTCGTTCTTCGCCAGCGCCTGATGATGCTCGAGTGAGTCCGCCGGATCGTCGGTGGTGCCGACCAGGGCAACGCCGAATTGGCGAAGCAGTCCCTGCGTCGAAAACTCCGGCTGCCGCAGCAGCTCGTTGCAGCGATCGTAAATCGCGCGAGCGTTGTGCTCGGAGAGCAGCTCGGTGATGCCGAACGGACGCTTCAGCTCCATGTGTGTCCAGTGATACAGCGGATTGCGCATGGTGGCCGGCACCGTGCGCGCCCACGCCTCGAATTTTTCCCAATCGGAAGCATCGCCGGTGCAGTAGCGCTCCTCGACACCGTTGGTGCGCATGGCGCGCCACTTGTAGTGATCGCCTTCCAGCCAGATCTCCGCGATCGAACGGAACTGATGATTGCGCGCGATGTGCGCCACCGGCAGATGGCAGTGATAGTCGATGATCGGCAGGTGCTCGACGTAACGGTGATAGAGATCGCGGGCGACGTCCGTCTCGAGCAGAAAATCATCGTGAATGAATGGCCTCATGGCTTCTCCTTGACGCGAAGGGTCGTCTCGAAATCGAACTTGGTGGCCACCGGCGCGGTGATCACGAGCTGATCTCCACGCTCCTCCGTTGGACCCTCGGTGAGGGAACCGGGAGGGCCGGGAACTTTGACCAGCGTTGGACGCGTCTCAAATGTCGCGCCGCTTGGTCGGCGGGCGATGACTTCCATCGCTTCGGTCGCGAAACCAGTTGAACTTTTTTGAAACGGAGTGTCGGCGTTCAGATGCCACTCGACTTTCTTGGCATCGCGCGTCTCGATCCGGTCGCGAATCCGCAGCGTACCTTTCGGATCGAGGATGACTTCTCGCCGATAGTGCTCGAGCGCCGCTTCTTTCGGATAGGCGCCCGCGGCCTCGCCGACGATACGTGTCCGCGTCAACTCGACGATGCGGATTCGGTCGAGCGATTCGCGCGGCATCCCGGCCCACACATCGTGCTTTCCCTCGATGCCCTGCCCGATTCCGCCTACTGTGATCGTGTTGTGATTCCGCGCCCGACTCATGCCCGAATATCCGGTGTCTCCCGTCAGGTAACGCCCGGCCGCCCAGAAGATGAAGCTGTTCGCATCGGGATGGGCGTGACCGGTGCTCTGTCGCCACTCCGGAACCTTCGGTTGCAACGCCAACGCGCGATGCCCTTCCGGCGGGCCAGCTTTGAATGCCACGACGGTCGCGTCTTTTTCCCACGATGTTCGGATGTATGCCACACCGGAATCTTCGAAATGATGTCGCAGCGGAATCCGCGTGATCGGCGCGGCCTCCAGCGATGGATCGCGCCAGATCAGCGCCCAGTACTCCTCGTGATTGCTCTGTCCGAATGTGCGGCAGCGTTCCGCAACCGCCTGCGTTTCTGGATCGTGCAGACGAGCGGCGACGCGATAAAGAATGTTGTAGTTGCTTCGGAGTCCCCCTCCGGGATAGACGCGCTCGTAGTCAACGCCTTTGTGAAGTCGCGTGAGCGGTCCCTCCCAGATGTCGCCGAAGTCGACGACGGTCTTGCCGTCCGGAAGGATCGAGTGCGCCACGTACAGCTTCCAGTTTCGAAAGACATCGCGATCCCAGAGACTCTCGCCTGTGCTGTGCTCCCAGGCGTCGAGGAAGTGGACGAGCCACGGCGCGGAAAAGGTCCAGTACTCGAAGCCCTCGTAGTAGTGACCGTCAGGACTGAGCAACTGTCCGGCGCGATGATGATGGGCACGAGCGAGTGCCGCCCACTGCGCCGCGTTCTTCGATTCGCCCATCAGCGCCAGAGCGGCGACGCCGAGGCCCGAAGTGGTAATGAAGTCGTGGTTCTGCGTGAAGTTGAGCTTCTTCTTCGCTGCGAAGTAGTCGTACACCAAACCCGCATGACGCTCGAGCGAACTGCGGATCCGCAACCGCTCCCCCTCTGTCAGATCGTGATATAGAAGATCGTAGGCCCATCCGATGGCGTAGAGCAGATGGCCGGCAGCGAGATCGGTGTTAGGCAGATTGTACGTGTAGCCCCACGGCTCGTAGTCAATCGCCGCGAGTATCCATCGTCGCGCAGCATCGAGGTACTCAGGCTTCCTCTCGATTGAATACGCGAGACTCACTTCGGCGATCGCGTAGGCGACAGTATTCTGTGCTCGCCGCTCCTGCGATCCTGGAGGCTTTGGCGGCTCGCTCTTTAACGCTGCCAGATTCGCGAGAACGCGCGACCATTCCTCGCGATGCGTCGTTCGCGCGCGTTGGCGCAGCGCTTCGATCTCTTCCGCAGTGACAAACACCCGCGGATGAACTCCCTCGAGCTGTGGCTTCAAATGCACTGGCCGCGCGAGAAGCTCGGCGAAAGGCGGCACTTGCGTTTCGAGCGATGCCGCGAAAAGAAGAGCGGCGAAAATCATGCTGGTACCTCCGACATGCGCTGCACCGGGACGATGCGTCCTGACAGCAGAAAGAGAATCAGAGTTCCCAACGGACCGAGAAGACCCGCTGCAGTGAAGACAGGAACGTACGAGAAGTGATCGACCACCCATCCCGTAATGAAGATGAAGATCATGCTGCCGATCCCCGCCCCCATCCCACCCAGCCCGGCTACTGACGCCACCGCCCGTTGTGGAAAGAAGTCGCTCGGCAGCGTCTGCACGTTATTGATCCACACTTGAAAGGCAAACAGCACCACGCACATCAGCGCGAGTGCGGTCATCGCACGTTGAGCGCGGACGGCGAGAATTCCGGCGGGCATCAGCAGGGCGGCGCCGAGAATCACGGCCTTCCGTGCGCGATCGACGCTCCAGCCGCGCGCGATGAGATGTCCGGAGAGCCAGCCGCCGGAGAGCGATCCAATATCCGCCGCCAGGTAAGGAATCCACGCGAAGAGTCCGATCTTTGCGAGACTGAATCCGCGCGCGTCGTTCAAATACTTCGGAAGCCACGTGATGTAGAGCCACCACGTCGGATCGGTGATGAAACGCGCGAGGACGATTCCCCAGACCTGGCGGTGATGCAGCAGAGTGGAGAATAGCGAACGCCCCTCACCCGGCGCTTCGCGCCACCCTCTCCCCGCTTCGCGGGGCGAGGGCACTCCCGCCGAACTCCCTCTCCCCGCTTGCGGGGAGAGGGACGGGGTGAGGGGATACACGCCGAGCCACAATGGCAACCACAAGAGACCAAGAAGTCCGGTCAACAGAAATGTCGACTGCCAACCGTAATGAAGCTGCAGAAAGACGATCAATGGCGGTGCGGCGACAGCGCCAAGCGCTGCGCCGCTGTTGAAGATGGCCATGCCGAACGCTCGCTCGCGTACAGGGAACCACTCCGCAATGGCTTTGGCCGCACCGGGCCAGTTGCCTGCTTCGCCGAGACCGAGGATGAATCGAAAGAAACTGAGGCTGAAGAAACTGCGAGCAGTCGCGGTAGCCATCGCTGCCAGCGACCAGACGGTGACCGACGCTGTGAATCCCAATCGGGTTCCGATGCGATCGTAAAGGCGACCTGACAGCGCCTGACTCACAGTGTAGGCGAGCAAGAACCACGTGGCGATCGTGCCGAATTCGAAATTGGAGAGGCGGAGATCCTTGGTGATCACCGGCGCCAGGACGGAGATCGTCAGACGGTCGATGTAGTTGATGAGCGTGACCAGAAAAATGAGGCCGACGATGACCCAGCGCATCATCGCACGTGCATCCCGCCAGTGATGTCGATCGTTTCCCCGACGAGATACGCGCTGTCTTCACTCGCCAGGAAGGCGATCACCCGCGCCACATCTTCGGGGTTGCCGGCGCGACCCAGCGGAATTGTTTTGATGATGTTCTCGAACGTCTGCCGCGGGGTGAAGCGCTCATGAAAGTGCGTGGCGTCGATGAGCGCCGGCGCGACCGCATTGACGCGGATGCCGCTCGGAGCGAGCTCCTTGGCAATCGCCTTGGTGAAGGAGATCAGTCCACCCTTCGCGGCTGCATAGGCGAAAGCGCCGGGACCTCCGCCGTTATGGGCTGCAAGGGAGGAGACATTGACGATCGCGCCGCTGCGACGGGCGATCATTCCAGGAACGACGGCCTGCGTGCAAAAGAATGCGCTGGTCAGGTTGAGATCAAGGACTTTCCGCCACAACTCCCCGCTCATCTCGACCAGCGTGCGCCTCTCCACGAGATCGCCGGCGTTGTTGACCAGGACATCGATCTTTCCGAACTGCTCCTCCACATTTCTTACGACATGGCGTGCTTCGTCCAGTTGTGAGAGGTCGCCGTGAAGCGCCACGGCATTTCTGCCCATCTCTTTCAACTTGGCAACCGTGCACTTCGCTCCCTCTTCGTTTCGAAAGTAATGAACGGCGATGTCCATCCCCAGATCGCCGAGACACAACGCCGTCGCGCGCCCGATGCCGCTGCCCGCTCCGGTGACCAGTCCGACCTGCCCGGCGAGCTTTGTCATGAGCGATGCATCCTCTCTTTCTAGCCAACGAGCGGCGCAGCGAAAGAGGGCGCGGCCACCAGGGCAGCCGCCCCTTTGAGGCGGGGGTAGTCGCTCGCGGGGACCACGATGATCTCCACGTTCCGACCGATGGGACGCAGCGTGCGCTCTTTGAGACTGCTGCGCACTATGTCTTCGATCAAATCCCACGCGGCCGTGATCTCACCGCCGATGTAGATCCGTGCTGGATCGACTGCGTTCACAACGGAGGCGAGACCGAAGCCGAGATAGCGGGCCGTCGACTGTAGCGCGCCGAGCGCTTTGCCGTCGCCGGAGTGTGCGAGGGCGACGAGATCATCCATGGTGAGCGTCGTCGATTCAGCGGGAAGCGCCTGTTCTTCCGCGAGATTGCGACCGAAGTATCGCGAAAGCGTGGCCAGATTGGAGACATAGGCTTCCCAACATCCGTTCGCCCCGCACGCGCAGCGCGGCCCTTCGATGCTCAGGGCCATGTGGCCGAATTCTCCCGCCACGTTGTGTTGCCCGCGCAAAAGCTCGCCCTTCACGATGACTCCGACACCGAGGCCGTCGGAAACGCTCACAAAGACGAAGTCCTCGGGCGTATCGCCGCCGCCGCGCGTGGCCCAAAGTTGCGCAAGGGCGCAAGCGCGGCCGGAGTTTTCGATCGAAACCGGAAGTCCGATCGCTGTTTCCAGCGGCTCGAGGAGAGACAGATCATGCCACCCCAGACGGGGCGCGAAGAGTACGCGGCTTCGCGTTCGATCGACCATGCCAGGGACGACGATGCCCACGCCGGCACACTGCCCAAGTTCCTCGTGATCCGAAAGAACGCGACGAATTCTCTTCGCCAACTCCGCCACGAAAAGTTTCGGCTCCCGCTCGGTCGGGAAGCTGGTGATTCCGACGAGCGGTCGTCCGACGAGATCGGTGACCATGAAATAGGTGCGGGTGGGACGGATGTCCACCGCCACTGCGCAGCGCGAACGTGTGTCGACGAAGAGGAACTTCGGCTTGCGGCCGCGGGAGGTCTCGCCGGTGGCCCCCTCGAAGATGATGCCCTCTTCGATCAGCTCATTCACCAGAAGGCTGACTGCTCCGCGGCGCATGTTCATCGAGCGGGCGAGATCGGCGCGGGAGATCGGCTGGCGTATCCGCACCAGGTTCAAGGCGATCTGGCGATTGATCTGCCGAGGGGTTCCGCGGGTGGCGACGCGAAAGTTGTTGGGATCGATCCTTCTCATTGATTTCGTCAGTTACAAAACAAAATAAGGTCTATTCGGGATAATTGATCGAGATATGGGCAAAATTACGTTGAATTGCACCGTGTCGTCAAGTGCAAAACTGCTTGACATCGGCGATTCGAGTCCCATATTGTCCCCTGAAAAGTCAAATGGAGGGCACCATGCCGATGAATCGCAGCTCTCGTGCGTGGGGTTGGACACTGCTTCTCGCGTTGGTCGTGGTGGTACCGGCGTCCGCACAAAACACCGTCGGGGAAATCTCCGGCTATGTGCGCGACAGCGCTGGGGGCGCACTCCCGGGAGTTGATGTTCGGCTGGTTTTCCCCGACATTGCCCTCGAACGCAGCACCCAAACGAATGCTGCCGGCTTTTATGTCCTGCCGAGTCTTCCCAACGGTCGGGCCGATCTCGCCGCCGAGCTCTCCGGTTTCCAACGCTTTGTTCGCAAAGATCTGAAACTGGAAGTGAATGCCCGGCTGCGTGTCGACATCACGCTGCAACTGGGTGCGTTCACCGAAGTCATGGAAGTGAAGGGAAAGGAACCTCTGATCTCCTCCAGTCCGGACGTGGCGCATCTCATCAGCGGCGAACAGACAAAGGAGCTGGCCATCGACGGCCGCACATACATGCAGTTGGTGACCCTGGTGCCCGGTGTCTCTCGCAATGAAGGAAGCTACGAGCAGGGGACGAGCTTCCGCGCCGACGGGCAGCAGATCAACGGGCTGCGAAAGGACTTCGCCAGCCTGACGCTCGACGGTGCCGAGAATCTCGACGCCGGCTCCAATGCGACGCAGGTTCACAACGTGAGCATTGATGCCATCGAAGAGTTCAAGGTCATCTCCAATCCTTATGACGCAGAGTTTGGAAAAGCGGGAGGAGCGCAGATCAACGTCGTCACCAAGCGCGGAACAAAAGACTTTCGTGGTGGTGCGTACAGTTTTTTACGCGATGACCGTTTCGACGCCGCGAATCTCCTCACCGGCCAGAAAGACCACCTCAGTCTGAAAGACTTCGGCTGGAACCTCGGCGGCCCGCTCGTGTTTCACATGTCCAACGCCGACAACGCGCGACTCTTCTTTTTTGCTGGGCAGGAGTACAAGAAACTCGACAGTCAGGTGGGATTGACGAAGATCGTTGCGGTTCCGAGTGTCGCGGAGCGAAACGGCGACTTCTCGCAGTCACCGCGGCAGCCGATCGATCCTACGACCGGCAAACCATTTCCTGGTGGAATCATTACGGCCGACAAACTCTCCCTCAATGGCAAGGCTTTGATCGCCAAGTTCCCGCTCCCTGACGCCGACAAGCGCGCCACCGCCACCTTGTCGCCGACGCTCAATCGCGACATTCGTGAGGACATCCTGCGCTTCGATGCCACGCCCACAAACGCCACGGCATTGTCTGCCCGTTATCTCCGCGACACTGTCAATCAGCTCGAACCTTACGGCTCATTCGGCGGAAGTGCCACTTTCGCGCAGGTACCGACAAGCCATCGTCGATTCAGCGACAGTCTGGTCGGCAATTTCACGCAGACGATTGGAGCCCAGATTCTTCACGATATGACGGTGAGCGCCGTGAAGAATGACCAGAACCTCCTCCAGTCGGGCGATCTGTACCTACGCACAGGCCTCAACATTCCGGAGATCTTTCCGCTCAATCGGCTTGACCGCGCGCCGAACATTCGAACGATGACCGGATTCACTCTGGGCACCGGCCTGCTTGGAAGCGACTATCCCACCCGCATCATCGGCAACTACTACACGATCAAAAACAATCTGACGATGCTTCGCGGCAATCACGACGTCAAGTTCGGAACGTATCTCGGTCGCTTCCGAAAGGGAGAGGAGATTCGAACTCCTGACGCTGGAGCGTTCACATTCTCCGACACCAGGTCCAAGGGCACTGGGATCGCTTTGGCCGACGCGCTCCTCGGTCTCTACGATCGCTACACCGAAGCCGACGCGGCTCCGTTCGCCGACATGACCTACAACCAAATCGAGCTGTACGCCCAGGACCGTTGGCAAATGCGGCCAAACCTGAGCTTCAACTTCGGGCTGCGTTACCAATACATGCCCGGTCCCTACGAACGCCACGACCGCATCGCGACATTCGATGCGAACCGCTATGACCCATCGGAGGCCCCGCAAATCGATTCAAAGGGAAACCTGGTTCCCGGAACTGGAGTCCTGGAGAATGGGATGCCCTCCGTCGGAATCGTCAAGGCTGGTGTGAACGGAACTCCACGAAATCTGTACAAGACTGACCGGAACAACATTGGGCCGCGTGTCGGCTTCAACTGGGATCCGTGGAACTCCGGTCGCACGATGCTTCGCGGAGGCTTCGGCATCTTCTACGACCGGCCGGTCTTCAACAGCACTCGCGATCAGGCTGGATCGCCGCCATTTGTTCGAACGGTCGAGATCACCGCGGGAACCGTGGATAATCCCGGAGGAGGAGTCGCCAGCACCGCGCCTCCGGGAAGCTTCGAGGCTGTGGCCACCGACTTCCCGATGCCGACGGTCTATGCGTACAGTTTCGGCGTTCAGCGGGAGTTGCCCTGGAACATCGGGGCGGATGTCAGTTACGTGGGCAATAAAGCTCGCCATCTGCTCCGCGTTCGGGAACTCAACTTCGTGACGCCAGACGCAGTAACCGGTCTTGCTCCGACTCCGATCAACGCTTATCGACCGTATCGCGGTTATGGGCGCATCGTCATCAACGAGACGACGGGTCGAAGCGATTACGATTCTTTGCAGGTGAGCGTTCGCCGATCGTACGCCGATTTGTCCTTCGGGATTGCGTACACGCTCTCGCGCGCGCGAGGTGACGCGGATAGTGAGGACTCGACGTCGTCCGGCAGTCTGCCACAGGATCCCCGCAATCCAGACGCCGAGTACGGCTATCAGGACTTCGATCGCAAACATGTGTTTTCGGCGAATTACATTTATCGCCTGCCTTTTTTCCGAGGGCAGGAGGGAGCGGTGGGCAGGGTTCTCGGCGGCTGGGAGCTGTCGGGCGTCACCCGTTACTACACCGGCCGGCGGCTCACCATCACGGCGGGAACGAACACCTCGATCTTCGGCGATCAAATTACGCTGCGGGCGAATTACGTTCCCGGTCAGGACCCGAACGCTGCGCCTGCGGGCGGAAGAACGCAGGATCAATGGCTGAACACAGCCGCGTTCGCGCGACCTGCTCCTGGACAGCTCGGTACCGCCCCTCGGAACGGAGTCGTCGGACCGAGCTACTTCAACACCGATCTCTCGGTATTCAAGAACATCCAGCTTGCGTCCAAATCCAAAGTGCAGCTCCGCGTCGAAGTCTTCAACGTCTTCAACAAGAAGAACTATCGGACCATCGAGACGAACAGGACCAGCTCGCGCTTCGGCGCGGTTACGGAATTCGAGGCGCCGCGAATCGCGCAACTGGGAGCCAAGTTCACGTTCTGAATCCGACCGGCGGCACTGCCGCGACTGGCCTGTGACCTGCACGCGCCGAGGGTGTTCCGGCAGGAGCACGTGGCGGCGGAAAACGGCTATCGAAGCTTCGTCGTGACGAGCCAATCGATCACCTGGCTCGTGACTCAGCTTTTAAAGCTGCGCTTCGACGTCGAGAAGCATCGTCCTTCCGGACTTTTCGCGCGCGGACGTGAACGGTGTCTCATTCTCGC
>WNGF01009038.1_pt1 | contig 11536 bp, 7 predicted proteins | sample 5400641 | NCBI WGS metagenome assembly WNGF01 (sample SAMN13153371, study PRJNA577476) | soil metagenome | isolation source: 80 cm soil or saprolite under grassland replicate 2 | place: USA:California | collected 2016-06-15 | reverse complement strand
GAACTTAGCCGCATTCACTTCGCCACTGCAGAGGCGCTGGCAACTGCGATCGACGCAAAGGACCAAACCACGCATTGCCACGTGCGGCGAGTGCAAATCTACGCAGCTGGGCTGGGCGAGGTCCTGGGACTCTCACTGCCGGAGATTGCGGCATTGAAAGCAGGGGCGTTGCTTCACGACATCGGAAAACTTGCAGTGCCCGCGCACATTATCAACAAACCCGGACGCTTGACTCCCGTCGAGTTTGAAAAGATGAAAGTCCATACCACGGTCGGCGCGCAGATTCTCAGTCGCGTTGACTTTCCCTATCCCGTTACTCCAATCGTGCGACATCATCACGAACAATGGGATGGGATGGGCTATCCCGATGGGCTCAAGGGCGAACAGATACCCATCACGGCGCGCATCATTTCCGTCGTTGATTGCTTTGACTCAGTAAGAGAAGATCGGCCATTTCGGCGCGGCATGACCCGCGACGAAGCCATCGCATTCCTATTGCGTGGTTCGGGTAATCATTTCGACCCAAGAGTAGTTGAGTTGTTCATAAAACATCTGCCTCGCTTTGAAGCACAAATAGCGGCTGTTGGTCTACCACAGCAACTACCGCCAAACGAAATTCACGAACCCTTTGCTCTGACCGCCGTGGATATGGCACAAACCAGGGAGCGCGGTTGTTACATGGCTTACGACCAGATCAAGAGCGCGCACCAGGAGGTCTACGCCTTATACGAGATAGCCCGCACCTTCGGATCGTCCCTGGATGTGCGTAACACGGTGGAAGTTTTGGTTGACAAAGTTGGGCACGTAGTTCCGTTCGATACTTGCGTGGTTTACCTCTACGACGAATTGAAGGGCTATGCCACTCCCGCTCACGTCGCTGGAAGGAACGCACAGAGCTTGGCCACGAGATGTGTCGCGCCTGGCGAAGGTGTGACCGGATTCGCTCTAGCTAATCGCAGTCCAATAAACCAGCTCCACCCAAGCCTTGATTTCGCCGGACTCGACATTGAAAGTGAATATCGTTCGATGGCCTCACTGCCGCTCTTCAAAGACGAGATGTTGCTGGGTGCATTATCGGTGTACTCCACTGAGTTGGATTACTACACAGACGATCACATGCGTCTGCTGGAAACGGTTACGAGGTTAGCGTCAGACGCTTTATCCAATGCGATGCAGCATGCCCAGGCAGAATCGAATGCGCTTACCGATCCGCTGACCGGCTTACCCAACGCGCGTTACATGGCTTTGCGCTTCGATGAGGAAGCTTCTCGAGCGCGGCGCACTGCGCGGCCGTTTCAGGTGGTTATGCTTGATCTGGACGACTTCAAAATCGTCAACGACACGTTTGGGCACAAAGTGGGCGACAAGATGTTGCGCGAGATGGCGCGAATAATTCAGACGCAGCTTCGTGAGTATGACTTTCTGGCACGCTATGCCGGCGATGAGTTTGTCGCTATTGTCCAGGAACTGGTGAGTAATCAGGTTGAAGAGTTGCGAGGCCGTATCGAAGCAGCTATTTGCGAATTTTCGCTGCACGTTCGAGGTGGTGGCCGGGCACGCGTGGGAATCAGCATCGGAACCGCGACTTATGGCGTTGAGGGTGAAACCTTAGATCAACTACTCGTGGCTGCCGATCAGGCTATGTACCGAGCCAAGTCGCGTCACAAACTGGACAAGATCTCCCAGAAGGCCACACCCTCTCCGAAGATCGCCGAGCTTGAAAACGAAAACCTGATGGAACTCGAGAACAATAACCTCGCTTCAGTTTCGATCAACTAAAATTTCGTTCGGTTTGCAGTGGCGGGCCTCTTGGTTCTTCCCAGGCACATCATAGGTGCGCTCCCTACCAGTCCAACTCGGCCATTCCAACATCTTGACATTCCTATCCTCATCGCTTTCAATCGCTGTTAGGAGATGCTCAGGAATCAGGTAACAGCCTCCAACCGCGCATGCTCCAACGACCTTAAGTCCCCCAGACCAGGCCGTTTTAGGATTGAAAGCATGCCTGCAGCTAGTAATCCCGAACAGAGTGCCGCCGTTCTAGTCGTCGACGACGATATGAAAGCGCGGGAGCGCCTTCGCAGCGCGTTTGAAAAAGCCGGTTATCGTGCGTACACCACGGGCGATGCCACGTCAGCGCTGCGATTACTCCAAAAGGAACCTTGCGATCTGATCGTGATTGACCTTGCCTTGTCTGGAGTCGATGGTGTGGCGCTCTGCAAAATCCTTCGCGCGCAGCCAGTCACCAGCAAACTGCCTTTGATTGCTCTCTCGGACGCCGATGTAGAGAGTCAGAAACTGGAAGCTTTCGCCGCCGGAGCTGACGACTATATCGCCAAGTCTACAGCTCCCGCCGAAATCGTTTCCAGGGCGGGGACTCATTTGCGAGCGGCGCAGCGGGAATGGGCGCTCATCGGCAGCAATCGAGAATTACGATTTTTGGCGGACTTAGGTCGGGGACTGCTGCGAACGCTGGAGCCTGATCAGTTGGTGCGTCGGGTGGCTGGAGCGACCTACGACGGCACTGGCTCCGCGATGTGTGCCGCTTTTGTAAGTTTGGGCGAGAAGAGCGAAGCTGCCTGTGTGTTCGATCGCGAGGGTAGCGCCGAAGATGCAGCGTTGCTCGAAGTTGATCGGTTGAAGAATTGGTTGATCGCAGCCAATTCGTCGAGCCTTGTGCCGCTCCTCAGCAGTGACCAGCGCAACTTTTTCCTACGCGACCAAGCCCACACAGTGGAATACGTGGCGCCTTTGAGTTTTGGAGGCCGCACAAAGGGCGCGTTGATTGTAGGCTTTGACAAGCGCGAAGACTGTGACGACACCGTATGCCGTCTGGTCGATGCGGCTGCACAACAGGCCGCGTTGGCTGCGCACATTTCGAGTCTTTACCAGGCCGCCCGCGACGCGTCAGCCAACCTCACGATTGAAGTGGAACGTCGCACGGCCGAAGTGCAAGCTCAGCGGCGTTTCATCGAGGCAATTATCGACAGCCTGCCGCTCTCGCTCTATGCAATCGATCGTAACTACGAAATAGTTGCCTGGAACCGCAACCGTGAGCTGGGGGAACTGGGCATTCCGCGTGGTTCAGTCTTGAGAAAAAACATCTTCGACGTCCTGACGCGCCAGAACCGCGAGTTGCTTGAGAGCGAGTTCCGCAATGTTTTTGCAAGTGGAGAAATCCAACGCATCGAACACGCGACAGCGCCTGCACACGGCGAAATGAAGCATTGGTTAATAAGTAAGATTCCGATGTGGATCGATCGCAGCGGTGAAGTGTCCCACGTAATCACGATAGGTGAGGACATTTCCGAGCGGATCGAGGCGAATCGGGCTGTCGCTCGCGCTGAAAAATTGGCCGCCATTGGAAGGTTAGCGGCAGGAGTAGTTCATGAAATAAACAATCCGCTAGCTACCATCTCTGCGTGTGCTGAAGCGCTTGAATCGCGAGTGAGCGAAGGCGAGTTCAAAGAATCAGCCGCGCTTGATGACTTACGCGAGTATCTTGGTTTGATTCGCAGCGAGGCTTTTCGTTGCAAGATGATCACCAACGGACTATTGGATTTTAGTAGAACACGAACAACAGAACACGCACTCGTTAACCTCGCGGACGTCATCTCTTCAGCCGCTCGCCTGCTATCCCATCAGCAGCGGGGCGAGAAGGTAGAACTTCAAATTGATATTTCGGAGAATCTGCCGCCGATTTCCGGTGATGCTGGACAGCTGCAACAGGCAGTGATTGCACTGGCAACTAACGCTATAGATGCGATGCCTGAAGGCGGCGTGCTCCGCATCGCCGGCCGAAAAAATGGAAGCAGCATTCTGGTAGAGGTCAGCGATACGGGAGTTGGGATTCCTCAGGAAAACGTTACTAAAATCTTTGAACCCTTTTTCACCACGAAAGAAATCGGTAAAGGGACGGGTCTTGGCCTGGCGGTTTGTTATGGTATCTTAACGGAGCATGGCGGCAGCCTGAACGTGCAGTCTACAGTAGGTGTCGGCACGACATTCACGATTTCACTTCCGGCAATAAATAACGATGGAGAACCGCAGGCTTGAGTGAGCAAAAAGCAGCACGAATTCTGATCGCCGAGGACGAAGCAAATCTTCGCATGGTGTTGCAGAAGGAGTTGGAGCGGCTGGGCTATCGCGTGCAGGTTGCCCCCGACGGCGATGCGGCATTGCGCAAGCTCGAGGAAAGCAATGTCGATGTGTTGCTCTGCGATATCAACATGCCGAAGATCGATGGCATGGAAGTTCTCCGCCGCGTTCATGAGCGCCCCAACCCCCCGGAAGTAATCATGTTGACGGGCCAGGCAACGGTGGAAACCGCCGTCGAAGCGATGAAGCTCGGCGCCTACGATTACCTGACCAAGCCTTACAGCATTACTGAACTCGATGTGCGTGTGAAGCAAGCGGCGGAGAAGCGCCGCTTGCGCGTGGACAACCTGCGCCTGCGCGAGCAGTTGGCGCGGCAGTCTGGTTTGCCCGAAATCGTTTCCGTCTCCGACGCGATGAGGGAGGCGGTCAGGCTGGTGGAGCGGGTGGCTCCTTCCGAGGCATCGGTGTTGATAACTGGCGAGTCCGGCACCGGAAAAGAACTCATTGCCCACGCGATTCATCGTTTGTCGGCGCGTGCCGATGGATCTTTTATCGATATCAACTGCGCGGCGTTTCAGGAGTCGTTGCTGGAGTCGGAACTTTTCGGTTATGAGGCGGGCGCGTTTTCAGGCGCGAAAGGACGCAAGCTCGGACTGATCGAGCTCGCGGACGGCGGCACACTATTTCTTGACGAAGTCACCGAACTGCCGGCGCAACTTCAGGCTAAACTCTTGCGCGCGATTGAGACGCGGACATTTTTCCGCGTCGGTGGTGTACGCAAGGTTGAAGTGAACGTGCGCATTGTTGCGGCAACGAATCGCAATCTCGAGTCAGTTGTTGCCAACGAATCGTTTCGATCAGATCTCTTATATCGTATCAACGGTTTTCAGATCGATCTTGCGCCATTACGTGAAAGACCAGAAGACATCGAACCACTGGCACGCCACCTGTTAAAACATGTGGGAGGGACGAGTCCACCAGAGCTTGAGCCGCAGGCGCTTGAGGCGTTGCGGGCGTATAGTTGGCCAGGGAATGTGCGCCAGTTGAAGAATTGCCTCGAGCGTGCCGTGATCCTTTCTAACAACGGCCGCGTCACGATCAATGAATTGCCGCCGGAGGTGGTGCGACCGTCCGTCCCCGCGGCTGCGTTTACCGCTCCTGCTGCGCAGGCCGGTGTTCCCGCTGACTTCAGTTCAGCTGCTGGCTCGTTTGCGCCCAGTGTGAGTTCCGCGCCTACGTCCCTCCGCGACGTGGAGCGACAACAAATTCTCGTCGCGCTCGAACAAACCGGCTGGCATCGCGGCAAGACCGCCGAGATCCTGGGCATCTCTCCTTCAACTCTCTATCGTCGTCTCCGCGATTACAACCTCGAACGACGCAATGGCTGAATGGCAGAAGCCCGACCATTAGGGAGGGCTCCGATCTATTGAACTCTTTCTTATGGTCGGCCTTCCGCCTGCCCGCAAACGTAATGAAGCCCCTTCAATTCGCCGGCAGAGTCTTTGGTGGGTTGCGTGGTTTGTTGAAGGGTGAGGTGGTGCGCCACATCGGCATCGCGTCTGTGTTTGCGACGCGCAAACCGATGATCATGCCAACTTGAGCGAGTGTTTGCGGACTACTCCGCTTCACCTTCTTGGGGTTGATTTTGCTACGCAAAATTTTGCCTGGTGAACTCAACCTTTCCATAAAGGTTAACGGCTTTGTCACGACTCCCCCGACGGATGAAGACGCACCAATAAAATTGCCGGAGCCGCACTCTCGTCGCGGCACCGGCAACTTTGTTTGACAGCGAAGGGTCCTTAAGCCCTGTTGAGTTAATCGGCGGTCGTGCCGCTACTTGAACTTGAAGTTCGCGTAGTGGCTGGTCCCATCATTCAGACGAAGTTCCATAAACCGGCATGATCCCCTGGGGTAGTTAGCCATCGTCTTCCAGTTGATCTGCCAATTACCATCACCCTTATACTGAAGACCCGAGCTTCCCGAAGCCACTGTTTCAAGCGGTGCCTCCAGGCCATCCGTGGTCCCACAGCTAACCTGATAAGAGACAAGGCCTACAAAGCTGTTTGGATCGGAGATTGGTGCTTCGCCCGATGTGGTAAGTCGCCAGTTGATGGGGATCGCCGAGCCGGCTTTCGCCGTATTCACGATCGGTGGGTTATCGACAGGGGCGAAGAAGCCTTCGAAGTTATAGGTAACGCTGTCATCGGTGACCATCGTAGCCAGGCCCTGGTTGTCGCTGATCGTGGCTTTGATCGCATTTGAGAGATTTACCAGGAACGTCTCATTAGTCTCGGACACTGCATCTCCGCACACCTTGATCGTGATTATCATCATCGTGTCTGCCGGAGCGAAGCTTAGCGTACCGCTGTTTGACTCGTAATCGATGCCTGAGCCGCAGGCCGCGCCGCTCGTTCTATTAAGTAACATCTGCAGAAGTGACACGCGTGAGAGGGTCGGGCATAGTCATTTGGGGACTCCTATAAAGGCATTCGGCGCAGCCCAGGCTCGCAGCTAAACAGCTGGACCTGCGACTCAGTTTCTCTGTCAGCCAGGAAGAAAGTTTCACGACTTGCAATTTTTGAAAGCAAGTTAGTTCCCGGGCACTGGTGAAAATCAAAGCCTAAATTAAGGTTGAAATCACCTGGACTAGAGATCTGGCAGGATTTTTTGAGCGGATCGCAGTGCAGGTCAAAACTGGGGTGTCGCACTGACTATGACTGGTAGAACCAAAAGCCAGGACCGAACCAAAACCTCGTTGAAGGTGCGATACAGTAAATCGACTCTACAATATTCTTGTCAAGAGATTCTGCGAGAAAATTTGGAAAAGATGATAGGAAAATTGCGGCGGGAACAAAAGTTGTTGCCAGACTTCTTGTGCCGTCGGGTCATCAGGCGAGTCAATTTTGAGCGGCGTTCTGAATCTATGAGCACTTATTGCTGTTTAAGCTGCTTGCGATCAATCTTGCCGCGATCGTTTTTTGGCAGTGAAGTAAGGAACTCAATCCAGCGAGGATATTTGTAAGGTGCAAGTCGCGATTTAACAAACTCTTTTAGCTCATCGGCCAAGTCATTGCCGGAGGACTGCTGGTCCGTCGCAGTCCGATCGCTGCCCCTCCCGGTTCTGACTTCCTCTCGCAGGACGACGAAGGCTTTAGGTTTGACGAGGCCATCTCCGGAATCGTAGCCAATGACGGCGCATTCAAGCACAGCCTCATGTTGCAGCAGACAGTTTTCAATTTCAGCCGGCGCGACAAAAATGCCCGAAACTTTCAACATGTCGTCCGTGCGGCCGTGGTACCAATAATAGCCTTCGTCGTCGACGTGAAATTGATCCCCAGTAGTACACCAGTCGCCGGCAAAGGTCTCTTTCGATTTTTCGTGTGCATTCCAGTAGCAGAGCGCCGCTGAATCTCCTTTGACCTTCAACGTGCCCATGTCGCCGGTAGGTACTTCCCTACCTTCAGCATCAACGATCTTCGCCTCGTAGCCCTCAACAATCTTGCCCAGACTTCCCGGTTTTACGTCACCGGGCCGGTTTGTAATGTAGATGTGAAACATCTCCGCGGAGCCAATGCCATCGCAAATCTCCACGCCCAAACTCTTCTTCCAGCGCTCATAGAGCTCAATGGGCAAAGCTTCGCCGGCGGAATAACAGAACCTCAGGCTCGACAAATCGCGACTATTCGCATCCGTCGCATTCAGCATCGAGTTAATCATGGTCGGCACTGTCGTAAGGATCGTGGGACGGTAACGCTCGATAACTTCGAAGAGTGTGTCCGCAGTTGAGCGTTCGGAAAACAGGGCAGTCGCGCCGCCGACCGCGAAAGGGAACAAAAGATTCGTGCCCGTTGCATAACCAAAGAAGAGCTTAGGTACTGAAACTGTCAAGTCGCTTTCATTTACGCCCATCGTGCGTTTTGCGAAGACTTCGGTGTTGAAAGGCAGGTCGTGTTGCAGATGCACGGCGCCCTTTGGATGACCCGTCGAGCCGGAAGTGAACAACCAAATCGCGATGTCGTCACGATGCGTATCGGCGGGCTTGCACTCGTCGTCGGCTGAAAGAATCGCACCATTGAATGAGGACCAAACCAGCCGGTCGTTAGTGAAATCGATGTCGTGATCGTGTTCGCGGTCACCAACCACCAAAACCGCGCGCAGGTAACGAGCCTCCGCCGCCGCCTCGTTAAATGTCTTCAGCAAAGACTCATGAACGACGGCAACGGTAGCGCGTGTATAGTCGAGATAGTATTTGTAATCTTCCGCCGGCAGCAGCGGATTAACCATCGTAATAACCGCGCCGATGCGTGCTGACCCAAACCAAGTCCAGACAAACTCCGGGCAGTCGGGCAGCACGAGCAAAACTCGATCTTCGATCTCGACTCCTAACTCTCGCAGGGCGTTGCCGGTGCGATTCGAAAGACGTACGGTGTCGCCATAAGTGAAGGTCTGATCCTCGAAGTAGAGACAGACCTTGTTTTCGCGGCCTTCCTCCAGGTTGTGGTAGAGGAAGTAATCAGCCATGTTAAAGCGTTCAGGAAAGTCGAGAGTCATCGAGAGAAGATGTGCTTTTGAGAGAGCGACTGCGAGGCATCAGCGTTGCGCAACTAAGCATTGCTGGAGAAACTTTGCGAGTCGTGCCTCGTCTGCTTTTTCCAGTGAAGTGAATCGCAGCGCAAACCCAATCTCCTCCGCCGCTTCAACCACCTCAGCCCAGATATACATGGGGGCATCATCGGGAAACATGAGTTCCAGCCGGACGAGTTCCTTTGGTTCGAAGATACCGCCACTGAGCACAAAACAACCATTTTTGCTTAGGCTGGTTACGTCCGCTTCCTGCTGACCGTGATCACCTTCCCAACGTGCTCGCAGGTTAACTTTAACTCGCGGCGCTCGTCTACGTTCGTGTGCCATTGTAGGTAGACCGCTTGTGACCAGATCACGTCCAGCGAAGCTGAAACCGTTTAGCTTGAAGAATCATTCCCGGCGAACGGGCAACCACCTTCGCCATGTTTCGTATCCAGATATGTACGCGCCTCCCACAGTTCCGGGAAAAATTTCTTTTCGAGAGTCGTGCGCAGGTAGCCGACACCTTCCGAGCCCCCAGTACCGCGCTTTGTGCCCACCATGCGTTCCACCATCTTGATGTGATGGGAACGCCACAGTGAAAAGTATTCATCGTGCTCCAACAACGCTTCGGCGAGTTGAAACTCTTCGTACCAGTCCTCGAAGTGGGTAAGTATCTCCAGCACCGCCTGGGTTCGTTTCTGGTATCGTTCTTTTCGTTCGGGATCGGCAGGCTGTTCACCCATTGGCCCATTGGCAGGGGCATTCAGTCCATGCCTTCTCAGTGCTGCATAAAACGCGTCTGCCAGGGAAGGCGCTGCGAGACGCTTTTGCAAACGAGCGCTCGCGAATTCATCGTCGCGAAACTCCTGCAATAAGCCCTCGTGTTTTTGTCCCGACACAAACTCAATCTCGCGAAACTGCATTGACTGAAACCCGCTGGCCGGATTGAGTTGGTCTCGAAAGCCGAGAAAATTGATAGGAGTCATGGTTTCCAGAATGTGAATCTGAGTTACCAATAGTTTTTCAATTTCTACCACGCGCCGCATGGTGCGCGCAGCGGCGGCAAGCCGATCTTCGTTCATCAGACAAATCGCCGCATCGATTTCGTGGAGAATCTGTTTAAACCAAAGCTCATACGCCTGGTGGACAGTAATGAAAAGCAACTCGTCGTGATGTTGGGGATCAGACAGGCAATCCTGCAAGCCAATCAAGTCGACCACGCGCAGGTATTTGTTGTAGGAGAGCGGTGTGTTGCTGCCGTAATCGTTTGACATTAATCTTTGAACTTTGAGCTTTGAACTTTGACCTTGGAAAGAGTCATTTAACTCGGCGAAAGCAGACAAAGATCAAAGTTCCGAGTTCAAAGCTCCTCTTCCCTAGAATGCTGCTCCAGCAGTTTCATGGAATGCGTAAGCGCGCGTGTCCCTAATGTCTTTCATTTCGCGAACCACGAGTTCGATTTCCTCGTCGCTGGTATAGAAATGCGGCGAGATGCGTACTCCGGCGCCGGGACGAAAATCGACAAGGAACTCGCGACGAATGAGTTCTTTGGTGATCGCTCCCGCGTCTTCATGTCCGATGGTGATTGTGCCGCCCCGGTCGGCTGCATCCTTTGGACTCGTCACTTTAAAGCCTGCTTCCTCGGCCAGCTCGATCAGCCGGGTCGTTTGCCGCACACTCTTTTCGCGGATTTTGTTAACGCCGATCTCATTGATTATTCGATAACCCGATTGTGCTGCATAGAGCGCCGGTATCGCAGGCGAGCCATGGAGAAACCGCGTGATGCCTGGCGCATAACGAAGTTCCGTATCAAAGGCGAAGGGCGCCTCATGCGCCATCCAGCCGGTCGTCTTTGGTTGGAGTTGGTTTTGCAGGTCAGGACGTACGTAGAGATACCCGGCACCCGGGCCACCACAGAGCCACTTGACCGAACCGCCGGTTGCGAAATCCACGTTGAGCTCTTTAACGCTGAACGGGACAGTGCCCGCGGATTGATAAGTATCAAGCACGACCATTGCGCCCACCTCATGAGCGCGCTCCGTGATGGCTTTGGCATTTTGCAGAAAACCACTTTTGAAGAGCACGTGCGAGAAGGGTACGAGCAAAGTCTCTTCGTCAATGGCGGCAAGAAAATGTTCAAGCGGAATAGTTATGCCGTCGTCCGACTTGACTGTCTCAACTCTTAGGTGGCCATCACGAGCGTGAGCCTCATAGACGTACATCACCGAGGGAAAGTTTAGTTCGGAATAGACGATCTTGTTTCTTTTAGGTGTGGGTTCAAAACAGGAAAGGATAAGTGACTGGCAGATGGACACGTTCTGATGCATGACGACAGTGCCGGGTTCAGCGCCAATAATGGGCGCCACCTGGTTGCCGGTGGTTACGGGCATGTCCCACCAGCCTTCCGCCCAGGCACGCACGCCGCGCGTAGCCCACGTCTCGGCATAGTCGGTTAGCTGCGTGAAAGTCTCCCGCGGCATGGCCCCCAGACTGTGGGAGATCAAGTAGACAGTGTTTCCCAGAACAGGAAACTCGAGTCGCCATTTAAGAAGCTCGTCAGTCAAAGGCTTTCTCCGCTAAATTTAGATAGGCTTAATTTATCATAACCTCTAACTATCTTCCTTGTTGCGGCTCTGCTGCTTGATGTGCGGAGGGGTTAAATTCAATCAAACCCGCACGTTCGAAGAGCCTGAAGCGAATCGGATACGCTACGGAAGGTCTCTGACTGTCCCAGACCAGTGCTGTCCAAGATAATCAGTAAAGCGGACTTGGACAGGTTAGTTACTAAGCTTTCGGACATCACTTATTCAGGCGCAGATCCGAGCCCCTCCGGTTAAGCCAGGGTCAATTTAAGGTGCTTTCATGTGGTCAC